>OBDN01000107.1_pt1 | contig 36128 bp, 24 predicted proteins | sample 1518141 | NCBI WGS metagenome assembly OBDN01 (sample SAMN01760937, study PRJEB22395) | human gut metagenome
CGCCCCAGCCGATGGACCGTCTGGTCTGCGGCGACGTGGGTTTCGGCAAGACCGAGGTGGCGATCCGCGCCGCATTCAAGGCCGCGACCGACGGCAAGCAGGTGGCCGTGCTGGTCCCGACGACGATCCTCGCCCTGCAGCACTACCGCTCGTTCACCGAGCGCCTGCGCGATTTTCCCGTGCGGGTCGAGTACCTCAACCGTTCGAAGAGCAGCCGGGAGGTGGCGCAGATCCGCGAGGATCTGGCAGCCGGGCGGATCGACATCCTGATCGGCACGCACAAGATGCTGGGCCGGCAGATCCGCTTCCGCGACCTGGGGCTGTTGATCATCGACGAGGAGCAGAAGTTCGGAGTGGCCGCCAAGGAGAAGCTCACGGAGATGAGCGTCTCGGTCGATACGCTGACCCTTACGGCGACGCCGATCCCGCGTACGCTGCAGTTCTCGCTCATGGGATCGCGCGACCTGTCGGTCATCTCGACGCCGCCGCCCAACCGGCAGCCGATCCTCACCGAGTCGCACGTCTTCTCGGAGGAGATCATCCGCGACGCCGTCGAGACGGAGCTTGCGCGCGGCGGCCAGGTCTACTTCGTCCACAACCGGGTCGAGGACCTGCCGACGCTGCAGGGGCTCATTACGCGCCTCTGTCCGAAGGCCCGTGTGGCCATCGGCCACGGCAAGATGCCCGCCGAGCAGCTCGAGAAGCTGATCATGGACTTCATCTACGGGGAGTTCGACGTGCTGGTCTCGACGACGATCGTCGAGAACGGCATCGACATCCCCAACGCCAATACGATCATCGTGAACAATGCGCAGAACTTCGGTCTGAGCGACCTGCACCAGCTGCGCGGGCGTGTCGGCCGCTCGAACCAGAAGGGGTACTGCTACCTGCTCTCGCCTCCCGACGAGCTGCTTTCGTCCGACGCGCGGCGGCGCCTGCGGGCCATCGAGGAGTTCTCGGACCTCGGTTCGGGCTTCAACATCGCCATGCAGGACCTCGACATCCGGGGTGCGGGCAACCTGCTGGGTGCCGAGCAGAGCGGCTTCATCGCCGACATCGGTTTCGAGACCTACCAGAAGATCATGAACGAGGCCATTGCCGAACTGCGCGCCGAGGGCCTGAACGTCCCGGGCCTCTCGCCCGAGGAGGAGCAGGCTGTCGGGCAGATGCACTTCATCGACGACGCGTACATCGAGATCGAGGTCGAGGCCGGCCTCCCGGACAGCTATGTCGCCCAGCAGGCCGAGCGCCTGAAGCTCTACCGCGAGCTCGACTCGACGAAGGACGAGCAGGCGCTGGTCGCCTTCGAGGGCCGTCTGGTGGACCGTTTCGGCCCGCTGCCGCGTGCCGCCCGCGAGTTGCTCAACGTCGTGCGTCTGCGCTGGGAGGCCATCCGCCTGGGCATGGAGCGCGTGAAGGTCAAGAACGGGCTGATGATCGTCCACTTTGTAGGCGAGGAGAATTCGCCCTACTACAAGAGCGATGTGTTCATGCAGCTGTTGCAGCGCGTCACGCAGCGCCCCGATCGTTTTGTGCTCAAGCAGCACAATAATCGGCTGGCGATGACCGTTAGGAATGTCAAAGACGTCGAGGACGCCTATAAAACGTTGCGGGAGCTGTGAACCTGATCGTCGATGTAGGCAACACGCGCGTCAAGCTCGCCCTGTTCGAGCAGGGACGCCTCACGGAGCAGTGCGGTGCCGAGACGCTTTCGGCCGCCACGCTCGAGGGTCTGCTCGGCGGACGCCGGGCAGACCGGGCCGTGATCTCCTCGACGCGGGGACCTGTACCCGGGATCGTGGAACTCGTGCGGAGGTTTGCGTACCGGGTGCTCGAATTCACCGCCGCTACCCCCGTGCCGATCGGCAACGCCTACCTTACGCCTGCGACGCTGGGGCGCGACCGACTGGCTGCCGCCGTCGGTGCGGCCGCCCTCTATCCGGGACGCAATGCGCTGATCGTCGATCTGGGTACGGCCGTGACGATCGACCTGCTGTCGGCCGATGGCGTCTTCCGCGGAGGGTGCATCTCGCCCGGCATGGCGATGCGGTTTCGGTCGCTGCACGAGTATACGGCCTCGCTGCCGCTTTGCGACGCCATCGATTCGGAGCGGGCCGTGGGGCGGACGACCGACGAGGCCATCCGGCTCGGTGTGATGAACTCGATCGCCTTCGAGATCGAAGGGTATGTGGCCCGTCTGGAGGGGGAATTTGAGGATTTGTGCGTAATTTTTACGGGCGGGGACGCGAAATTCTTTGTGAAAAGAATTAAAAATACGATATTTGCAAATTGTAATCTCGTTTTTTACGGGTTGAACAGAATTTTGGAGTACAATGCAAGTGAAGAACACCTTGATTAAGCTGGTTGTCGCTGCTGCGGCGCTGTTCCCGGTAGCCGCATGGGCCCAGACAAGCAGCATTAACGCCTTCTCACCCTATACGATGTACGGCATCGGCGAACAGAATACACCCGGTACGCTGCCGATGCGTTCGATGGGTGGCGTCGGTGTGGCCATGCGCTCGACGGGCGTTGTCAATCTGCTCAACCCCGCGGCCTTCAGTTCGGCCCCGCAGAAGACCTTCCTGTTCAATTTCGGCCTCGAGGGGCAGAACTACTACAATTCGCAGACGGTGGCCGGCGCAAACAAGAGTACGGCCTACAATACGTTCAACTTCCACGATATCGCTTTCCAGATGCCCATCACGCGCAAGCTGGGCCTCGGCTTCAGCCTGACACCCTACAGTTCGGTGGGCTACCGCACGAAGTACTACCATGACTACGACCCGTCCGACCCGGTGTGGGGCAATGTGGGCCGCGTGCAGTACAACTATCAGGGCGAAGGCGACGTGTCGGAGGTGAAGCTCGGACTGGGCTGGGAGGTCTTCAAGAACTTCTCGATCGGTGTGGCCGCCCAGTATTACTGGGGCAGTATCGACCGCGATTTCATCATGACCCCGACGTCGATCACCGGTGAGGGAACCTTTGCCTCGACGGTGGGTCTGGACAGCTATACGATCTCTACGGTCAAGGGACAGGTCGGCGTGCAGTGGAGTCCGATCCTGAACCAGAAACGCATCCTGACGGTCGGTGCGGCTTTCGATATCGGCGGCAACCTGAATCCCGAAGTGTCGAAGCGCATCGGCGACCTGTACAGCTCGACGGTCAAGGGCGACACGACCCATCTGAAGCTGGTTCTTCCGCGCCAGCTGGCCGTGGGCGTCTATTACCAGACGGCCAAGTGGGCGATGGGTGTCGATTATGTCTACCAGAACTGGGGCAGCAGCAATACACGCAGCGAGATGACCGGAACGAGCAACAACGGCGCGGGCAATCCCTCCTCCTACGAGGTGGCCTACACCAATACGAGTACGATCAAGGTCGGCGTGGAGTTCACGCCCAACCGCTACGACGTGCGTCGGTTCATGAAGCGTATCTCCTACCGTGCCGGTTTCCGCTACGGTTATTACAACCAGACCTACAATGGCGACAAACTTGCACAGTATGCCGTGACGGCCGGTCTGGGAGTCCCGGTCAAGCTGTGGGCCATTTCGTCGATCGACATCGGCGTGGAGTACGGCCGTCGCGGCTACAACATCGCCGAGCGGATCGGGCTTGTCCGTCAGCAGTACGTGAAGTTCTCGATCGGTTTCTCGCTCTTCGCCGGAGGCCAGGAGAACGGCGAGTACTGGTTCATGCGGCCCAAATACGATTGATGCGGCGAACAAAGGTAAACAATACATAAAACAACACACAAAAATTAATCTGACCGATGAAAAATGTTAAATTCTTGCTTTCTGCGGCTTGCACGTTTTTCGCAGTAGCCGCAATGGCACAACAGGATTTCAGTGGCCCGCAGTATGCCAAGTGGGGCGACACTCCCGAGGAGCGCGAGAAGAACATCCTCAACAGCAACTTCCTCAAGGAGTCGTACGAGAACCGCAACTACGATGCGGCCGCACATTACCTCAAGGAACTGCTCAACAGCTGCCCCGACGCTTCGGTGGCCATCTACCAGCGTGGAGCCAATACCTACAAGCAGAAGATCAACCGCGCGAAGAGCGTGGCCGAGAAGAATGTCTACATCGACTCGCTGATGCTGATCTACGACCTGCGTGCGAAGTACTTCGGTGACGATCCGAAGCAGGGTCTCGCCTTCATCCTCGACCAGAAGGCCCGTGAATACCTGACCTACAAGCCCAACGACCGTGCGGGTATCCGCAAGGCATTCCGCGAGGCGATCGAGGCCGGTGGCGCCAATGCCGATCTGGAGACCGTCGTAGCCTACTTCTCGAACCTGTGCGACGACTACAAGAATACCGACGAGGTGATGCCCGACGAGATCATCGCCGAGTACGACCGCCTGCTGCCCTTCTTCGAGAACAACCCCTCGGGTGCAGAGCTCAAGAACCAGCTGGATGCCGCCTTCGGACTGAGCGGTGCCGCAAGCTGCGAGAACCTCGAGAAACTCTTCAGCAACAAGCTGGCCGCCGCTCCCGATGACGAGGCGCTGCTTGCCCAGGCCGTATCGCTGATGGGCCGTGCCAAGTGCAATAGCGACTTCTACCTCGCCACCGCCGAGAAATACTATGCGATCAAGCCGTCGGCCGAGGCTGCCATGTCGCTGGCTTCCGCTTTCCAGAACAAGGGCGACTTTGCCAAGGCGCTCAACTACCTGAACGAGGCACTGGCCGTCGAGAAGGATGACATGGAGCGTCAGAAGCTGCTCCTGCACATCTCGCTTGTGGCTCTGATCAACAAGGACTATACGAATGCTGCTTCGTCGGCCCGTCAGGCCCGCGACCTGAATCCCGAGGACGGCGCCCCGTACTTCGTGCTGGGCCAGTGCTATGCCGCTTCGGCTTCGACCTGCGGCGGATTCGCCGGCCAGGCTACTTTCTGGGCCGCCTATGATGCCATGGCCAAGGCCATCGAGCTGCTTCCGGGCGACTCGGAGTATGTTGAGCCGGCCAAGGCTTCGCTGGCGAACTACCGTGCCAACTTCCCCAACACGGAGGAGTGCTTCTTCAACGAGCTGCAGTCCGGTGCACGCTATACGGTCACCTGCGGTACGGCCGCCGGTGTCGTTACGACCGTGCGTCCCCGCTAAGCGCGTACCTCTTGCATACACGCACCGTGTAAATGGGAAAACGCCTGTCAAGATATTTCAGGGTAGCACTCTCCGTTGTGGGGAGTGCTATCTTGCTATACTCGTGCAAGGAGAAGGAGGCAGAAGCAGAGGCCGCCTCGACCGAGACGATGATGTCCGAATACTGCGAGAATCTTTCGCTCATCATGTCGCGCAACGGACGTCGCTCGTACCATTTCGTCACCCCGCTGCTCGAGGGTTACGGTCTGGCCCGCGAGCCCTACCGTGAATTCCGCAAGGGGGTGAAGATCACGACCTATCAGGACGATTCGCTCACGTCGGTCGATGTGGTGCTGACGGCCAACTACGCCATCAACTATGAAAAGCGCGAACTTTGGGAGGCCAAGGGCAACGTCGTAGTGGAGAAGTCCGACGGCAAGACGCTCTATACGCAGCAGCTTTTCTGGAACGCCAAGACGGGAAAGATCTATTCGAACGTCGATTCGAAGGTCGTGCAGAAGAACGGCCGCGAGGTGTTCATCGGGGAGGGCTTCGAGTCCGACGAGTCGTTCAAGGACTGGCGCTTCCGCCGGATGAAGGGCCGGATGGAGGTGGAGATGCGACCTGCGGCCGACTCCACGGACTCCACAGCCGTGCGTCCCGTGCGTCCGTCCGGCGGGGAGCAAAACGCAGCCGACGACCGCCCCGCCCGGCGCCCTGATGCCGTGAAACCGGCTCCGGCTCCGCGTCCGCTGCCTGCCGACAGTCCTGCCTCGCTGCCGACCCGTGCCGATCTTCCGGCGTCACTCCCGGCCTCGGCACAGGAGGAGCCCGTACGGTTGGATGATCCCGGCATCGTACCGTCGAGGGCTTTGAAACAGGGCGATTCGGCCGACGGCCGCCTGTCCGAATAATCCGTAATCCGATTCAGATGCTTACCATCGTCATACTGATCGTCGTGATGTTGCTCCTGTCCGCTTTCTTTTCGGGCATGGAGATCGCCTTTACGAGCAAGAACCGGCTCAAACTGGAGATCGACCGCAAGCAGAGCCGGATGTTCGACCGCATCGCGGAGGTCTTTGCCCGCCATCCCGGGCAGTACATCACCACGATCCTCGTGGGCAACAACATCGCCCTGGTAGTCTATTCGCTGGCCATGTCGATCCTCCTGCGCACCATCTACGGATGGTTGGGGTGGGAGACGATGGCAGCGGAAGGCTCCGTGGCTGTCGATACGGCGGTTTCGACGCTCATCATCATCTTCTTTGCGGAGTTCCTGCCCAAATCGATCTTCAAGAACAGCCCCAACTTCTATTATCGGGCGCTGGCTCCGGTCATCTATTTCTTCTATATCGTGCTCTATCCCGTTGCACGCTTCACGACCCTGCTCTCGCACGGGATCCTGCGCCTGGCCGGGCGGCGCGTCACGGAGGAGCAGCTGACTCCGAGCTTCGACCGTGAGGATCTTGCCGCGCTGCTCGACGCAAGCAATACGGAGCAGCACGCCGAACCGGACCACGAACTGAAACTCTTCCAGAATGCGCTTGATTTCGCCGACCTGCGCGTGCGCGACTGCATGGTGCCCCGTGTGGACGTCGAGGCGGTCGATATCGACTCGACGAGCATCGAACAGCTTACCGAGCGGTTCGTCGATTCGAAGTTTTCGCGGATCTTTGTCTGGCGCAAATCGATCGACAACATCATCGGGTATGTCAATTCGAAGAGCCTCTTCACGCTGCCGAAACAGATTTCCGACGTGATGATGGCCGTCAATTTCGTTCCCGAGACCATGCCGCTGCAGTCCGTGCTCGAGAACTTCATCAAGCACAAGACGAACATTGCGGTGGTCATCGACGAGTTCGGCGGTACGGCGGGCGTCATCTCGCTCGAGGACGTGCTCGAACAGATCTTCGGAGAGATCGAGGACGAACACGACGTGCCGGACCTTGTGGAGAAACAGGTGGGCCCCGACGAGTATGTCTTTTCGTGCCGTCTGGAGGTGAAATACCTCAACGAGCGCTACGACCTGGGCATCGAGGAGAGCCGCGAATACGACACGCTGGCCGGCTTCATCATCTACCACTACGAGGGGATTCCCTCGGGGGGCGAGACGCTGCTTATAGGAAACCTCCAGCTCCGGATTCTGCGCACGACGCGTTCGCGGATCGAACTGGCCCGCGTGAAAAAATTGTAGCCCACATATGGGGCTATTTCCGAATATTTTACTACCTTTGGCTGATCTTTCGGAACAATACGAATAATTAACAATTTATATGGCAAGTTTAAACACTTTACGAACCAAGTTCGGCATCGTGCTTTCGATCATCATTGCACTGGCCCTCTTGGCATTCATCCTCTCATTGAAGACCGAGATGGGTTTCTCGGGCAATGATCCCCGCGTCGGCGTGATCGACGGCGAGAAGATCAACTATTCGGAGTATTACGACCAGTACGAGCAGATCAAGGCCCAGAGCGGCGTTCAGGAGAACGACGAGCAGCAGGCTGCGATGCTGGCCAACGCCACGTGGCAGTCGCTCATCTCGAAGTATGTGATGACGCCCGGTTTCGAGCGTCTGGGTCTGCGTGTGACCGAGCCCGAACGTATGGCGATGATCAGCGGCGAGCAGCCCTCGCAGACGCTCTACAACGCTTTTGCCGATCCGCGTACGGGGACCTACAACGTAGCTGCAATCTCCGATTTCCTTGCACAGGCCGAGACCAATCCTCAGGCTGCACAGGCCTGGACCCAGCTCAACGAGCAGGCCCGTGCCGAGCGTGAGATGCAGAAGTACTTCGGTCTGATCCGCGGCGGTGTCTACGTCAATTCCCTCGAGGTGGCCAGTGGCGTGAAGTCGGCCAACGAGACCTATACGGGCAAATGGGCCGGCAAGAAGTATTCGTCGGTTCCCGACTCGATCATCAGCGTTTCGCCGTCGGAGATGAAGGCCTACTACAACAGCCATAAGGACATGTTCCGTCAGACGCCTTCCCGTACGATCTCGTACGTGGTCTTCGAGGTGGCTCCCACGGACGATGACCTGCTGGCTATCGAGAAGACCGCTACGGAGGTGGGCAAGGAGTTCGCGGCAACGGACGAGCTGAAGTCGTTCGTCCGCGCCAACCGCAACGGCAAGATCGCCGACAACTACGTTTCGGCCGCCCAGCTCTCCGAGGAGGAGGCTGCCGCGCTGATGGCCGGCGAGACCTATGGCCCCGTGCTGAAGAACAACGAGTGGACGATGGCCCGTGCCCTTGATACGAAGATGGTTCCCGACTCGATGGGCATCCGCCACATCGTGCTCCCCTATACCGAGGATACGCTGGCTGACAGCCTGCTGACCGCCCTGCGCGGCGGTGCCGACTTCGCACAGGCCGCTTCGCAGTATTCGGTCTATGACATGACGGCAGCCAACGGCGGCGAGGTGGGCGTAATGCCTTTCTCGGCCTTCTCGGGTGAGTTTGCCGAGGCTTTGGCCGGAGCCAAGGAGGGCGACATCGTGAAGGTTGCTTCGGGTGACGCCATCCAGCTGATGCAGGTATATCGTGCCGGCAAGCCGACCAAGCACGTGCAGGTGGCTTCGATCACCTATCCCGTCGAGGCTTCGGCCGAGACGCGCCGCAACGTGCACAACCAGGCCGGCTCGTTCATGGTGAACGCCAAGGGCTCGGCCGAGGCATTTGCCGGTGCCGCTTCCGAGGCTTCGGTTACGCCGCGCGTAGCCGTGATCTCGCAGGGTGACCGCACGATCCGCGGCCTGGAGGATTCGCGCGACGTGACCCGCTGGGCCTACGGCGCCGAAGTCGGCGACGTCTCGGAGATCTTCTCCGTAGGCAAGGACTATGCGATCGCCATGCTGACGGCCATCGACAACGACGAGTATGCATCGCCCGAGAAGGTGGCAGCCCAACTGCGTGCCCAGGTGCTGCGCGACAAGAAATACGACTACATCGTCAGCAGCCTCGCCGGTACGACCCTCGAGGAGCAGGCTTCGAGCCTGGGATCGGAGGTCGCCGACTTCAAGGATGTGAACTATGCTTCGTTCTACATCGATGGCGCCGGCTTCGAACCGCGTCTGGTCGGTGCGATCGCCTCGGCCCAGAAGGGTGCCTTGACGGGCCCCGTCAAGGGTATGTCGGGCGTCTATGTCTTCGTGGTGGATGATGTGCAGACCTCCGAGAAGCAGACTTCGGAGGCCGAGAAGGTCCGTGCCCAGGCGATGGCCGAGAGCATGGCCCAGCAGTTCGCCATTCCGGCTGTTCAGCAGATGGCCGAGATCGAGGACCTGCGCGGTCAGTACTTCTAATCGGAATAGGCGGAGCATGAAGCTCCGTTTGACGGGATCCCGGATGTTTGTCATCCGGGATCTTTTTTTTGTGAATAAGAAGGCGCGGAGAGTACCCCCCCCAATGGGGCGTATGGCGGCCGAGCCGCAGGCCGAGCCCTCTCCGGCAGGGGCTCTGTGACCGGCAGTCCATCCGTTTGGCCCGCCGCCTCCTGCTGGCGCCAACCTCCCGTGCGATTTCACGTGCCGGGTGGGGGAGATTCTCCCGACTTTTTGCGTATCTTTGTCTTGCCGGGCCTCCGATGCGGAGTTTCCGGTGTGAACCTTATCAATACAGCGAGATATGAACAATTTCATTTATCACAATCCGACCGAACTCGTGTTCGGCAAGGGGCAGATCGCCCGGCTTTCGAAACTGATCCCCGCCGACCGGCGGATCATGATCACCTTCGGCGGCGGCAGCGTCAAGCGCAACGGGGTCTACGAGCAGGTCGTACGAGCCCTTGAAGGCCGTGATTTCGTCGAGTTCTGGGGCATCGAACCCAACCCGTCGGTCGAGACGCTGCGCAAGGCCGTGGCGCTCGGCAAGGAGCGGGGTGTCGATTTCCTGCTGGCCGTAGGCGGCGGCTCTGTGATCGACGGTACGAAACTCGTGGCCGCCGGACTGCTCTACGACGGCGATCCCTGGGAACTGGTCCTCAAAGGCCAGGCCTCGCAGACCGTGCCCCTGGCCACCGTGCTGACGATGTCGGCCACGGGTTCCGAGATGAACAACGGCGCCGTCATTTCGCGCTATGAAACTAAAGAGAAGTACGCCTTCTACGGCAACTATCCCGTCTTCTCGATCCTCGATCCCGAGACGCTCTTCTCGCTGCCGCAGCGGCAGATTGCCTGCGGTCTTTCGGATACCTTCGTGCATGTGCTCGAGCAGTACATGACCACCCCCGGGCAGTCGCGGCTGATGGACCGCTGGGCTGAAGGCATTCTCCACACGGTTGTCGAGATCGCCCCGCGCGCTTTGGCCGCCCAGCGCGACTACGACACCATGTCGGAGTACATGCTCGGTGCGACGCTCGCCTTGAACGACATGATCCGCATGGGCGTGTCGCAGGACTGGGCCACCCACATGATCGGCCACGAGCTGACGGCGCTTCACGGCCTCACGCACGGGGCTACGCTGGCCATCGTCATCAACGGTACGCTGCGTGTGCTGCGTGAGCAGAAGCGCGGCAAGCTGCTTCAGTACGGCGAGCGGATCTGGGGTATTGCCGAGGGCTCTGAGGAGGAGCGCATCGACCGCACGCTCGAGGCGACGGAGGCCTTCTTCCGTTCGCTGGGGCTATCGACGCGCCTCTCGGAGGAGGGTATCGGCGAGGAGACGATTGCCGAGATCGAGCGCCGCTTCAATGCCGCCGGCGTCCGGTATGGCGAGGCGGCCAACGTGGACGGCGCGATGGCCCGCCGCATCCTGGAGGCCTGCCGCTGACAGGACGTGTACCCGTAAGACGAATGTCCGCAGGTTGAGTCACAACCTGCGGACATTTTTCGTAGCGGACGGCCAAAGTACAGGTCCGTCGGGGAGATAAAAACGCCTCCGGCCCGAAGGTCGGAGGCGTCGTGTGCGGATCTGCAGGGCCGGTGTTATTCGGCGAGCAGGATCTCGAGCATCTTGATGGCTGCCGTGGCGATCGGCGTACCGGGGCCGAAGATGGCGGCGGCGCCGTCGCGGTAGAGCTCGTCGTAATCCTGATGAGGAATGACGCCGCCGACGATGACGATGATGTCCTCGCGGCCGAGCTTCTTCAGTTCGGCGATCAGCTGCGGAACGAGCGTCAGGTGGCCTGCGGCCAGCGACGAAACGCCAACTACATGCACGTCGTTTTCAACGGCCTGCTTGGCAGCCTCCTCCGGAGTCTGGAACAGCGGACCCATATCGACGTCGAAGCCGATGTCGGCATAACCCGTGGCTACCACCTTGGCACCGCGGTCGTGGCCGTCCTGACCCATCTTGGCGATCATGATGCGCGGCTGACGGCCCTCTTTCTTGGCGAACTCGGCGCACAGCTCCTTGGCGCGCTCGAACGATTTGTCGTTTTTCACTTCTGACGAATATACACCTGAAATGGAACGGATAACTGCCTTGTAGCGACCTACGACTACCTCGCAGGCATCGGAGATCTCGCCCAGCGTGGCACGGACCTTCGCAGCCTCGACGGCCAGCTCCAGCAGGTTGCCCTTCTTGGTCTTCACGCACTCGGTGATGGCCTCGAGCGCCTTCTTCACGGCGGCCTCGTCGCGCGAAGCGCGCAGCTCCTTCAGACGCTTGATCTGGCTCTCGCGTACGGCGGTGTTGTCCACGGCGAGGATGTCGATCGGGGCCTCCTTCTCCAGGCGGTACTCGTTCACGCCGATGATCTTCTCCTGACCCGAGTCGATGCGGGCCTGCTTGCGGGCGGCAGCCTCCTCGATACGCATCTTCGGAATGCCGGTCTCGATAGCCTTGGCCATACCGCCGAGCTTCTCGATCTCCTGGATGTGTTCCCAAGCCTTGTGTGCGATCTCGTTGGTCAGCGATTCCACATAGTAGGAACCGGCCCACGGGTCGATCTCACGGCATACGTTGGTCTCCTCCTGGATGTAGATCTGCGTGTTGCGGGCGATACGGGCCGAGAAGTCGGTCGGCAGGGCGATCGCCTCGTCGAGGGCGTTGGTGTGCAGCGACTGGGTGTGACCCAGGGCGGCGCCCATGGCCTCGATGGCCGTACGTGCCACGTTGTTGAACGGATCCTGCTCCGTGAGCGACCAGCCCGAGGTCTGCGAGTGAGTACGCAGTGCCAGCGATTTGGGGTTCTTCGGGTTGAACTGCTTGACGATCTTGGCCCACAGCATACGTGCGGCGCGCATCTTGGCGATCTCCATGAAGTGATTCATGCCGATGGCCCAGAAGAACGACAGACGCGGTGCGAAGGCGTCGATCGACATGCCGGCGTTGATACCTGCGCGGAGGTACTCCAGACCGTCGGCCAGCGTGTAGGCCAGCTCGATGTCGGCCGTGGCGCCTGCCTCCTGCATGTGGTAACCCGAAATCGAGATCGAGTTGAACTTGGGCATGTTCTTCGAGGTGTACTCGAAGATGTCGGCGATGATGCGCATCGAGAACTCGGGCGGGTAGATATAGGTGTTGCGCACCATGAACTCCTTGAGGATATCGTTCTGGATCGTACCCGAGAGCTGGTCGAGCGTGCAGCCCTGCTCCAGACCCGTGACGATGTAGAAGGCCAGGACGGGCAGCACGGCGCCGTTCATGGTCATCGACACCGACATGCGGTCGAGGGGAATGCCGTTGAAGAGCACCTTCATGTCCTCTACCGAGCAGATCGATACGCCGGCCTTGCCGACGTCGCCCACTACGCGCGGGTGATCGGCGTCGTAGCCGCGGTGCGTAGCCAGGTCGAAGGCCACCGAAAGGCCCTTCTGGCCGGCGGCGAGGTTACGGCGGTAGAATGCGTTGGACTCCTCGGCGGTCGAGAAACCGGCATACTGGCGGATCGTCCACGGACGCATCACGTACATCGTCGAATAGGGGCCGCGGAGGAACGGGGCGATACCTGCAGCATAGTTCAGGTGCTCCATGCCTTCGAGATCTTCGGCCGTATAGGCGCCCTTGACGGGAATGCGCTCGGCCGTGAGCCACGGTTCCACTTCGCCGCAGCCTTTCGAGGCGCAGCAGCTCTTCTGCTGGGCCCCATCGTATTTCAGTTCAGAAAATTTAGCTCTCATGATCAGATTCCCATCTCTTTAAGGTAAAACTTCAGGGTTTCCAGGACGTTCGACTTCACGTTGATGAAGTTGGTGATGCCCTGTGCCTCCAGTTCGGGCGTGCAGGCCGGAGCACCTGCGACGACGAGGATCGCCTTGCCGCCGAGCATCTCCTTGATCTTCGGAGCCACCTCGGCGTAGTCGTCGTCCGAAGCGCAGACAACGACGATCTCTGCCTTCGACTCGAGAGCGGCCTTGACGCCCTCCTCGAGCGACTTGAAGAAGGTGTTGTCGATCACGCGGATGCCGGCGCAAGCGAAGAAGTTGCACGAGAACTGTGCGCGGGCGCGAGCCATTGCCAGGCTGCCGCACGTGAGCATGAAGGCCTTGGGCTCCTTGCCCGAGCGGTCCACATGCAGACGCATGGCCTCGAATGCCATGGCGCCGCGGTAGGGCGTCAGCACGTTGCCCTCGGCGGCCTCACGCGTAACGGCTGCCTCGGTGATCTCCTTGGGTGCGACCTCCGTGAAGTTGGGGAACTGGTTGGCGCCGAGCAGCGTCTGACGGCGCGTAGCGATTGCCTTGTCCTTGGCTGCGGCCGAAGCCTCGACACGCTCCTTGATAAAGCCTGCCTCGTAGGCCTTGGTGTATCCGCCCTTCTCCTCGATCTCGAGGAAGAGTTTCCAGGCCTCGGCAGCGATCGACTGCGTGAGGTTCTCGACATAGTACGAACCGCCGGCCGGGTCTACGACCTGGTCGAAGTGCGCCTCGTGCTTGAGCAGCAGCTCGACGTTGTGGGCGATGCGCTTCGAGAACTCGGTCGGGGTTTCGAACGAGGCGTCGAACGGCGTGACCTCCAGCGAGTATACGCCGCCGATGACGGCCGACATGGCCTCGGTCGTGCCGCGCAGCATGTTCACATAGGGGTCGTAAACGGTCTGGTTCCAGCGCGACGTCGAGGCGTGGATCATCATCTTGCCGGCGCACTCCTTCTCGGGGTTGTAGCCCTTGACGATGTTGGCCCACAGCATGCGGGCGGCGCGGAACTTGGCGATTTCGAGGAAGTAGTTCGACGTGACGGCGAACGAGAAGCGCAGCTTGCGTGCGGCCTCGTCGATCGTGAGTCCGGCGTCGGTCAGGCGGGCCAGGTAGTCGTTACCGGCCGAGAGTGCGAATGCCAGTTCCTCGACGATCGTCGAACCGGCGTTTGCGAAGATGTCGGCCGAAACGGTCACGATGCGGATGTGCTTGTAGGCGGCGGTCTTCTTGATGAGCGAAGCGATGCGCTCGAAGCACTTTGCGCCGTCGGGCGAGCAGAAGCAGCCCTTCTGCGAGAGGCCCTTGACGATCGGGTCGATGACGAACGCCACGTCGGCGTCGGCAGCGATGCCCTCCTTCTCGAGCTTGGCGATGACCGCCTCGGCCAGGTCGCCCATGCCCTTGCCGCTGAACACCAGTCCGATGGCGGGGATGTGGATTTCAGCGAGCAGCGTCTCGAGATCGGCGGCCGTGAAGCCCTCCTTGGCGATCTCGAAGCCCAGCGAGTCCACGCCGGCATTGAGGAGTTTCAGTGCCTCGGCGTTGGCCTCCTTCGGGCAATTGACCGTGATGGTCTGATGCACGTGCCAGCGGTTGTGGGCACGCGTACCGCGCACGTAGGGGAACTCGCCTGCCTGCGAGCCGAGGAACTTGATTCCTTCGAGATTTTCGGCGCGGTAGTAGGGACGGACGTTGAAACCTTCGCCCGTACGCCATACCAGTTTACGCTCGTAGTCGGCCCCTTTCAGGTCGACCTTGATCACCTCTTCCCACTGCTCGGTCGGGACCGGCGGGAATTCGGTGAACAGTTTTTCACGTTCGGTATTTGCCATAACTTATTTAGAGATTAGTAAAGTAGTGTAGTCTCCTCTTTTTTCAAATTGCACGTAAAGGTACAAATAATTCAGGAATTGCAGCAAGAAATTGTTACCAAAATAACAGTGTCGGTCTTTTTTTATTTATAAAGGTATCCTCCCCGGCTTTCGGTCCGATATCCGCTTTTGAATCCTTGTTGCGTCTTTTTGTGTCAATATTGTTCTGAATGACGCCTGTTTTTGCCGAAATGCAAAAGTTGTGATTTTTGCACATGTCTCGTGAAAATGGATCTATTTTCCCGAAAAATGTGTTTGAAAATCGTTGATGTGGCAGAAAAATGGGGTCGTTTTCGGGAAAATGCATGAAAAAAATGTGATTTTTCGGAAAAATGTCGATTTTGCAAAAACAGCGAAACCGTAATTTTTTTACCTTTGTCTCCCGAAGAAACACACAAACTGATCCGGTTATGTCATTACTCAGATTCAAGATGGTCGATGCGGCGATCAACCACACGGCCGTCGAAGTGAAGGCTCCCGAGGGGCGTCCCTCGGACTATTTCGGGGAGAAGGTCTTCGGTCGCGAAGCCATGCGCAAATACCTCGACAAGAAGACCTATGCGGCGCTGCTCGACACGATGGAGCACCGCACGCCACTGACGCGCGAGGTGGCCGACAGCATCGCCGCCGGCATGCGGCAGTGGGCCCTCGAGCACGGAGCCGACCACTATACCCACTGGTTCCAGCCGCTGACGGGCGGTACGGCCGAGAAGCACGATGCCTTTGCCGAGCCGGACGGCTGCGGCGGGGTGCTCGAGGAGTTTTCGGGTAAGCTGCTCGTACAGCAGGAGTCCGATGCCTCGTCGTTCCCCAACGGCGGTATCCGCAATACGTTCGAGGCGCGCGGCTATTCGGCCTGGGATCCCGCTTCGCCGGCCTTCATCGTCGATACGACGCTCTGTATCCCCACTGTCTTCATCGCCTATACGGGTGAGGCGCTCGATTACAAGGTGCCGCTGCTGCGCTCGCTGACAGCCGTGGACAAGGCTGCCACGGAGGTGTGCCACTACTTCGACAAGAACGTGCAGAAGGTCTTCGCCTATCTGGGTTGGGAGCAGGAGTATTTCCTCGTGGACGAGAGCCTGTGGGCCGTGCGTCCCGACCTGATGCTGACCGGCCGCACGCTGATGGGGCACGAGTCGGCCAAGAACCAGCAGCTCGAGGATCACTATTTCGGGGCCATACCGACCCGTGTGATGGCCTTCATGAAGGATCTCGAGTACGAGTGCCTGAAACTGGGTATTCCCGTCAAGACGCGACATAACGAGGTGGCGCCCAATCAGTTCGAGCTGGCTCCGGTCTACGAGGAGGCCAACCTGGCCAACGACCACAACCAACTGCTGATGACGATCATGGACAAGATCGCCCGCCGCCATCAGTTCCGGGTGCTGCTGCACGAGAAGCCCTTCAAGGGGATCAACGGCTCGGGCAAGCACAACAACTGGTCGCTGGGTACCGATACGGGCGTGAACCTCTTTGGTGTGGGCAAGAGCGCTTCGGAGAACCTGCAGTTCATCACCTTCCTGGTCAATGCCGTATCGGCCGTCTACAAATACAACGGCCTGCTCAAGGCTTCGATCATGAGCGCCACGAACGCCCACCGTCTGGGTGCCAACGAGGCGCCTCCGGCCATCATTTCGGCATTCCTCGGCTCGCAGGTTTCGGCCGTGCTCGAGAAACTGGCTGCTTCGAAGGACGATGATGCCATCCGCTTCGATGCCAAGAGCATCTTCAAGATGAGCGGGATCTCGCACATCCCGACCCTGCTGCTCGACAATACGGACCGCAACCGCACGTCGCCCTTCGCCTTCACGGGCAACCGGTTCGAGTTCCGCGCCGTCGGTTCGTCGGACAACTGCGCCGAGGCGATGATCGTGCTGAATGCCTCGATGGCCCACGAACTGACGGAGTTCAAGCGCAAGGTCGATGCGCGCATCGAGGCCGGCGTGCGCAAGGAGAAGGCGATCTACGAGGTGCTCAAGGAGATGATCAATGCCTGCCGGGACATATTCTTCGACGGCAACGGCTACTCGGACGAGTGGAAGGCCGAGGCGGCGCGGCGCGGTCTGGACTGCGAGACCTCGACGCCCCTGATCTTCGACCGCTACCTCGACGAGTCGAGTCTCAGGATGTTTGCCGAAACGGGGGTCTTCTCGAAAGTCGAGCTCGAGGCCCGCACCGAGGTGAAATGGGAGACCTACACCAAGAAGATCCAGATCGAGGGCCGGGTGCTGGGCGACCTGACGATGAACCACATCGTGCCGATCGCGTCGCGTTACGAGGCGCTGCTGCTCGACAAGGTCTATAAGATGTCGCAGATCCCGGGCCTGAACGCCTCGGCCGACATCGCCCTGATCAAGAAGATCCAGGACCACACGGCCGAGATCCAGAAGCTCACGGGCGAGATGATCGACGCGCGCAAGGTGGCCAACCGGATCGAGGACCAGCGCGAGAAGGCGATCGCCTACCACGATACGGTGGCTGTCTTCTTCGACCGCATCCGCTACCACATCGACAAGCTCGAGGAGATCGTCGATGACCAGATCTGGCCCCTGCCGAAGTACCGCGAACTGCTCTTCCTGCGGTAGCCGTCGGTCCGTATCCGAATAATCCGGGGTGCAAACTCCGGATTATTTTTTTACCTTTGTATGTATGAAGGCCATTGCAGACAGCGGTTCGACCAAGTGCGAGTGGATTTTCGGCGACGGCGACCGGATCCTCCGGTTGCGGACGGCGGGGATCAACGCCGTACAGCAGTCTCCCGATGCGATCCGCGCCGTGTTGGCGGAGCTCCCGCCCCTCGACGGCGTGGAGGAGCTCCGTTTTTACGGGGCCGGCTGCGGCGACTCCTTCCCGGAGGCTTCCGCCGTGCTGCGTCGGGAACTGGCGGCGAGATTCGGCCCCGGGACCGCCATCGGGCTGGGCTCCGATCTGCTCGGTGCTGCCCGAGCCTTGTTCGGGCGCGGCGAGGGGATCGCCTGCATCCTCGGCACCGGTTCGAACTCGTGCCACTGCCGCGGCGGCGAGATTGTCGCCAATGTCCCGCCACTGGGCTATGTGCTCGGCGACGAGGGGAGCGGGGCGGTTCTGGGCCGCAACCTGGTGAACGGCATCTTCAAGGGGATGATTCCGCTCCGCGAGGAGTTTCTCCACACGTTCGCTCTGACCTACGCCGGGCTGATCCGCCGGGTCTACCGCGAGCCGGCGGCCAACCGCTTCCTGGCGTCGTTTGCGCCCTTCATCCGTGCACACCTGGATTGTGCACCGGTGCGGAAGATGGTCGTCCGCTCGTTCGGCGAGTTCGCCGCGCGCAATCTGTCGGGTTATCCGGCAGGTCTGCCCGTTGCCTTTGTCGGCGGGGTGGCGGCCCATTTCGAGGAGCCGCTGCGCGAGGCGATGGCTGCGGCGGGACGCGAGGTCGTGCGGATCGTCTGCTCCCCGGCCGAAGAACTTTGGAAATACCATGGAGGAGAATCGGATTACCGAGCAGAGCTCGGCGTATGACAATTTGCAGCGGATGTCGGTGCACGACATCCTGACGGGGATCAACCGCGAGGACGCCCGGGTGCACGAGGCCGTGCGGGCGACGATCCCGGTCATGGAGCGCCTGGTCGAGCAGGTCGTAGGACGGATGGCGGCCGGCGGCCGGATGTTTTACATCGGCGCCGGCACGAGCGGCCGGCTCGGGGTGACCGATGCCTCGGAGCTGCCGCCGACCTACGGCATTCCCTTCGACCGCGTAATCGGCCTGATTGCCGGCGGCGACGGAGCCTTGAGACGTGCGGTCGAGCATGCCGAGGACGATTCCGAGGGTGCCTGGCGCGACATGGCGCCGTGGCATCCGACGGCCGGCGACGTGTTGGTCGGCATCGCCGCTTCCGGCACGACGCCCTATGTGGTGGGCGGCCTGCAGCGTGCGCGGCGGGAGGGGCTTCTGACCGCTGCCGTGGTCTGCAATCCCGGCTCACCGGCTGCCGCCGCCGCGGAGTATGCGCTCGAGGCGGTCGTCGGACCGGAGTTTGTCACCGGCTCGACCCGCATGAAGGCGGGTACGGCACAGAAACTGATGCTCAACATGCTTTCGACGGCCGTAATGATCCGCCTCGGGCGGGTCGAGGGCAACCAGATGGTGCACATGCAGCTTACGAACGACAAGCTCGTCGCGCGCGGTACCCGGATGGTCGCCGAGGCCGCGGGACTCACCGACGATGAGGCCCGGACGCTGCTGCTGCGCTGGGGGTCGGTCAAGGAGGCGCTCGAACACTGTAACGACTGATGGACGATGGCACGTTTTTTTACCGAACGCGAGATCCGCGCCGTGGCGGTCTTCCTGCCGCTGGCCGGGCTGCTTGTTGCGGCCGTGGCGCTGTTCCGGCCCAAGAGTGATCCGCTGGAGGCCCGGCGCGTCGAGGTCGCCATGGAGCGGCGCATGCCCGCGGACAGCATCCGCCTCCGTCCGTTCGACCCCAATACGGCAGACTTCGACGAACTGCTCCGGTTGGGACTCTCGAAGCACGAGGCGGTCAGCCTGCTCAAGTACCGCGCAGCAGGCAAGGTCTTCCGTATTCCCGAAGACCTGTCGCTCTGCTACGGGATCAGCGACTCGCTCTACCGGCGTCTGGCCCCGTGGGTGCGGATCGGCCGCCGCTACGCCATTGCGCCCTGCGAATACCGCAGCGGCCGGGTGCTTCCGCAGCTGCTTGCTCCCTCGCCGTTCCGCATCGACACGGTCAGTGCGCGCTACCTGAGGGCCATCGGGGCCCTTTCGAAGCGGCAGGCCGAGGCCTTCATCCGCTGGCGCGACCTGAGCGGCATCTACGACATGGAGGAGCTCCGCGACTGCTACGTCGTCAGCGATTCGGTGGCTGCGGCGCTCGAACCCTATGTGATCTTTCCCGAGCGCCGGCCGCATCCGGTCGATGCTCCCGTGGAGCTCAATTCGGCCGATTCGGCGGAGCTGCGCCGCGTGGTGGGGATCGGCGAGAAGACCGTCATGCGCATCCTCCGCTACCGCGACCGCCTCGGCGGTTTCGTCTCCGTGGCCCAACTTGCAGAGGTTCCGGGAGTCACGGAGAGCAACTACGAAAAAATTTTGAAACAAATTTGCCTCGACAGTTGCAAAATTCGGAAAATAGATATTAACTTTGCAAGCCCGAAAGAGTTGGGACGCCATCCCTACATGGCGCCGCGCACTTTGAGGCGTTTGTTGAAAGCAAGACAGTTGAAAGGAGGTTGGAGCACCGCCCAGGAATTGATCGATGACCACATATTGACCCGCGAGGAGGCAGCACGGCTGGCTCCGTATATCGAATTCGGGTCTGCGGGCGGAACGGCCGACGAAAAGACAACTACCCGGCGGGATGATGCACCGGAAGATGCATACCCGGCAGAATTTCAACTCGAAACAGAATAAGTCAAACAACAAAAAACACAGAATATCATGATTATCATGCCGGTAAAAGAGGGCGAAAATATCGAGCGCGCCCTGAAGAAGTTCAAGCGTAAATACGAGCGTACGGGTGTCCTGAAGGAGCTCCGCCGTCGTCAGTACTTCACGAAGCCCTCCGTTGCAAAGCGCGAGGCCATGATGCACGCCATCTACGTGGAGCACATGTACCGCGACGAGGAGTAGTACCTGCGCCGATACGATACGTGCGGGGTTCGGATCCGGTCCGAACCCCGCTTTTTTCTTTTTCGGGAGGATGTAACTAAAAAATATAGTTAAAAAACTATGTAAAATAGTTGCATCCTCCGGTTTTTTGTTTACCTTTGTTGTCGGAACCCCGGAACAGTTCCGGGGCGGATCTGAAAACCGATGACGATGGAAAAGCTGACACGGCGCGAGGAGGAGCTGATGCGCTGCTTCTGGGAGCGGGGACCGTTGTTCGTGCGCGAGCTGGTGGAGATGGCGCCCGAGCCCAAACCCCATTTCAACACCCTGTCCACCATGGTGCGTGCCCTCGAATCGAAAGGCTACGTCGGGCACAAGGCCTATGGTGCGACCTACCAATACTATCCGCTGGTGAGCGAGGAGGAGTTTTCGCGGCAGACGCTCGGCAGCGTCATCAGCCGCTATTTCGAGAACTCCTACCTGGGAGCCGTCTCGGCGCTTGTCGAGGAGGAGAAGATCTCGGTCGATGAACTGCGCGAGTTGATCGACCGCATCGAAAACCAGAACCAACGGTAGCCATGTGGTACGATCTGGCGATATACAGCCTGAAGGTCGGGGCCTGCCTGGCGGTTTTCTACCTCTTCTTCAAACTGCTGCTGAGCCGCGAGACCTTCCATCGGTTCAACCGCATCGTGGTGCTGGGGGCCATCGTGCTCTCGTTCGTGCTGCCGCTTTGCGTCATCACGGTCTACCGGACACTGCCTGCGCTGCCCGTTTCGGTTTTGCCGGCAGTTTCCACTGCGGCGGACCTTCCGGCTGAAGGCCATGCGTTCCCGTGGGAGCGGCTGCTCGGAGGGCTCTTTGCCGTGGGAGTGGCAGGGGCGTTCGTGCGGCTCTGCTGGTCGTTGGGCGGTGTGGCCCGGCTGATCGGTCGTTGCGACCGCCGCGAGCGGCTCGATGACGGGACCGTCCTGGTACATGCCGGCGATTCGGTGCGGCCGTTTAGCTGGGGGCGCTTCATCGTGCTCTCCGACCGCGACCGGGCGGTTTGCGGCGAGGCGATCCTGCTCCACGAGCGGGCCCATGTCCGCATGCACCATTCGGCCGACCTGCTGCTCACGGATCTCTGCGGGTGCCTCCAGTGGTTCAATCCGGCCATGTGGCTCCTGCGGCGCGAATTGCGCGATATTCACGAATACGAGGCCGACGAGGCGGTGATCTCGAGCGGCATCGATGCGAAAAGTTACCAATTGCTTCTTATAAGGAAAGCTGTTGGCGGGAGGTGGTACTCAGTTGCCAACAGCTTCAATCACAGTAAACTTAAAAACCGTATTACCATGATGTTGCGAAAAAAATCGTCTCGGTGGACCGGAGCCCGCGTGCTTCTGCTCCTGCCGCTCACGGCGCTGGCTCTCGGGGCCTTTGCCGAAACCGTCTATCTCTTTCCGGAGGACAAAGGTAAGAAAGAAAATCCGAAAATCCATGCATCGGCCCCCGATGGTGCCGATCCGTTGGTCCTGGTCGATGGCCGGGAGCAGCCTGCATCCTCGATCAACGATATCACTCCCGAGCAGATTCAGTCGATCACGGTATTGAAGGATTCTACTGCAATCCGGATGTACGGCGACAAGGGTCGCAACGGTGTGGTTCTGGTCGAACTCAAGAAAGAGGGAAATGGGACGCCGCAATCCGATGCGGACGATGTTACCGTTGTCGGCTATGCTTCCTCGGACGATGCTCCAATCCACATTGTAGGTAAAGAAGGGGCCCTGCCGGAGCATGTGCTCTATCTGGTGGACGGGGAGCGTGTGCCGGAGATCGGTTCGCTGGATCCCGGGCGGATCGAATCCGTCTCGGTCCTCAAGGGTAAAGACAATATTCCCTCGGAATATGTCGGTCAGGGATACGAGGGTGTCATTGAGATCCGGACCAAGAAGAAGTCGGACGGTGTGCGCGTCCTTTCGCCGGAGGAGGCCCGGGCCTATTTTGAAAGTAAGGAGGGAAAGGAGGTGCTGCGCAGCCTCGACCGAATGGAGGAGTATTTCAAGAGCGACGAGTGGCAGGAGGCCCAACGCAAGATGGAGGCATCCGGCGAGTATTTCAACAGTGACGAATGGAAGGAGGCCCAGCGTAAGATGGATGCCTATTTCAAGAGCGATGAGTGGCAGGAGGCTCTGCGCAAGATGGAGGCATCCGGCGAGTATTTCAACAGCGACGAATGGAAGGAGGCCCAGCTTCGGCTCAAGGAACTGGACAAACTTTCCGACCGGCTCGGATCGGAAGACGGGTTGGGCATCGTGATCCGGAATGCCTCGATCGGGAAGGGTGCCTTTGCCGGGATGAAAGTCTACATCGACGGCCGCGAGGCTTCGTCGGAAGAGGTCGATCGGCTCGATCCCGAGAAGATCCGCCACATGGAGGTTCTCACGGGCAAGAAGGCCGTGCGCCGCTATGGCGAGCAGGCAAGCGAGGGTGTGGTGGAGATCAAGACACGCAAATAGACCGGATACGAAATAAAAAGTTCATGTTCGGGAGCGGGGGCGTCGGTCAGCGGCCCCGCTTCCTGTTTTTCCGCGAGCCCCTTATTCGAAACCTACGATCTCGGGTCGTGTCGGGCGGTAACGGTATTGCTCGAGCCGTGTGGCGTTCGACAGCCGGAAGTATTCGCTCTCGACCAGTCCGTGTTTGCCCAGTGCCAGCCCCAGCCGGATCTGGATCGTGTTGAACACGAGGCGCTCGTTGCGCAGCCTTACGCCGAATCCGAACGAGGTGAAGAAGTCGTTCTTGAAGATGTTGGGTGAGTATCCCAGCAGGCCGAAGTCGGCGAATCCGAAGAAGGCGATGCGGAATCCCAGCGGCTGGTAGGGGGTGAAGACGACGGTCTCGGTGTTGATGATCATCCGGTTGGTGCCGATGACGTATTCGTTGAGGGCCTGCAGTCCGTTTTCACTGGTGAACCGGATGCTTTCGTCGCTGCCCCCGACACGGTTCCATCCTTGGGTGTAGTTGAACGAGAGGAACTGGCGGATGCGGCTCCGGCGGAACAGGAACAGATTCGAGAACCACCTCAGATCGACATCCACGGCGCTCTGCCGCCACATGCCCGACTGCAGGTCGATGTAGCTTCCGAGCGTCACTCCGCCCATGATGTAGCCCAAACGGGAGAATCCGCCCGTTTCGTAGCTCATTCCCAGATACATGGCATCCTTGAACTCGCCCCATGAATAGCCGCTTACCAACTCCGCCTTGTAGCCCGTCGCCAGGTACTCGCGCGAACCGAACCCATAGACCATGTTGGCCGTATAGAACCGCTCGCGGTAGAGACCGGCGCCGAGGAGCAGGACGTCCTGGTCGTGCAGGGCAGGGTTGTAATCGACGGCCACGGGCGGGCGGAGGCTGACGCGGCGGTAGTTGTAGCGCCCGGTGAGGTAGACGCTTGAGCGGATTCCCCGCAGGTAGTGCGAGTAGCCTCCCCATACGTCGAGGTTGCGCTCCTTGACAAGTTCCGACGAGTCCTCCTCGATCATGTATCGTTTGGCCTTGTTGTCGCTGTAGGTAATGCCCAACTCGTAGTCTGTCGGGCGGAGGAACTCCTTGCGCATGCCCAGTTCGAGGGTCGAGTTGTAGAAGTCGCGCCCGGCGGCAAAATCGGCCGTGTAGAAGGTACCCAGCAGGTTGGGGATTTCGTATTCGACCATGTTGCCGCCGTAGGAGAAGTCCTTGCGGCTGAAGTTGGTCATCACCTTCAGACTGTTGCCCCATCCGAAGATGTTGGCGTCGGAGATCCCGACCATCGTGCGCCCTTCGGAGTGGAGCGCTCCGTCTACGGAGATGGTCCAGCTGTCGCGCGTCTTTACGGTGAGGTGTACCTGTGTGGTGTCGAGCGTGTCGGTCTGTATGGCGATGTCCACGTCGGCGATGTAGCTGCGCGAGCGCAGCAGTTGCTTGTTGCGCACGACGAGTTGCGGGTCGAGGGTATCGCCCGTGCGGAAGAGCAGGTCGCGGCGGATGACCCGCTCGCGGGTCAGCATGTGGGTGTTGTTGCCGGCGCGTTCGAGCCAGTTGCCATTTTCGTCGAAGACCTGTGAGCGTTCGATGGAGATCGATCCGATCGTTTTGCCGGCATAGGGCTCGAGCTGGCGGCTCTCATCCCTGACGGTTCCGTTCGACGTCGTGTCCAGCACCGGGCGGACGAAAAGCATGCGGTAAAGCATGCGGGGGACACGCCGGCGGGTGGTCTTCGAGCGTATGCTGTCGTAGAGCCTTTTGTTGCGTTCAGCCGCTTCGGGGTTCGAGATGCGGGCGCTGTCCGGGGTGAAGAGGGCCGTAGGCCGGATCCGTATGCTGTCGGAATGAGGCCGTTTCGGTGAGCGCATATCGGGACCCGCGACGCGGGCAAAGGAGACGGACGCCACAGCGAGCAAGGTCAATGCGGATATGCAGAACCGGGTAAACATCGGTTCAAAGATAACGTATTTTTCGCCGAAAAAGTATGGATGGTCGGTATCCGAATGTGGCGGATGACAAAAAAAGCCCGCATCATGCGGGCTTTTTTTGTCGTTTTGCGTCGAAGAACCGTCTGTTCTTTATGGGTAAGACCCGCTCTTCCGCCTGCCTGCTCCTCCCCGGTTATCCGGTTGGAGGTGTGCGTCAGGCATACGATCAGCCTGTGGGCATCCCGGCCGGGAGGTTGTGTGGAAAACTCCCGACCTGCGGGGCTTCGGACGCGGCTTATTTGCGGGCCTCCTTGGCCTCGATGCACTCGGTGGCGTGGGGAACCTTCATCAGCCGCTCCTTCGGAATGAGCTTCCCGGTCGTCTTGCAGATGCCGTACGTCTTGTTCTCGATACGCACGAGGGCCATTTCGAGGTTGCGGATGAACTTCATCTGATGGGCAGCCAGACGTCCGCTCTCCTCCTTCGAGAGTGTCGTGGCGCCTTCCTCGAGCACCTTGAATGTCGGCGAGGTATCCTCCGTATCGTTGTCTGCCGTATGCGTGATGGTGGAACGCAACAGTTCGTAATCCGCACGCGCATTCTCGAGCTTTTTCAGAATCAACTGCTTGAACTCTTCGAGTTCGGCGTCGCTGTATCGGGTTCTTTCGTCTGCCATAGTTCGTCTGTTGCTTTAGGTTTTATGTAAAATTAAGCAAATATTCCGAAAATACCAAATCTGCAACCCGGAATCGGCGCCGCAGTCCGGCTACACGCGCGTCACGGCGATGCGGATCGGCTCCTCGTCCACGTCCGAAGCCACTACGGCTTCGCCCTGCGGATCGTCCGAGCTGCGGACCTCGACGGCCAGCGTCTGCGAGGCGATGTAGTCGGCGTAGCGGGCGATGCCTTCGGCCACGCACGGCTTGTTCTCGATCTCGACGCGGATCTTGTCCGTCACCTCGAATCCCGACTCCTTGCGGATATTCTGGATGCGGTTGATCAACTCGCGTGCCACACCCTCGGCGCGGAGCTCGTCCGTCACGGTGATGTCGAGCGCCACGGTGAGCTTGCCCTCCGAGGCCACGAGCCATCCGGGCATGTCTTCCGACGAGATCTCGAAGTCGGCCGGTGTAACGGTGATCTGTTCCGATCCGAGGTCAAGCACCGTCTCGGGAGCCGCCTCGATCTGCGCGATGCGCTCCTGCGAGAATTCGGCGGTCATGGCGGCGATCTGCTTCATGTATTTGCCGTAGCGCGGCCCGAGGGTCTTGAAATTGGGCTTGATGCGCTTGGTGATGATGCCCGTGGTATCTTCGATGAGCTCCACCTGCTTGACATTCACCTCGTTCATGATCAGGTTCCTGACGGCGGCGATGCAGTCGGCGGTCTGTCGGTCGAGCACCGGGATGAGGATCTTCATGAGCGGCTGGCGCACCTTGATTGACACCTTGCGACGCAGGGCGAGGACCATCGACGAGACCTTCTGTGCCAGCGACATCATCTCCTCGAGGTGCGAGTCGATCAGCGCCCCGTCGGCCTTCGGGAAGGCTGCGAGGTGTACCGATTCGTCCGTGTGGCGGCCGCTTACGGCATTCAGGTCCGTGAAGATGCGGTCGGAGATGAACGGTGCGAAGGGCGCCGAGAGCAGGGCCACGGTCTCCAGACAGGTGTAGAGCGTCTGGTAGGCGGCAAGCTTGTCCTCGGTCATGCCGCCGCCCCAGAAACGCTTGCGGTTCAGGCGGACGTACCAGTTCGAGAGATTTTCGCCTACGAACTCCTGGATGGCGCGTGCGGCCGGCGTCGGGTCGTAGTTCTCGAGCGAGTCGGTCACCTCCCGGACGAGCGTGTTCAGGAGCGAGATGATCCAGCGGTCGATCTCCGGGCGCCGCTCCATCGGCACCTCGGCCTCGCGTCCGGTGAATCCGTCCACGTTGGCGTAGAGTGCGAAGAACGAGTAGGTGTTGTAGAGCGTACCGAAGAACTTGCGGCGCACCTCGTCCACGCCGTCGCGGTCGAACTTCAGGTTGTCCCACGGCTGCGAGTTGGAGATCATGTACCAACGCGTGGCGTCGGGCCCGTAGGTGGCGAGCACCTCGAACGGATCGACAGCGTTGCCCAGGCGCTTCGACATCTTGTTGCCGTTCTTGTCGAGCACCAGGCCGTTCGAGATGATGTTCTTGAAGGCCACCGAATCGAATAGCATCGTGGCGATGGCGTGCAGCGTGAAGAACCAGCCGCGCGTCTGGTCCACACCCTCGGCGATGAAGTCGGCGGGGTAGACCTCCGCGAAGTCCTCCTTGTGCTCGAAGGGGTAGTGCACCTGGGCGTAGGGCATGGCTCCCGAGTCGAACCACACGTCGATCAGGTCGGGTTCGCGGCGCATCGGCTCGCCCTTCGACGAGACGAGTACGATCGAATCGACATAGGGGCGGTGCAGGTCGATGTGCGCGGTCGAGTAGTTCTCCTTCGACATGTCGCCCACCTTGAAACTCCTGTAGGGGTTCTCCTTCATGAAGCCTGCGGCCACCGACTTCTCGATCTCGGCGACGAGCTCTTCGACCGAGCCGATGCACTTGAGCTCCGAACGGTCCTCCGTGGCCCAGATCGGCAGCGGCGTGCCCCAGAAGCGCGAACGCGAGAGGTTCCAGTCGTTGAGGTTCTCGAGCCACTTGCCGAAGCGGCCCGTACCGGTCGATTCGGGTTTCCAGCGGATCGTGCGGTTGAGCTCGATCATCCGCTCCTTGAGCGCCGTGGTGCGGATGAACCACGAGTCGAGCGGGTAGTAGAGCACGGGTTTGTCCGTGCGCCAGCAGTGGGGGTAGTTGTGTACGTGCTTCTCGATCTTGAAGGCCTTCGAGGCGGCCTTCATCTTCATGCAGATGTAGATGTCGAGCGACTCGGCCGCAGCGGCGGCCTTCTCGTCGTACCGGCCGTCCACGGTGAACTGCGGGTCGTAGGCGTTCTTCACCCAGCGGCCCTCGTATTCCCTGTAGCGATCGACATCGACGCACTCGCTGACGAAACGCTCGTCGAGTTCGTCAAGCAGGTAGAACTTGCCCTGCAGATCGACCATCGGGCGCGTCTCGCCCTTGCGGTTGATCATGAAGAGCGAGGGAATGCCTGCGGCGCGGGCTACGAAGGCGTCGTCGGCACCGAACGTCGGCGCGATGTGTACGATACCCGTACCGTCCTCGACGGTGACGTAGTCGCCCGGAATGACCCGGAAGGCCTTGTCGGAGGCGTCGTGCCAGTTGCCGTCGGTATCCGTCTCGACGGGCTTCACCCACGGCAGCAGCTGCTCGTAGTGCATGCCTACGAGGTCGGTTCCCTTGTATTCGCCGACAACCTGGAACGGAACGAGCTTGTCGCCGGCCTTGTACTCCTCGAGGGCGAGACCTTCGGCCTTCTTGTTGAAATGGGCGTAGAGCAGCGGCTTGGCCAGTACGGCGGTCATCTTCTCACCCGTGTATGCGTTCCAGGTGCGGACGGCCACGTAGTCGATCTTCGGGCCGACGCAGAGCGCCGTATTCGACGGCAGGGTCCACGGCGTGGTGGTCCATGCCAGGAAGTAGGGGGTGCCCCAACCCTCCATCTCGGGTTTGGGGTCCGTGATGCGGAACTGGCCCACGACGGTCGTGTCCTTCACGTCGCGGTAGCAGCCCGGCTGGTTCAACTCGTGGGTCGAGAGCCCCGTGCCGGCGGCCGGCGAGTAGGGCTGGATCGTGTAGCCCTTGTAGAGCAGCCCCTTGTCGAAGAGCTGCTTGAGCAGCCACCACAGCGACTCGATGTATTTGTTGTCGTAGGTGATGTAGGGGTCATCCATATTGACCCAGTATCCCATCTTGCGCGTGAGCTCCTCCCACATGCCCGTGAACTCCATGACGGCCTCGCGGCAGGCGCGGTTGTACTCCTCGATCGAGATCTTCCGCCCGATGTCCTCCTTCGTGATGCCGAGCTTCTTCTCGACGCCCAGCTCCACCGGGAGTCCGTGCGTGTCCCATCCGGCCTTGCGGTGCACGAGGTATCCCTGCTGGGTCTTGTAGCGGCAGAAGACGTCCTTGATCGTGCGGGCCATGACGTGGTGGATGCCCGGCATGCCGTTTGCCGAAGGGGGGCCTTCGTAGAAGACGAAGGTCGGGTGCCCTTCGCGGGTCGAGATGCTTTTGTGGAATGTGTCGTGGGCGTCCCACTCGTTCAGCACCTCGGTGGCGAGGCCTGCCAGGTCGAGCCCTTTGTACTCCTTGAACTTCATGTCGGTATGGTGTTTTTACTGATTTTCTGACAACTCGCAAAGATAGTAAAAAGTTTTGGAAATGATGCAACAATCCCGCGAATCCTCGGCCCGGTGGCGCGAAGTCGCGGGATGGCTGCGGTGTGTGCCTCGGCGCTGCGGCCGGGGCGGGATCAGTCGAACGACTGCATTTCGATCAACTTGGCGTAGATGCCGTTGCGGGCCATCAGTTCGGCGTGCGTGCCCTGCTCGGCGATGCGGCCGTGGTCCACGACAATGATCTTGTCGGCATTGTGGATCGTCGAGAGACGGTGGGCGATGACCACCGAGGTGCGGCCCTTGAGCAGGTTGTTCAGGGCGTCCTGCACGAGTTTCTCGCTTTCGGTGTCGAGGGCCGAGGTGGCCTCGTCGAGGATCAGGATGTCGGGGTTTTTCAGCACGGCGCGGGCAATCGAGAGGCGCTGCCGCTGTCCGCCGGAGAGTTTCACGCCGCGGTCGCCGATGTTGGTGCCGTAGCCCTCCGGACATTCACGGATGAAACTGTCGGCATTGGCCACCTTGGCCGCCTCGACGATCTCCTCGTGCGTGGCCGAGGGCCGTCCCATGGCGATGTTGCCCTCGATCGTGTCGTTGAAGAGCACCGTATCCTGCGCCACGACGCTCATGTGGGCGCGTACGCTGTCCTGCGTGTAGTCGCGCAGCGAGATGCCGTCGATGAGGATCTCGCCCGAGGTCGGGTCGTAGAAGCGCGGTAGCAGTTCGCTCAGGGTCGATTTCCCGCCGCCCGAGGGGCCCACCAGCGCGACGGTCTGGCCGCGGCGGATTTCGAACGAGATGTCGTCGATCACCTCGCGCGTGCCGTCGTAGGAGAAGTGTACGTGGCGGAACTCGATCTTGTCCCTGAGTCCCTTGAGTTCACGGGCGTCGGGCTTGTCCTCGATCTCGGGTTTGGTGTCGATGATCGAGAAGATGCGCTCGCCGGCGGCGATGCCCTGGTTGATGTTGGCGAACTGGTCGATGAAGGTGCGGACGGGGCGCGTGATCTGCGAGAAGATGGCTACGAAGGCGATGAATCCGCCCGGGTCGAGCGCGCCGCGCGAGACGAGCGCACCGCCGAAGACGAGGATGACGCCCACGGCCGTGATGCCGAGGAACTCGCTCATCGGCGAGGCCAGCTGCTGGCGCCGGGCCATCGAGAGGGTGAGACGGGCCAGGTCGGCACTGATGTCGTAGTATTTCTGCTTGATGTACTCGGTGGCGTTGTAGCTCTTGATGACCTTGATGCCCGAGAGCGATTCGTCGAGCGTCGAGACCATCTCGCCCATGCGTTTCTGGTTGGTGCGGGCCGGGTGGCGGAGCCGCTTGACGATGTTGCCGATCAGAAGGGCCACGAGCGGCAGGAAGAGCACCGAGAAGATGGCCAGCTCCCACGAGATGGCGATCATCATGACGATGTAGCCGACGATGAGGAACGGCTCGCGGAACGAGACCTGCAGCGTATTGGTGATGCAGAACTGCACGACGCCGACGTCGGAGGTGATCTTTGAGATGATGTCGCCCTTTCGCTGGTCGCTGAAGTAGCCCACGTTCATGTCCATCACGCGCGAAAACATCTCGTTGCGCATCTTCTGGAGCGTGCGGGTGCGCATGTTCTCGATGGTCCACGAACCCAGGTAGCGGAACAGGTTGCTCAGGAAGCTGATGATGATGGCGACGGCGGCCAGCAGGAGCAGTACGTTCTGTCGGTCGTAGGTGTCGAACAGGTGGGAGTAGGTGTAGTTGAAGAGCGTGGTCAGGTACTCCTGGTTCAGCTCCACGGGCGGCAGTTTCTCCACGTATTCAGGCGAGAAGCCGTCGTCGAACATCGTGTTCAGGATCGGGATGATCAGCATGAACGTCAGTGAGTTGAACAACGCGTAGAGCAGGGAGTAGATGCCGTACGGGATCGCGTATTTCTTGATCGGCCGGGCGAAGCCCAGCAGCCGCATGTAGGTTTTGAACATTCCGTGCGAGGGGTTTGGTTACGCCAATTGTCGGCGCAAAGATATGAATAATAACCCGAAAACCGAAATATGTGTGAAATTTCGGAGAATCGGCCCGCCTTCCGGAACAGCGCAGTCAGGCTTCGGGTCTGTAGCCCGTGTCCTCGATCCAGTGGGACGGGTCGTTGGCCGCAGCCACGGCCAGCGTGTCGCAGCGGTTGTTCTCCACGGTCTCGGCGTGCCCCTTGACCCAGACGAAGCGGACCCGGTGGCGGCGGTATACGCGCAGGAAACGCTGCCAGAGGTCGGGGTTCTTCTTCCCGGCAAACCCCTTCTTCTCCCAGCCGAAGACCCATCCCTTCGTGACGGCATCGACGACGTATTTCGAGTCGGAGTAGAGAGTGACGTCCGACCCCTCGAACTTGAGCGCTTCGAGGGCCACGCAGACGGCCGTGAGTTCCATGCGGTTGTTGGTCGTCAGGCGGTAGCCCTGTGCGAGCTCCTTGCGGTGGGGGCCGGCGAGCAGGACGGCTCCGTAGCCGCCCGGTCCGGGGTTTCCGAGGGCCGAGCCGTCGGTGTAGATCGTGATCTGTGGCACTGTGCGCTTCTCGATGATGCGGTTGGGTAATGAGGCCGGTACTTCGAACCCCTCCTTTGCGGGGAGGGGTTCGATGGATGCCTGACGGCGGAACCGGCCGTTCCGCCGCCGGAATGGCCTATTTCAGGGCGGCGAGCTGTTCGCGCAGGGCGGCGATCTTCGCCTCGGCGTCGGCCTGCTTGGCCCGCTCGTTGGCTACGACCTTCTCGGGGGCCGACTGTACGAAGCGCTCGTTCGAGAGCTTCTTCATCACCGAGGCGAGGAAACCCTCGTAGTATTCGAGGTCGTGCTGCAGCTTGGCCCGCTCGGCTTCGGCGTCGATGCGTCCGGCCATCGGCACGAAGTACTGCGTCGTCTTGACCAGGAAAGCCGCGGCCGTCGGGTCCTTCTCCGTGACGGGGACGATCTGCGAGAGGTTGGCCATCTTCTGCAGCACGGGGGCGTATTCGGCCGGGTAGTTCTCGTCGGCGATGACGTGGAGCGCGAGCGCCTCCTTCTGCGGAAGGTTCTTCTGGTTGCGGATGTTGCGCACCGAGGAGATCACCTCTTTGGCCAGTTCGAAGCGGGCGAGCAGCGTCTCGTCGGCCTCGCACGGCTCGGGCATCGGGGCCACGCAGATCGAGGCTCCCTCGGCGCGGGGTGCCAGCGCCTGCCAGATCTCCTCCGTGACGAACGGCATGAAGGGGTGCAGCACGCGCATCAGGGCGTCGAAGTATCCCTTCGTGGCCTCGAGCGTCGCGGCGTCGATGGGCTGCCCGTAGACCGGCTTCACCATCTCGAGGTAGAGGCCGCTGAAGTCGTCCCAGAAGAGGCGGTAGGCCTCCTTGAAGGCCTCCGAGATGCGGTATGAGCGGAACTCCTCGGCGATCTGGCGCAGCGAGCGGCCCAGCGCCTGGTCGAACCAGGCTGCGGCGAGGCGGTTGTTCTCGCTCTGCGGGATGCCGGCATCCACGGCCCAGCCGTTCACCAGACGGTAGGCGTTCCAGATCTTGTTGCCGAAGTTGCGTCCCTGTTCGCAGAGCGCCTCGTCGAACATCACGTCGTTGCCGGCCGACGAGCTGATGAGCATCGCCATGCGCACGCCGTCGGCGCCGTAGCGGGCGATCAGGTCCAGCGGGTCGGGCGAGTTGCCCAGCTGCTTGGACATCTTGCGGCCGATCTTGTCGCGCACGATGCCCGTGAAGTAGACGTTGCGGAAGGGTTTGTCGTTGCGGTACTCGTATCCGGCCATGATCATGCGGGCCACCCAGAAGAAGATGATGTCGGGGCCCGTGACCAGGTCGTTGGTCGGGTAGTAGTACTCGATCTCGCGGTTGTGCGGGTTGCGGATGCCGTCGAATACGGAGATGGGCCACAGCCACGATGAGAACCACGTGTCGAGCACATCCTCGTCCTGACGCAGGTCCGAGAGTTGCAGCGACTCGTCGCCGGCCTTCGCGCGGGCCTTGGCGAGCGCCTCTTCGGGCGTCGGGGCCACGACGAAACCTCCCTTGGGCAGGTACCAGGCCGGGATGCGCTGTCCCCACCAGAGCTGGCGCGAGATGCACCAGTCCTTGATATTTTCCATCCAGTGACGGTAGGTGTTCTTGTATTTTTCGGGAACGAGCTTGATTTCATTTTCCAAGACGGCCTGCGTCGCCGGACCGGCGAGCTTCTCCATCGAGAGAAACCACTGCATCGAGAGCTTGGGCTCGATCGCTACGCCGGTACGTTCGGAATAACCTACGTTATTGGTGTAGTCTTCGGTTTTCTCCAGCAGGCCGGCCGCGTCGAGATCCTTTTCGATCTGTTTGCGCAGGGCGAAGCGCTCCATACCGGCGTACAGCCCTACCTTGTCGTTGATCGTGCCGTCGTCGTTGAAGATGTCGATCGATTCGAGCCCGTATTTTTCACCGAGCATATAGTCGTTCACGTCGTGCGCCGGAGTAACCTTCAGGGCACCCGTGCCGAAAGCGATGTCCACGTACGTATCGCGGATCACGGGTACCGACCTGCCCACCAGCGGGACGATGACCCGGGCGTCTTCGGGCAGCCAGGCGTAGCGTTCGTCGTCGGGATTGACGCAGAGGGCCGTGTCGCCGAGGATCGTCTCGGGCCGGGTCGTGGCGACGATGATCGTGCGGTCGGTGCCTTCGACCCGGTAGCGCAGGTAGTAGAGCTTGCCGTGCGACTCTTTGAACACCACCTCTTCGTCCGAAAGGGCGGTCTGGGCCGACGGGTCCCAATTGACCATGCGTACGCCCCGGTAAATCAACCCCTTTTCGTAGAGGTCGCAGAAGACCCGCAGGACGCTTTCGGTACGAGCTTCGTCCATCGTGAAGCAGGTGCGTTCCCAGTCGCACGAGGCGCCCAGCTTGCGCAGTTGTTGCAGGATCACGCCGCCGTATTTCTCTTTCCAGTCCCAGGCATGACGCAGGAACTCTTCGCGCGAGAGCGACGATTTCTCGATCCCCTCGGCCTTGAGCTTGGCCACCACCTTGGCTTCCGTGGCGATCGAGGCGTGGTCGGTGCCCGGAACCCAGCAGGCGTTCTTGCCCTGCATGCGGGCGCGGCGCACCAGTACGTCCTGCAACGTATTGTTGAGCATGTGTCCCATGTGGAGCATGCCCGTAACATTGGGTGGCGGGATGACGATCGTGTAGGGTTCCCGCTCATCGGGTTCGGAATGGAAAAGGCGGTGCTCCATCCAGTAGTCGTACCATTTGGATTCGATCTGCTGCGGGGCGTATTTGTCGGCGATTTGCATCATATTATGTGGGATATTTATAATTTGTACAGGATTTGCAAAGTTATGAACATTCTGTTAATATGAAATAAAATTAGGAGGAAAATCGTTATCTTTGCAAAATCTGTAAATTTTTTAAGAAATAGGTGCCCGCTGTACTTAAAAACTTCCCCGATTGAGGAAAGGAGAAACTGTAGGGAGGCGGGAGAAACGGAATTTTCCGAAAGGAAATCCGTTCGACGTACGGGGCTGCACCTGTTTTCGGTAAAAGAGAAAAATATGAGTAAGAAGGATAAAATAAAAAACATCGACATGGACGATCTGAAGGCATTGCCGGACGTCCTGGACGGACGCCACCACGTCATTCCCATCGTAACGGGCGGGGACGAGGTGTTGGAGGAGGTCAATGTCCCCGAAGTATTGCCGATATTGACGCTGCGCAGTTCGGTGCTGTTTCCCGGTGCTATCACGCCGATTACGGTCGGCCGCGAGAAGAGTATCCGGTTGGTGCGCGAAGTAAACGAGCGCAACGGATTGCTGGGGGCCGTGCTGCAACGCGAAAGCGAAGTCGAAGACCCGGCGCCGGACGATATGTATAAGGTCGGCACTGCGGCCCGTATTATCAAGATTCTGGAGATGCCCAACGGTAACCTGACGGTGATTCTGAACGGACTGGAGAAAATCGAGGTGAAGGAGTATGTCTCCACGGAACCCTATTTCCAGGCCAGCGTGACGCCGTTGCGCGACTCTTCTCCCGATGTAAAGAGCCTGGAGTTCGAGGCTCTCGTGGATTCGATCCGCGACATTGCGCTGGGTATCATCGCTATTTCGCCGGACATGCCCAAGGAGGCGGCGTTCGCCATCAAGAATATCGACTCCAAGCGGGGAATCATCAACTTCATCTGTTCGAACCTCGAGCTTTCGGACGAAGACCGCCAGTCGCTGCTGGAGTCTCCCGGTCTGCTGGCCCGTGCCCGCAAGTTGTTGGAGATTCTGGTGCGCGAGCAGCAGCTCGTCGAGCTGAAGAACGAGATCCAGAGCCGTGTCAAGCAGGAGATCGACAAGCAGCAGCGCGATTACTACCTGCAGCAGCAGATGCGCACGATTCAGGACGAGCTGGGCGAAGGTGCCGACAGCGAGCTGGAGGGATTGCGCGAGAAGGCGTCCAAGAAGAACTGGCCCAAGGAGGTGGCCGAACTTTTCGAGAAGGAGATCACCAAGCTCGAACGGCTCAATCCCGCCGTGGCCGAATATTCGGTGCAAGTTACCTATCTGCAACTGATGCTCGAGCTGCCCTGGAACGATGTGACGCAGGATAATCTCGATCTGAAATGCGCACGCGAGCAGCTCGACCACGACCATTTCGGGCTGGACGAAGTGAAAGAGCGTCTGTTGGAGCATTTGGCCGTCATCAAGCTGAAAGGCGACTTGAAATCCCCGATCCTCTGCCTGTACGGCCCTCCGGGCGTAGGCAAGACCTCGCTGGGCAAGTCCGTGGCGGCGGCGC
>OBDN01000166.1_pt1 | contig 26550 bp, 24 predicted proteins | sample 1518141 | NCBI WGS metagenome assembly OBDN01 (sample SAMN01760937, study PRJEB22395) | human gut metagenome
TCTATCGGCCTGCGCCAAGCCATTAGCGTAAGAGGTGCCGTCTGACTGTAGGTTGTTGTCAGCTATCCTATTTGCCTCATCCTTGGTACAAGCCTCATATTTACCAGCGATTTGCTTATAACTGATAGTCTTAGGAGTACAGTTGCTAGGACAGTTCGTAGCCTTGACATTTCCCCATCGATCATCATTGCCAACCTTTGCAGAACAACCCGCATCCGCTAATGCCTGAGCTTGAGATCTCAACTTATCTATATTATCGCTAGCTTGAGCGTTGGCAGAAGACGTACTAGATGCACATATAGATCCAGAAGGTACATCCGGATAGGTGATCGTTACTCCACAAGGCTTATCAGATGGACAATTCCTACTAGTAACAGAGCCTCCTTGGAAACCAAGCGTATTACAACAAGCAGATCCATAGCTTCTATATTCCTCATCTCCACAATCATTTCTATACAAAGCTACACTTTCTCCAGATCTACACTCAGCGTTTCCTACTCTACTCCAACTATTAGGATCACAACAGCTATCGCAAGATCCGCCAGAACATCCACATGAGCAATACTCATATACCCGATCTTCGGTCTGGTCAGCGTAACATCCATTCCTATCACTCCTTCTGTATGTAGCCCAAACATCGCCACTAGAGCAATATCTTCCACCGTCATAACTCCAACTAGTCCAATCTGGAGGAGTATCCTCACAATCGCCGTTCTTGTTGGCGTAAGCCTGAGCTGCGGTTCTGGTAGCCGAATCATTTCTGAAAGCGTCTTGAACCTTGTTGTTAGCGTCCGCCTGAGAGACCGTTGATGTTATAGGATTTAATCCTAATGAACTATAAGGAACTGATATGGCTACACCTTGCTTACAAGAACCACAATTATCCTTATAAAATGTAGCGCTTCCAGTACCGGTCCATACGCAAGTTCCATGTTGGTTGGCGTAATCCTGTCCCTTCTGGTCTAGGATCTGCTCAGCCTTGCTCTTGGCGTCAGCCAAAGAAACCTTGCTGGTGATAGCCGTACCGCCGTTGGCTTGCGTGGAGGTCACCGTTATCTTCTGGCCAACCCCGCCATCGGCGCAATTGTTCCTATAGAAATCACGGCTTGCTACGTAAGTCCAGGTACATCCTCCGTTCTTGTTGGCGTAGTTCTGACCATCAGATCCACGAACAGCGTTCTCGGCCTTCTTGTTGGCGTCAGCCAAAGAAACGGTGGAGGTGTACGGGTGTCCCGGCAGCTTGTCGCTACTTACGGATACCATGTCGCCCACGCCGCCGTCAGCGCAATTGTTCTTCTGAACCTGACCGGTATAGCTTCCTGTCCAAGTACAAGTACCCTTCGAGTTAGCCACGGCCTGACCCTGAGAGTTCACGGCGGCCAATGCCTTGGCGTTAGCGTCAGCTTGGGATACACATGACTTAAACTTACCATCAGAGCTAGGACTTGGATCCGTAACATCATTCTGAGTTACGGTAACAGAGCTTCCAACTCCACCATCCGCACATTGACGGGTAAAGGCCTTGGATGCCGTACCAAACCAGAAACATGTATTATTACCACCAGCTATATACCGCTCTTGATTATCAGGATCAGTATAACAGGTATTGGTGTTACGTTGATGTAATTGAGAGATACAGTCCTTACATACGGTCTCTATAGTCTCCCATACCGGTTGCTCGGTCTTCGTATGGCACGTATCATCGTAGTTCTTGTTGACGAATGCCTGACCCATTCTGTCGATATAGGCCTTAGCCAAAGCGTCCGCCTCTTCCTGAGAACGGGTTGAGGTGAAGAACTGACCCATAAGATCCGGGGTTACGGTGATAGGATCGGCGTACTGACAAGTAGGACACTTAGGAGTGAACTCCTTGCTATAATTACCTACATATATCTTCAGTTCGTCGCAAGTACCACGATCGTTGGCTATAGCCTGACCTTGCGCCTTGACAGCGGCCTTGGCAAGCTCATCGGCGGCGAACTGGCTCTCGTATGAGTAGAACGGACCTCCGGTCACGTCAGCCTCAGTAACGGTAACTGAAGACGGGATAAGACCAGACGGACAATTATTCTTCTCAAACGCCTCGCTATAATGACCGGTGTACTTAGGAGCCTCATGGCAAGTACCACGCTCATCGGCGATCTTCTGACCTTGATTCATGACAGCGGCCATAGCGACTAAGTTAGCCTCATCTTGTGATACGCAAGACTGGAACGGATGACCTTCCACCATATCTTGTGTCACGGTGAACGGATCTCCTACCTGATTAGCGCCACAATTGCTCTTCGTGAACTCGAAGCTAGCCTTACCGGTATACATAGTAGCGTCAGAACAAGTACCCTTGGTATTAGCCAAAGCCTGTCCTTGAGTCTGTACGGCGGTCATAGCCATAGCGTCAGCGGCGGTCTGGGAGTCGTTAGACTGGAATGGGTGTCCTTCTACCATATCTTGGGTGATCGTCACCTTAGATCCGATCTTACACTCACCACAGTTGTTTCTCGTGAATTCCAAGGAAGCACGGCCAGTGTACGTACAAAGGGCGTGGATATTGGCAAGAGCCTGTCCTTGGGCGTCAACGGCGGCCTTGGCCTTGTTGTTGGCATCCTCCTGAGATACGGTAGATGTGAACGGATAACCGTCAACCATCCTATCATTTACCGTATAAGTACCACCAGTGCCAGCACCACAATTGTTACGGGTAAACGTACGTGTATAAGTACCGGTATATACAGGCACCTTCTCGCACTTACCTTTCACGTTAGCCACATCCTGACCTTGAGCCTCGACGGCGGCCTTAGCCTTATTGTTGGCGTCTTCCTGAGATACGGTAGACCTGAAATCTCCTGTTACCATAGTCTCATCCACGACAACCTTAGTACCGTATTGAGTCTCATCACAGTTGTTACGAGTGAACTCCTTATTATACCTACCGTAGTAGATCGTCTTCTCCTTACACTCACCTTCTAGGTTGGCTTGTTGCTGGGCGTTAGCCTCAAGATCGGCCTTAGCCTTATCATCAGCGTCCTTCTGGGAAATAATAGAGAAGTACTTACCAGCGGCTACAACATAAGTATAAGGTTGACCGATATGGAACTCATCGCAATTGTTTCTAGTGACTGTCTTCTCCATCCTTACGTTATAGTAGACGTTAGTCTGACAGTCGCCACGCTCGTTGGTGATAGCCTGACCTTGCGCCTCGACAGCGTCCTGCGCCAGCTTGTTGGCGGCATCCTGCGATACCGTAGAAGTGAACGGATATCCAGAACACATCTTCTCGTCCACAGTGAAGTCAACAGGAGTAGAACCCTCAGGGCAGTTGGTTCTCTGGAATACCTTGGAGTACGATCCGGTAAATACCGGTATCTTCTCACAGTTACCCTTGATATTCGCTATATCCTGACCTTGAGCCTCGACAGCAGCCCTTGCTAGGCTATTAGCGTCTTCCTGAGACACGATGGATCTGAAGTCCCCTGTAACCATCGTCTCATCGACAACCACATCAGTACCATATTGCGTGGAGTCGCAGTTGTTACGGGTAAAGGTCTTACTAAACTTACCATAATAGATATTCTCCTTAGGCTTACACTCACCCTCCAAATTGGCTTGTTGTTGACCGTTCTTCTCAATATCCTCAAGAGCCTTCCTATCGGCGTCCTCCTGAGAGATGGAAGATACGTACTTGCCCTCAGGAATGATATAAACATATTCCTGACCGTCACTGAACTTATCGCAATTATTACGTATAAACGTCTTTCTCTGCTCCTCGTTATACCAGATATCGGTTATACACTCACCATGCTCGTTGGCGTATTTCTGACCGTTCAGGGCTATATCCTCCATAGCCTTGGCGTCTGCGTCCTCCTGCGAGATAAACGACTTGTAAGTCCTTTCCTCGACCGTATACAACACCACCGATCCATGCTGGTTGGCCAGACAGTCGTCCTTGGTGAACGGCTGAACCATCTTGATATTATAATAAACGGGCTTGGCGTCCTGAGCTATCATATACTCCTTGACAATATTACCGTCCTTTGACGTTATACGGAACTTAGCCGTACAGATCTGACCGGTATAATTAGCCTTGTATACGATATTAAGCTTATTATCGCCTACCCCATGGCTCTTGTCGTTAATGGCAAAGCAATTACCCTCGACACAATTCTTATCTATTTCCCTTGCCATATTATCCTTCAGTTATTCTCCATGAAACATCATCTCCGGCCTCTACCCTCACGATTTGGGTATCACCATCCTTATTAAGCGTCAACCTTTGCGGATCCACGTTGAAGGGTGGTTCCGGTTCCGGCTCACTACCATCACCGCAAGTGCAACATACCAGCTCGATATCATACTCGGTATTGGACTTGATATCGATGACAACCTGACCGTTCTCGCTAGTCACGTTATCGAAGTCATGATCAAGTATGATATAAGGTATATCATTAGGCTGTTGATTGATATTAACAACCTTACCGTTCAAGACAAACATCTCATGATGCTGTTCGTTATCCATATTCTTAGGCATAGCTATGACAAAGCTAGCCTCATACAAATCAGTGGCTCCGGGATCCTCAGGATCGGCATACACTATATATCTGCTATCCTCTTCCGGGACCTTCATGGATAAGCCGTTCACGTTCATGGAGACTATATAAGACTTGCTCACCGAGCCACCAAGGGTAAGGCAGGAGGCCTTGACCGAGGCGGAGTTAAGCTTGGCGTTGATGACCGCCGTCCCGCCCTCCATATCGAACATGATATTGGTCGGATCCACGCTTACCCGCTCCATGCCCTTCTGGGTTATGGTAGCGAGCTTCGTAACCTTGCCTTTCTCGACCGCTACGTAAGTCTCCCTAGGCAACCTACCCATCCATCCCGGCTCTACCTTAATAGCCACCTTGTCGGGGCCGGTACCGGAAATCTTGTCGTAGGACACCCATGAGGAGCCTTGCTCGATCTTGGCAAGAATATCTTTTAAATTACTAGCCATATCAATCCGCTTGCGTTATAGTCCATTTATCACTCTTGCCGACAATAATCTCAAGGATCTTCTCTCCACCCTCAGGAGGATACTCGAAGTTAGTAGGCTTAATCTCAAATACGCTGGCGCCTCCACAACCAAGATCACAGATCATATCCGGCAACCATCCCTCCTCAAAAAACCGTTCTATAAGCTCCCTGACAGCCTCTGAAAAAGAATCAAGCTCTAACCTGTCTACGGGGAGAGATCCCTTCTTGAGGATCTCACCACATACCCAGCCGTCACAATCGGAAGCCAAGACCGTATCGTACACTCTCTTAGCCATAACAAGAAGTATTTAAAATATTACTATTCAATGTAGTATATACGATATTAACATCAGTGAACTCATCACCCATGCAATATTTCTTCTTAAACTTAACGGACCTACCAGAAACGACATATCCGTCATTAGGGACGATAGTACCACAATAGGTAACGCTGAGCACATTCAACGGCTCGTATCTTAACCTGACAGCCTGAACACCCTTGAACGAGTCACGTTGGATGGATGCCGTGGCACCAGATACGGCAACCAGCTTCCTTACCAGAGACTCGATTACGCTATTCATGCTATCACCGTTCCTGATATCTGCCTCAGGGAACGACTGACCGTCATATATGATCTGGGAACTGTAGATACTACACTCGTCCCCAGGTCTATATTCCGGCTTACATGGATTACAATTATTTCTCATATCAAATCAATTTGTTGATCATTCTTCTTAATTCAAGTATCTCAGCATCCCTATCCCGTATAGCCTTTATCATAGCGTTAAGGGTATCGGACATATCGCAATTAGGGGATAATCCCAATGATTCCACACGTACCTTATCACCGGGGTAAATACAATCGGTACTCATGTACGTAGAGCACGGTACTTTCGTGTCGTCTATAGTAGGCCTATATTGTTTTTTGTTGCAACCGTTCATCACCAAACCTCCTCTTCAGTTCCGCTATCCCCGCCGCTACCACCGGCGTTGACAAGCTCGTTTATAATCTTCTTCAAATCCAGAACCTCACGATGGTATAAATCTATCTGCTTATCCCTAGACGCTATAATACGCCTCAATGAGTCTATAACGACAGAAATGTCATTACCTTTCTCTATACCATCCGCCACCAACTCATCGCCTGAGTATAAGACACATTTATCATACAAGGTTATAGGACATCCATAACCAACACAAGGTTCGTCCTGACAATCCCGATCGCAAGGATCACAAGGATCGTTAGGGCATTTGTTAAGAAACCTGTCTATCTTAACGCCATGACAACACTCTTCGGGACGTTCCCTTGAATGATCATGGCAACAACCATTTGTACTACACATATTAATAATGTTATTGTTTTCAACAAAGATACAGATTTGATTTAATAACAAGATAACACACTCCATTAAACAATATAGGGAATACGACATTCGTATCCCCTATATCTGCGAATTATAACAACGAAATAAAATCAAGACTTCAATTTAAGAACAGGATTACCCCATCTTTCTTTCCATTGCCTTCCCAAATCATTTATAACACCATTGTAATCTTTTATATATCCAGCCTTAATAGCATAAGATATATTCCTTTCTATTGATACTATCATATCCAATTCTTCAAAAGAAGCTCTATTCCTTATCCCTTCCTCATGCACGCCAAACACGACGAAATTTATACCCTTGGCTATCCTTGATAACAACTCCTTTAAATTACTTTTATCACTTATAAGTGAAGATACACTACTGCACATCTCTATATAAGCATCACCAGCGGCATTTCTTGTCCCTACAACATTATCAACAAACCACATTACAACATCAGCGCAAACCTCAGGACTCATCTCCATGGCTACCACGAGAAAAAGATATGGATTCATATACCACATTTGACCATCCCCCTTACCTTTTCGACATGCTAATCCCATTTTATTTAAATCGCTAAGATTTAGAGCCTTATTTTGTAGGCTGATATTTATCCGCTTACATAAATCCCTGTTTTCCAGCCTACTAATTATCTCCCTGCATTTTTCCTGAAACCCATCATACTTAATGATATCATTAAGCTTCTTGGGAGACAGCCCCTTTTTAAGCCTATCATCAGACAAAACCTTCATGGCTAAAGTGATATTAACAAAACCATTATCACTAAGCGCCGGTATGACAACGCCCATCAATTTCCTGTCGGAAGACTTGATTTCAACCCTACTTTTCATAACTTTGAACAATATTTTAAATTAAACATAATACCTATCGGTTCGAGATGAATAGATAGGTATGCAAATATAAAATATATTCAACATACAAACAAGTGAATCACAGTATATAAACTTAATACCATTGATATATATACAAAAAAATGGAGGAGATACACGATCCCCTCCAAGCACTAATCTATAAATTATGGGAAAACAAAAAAAGGTATTATCACCAATAACACTGATCTTCTTGATCGATATTCTCAATCCATTTCTCACACTCAAGATTAAGATCAGCGTATTCCTGTCCCTCTACCATCAAGACCTCACGAGCCTTGGCGTTGGCATCCTCAACCGATATCCATGACCTAAACCTGTTGGCTTTGATAGAGTAATATACTTTACCGGACTTATATCCGAACGGACATACCTTTTCAAACCAATCACCGATCTTCGTATTATAGAATACAGGTGAACAACTACCCTCTGCGTTAGCCTTCTCCTGACCTTCTTTCATAAACTTCCTATAAGCTAACGTATCGGCGTCTATCTGGGATATATCGGATATGACGGCTCCGGCTGGTAATTCATATACAATACCTCCCTTGCCTGATGTGCCAGCCTCACAATCGTTCTTGTAAAACAAGCCACGAAAAGGCTGTGAGGCCCAGTCCTCGCAGCAAGCCCCGACGGAGTTGGCCTCTCCCTGCCCGATCCGTCCAAGCTCCACCCTGGCCTTATCATTGGCATCTTTCTTAGATACGTAAGAGACAAACCTGCCTTCCTCTATGCATACCTGCTCCTTGGACCCCCTACCGCTTACGCAATTGTTCTTGATAAACTCATCGCATACCTGATCATTATACCATACAGCCGGTATTATGTCGGCATATGTATTGGCGTAGTCCTGACCGTTGGCTTTGATATCATCCTCAGCCTTGTTGTCAGCCTCCTCCTGCGTATCGCCAAAATAGACGTTGGCCGGGACCCGGTAGTCAACAGAGCCGCCCACGTACCCGGCAGGCGGGTTATTTCTGGTGAACGTCCGAACTATTTCTTTATTACCGTATACCATTGTGATTCACTTTGTCACAAAGATAAATATTTTACCGATATGAGACACATAACCGTAAATGCAAATACGCAGTTGCCTGATTATCAATTTTTGGGCAAAAATGGAATTAATTATCCCAGTGATTAAACGACTCCGATCCGGCAAAAACGCCATAATCCCTGAACATGCCTCCACATAATATAAAATCGCTTTTCTTACTACCGTTTATAGATGACAATATATACCGGTAACCCTTTCCTGTTATATAGATAGTCCTTGCATATACAACCTTTCCGGATTCCGTACATATATTCTTATCCCGATAATGAGCAAATCCTTTCTTTACGGCGTTAGCCGTAATCTCCCAATCTCCATTAACCTTGATCCTTTTAACTATTATCTTTATCTTAACAAGAAAATCACGAAGACATTTATCGCTTATAATTATATCATTCTGCTCAAGCTTCTTGGCTAAATCCCTTACCAGCAAATCTGATTCTCCAGACATGATAAACGACTCTGAAAATTTTATATCCTCTTTCTTCGACTCAAGGACCTTAGCCATCTCCTCGGCTTTGGCCCTCTCCTCTAACGCCAGCTTCTCGGCGGCTACCCTGCCACGATATTCCTTAGCCCAAGCCTCAGCAGCGGCGGGAGGATCATTAAAATCAGGAATCACGCATTTGCCTGTAGTGAGAAGCTCTTTAATTCTATCCAAACACCATAACCTAAAATCAACACTAAGCCACTGAGCGAAATCCAAAGCCAGATCCTCACACATCCATGTGCCAGGACTAACCGTACCCCTGATAATCGTAACAGGCTGAAAATCAGCATTACCATATTTTCTGGTAATGGCATTAATTAACTCATTTACAGAAGATAACGATAAATAATCATTTGGTCTCTTTTTAAACGGCTTCGCCATTTCGGTAGCATTCACATAAGTGATACCGTTCTCTGTTTTGAAAGTTATATCATTACCATTGTAGCTAAATATTGTAGATAATCCGTTTTCGTTGGATTTAAACGCCAAAATCCTACTACTATTATTCATAGAATCATTGGAAATAATTATATTTGCACTCATAATAAATTAACCTATGTCCATTACATCGTGAGATATGATGGACATACAAAAATAGCCAATCGAATCGTCTATGACAAATCAATTGGCTATTTTTTATATCTAACACATAAAGATATTTTACAACTTACAAGAGTATCTATCTAACCTACTTATTTAGAAGACTCCTTACAAATTGTATACTTGATTTACAGTAGCTTAACATCTAGTAATACATCATAAATCAATATCTATACATCTGATTATCACCAATGTCGACTTTTCTCCATTGGTTCGTTACCTATTACAAATCTTATCCTCCAAAGCATAAAGCACCTTAGCGACAGTCTTATCTCCATTTACCTTCACACAAGACTCACCAAGATCCCGGACGTCTATAGCCTCCCTAATACGGGTAAGCTCATCGTATATCTCCTCTATCACGTCAGAGATCATAACGCACTCATCAGAGTCCTTATGCTTTGACCACTCTGGAAGATCACCCTCGTAAGGTACGCAAGTGGACGGAGTTATATGTGAACAACTGTATTTTCTCATGCCAGTAACTTATTAACACGTTCCTTTAACGATCTTAACTCATCCGGGCATAACCCGCAATCATTATCGCATAATGATCTTTGCAGACGAATTATCTTGCCCCAATAGGATATATCGGGCTTGTCCCCGATCCTATACCTATGGTATCTCATATATCTACCCCATTGACAAGACAGCCATTCGTCTACGACCTTACATAGATCTATTCTATCAAGGTTTGATATGCTCTGCGCGCCCATATAAATAAATTATTAAATTTAATATAAATGTATTATGTATATTTATTATATTCATTGATTTACAAATAAATATTTAGTTAAATATTTATTATGATAAAAATCAACCAGTTTCAACGGAAATCAAGCCATGGTTGATATATTTTAATTTCTTATAAGATATATCTTTCTTGTTTTCTCCGTTAATGTCTCTGATGCTAAAGCTTCCACGAAGTCTTCTGCCATAAACAAAATATACATTGTCTTGATATCTTACCTTATCAAACAATCTAAATCCGAAAACCTTAAAAGGTGCTTGATTAGGCTTTTTAATTCCTCCTTTCAATATTTTCATCTTATGAATCTGACGGTTATGACGACGAACTAATTTCCGTTTGTAATAATATCCAAGCCTATATGAATCAAAATTCCTTGAAATCACAAAAGCGTCGGATACATGGGATTTTTCAATTCCATGGTTTATACGATCGTGTTTCGTCATATACCCGAAAGTCATCTTTACATTTGGATACAAAGATTTCAACTTGTCATATAATCTCCATTTCATGATACTCATGACGGCTGCGTCGCGAAGCGAGGCAGATCTTTTCACTTTCAATTTGATATTCCCTTTATGAAACTCCTTATGGCAAGTCTTACACAAGGTTATCAAATTAGAAGGTGAATCTCCTCCTGTCTTCCTTGACTCAATATGATGGACATTAAGGATAGGATCCTTTGACTTACCTTTACAATGCTGACACTTGTGATTGTCTCTTGCAAGGACATATTCCCTTACATTCCAAAATCCTAATTGATCGCCTTCCTGATACTCTTTACCCGATATCTCTGGATTCTTGATCTTTTGAGTATCAAATTGAGCAACCTCTATAATAAGTTTTGAGACAGGTAGTATAGAATACACGAATTTAATAACACGAATGTGTGAATCAATTCTTTGCCGGACAGATGGAGCTATCCATCCCTTCTTCTTAGTCTTAACTCTATTCATGAATCTTGGTTTTCTATACCTCAATCTACTCCTTCTTTCCATGCGAAGCTCTCTCCTTGTTGATAGAAGATCAATAACATCACTTCTCAGAATAACCTCACTTGCGTAAAGTTCCTTGCTTTTCGTCGTTGCTGATAGACCAACATGCTTGGTTCCGGCATCGACGCCTAACACAACTTCTTGTTTGTAACCTGAAGTGGCATATGTAAGTTGGATAGTGAACGGACATAGATTGATTACGATTGCTTTCTTTGCTTTAAGCAACCTTCTCACCTTTCCATGCCTTGTTGTTGGCATTAAAGGATTTCCGTCTATATCTTGAACATATACCACTTTTTGCTACTTTTTTAATGTTTATTCAACATAAGTCAGGGTAAAAACCCTGTTAGTACCCATCGCCAATGTTATTGAAGGTTTTATATAGGCAACACTGGAACCCAAATACAATCCCTGTTTAATCACCTACCTTAGAGCTACGGACTTGGATAAACATCCGTAGGTAACTATATATTCTCCAATAACGTAGCCTTTATTTCAAGACTTAGGCTAATAACCTGACCGTTTCCGGTATATGTAAAATATCAAATAAAATTCAATATTTTACATATTATTTGAGGTTATCGAGAATCTCCTTTCTCATTTCCTGTACCTCCTCGTCTGGCGGGCATCCATACGGCAGGTTCTTGATCCATTCACGGATCTTTTTCTGCATATTAAGATAAGATACACCAACGCCATCACCCTTGGTACGAACTTGCTTATATATACTAACCACGTCACGCTCCATGGTCTGCAACGGATCTTGCATAACCATACATCCAGCGGTGCTTCTAGAAGCATATTCCCTATCGCTAACAACGGTAGAAGAAGAATGATTCATCATACTTCTCTCAATCCTTTCTCTCTCGGCCCTTAACGCCTTTTCCTTACAAGTATTACAACCCACGACTAAATATTTTTATGTTTAACAATGTTATTAAAATTATTCATTTTATTCGTTAAATTGAACATTTATATCACAAAATATTCAATCTAACAGGATTAAACACAAATCCGCTATCGACTATCTTTCTGATAAAAGAATCACCGATTACTTTTCTAGCTATTCCGATCGCCCCATTAATATCAGCGTTAAGCAGCTTACCAATAGAGCTTTGGAACGACCCACGCTTCTTTCTTTTCCCTAAATAGGAATCCTGTTTCTTGAGAGGTTCAAAAGCTAAATGATCTATTTTTGACGTGTAGGATTCTTCATGAACAATCACGTTTATTCCCAAGAGTTTTGACTTGTAAATTATCTTGTCAATCAACTTGGAATGAGGGATGGAGACGAAATTCTGATTGTTTCTTCTACCAATATTGATTTTATTTTTCCACTCCTTGTTCAATCCTATGATGATCGTACCTATGTTGTGAAATTTACAAAAATCAACAATATATCTGCTGATTTTATGCAACTTGTCTTCTATCCAACAATTTCGTAATAAAGTGATTTTTCTTATCCTATTCGAGATCCCTTCACTGCCAATATAAGACATTAATTTGGCTTTCGTTTTGTTGTACCATTGATTTACAGATTTCATAACCTTCCCGTTTATAATGAAAGGATTGACTACATTACTGACGCATGAACAAAGATTATTCAATCCTAAATCAATCGAAAGGAAATTGTCTTTATCAAGACCCAAATCGACTTCCTTTCTTTCATAAATTACCTCAACCACAAAACATGTAGCTTGAGGGATTATTCTTACTTGCACTAATTCATCCGGGTTTACATTTGTTTTAACAGGTTCTATTATGTTCTTTACAAAATGGACATACCCATCTTCTTTTATTCTGCAATTTGTTTCATCGAAAACAACAACATTCAACTTCTTACCTTTCTTATACTTAGGAAGTTTTGGCTTCCCTTGAAACTTCTCAGGATGCTTCTCGTATTCTTTCTTCGACCTGATCCATGACTTTATATTTTTCCCTACCTGTTTTACAACATTCTGAGAGACATGACATGGAAGATTACGAAAATCAGACTGATTCTCCTTTCCTAATCTCGTAGAAAGCTCATATTCCTTGACATAGTTTTCAGTGAAAATCCCTTGCCTGAAAACATAAAGACAATAGTTATAAAGAAGACCTGATTTATGACAGATCCCCTCATATCTATTGTCTTTTACAATATGTCTTTCTACTTGACGCATTTTAATAATTTATATCCTCAAATTTAATGAGAATAAACAAGACAAACAAATTATTTAACAATCCACGCAATTGGTAGCCATCTCAAGAAGCTCTCCGACACGATCAATAATCTCATGGGCGGCCCTTATGTTATCCAACCTGACATTCGCCTCGGCTACGACCATAAGTGTCTCCATCTCCTGTATCTTGTCTATAAGACCCTTATCCTTGTCCTCGCATAAGACATCAGTCTTGATCCATAGCCGGTCGAGACGTCTGCGTATAAGATCCGTCTTAAGATACTTGCGACTGAAATTGTAAGTGGAAGGGCTACCTATAATCTTAATATCATATATACCGTCTGGAAGATCAAGATACTTGACATTACAATCATCGTAATTAAAACAGTTTAGACCTAATGTTAGACTGGTAAAGGTATTGACCTGATTCTTGCCAAGAAACAACGTAACGGGGTCGGACATACCCGGCGTAGTGATCTCGATGATCGCCTTCCTATCCTCCAGCAGCCCCCACTCGGACTCATCCAATACCTGCAACACCTTGGGATCACGTGTCTCTAGCACCTGAAACGATAGCCTAATATCATTCATATTAACCTTCTTATCGTACCGGCACAAGCTATCGTCATAACGGGCTTGCATATCAAGATCCGGGATATCGGTATAATATGTCTTGACCTCATGACCGTTGATAAATACCGATGTTATCTGGCAAACATGAGACCTAGCGACATCAAAAAACACCATCCTTACATTACCCTCATAATCAACGCCAGATGTCGGGTATGTCAATATCTGGGTGTTATACTCGCCATCATTACGTCTGGCCACGACAGTAATAACGATAGGTTTCTCTATATTGTAATCATCCATGATAATTCTAGCGGCGAACTTATCATGAATTATCTTCGGTATGATATTTATCTGGTTCATATTAATATCTTTTTCACAAAGATACTAATTTGAACAATATAACAAATGAAGCTACAAGATAAGAGCTGCAAGTAGATCTTCCTCGCTAAGAAGAATTATTTAATCATACTGCGATTCAATATAATCATCAAGGAACGGTGTGCTATTATCAGGAATCCACACCTCATCAGACAACGCGGCCATACCAAACTCATCAACTATCTCATCTCCAGACACATAATCATAAGCCTTGACGCCAAAGATCTTAATCCTTTTAACCTTGCCAAAAGCGGACTTGACTTCCTTTATCTTCCTATCCAACTTCCTCACCCCATCGACGAACTCAGAGAAAGTGACACCACGCTCATCTAAATAGCTCTTTATAGCCCTCTCTATGGTCTTGATACTGACATTACCAAAGCCCTTCTTCCTGACCTTGTTCTGAACCTTTTCCTTAAAATAAATGCTCACCCCATTGTTTTTGGAAGACACAAAATCCTTAAGGTCACGTTTCCTGATCGAATCCATGGAGTCATAAACAACACGTTTGATATCCTCGGCGCGCTTTCTGTTACACTCATGAGCCTTATAAGTAGGATTGTTTGTATTTCTCTCATCCTCTAGCTTTTTATACTCGGAAGGGCAACTCTCCCAATAATAATACCTCGCCTTATTACTATGTACAAAAAGGTCAGGATGCTCCTTCTTCGCCTTCCTCACCATAGCATAATAGCCATGGACGATAGCCACGTTCACGTAACTAAGCAGAAGCCACCTGACAAGCCTTACCTGATAGGCGAGATTATCGCCACCAAGACGTTGATGCTTGATATAATAGCGCACTATCTCATCAACAAAATAGTAAAACCATTTGATATTGTACTGTACTCCTAACACCCTGAACCTTATAGGGTCAAGGCATATGATAAGAAGGCCTATCAGTGTCTCCGATATCGGCTTCTCAAGTATCTCTGACTTGGATGATGATTGACGCTTTATCCTAGGGTTGTCGCAACAAGGATTAGCATTGTCATTAAACAAATAAGGTAGGATAACCTTGCCTGAATCCCTCCTCAAGGCCCTATTTTCTTCTGACATCCTCTTTTTTTCAGAGAAAGATACGAATTGGTCGAATATTAATGTTAAATTTGCCATATGTTTGATTTTTGTATAGTACAAAGATACTAAAAACTTTGTCGTTTCAAAATGAGTGCTTGTGAAAGTACTCATTTTTTTGTTTATGATCACGGCTTTTTACGGCGATCGCCATGGTCTAGATTTAACTTAGACATTGCGTAGGGAGACTATCGTAGGGATAGTTAAGAAAATAGATGAATTTATTTATCCACCCTCTTTTATAAATACTGTTGTCCATTTTGTGACATGTGATATAAGAAACTTTCGCCCCCTTAAGAAGGGAGTCTCATTATAAAGATTTTCTTTATTTATCTCATAAGTCTATTGATTAAAAAGAGTTAGCTAACGCTTTGTTATTATCTAAAGTATATAACTTAATTACATTAACATGAAAATATATAGTAGATTGAAAAATCAAGATCTCAACAATAACTTATATCAATAATTTAGTTTAGTGTATTTTTGACATCTACTTATGCTATTAATGGATCTTTAATCGACAAACAACTACCTACATTAGACGTTAATGCATTGATATGTTTACTTCTTTCCAACGCTTAAGCGTAATACGCCAAGGGGAAAAGGGAGGTGGGACACGAGTCGCTCCGCTCCTGGCCGGCCGTGTGGGGATACCTCCTGCCCTGCCTCACGGAGCCGCCACATTCCCTTTGGTGTCAACAGAGATGAACTTCAAAAAAATATTACCTCACCTGGTATTTACTAGATAAGGTATTTTCTTCAAGGCAGTTTCTAGTTGAGTAAAAAATCTGGTTAAAGAAGTTGTCTGGTCAAAGACAAAATTTTATATTCGCGATGCGGTCGGTTGGATGAGCGGTTTAGTCGGTGGTCTGCAAAACCATATACCTCGGTTCGAATCCGGGACTGACCTCATATTTGCAATTCTTTTCTGGGGTGATAACCAATAGGTGTATGGGGTTTCTTGTACACCTATTATTTTATCAATCCGAATCTTTTCAACAACACGAATAATACAACCAATATACCTAAGATCGACATAAAGATAATAGCCATCGGCCACCTTGATTCCTTCTTATCATCTACATCCTTGGATTTGATATTTGTCCTATTATCCAGATCCTTTATATCATTCCTTGTCTTATTAACTCCAAGGGAATCGGCTGTCACCGTGCTATCCCGCCGGCCAATGACGATATGGGCGTCAGTCACGGACGATACCGGTCGCTCTCCCGTGGCGGGATCAATATCCTTATCCGTATCGAATTTCCTCTCAGTTATAACGATATCGGCATTAAGATCAGAGGTCTTTATCTCCACCATCTTGCGGTCTATAACCTCGTTTATCATCGTCTCTATCCTGCTTATCAGCCGGCTATCAATAGACGCCTCGCTAACCTGCCTCCTGCTTCCACAAGAGGACAGGAATAGCGACAGACCTAAACAAAAAATCGCCCTAAGACTTATCCTTAACCTCATCATCGGCAATCCTCCTTATATCGTCAAACGTCTCATCAGGTATGTTCTTGGAGAAGCCAAACATCTTGAATACGTTTATCCTCTTGAATACGGCCTTGAACACCTTCACCAAATAAGCGTCAGCGAAAGCATCCCCTATCGTATTCAGGAAAAGCATCACATATCCAACAAGGGCTATATACACCCCATATTTGGTAACGGTAAGTATCATGCTAGCCTCCTCCTCGATCGGGTATAACGTCTTATATATAACACATAATGTCATTACTATAAAACAAGACAAAGCGAACTCCTTAAGAATATCAGTGAACCTGACCTCCCTAAGCCATCTCTTGAAACTAAACCTCCTCCTACGGCTTCTACGGAGCTTCCAGCCCCTTACGCTTTGCGCTAACCTAGCCAAAAAATTCGCTATTAATACTATAAGTAATACAGTCAATAAATGATGCACTGGCTGGAAGTAAGCCCAACAAGAGGCACCATACGCAAGCGCAATATTCCACAAAGCCCCCACTCGCTCTATCATGTCTTTGTCTTTCATTTTATACCCTACATACAAAGTTAACCACTATACCGTTAAGTACCTAAAACACCACGGCGTGTATACCGTTCCTCGTATCAAGGCTGTCAAAATGCAACCAATTCACCTTCCCCTCAAGCCGGAAAGGATATGGCAACATATCTTGATGATCTAAAATCAAGCCTCTAGCCTGTTCCGCCGTCATTGACTTGACATCGAAATCCCCAGCCTTACCCAATACATGAGCGGATAGATAAACATCTTTCTTATCCTTCACGATCTGGCAGATGTTGCATCTAAGACCACGTTGGGAAAACTGCCCCTGCTTGTCCCAATTATTACAATACATAGGCTGTTTAATTATATCCCTCCGTAATATAAGAAGATTATGGAGAAACGCTGTATCAAGAAACTGCCACGATCTGTCCTTCCACTTATTGTACGTATGAGGACATACCAATTCTACTATATCAAAATACAATCCAAGTTCTTTTATGATATCATTTCTATTCATATTATCAATTTTTAAAGTAATGTAAAATAACAATACCACGATAACCTGATCCTCCTCGACCGCTCGTAGCCCCACTATTAGAAGCTTTAGAGGCTCCTCCTCCACCACCTCCATAATAAGTGGCATTACCTCCATCTTTGCCATCAACAATAGTATAGCCCCCAGCATCCTTAGATCCAGCTCCATCACCTCCTCCGTGATTTCCGCCTTTACCTCCAGATAAAAAGCCCATATTCAGTCCTCTTATATAAGCTCCCGATCCGCCACCAGCGCCCATAGGATAAGGATATCGGTCAGGATATTTGTTGTTAAAAACATATGATCCATCTTGCCCTGGATTTCCCGGGGAAGGATCATAGCCATCACCTTTAACTCCATATCCGCCTCTTCCACCTTTACCGGCAATAGCCTGATATATACCGAATATACTATCACTACCTATATCTCCGACAACCACCTTATATGTAACGCCTGGATTTACGGATATAGTCCCAGTCAGCACACCACCTCCGTTACCGCCACTCCCGGCATTATATACATCGGAATATTCTCCATTAAGACCTCCGGCGACCAACGCAAACTCAACCTCATAGACCCCATCAGGAACCGCCCAATATCCATTATCCTGAGGAGATAGTTCCTCGAATACCTCTATTATCTTCTTTTTGGGTAACATCCTTCTTCTCATCATAAGGCAAACAGGATTTTACCCCCCCCCAATTTAATTTTAAAATATTGATATTCATAATATTATTCTGGTTTAATCGTCCATCTCTGGGCGTAGTTATTTTTTAGCACATATATCTTCTCCATAGGTGTAGCGGGAAACCCGTTGGATGAGCCTTTCACGAATCCCTCTGGGGCCTGCTCCGTGCCGGAAGGACGCTGGTTTTCGGTTGGAAAAACAGCAGTATACATGCTTACCGAAAGACCATAGAACTGATTCCTCTTTCCGTCATTAGCTACCGATGTCATGGTTATCTGATCCCATTCCGTAACCAGTTTATAAAAAGAATCCACGAAATCATCTGATCGTTGCTGGCTATGAGTAGAACAATTCACGTTAAACCATGTAATAGCCCTCATCTCATAAATATAATCCGGAAGCTTATCCATTCTAAGACTATTGCTATGAGCTGCAATGAAACTAGTAAGATGTTCCAATCCCCTTCCAGACATATTATCATCATTCCAACCCGTCCTCCTTTCTCCACTTACCCAGTCATCTAAAAAATAAAAATCAGTAATATTAGGATTTATCTTATCTACCTCGAAAAAAGGAAGGGTATTTATATCAAAATAATTCCACATATCAAAAGGGCCAGGATGTATTTTCAACGAAGTTAATTTAGGAAGATCATTAAACTCCTTTATATACCTATCCAAATAACATGAAGACAATTCAAGGGTTTGAAGATTTTTCATATTCTTTATATTCCTTATTCCGCTAGATTCTATATCCCTAAGATCAAGCATATTAAACATATTTAAATAATATACCTCTGTCTTGCTGGTTATAGCCTCAGGAATTACGGTCATTCTTTGCCCTATATTTTGAAGATCGATATAAATTAACTTTTTGGATCTTGACAACTTGTCTACAGGTATACCGTCATTAACATACAGCGTATGGGATACGATCAAAAACTCAAGTCCTGGTATATCCACAATCGGGAAAGATGTCATCTTGCAAACTTGGATATTGGCATAATAAATATCACAAGTAAAATCTATCGACACAGCCCGTTGTACGTCCCTCCTCCCATCAGCGTAAGCATGATTATCTATAGGTACGTATTGCGATCCATCCTCCTTCCTGAACCACCACGTAGTATTGGGATTTTTCCTATGTTGTATTGCCAAAGAACGGAATATAATACGATAATTATCCTCCCCTTGAACCTTGGTCATAGGAAACTGCTCCTTTATTCCATCCCCCCAATCCACATTAGCCATACCGGGCTTTCTGGATCTAAACTCGACAAACGTATTATAAGGATTATCAACGACAGGATCAGGTACATAATTATAATCATCGGTATAATAATTTCTAAGTGCCCTATCCCATGTCGTGAACCACACGAATTTGTTAGAAGACGCCTCATATTTATATAATACCTTAGCCATGATCCTCTACCTCCCTTCTCTCATTTTCAATATAATCAATAGCTATATTAATATCAAGACCATTATCGGACATAACATCCATCAAATCATCCTCACCATAAGCCACATACTTCAAGGCGTTATCATCACACAGCACATCACCATGACCTATAATAACATCCTTGCCTGATACGACTACTATATACGGATCATACATATACCTACGAAACGACATGAAAGAAACCGTATCCTCCGGTTTTACCACCCATGTTTGATTATAATTATTGGTAAGCACATATATCTTCTCCATAGGCGTTTGAGGATCTCCATTAGACACGCCCTTGACAAACCCGGATGGAGCTTGGAATATACCAGAAGGCCTATAACAATTACTTTTATAAGATGAAGCATAAATATCTACCCTTAATCCATAAAATTGATTCCTTTTGCCATCAGAAGCATTACCAGACATAGTAATTCCATTCCATCCTATGATATACTCATAAAAATTATTTACGAATAGATCCGTACGAGCCAATGACCTTAACGCTAAATACCCGGAAATAACTGTCATACCCCTCATCTCCCTAATATATTCAGGTATTTTATTAAGATCTATATCAGTACTATCAGCGAAATTCATCTCGCCGATATTTTCCAATCCCTTACCAAGCATATATGGATGCCAATCCTTTTGATCACCATAACAATACCAACTACCAAGATGCAAAAAAGTGGTCAATGTTGGATTTATCTTATCCACCTCATCCATAGACAACATAGTATCAGGATCATATCCATCTTGCCTATAACCTGAACGAATGGTAAGTGATTTAAGATTCTTAAAATTAAGCCATTCCCTTGGATATATTTTAGTTAGTGATCCAGCTAGGTTGAGAGTAGAAAGATTAGGGAATATCTCCGGTAATTTTCTTATATTAGAATTATCAGTATCCCTAAAATCACATGAGCCACCTAAATTTAAGGTATGCAACTTAGTTAAAGACTTCCATTCCTCTGGAATGGATTTAAGCATATTATTACCTTCAGTTATACTAATAGAAACTATATTTACCGATCTCTTTATCCTATCAATCGGGATATCAGCAATCCCATTCCATATACCCGTCAAGGTTAAACTAGCAAGATCAGGAATATCCAATACAGGGAACGATCTCATTCTTAAAGTGTTGGATAAAATGCTATAAACATCATTAGAGAACGAAAATGATACCACATGATCCCCTACATACCCATAATCATGATTAGGAATAGGTACATATTGACTCCCGTCTTCCTTTATGAACCACCATGTAGTATCTGGATTTTTTCTCCATTCAACATCTAAAGACCTGAATATCAAATAGTATGTGGATGACCCTTTTTTCTTGACAAAAGGATATTGCTCCTTTGTACCATCACCATAATCCACATAACAGAACCCAGGGCTATACGACCTAAACTCTATATTCGAATTATATCCTGATCCTTGAGTAGGATCGGGTACAGTTGATACATTATCCCCATAATAATAACTACACAAAGCGTATCTTCCCCTCTGAGGAAACATGGTGAAAGTTCCGTTATTCGTATCCTTACATATCAGTTTCATACCTCTCCCTCCTCTATTCTCCTGAAATACTCGACAACCGGTGAGCTGTCCAATCCCAGATCGTTGCAAATATCTATAGCTTCGTATTTGTCGGCGAAATTATACTTACTCATATTATCATCCAATACGTCTCCGCTGAATACTGATACATGACCGTCCTTTACGCCAAGGACGAACGGGGCGATCCTAGTCTTCCCAGCCCGCCTTGCCCTCGTAAGGGCGGCCTTGGAAGCGGGGGCAGGCGCCAAGACCCATGTCTGCTCGTAGTTATTGGTAAGTACATACACCTTCTCCATAGGCGTTGTAGGATTACCGTTACTAACACCTTTGACAAATCCATCAGGGGCTTGATAAACACCAGATGGTCTCTTATTATATGGGGTATCAGCGCTATATAGGTGTAAAGTAAGTTTATAAAATTGATTCCTATTGCCATCAGAAGCTATCTGAGACATCGTTATATAATCCCATGACATCATCTTATCATAAAATGTATTAACAAACGTATCAGCTCTATCCTGCGTTTTTATAAACCCACCACTATATAAATACCATTTCCTAAACTCCCTTATCTCGTACAACCAATCTGGAAGATCATCTACCGGCACCGTACTTGAAGAACAATATGCCCGCTGAATCTTGTTCAACTTCCCTCCTACCAGATCTTGTTTCCATGAGCTACCATTAGCCATAAAATAAACACGTGTTTTATTATCCCCAACCTTATCCACCTCATCAAAGACAGGTATGTTATTCCTATCGCTAATGATATTTATACCCACAGCCGGAATAGAATTAAACGCTGGATCATACGAAGGGATATTACACCAATTGAAATTAAACTCGGTAAGATTCTTCCATTCAGAGAACCTTCTCCAATTAGAATCAGGATCATCCCCGAAATTAAAAACGCTATTGCATCCGAAATACCTCAGGTTTTTCATGTTCAAAAAACCTTCTGGCCAATTGTCCCAAACACCAGGATGAGAAAAAGACCCCATCTGTATATTACGAAGATTAACGCTCTTACTTATCCTGTCATATGGGATATCACCATTTTTAAGAACGGATCTGACCATAGCCAAATAAGTTATATCAGGTAGATTAACTACAGGAAACTCATGGAGGACAATACCATCCATATTAAATTCCCCATCAATTAAGTTAGAGAACCTCATCGTAACCTCCCTACGCCTGATATCGCTATACTTATGTGGGGGAACCGGTATGTATTGTGAGCCATCCTCTTTCTTATACCACCATACGGTATCATCCGGATTCTTCTTATACTCAATGTCAAGAGACCTGAATATAATCCTATAACTACCATCAGATACCTTAACTAAAGGATATTGATCCTTTGTCCCGTCTCCCCAATCAACGTCCACGAATCCTGGCTTTCTTGTCGAGAACCTAAGACTGCGATTAAAAGCATCCGCTGATATTATCGGATCGGGTATATAATCAGCACCCTTACCATCATAACAAGGGAACCTGTCCTCATTCACTATAAACGTGACATAGGACGCTACCGTGTCGTATCCTGCCAAAAAAGCCATACCATTAATTTATTGAGGTTATATCATAAGACACCCATTCCTTATATCCATTAACCATCTCATATACTTTGTTGATGGTCTTACATACGACAGCGAATCCGATATCCACGTTAGGGAACTTCTCGTTAAGCTCATCAATAGTAAGTTCCCTGACAATACTCTCATCCCATTTCCTCATCTCCTTTACCTCCATAAGGATCGGTTTTCCGGTTACGCCTACGCTCATCACCCATTCTCCCTCACGGTTGGAATTAGCCAGATCCGGGAAGATCGTAACGCCAAAAAGATCGGAGAGGGTGAAGGTCTCGCCGGTACGGGTGAAGGACGCCGCCGCCCCAGGCGTAAGGACCACCTCATTCACGGCCAACAGGCTCGTAAGTTTCTTGGCTCCTCCTGATACCGTAGCGTTAAACACGACAGTAACATTACCGGTAGCGCTATTAACGAACTTGATATCATTCTTCTCGCTATTTATAGCCTGTAACCTAGACCCAGATACGATATTTACAATCTCATAATTCTTGTCGTAAGTGCTCTGTAGCGTCACATTACCGTATTTAGTATCGATAAGGGTAATCCACTTAGCCTTACCACCTACTATCTCAACAAGCTTATAAAACACGTCATTGCCGTCAGCGTCAACCCATCTAGCTATAGCACCCGGAGCGAAATTAGTCACCTCCCGATCTTGAGTATAACTTATAGTGCTTTCCGTAGGCTTGTTAGCCAAAGTAACGTAAAGACATTGCTCTACATCGGCCTCCATCTTAACTATCCCAGCACCATCGTAATAATAATCAGGTACGTTTTTCTCTCGTATCAACAAGATGGTACCTTCCTTAAGCTTATCGGCGTTAGTTGGATCATCCACGAAAGACTTCATCTGGATATAAGTATCGAAGATAATAGACGTACTCTTATCCTCTATCTTCTGATTGATATCATTGACAATATTATTAATCTCGTCTTTCGTATAATAAGGAGATAAATCAACCTTCGGGCCTTCCTGCTCTAAAGCCTGAGTTCCATCCCACCAATAATCAGGTACCTCCTGCTCCCTGATCCAGAAGCTGTCCCCCACACGGAGCTTAGCCGTGTTCTCCGGAACCGCCAGCCACTCATTCATGGCATCGACCGTATCAAAGATATACGCCGCGTTCTTGCCCTCAGCTATACGTCTTACGACAGCCAACTCGCTCTCGACATCGCTAAGTCTTTCCTTTATATTATTGATCTCTCGCTCTAACTTATCATAATTATCCTCCTGATCTATAGCGTCACCGATGGACATATAAACCTCGTTAGTGAGCTTATTGTAGGTAACACGAGCCACCTTCTCGTAGGATGTCTTATACGTAGATGAACCCTTACTGGTATGACAAACAAAATCATACGTATTTTGATACACCACAGATCCACCGGTATTGATGAAATTATATCCGTCTTGGCTCATCGTACCTCCCTTGTATCCAACAAGTTCAAAAGAACATTTACCCGTACCTTTAGATCCAAACCATGTAGCGTAGGCCATGAAATACGTCTCTTCAGGTAGGATATCATAATATTTAGCCCTTAAATCCTTCACCGACATCCAAACACATTCCTTACCAGAACCGGTATTATCACCACCCCATTTAAGAACTTCTCTAACAGAGCTATCTCCATTTCCGGGGCCAGACCAACCTACAGCAAGATTATCTATGGTGGGAACATTAGAATTAAGGGCTTCCGTCATCGTGTCCAAGTCCCTTCCGGAACTTGATTCCCATAAATATCTGAACGTCACAAAATCAACATCCCCGATCTTAATGCCTCCGGTATTACTAGGATATGTTTTTGTGACTAACTCATAATACCATTTACCATCACGGAAAGTAGCCCTTATCCTCTCTACTTGCTTGGGGGATATAGAGACATATGATCCGCCAACAGAAACGTTATCGCCATCAACCGCACGGGAAGTCCCATCCTTTGGATCCTCAGGATCCACGGGGGTGTAGATCGTAGCCTGCTTATCTCCGGCATTGATAACAACTATATAATAGCTGTCCCCATCAAGACCCTCATCATGAGCCATGGTTACAAAGCCCTGCTCGCTATCCGGCCTCCATTCAACGACAACCATATGCTTATCCATAGGTATACCGGAAACGCTGTTAACGTAATTGGTTGACGACATGAAAATGGCATGATCATCATAAGCCTCATCAACACGTTGATGCTTAGTAGCCAATCCGTCAAGACGTGATATCTCAATGGGGTCAGTTACCTCGACCCCATTATAATCATACCACTTATATCCTATCATCGTATTCTCACGACGATATTTCCTTTTTCTTACGACCTGACCTCCAGCTAAGGCGTCAATCATAAAATAATCATTACATACTTTAACCATAGCCGTTCAGATTAACAGGTTTGACATAAACAAGCCACGATAGTAGCGCCAACAGGAATGGCGGTCAGCGTAGTCCCCACCGGGTAGGTAGGAGAGGATGACTCCATCACCATCAACGACGTCCGCTCTACGACCATATTGTTATCAATCAACCGGCTCCCCTCCACATAGAACCGGCCATCGGCCACCTCATAGCACTCTCGCACCGGAACCATATGTCTTTGGCTCTTATCCGCATAATCGCAGATCGTCACCTTAGCCCCATCCGGTATAGACGTAAGCTCATCACCTACATTATAATCAGGATGATCAGAGTACACGACATACAATATAGACTTAATATCCTGCAATGCCGGATTGACTGTCCTGAATCCCTTCAAATGTATCTTATGACCACCGATCTCATAACAATCATCCACGTCCATGATATTAAGATCACAACTGATAACCGTCCAGCCGTTAATAACCGTCTGCATAGGGGTAGTATTGATAGGATGATCGGGGTCGGTAGACTCAACGATCTTATAGTCGAAAGTCTTTACATCCAGATTTCCGTTCAACGACTCCTGTCTCCTGATCTTCACCGTACCCTTTCCGGTATCATAACAAGTCTCAGTGGTATCTATAAGTCGATCCATATAATCCGGCTCCTCGCATTCGATACGAGTGAAATTAGATGGCAAAGAGGTATATTGAGTACCAACATGGATATCATTGTCTGTAGAACTCAATACATGATGATTATACGACCTAACATGATTTAAAGGGTTGATAACGTAAGTGGATTTAATCCTTACCGATCCTCCCGGTGTCGAGTAACATTCTATCGCATTTCTGGTAATACGATCATCCAACCTTTCTAGAGCACACCTTTCACGGATAAAATCCGCAGGGATATTATTTATCCTATTTCCTAGCCCATACTTATTATCAGACGAGTCCACAATCTCCCAGAACTGGTTTCTTTTCCCAAGATCACCGTCATAAGACACCACATGTCTCATACGCACGCTTCCGGCT
>OBDN01000184.1_pt1 | contig 24258 bp, 10 predicted proteins | sample 1518141 | NCBI WGS metagenome assembly OBDN01 (sample SAMN01760937, study PRJEB22395) | human gut metagenome
ATATGAGATTCAGAAAGTAACAGATGTAAGAAGAGCGGCAAGCCTGAAAGCAGGCAATCGATGCGTGTGAGAATAAATGGCTCAAAGTAGCATTTCATCTGGCATTCGCAGCAATGGTCCGAATAGGAGAGCTGCTTGGGCTGACATGGGACTGTGTGGATATATCAGAAGAAGCTATTTCAGAGAACAGGGCATATGTCTTTATTAACAAACAGGTGGAGCGTGTATCAAAGGAAGCTGTTGAGGAGCTGGATTCAAAAGAAGTCATTCTGATCTTCCCCTCACAAAGGAAGAATAATAAGACGGTCAGGGTGCTGAAAACACCAAAGACCGATACCAGCGAGCGCAAAGTTTATATACCGGGATTTGTGGCACAGTGCCTTATTGATATAAAGAAGGAACAGGATGAGGTAAAGGAGGCACTTGGCAGTGAGTATACCGATTACAACCTGATAATGGCGACTACTTTTGGAATGCCGATCAATAGCAGCTATATTCGGGATCAGCTGCAGAAAGTAATTGATAGAGAAGGTCTTCCGGATGTGGTTTTTCATAGTCTGCGCCATACAAGTGTCACATACAAACTGAATGAGCAGAAAGAGGAAGAAAATAAGATTACCATACCGGAGGGAGTAGGTCCCGAACTGCTGATGAAAGTACTTGGCAATCCGGAGATGGCGGCTTTGCTTACTTCTCTGGCGAAGACAATGAAAGTATAAATATAGAAGAACGATATTGTGTGGAGTAAGAAATCTATGCAGTATCGTTTTTTTCGTTTCTTGTGAAAAAACTTTTTTGAAAACTTTTTTGAAAAAATTTGCGTTTTGGGTGAGAGTTTTTTCGATTTTTTGTACCTATATAAGTGAAGGGGTTTTTAAGCCGCATTTCAAAAAATCCAGAGAGGAGGTTCAAACGAAATGTACGATACCGCAAGACGGGTCGCACTCGTCAAGCAGCGGGTGCGGGAAAACACCCGCCGGAGGCAGTGGCGCGGCATATATGGGCTGAGCGCAGCGTGTATGCTGCTGTTCGCGGTGATGATGCAGGCGGTGGTCGTTACCGTGTTTTGCACACGATTGAGAAAAAACAATAAACAGCAGGAACAAACCAAGGAGGATGAGGAAACATGAAGAAAAGATTTTTAGCGGCGCTGCTGAGCCTGTGCATGACGCTCACGCTGCTGCCAACTACGGCGTTTGCAGCGGTGAGCGATTCGCTAGGCAACACACCCGAGGAAAATCAGGCGATTTTGGAGCAGGTCTCTGCCCTGACCGGCGATAGCAGCGACCAGGTGCTTTCCATGCTGAACGCTTTGGGGCTGCTGGATGAAGACGGCAATTTCAAGGTGGATCAAACCATCACGCTGGACGGTCAGGTGTTGACACTGGCGGCTGTCATGGAGCTGCTGGAAAATCCCGCCACGGATCTCACCCGTATAGCCGACGTGGATGGGACTCCGGTGGCGCTGGGCGATTTGAAGACCATGATCCAAATCGAACAGGAGTTGCAGCGGATCAAGGACACCTATTTCTCCGGCAGGGAGTTTACCGGGGAAGCTCTGGAGAATCTCAATAACCTGATGGAGCAGTTGGAGCTGCAGGGCATCAGTTTGCAGTATTCCGCCTCTGCCACAAAGCCTGAGGGCGTTGAGACGGTGGATATGAGCGGCATGATGAGCCAAACGCTGGGGGAACTCGCAACCAACAGCTGGAGCTCCGGGACTTTTACTGTATATGGCGGAAAACCGGTCGGCTTTTCCTACCGCATTCAAAAAGGCCAGCTCAGCGAGTATATCACCGGTGTGGAGGTCTCGATAGGCGAGACGAGTGGGGTCGCCCAAGGCGACGGGTCCTACAAGCTGACCTATGACGTAGGCTCGACTTTCAGTTTAGATGGTTGTAAAATCACTGTCAAGGTTACAACCAAAGGAGGGAACCCAGACTGGCTCGAGGGTTCTTATTCCTATGGCGACCTGCTGGGGATGATTGAATTTTACGATGCGGAAAATCTGGTGTTCTATGACGGTGCCGCTTATGCCGACCACTGTCAGCTCAAGCTAAAAAAGACGGTTGACGCCCCCACAATACAAACATCAGTGAGCGCGCCGAACTATGAGGAAAGATACGAAAGTACAGAAACAATACAGGGGGATATGTATATTCCTTTGCTGGCAAATGAATACAATATCGGCGAAGGTGCCAACAATCAGGACTTCGTTGCGCTAAGCGATACCATCAGAATTTTGGAGGGTGCCCGCAACTCGGTGCTTCCCGTCGACTCCGACCCATTTTATCAGCCATACAAAATCGATGCCAGCATCGAGTTTGACTGGAGTACCGATGTAGAGACCTATAATGGCTTTGCGCCGTATGGCTATAATAGTGACACACAACCCCATGCCCCGTTCTATCTGACGGAGTACATGTTCAATGGAACATCTCTGGAGCTCAGCAGCGACAAAACGAGAGCGCTGAACTGTACGATTAACAAGGGCGAAACGGTCAACATCTCCCTGCAGTCTACCACGCAAAACAGAGGGAATCAACGGTACTGGCTGCCCTTCCGACTGTATATGAAAAGTGTACAGGGCGAAATCCAAAATTCCTGGGCCACCACCAAGAACAGCAACGTTACAGCCATGCTGGTGGACACGGACAATCCCACCATTCAAAGCGTCACGGCCCCGGCGGGAACCTATGCCAGCGGACAGCACGTGCCCATCACAGTTACCTTTAACGAGTTCGTGAATCTTAGCAACGCCACCGTGACCATCAATGGCAAAGTGTATAGCGCCGCTGAGCTTTCCATGAACAACTACGGCATCACGGCAATGCTCTGGTACCCAGTGCAGGATGCGGATGACACCACGGTCACCGTCAATGGTATGACCGGTGTGGAAGATGTTTTCGGTCATACGCTGGATACCTCACTCTATCCAAGCAACTCGATTACCGACGTTAATCTGAAGAGCGTCTTGATGCGTAACGCTCCCACCGAGCTGACGGCCACCTACGCCAGCGGCAAGGCATCGTTCACGATGAACGCCAACATGGAGCAGGCCTACAAGACCGTATACAGCAATTATCACACCCCGGCAGGCACAGAGCCGAGGGAAGCCCCGTTCCGCCTCGAGCTGAGGTACGACTCCGCGGTTGAACCAATCTATCTGCAGGTCTATCTGGACACAGAGAAGGAAGCCTTCACCATTAGCGACTATGCAATCGCACCCTCTGCTTTCGACCGCACCTATACGGTGGCGCTGCAGGCCAACGAGGGCACGAAAGATGCTCCTGACTGGGTGAATGTTCTTCCCCTGACCCGGCAGTTTACGGTGGCAAAGAAAGTTTCCGCGCACACGGTGAAGGTCGTCCCGGAAGCGAATGACGCCGACTATACGATTTCCCTCGGCAAAACCACCCGCCCCACGCTTAAGGCAGAGGTTTTGGGGGCAGGCGGTGAGACGGCCAGCTACACCACCGGCAAGTGGAGCAGCAGTGACACGCTCATTGCCACCATCAACGAGGATACCGGCGTTGTTGCCACCACAGGAACCAAGGTGGGAACCGTCACCTTTACCTTTACGGCGGACAACGGGACTGAGGACACTGCCGATGATGTGACGGGCAAGTCAAAGTCCTATACCGTGACGGCAGGCGATTCCCTGGCACTGGTGATTCCCGGCGGCGCGTCCATCGTGACGCGGGTAAATCAGCCCGCCACCGTGCTGTGGAGCTCCAACGCCGCGCTGATGACGCCGAACAAAGAGTTCAATTACAGGATCGACCTGTATGAGGGCAACTACGCGAATGAGGCGGCGCTGAGCGGCCGCAAGCCCGTTGCGACTTATACCGTCGGCAAGGATAAAAACAGCGTGCGGATCGGGGAGAATGTGCTCTCCAAGCTCTCCAACGGCAATACCCCTGCCTACACGGTATTGGTCTCCATGCCGCACCCCAACGCCGGCGGTGAGGACGTCCGCCTGTCGGCACTTGCCTGGATCATCGTGCAGGCACCGCCTGCCACAGCCAAGCTGACACCGCCCCAGAGCATTTACCTCAAGGATACCGACGGTGCCGTCAATATCGACTGGTCGGTGGAAAACACCACTGAGGGCGCCCCTTTGCAGCCCACGCTGACCATCACCCGGGTCACAGAGGACAACACCACCACCAAAGTGGTGGACAGTGAGCGCCTATCCGGCACCTCCGGGAGCTTCCCCCTGTCATTACAGAGTGTGAAAGCCGGCAATCTGAAGGACACCTATCAAGTGGTTTTGAGCGTGGAGAATCCTGGTGAGGAATCTCCCAGCACCGACTCCTTCCCCCTGTATGTCTACGATGCCGACGCACTGAAGGTGCAGAACGACAAAGGAGAAACGATTTCTAAGCTGACCATGGACAATACCTCCAAGGTCAGCGGCAGCCTGCCCACCGTTACAGCTGAAATTATGCAGCTGCGCCAGGAGTTGGGGTTGATCGAGTACATAGGCATCAACTATGACGAGTACGGATGGAACTCCTTTAAAGACGGCATCCGGTGGCTCTCCAGCAACAACAATGCCATTTCCGTCAACTACAAGCAGGGCGGACTGTATGAGGACATCAGAAACTTCTCCTTTGATTCCTACCTTCCCGAAACCAAAATGGCGCTGTCCGGCTTGGCCAACGGCACCGCAACCGTCACGGCTACCCATGCCGCCACGGGCATGAATGCCGCCGTACAGGTGACAGCGAAAACGCTGCAAAATAAGTTCTATCTCTTCCAGCTGACGCCTGCAGCGGAAACTACGCTGCAATACACCGACGGCAAAGGTGTGCCCAAAACGGTCACGACCAACAGTGAAGGCGTGCTGGCGCTTTACGAACCCAACGGAATCGCCAGTGAGGTGTCTCTGCGGTCCGGCTCCGGCGCGGATATTTATCTGGGCACCATCTATAAAGAAAATCTGCGTTCCGGCGAGCGGGATGCCACAAAACTGCAGCTTTATCCCTTGAATACCTTCAGCCTTCGGCGAGTCGCCCGGGCATCTGTGACGCTCATCACGCCGGGCGGCGATCCGCTGGCGAACAAGACGGTGACCGTTCGTGGAGGCGTTTATAAAAACGGAGGCTACTGCGAGACAGCTCTGCTGGGCTCCAGGGCAGGAGCACTTGTCAGCGGCATCACCGGCGACACCTATACCACGGATGCGGCGGGAAATATAACCGTCTATCTGGATTCCACCCAGTTCTGGTCGGCCGAAAAGGGCGAGAGCAACACCACGGCGCTTTCCGCTCTGGATCAGCTGGAGTACATTCTGGAGATCAGCGCAATTGACGGCGACAAGTACTATCCGCTGCTGCTGACCGTCAACGGCAAGCTGGGCGTGGACGATGTAATGCGCACCGCAGAGGGCGTTGTCTCTCTGGAGCGCGTGCCGGCGGGGGAGGAAAACAAACCCTTCATTGTGGCGCAAAGCGTTGATTACGGTCTTGCCAACGGTCAGAAGGTGGATGTCCGCAGCTCGACTGGGAAGATTGGACCTAACAGCAGCTTTAAAACAGCAAGACTGCACACCACCATGTTCCTCTGGGGCGAGAAGATTGCCAACGCGCGGAATTACAGTCTCAAGCTGGCGGACGAATACGGCGTTATTCCTGCCGCCCAGAGCAGCAGTACCAAGCAGTATCCCTTCTCATCCATCCCCGTAGCGGAAAACGATCTGACTCTCACCGAGGCCACCATGACCACCTCTGGATGGATCGCTGACGGCAAGGATGTGGGTATAAAAACGCAGCTGAGCCTGAACGGCAGCCTGCTACAGGAGAAAATAATGCCCTTCCGGGTCGTTGATCTGACCCGAGTGCCCAAGGTGACAGAGGATGACCGCGTCACCGGTATTCTGGCGACGATGGAATCCTCCAGTGGAGTGAATCAAGTCGACTTTGGCGGAGTGGGCGATAGTAACATTCTCAAGGTGCTGACCGGACGGCTGGATGATCTGAGCGGTCCGGTGGACACTTCCGTGTTCAAAATGATTATCACCCCCAGCGAAGATCCCTCCGTGTTCCGTGCCATGATTTGGGCCGGGTACAATACGCTGGAGATGGAGGACATGGATTATTCTGAGGACGGCGTGGCGTTGGGTGCGAATGTGCTGACGCAGAACCTGGAAGTGGGTGTGCCCGGGACCGGGGACCTGAGCCAGATGGCCCAGGGCACCTATGATCCCAAGGGGGACTACAAAACCAACTCCATAGCCGACAATGTCACCAGCACGGATCTCAACTTGCAGTTGGAGGGCTTTTACGAAGCGGAAATCCGCTATAACACCGAAAAGAAGGAGTGGGAGGTTTTCACCGTAGGCGGCGGATTTACCACCGGTGTTGGTGTGGGCTTCGCCTTCAGCGTGAACGCCATGGCTGGTCCTGTGCCGTTGACAGCAACCTTTGAGCTGGGTGGTGCCATTCAGCTGGATTTCCGTACCGCAGTGCGCTACGGCCGGCAGGGCGAGGGTACAGAGCTTGCCTGGAGCGATCCCACGGCCACGGCAGTGAATGACTTTTTGACCACGCTGCGTATCAACGCCTATGTCCACGCGTTTGGCGGTATTGGCTTTGACTATTCGGTCGTGGCGCTGAAGATCGGCCTATTCGGCAATTTGGATGTGGACAGTCAGAATAAGTTCCTTTCCCGCACCTATCTTGCCGACGAGACAAAGCGCCAGATCAACGGTCAGGCTCTGGGAATCCAAAGCGAAGTGGGAATCAAATTTGTGGCAACCTTCCTGTTTATCTCCTACGAGGCGGTGATCGCCTCCGGAACCCTTGGAGCCACCAGGACTTTTAATGACTGGAACACAATCGACGACTACTGGAATAGCGCCACCAGTGGGCTGAGCCTTGCTTCGCTGCGGATGGCGGCGGCCCAGAGCGGAATGCAGGTGGCTTCTGGCAGTGCAACGCTCCAAAGCCGGGACTATCTGGAGCAATATGCCCGTACCTGGGGCCAGCCCCAGCAGCGGATGATGCTGTTCTCTCTGAACTCCACCAGTGGGCTGGAAAACATCCAGACCAATGCCAACCCCACATCCTATCCACAGCTCAGCGATGACGGGAAGGTATTGACCTACATCAATGACGGCAACAGCAGTAGTATTTACGACAGCCGGGCGCATTTCTCCACCCTCAATGGCGGCGTCTATACTCCCTCCATTGAAATTGACGCTCCCACAGGGTTCCCCGGCTACGGCGACACGAGCGTTTCTTTGTCCGGCACTGGCAGCTTTGCGGCGGCGGCTTGGGTTCGCATGGGCACCGACCTGCCGGGTAAAAATGCCGGTGATGCCGTGACATTGGAAGAGCAAAACCTGCTGATGAACAGCACGGAGATCGTAGTGTCCGTCTATAACGGCACAACCTGGACTTCCACCCGCCTAACCAACGACGGCACGCCGGATCTGGCCCCAGCCACGGCAGTGGGCGGCGACGGCAAAGCCATCGTGTTCTGGCGCAACGTCTACACCCCCGATCCCGGTACGCAGGGCAGCAACAACCTGCTGAACTTCACGACCAGAGATTGTATCATGTACAGCTGCTATGACAGCACTAACGGCACCTGGAGCAAGGAAAAAATGCTTTATAACGGTGCTACTGGCAGCGTGAAGGCGTTGCAGGCGGCCATGCTGCCCGACGGAACCGCTATGGCGGTTTACTCGCTGGACCGCAGCGGAACCGGAGATACCTCCGCCTACGAGATCGCCTATTGTACCGTGGCTGCTGACGGAACTCCCGGTACAGCCATGTTGGCGACCTGTGACAGCAATCTTGACGAAAACCCCCAGGTCGTTGCAGCCAACTTCGGCAGCGGGGATGACCGATTTGTCATCGGTTGGCACAGTGTCCGAGACGGCAGCAGCAATATCCAGCTGTTGGCTGTGGACGGCAGCGGCATCATGTCCAACAGTTTTCCCGGCTCTCTGTCTGCCCTGACCAGCAGCGGCAACGCCGTCGTGGGCGGAGACTTCCGCTTCGCTTCCCTCAGCGGGGATCATCGCAGCCGCAATGATCTTACCATCGTCTGGAATGAGACTGTCAATAACGCCAACGGCGCGGTAGATCACGGCATTTTGAAGGCGGCCAAGCTGCGCTATGCCACAAATACCTACACTCTGTCCGCACCATTGGAACTGGCAGAGCTGCCGGATCGCACGCTGGCTGACCACTTTGATGCCTATGTCAGCGGCACCAATCAGGTGCAGGCCGCCATTCAGGCCACCCGGTATGACGATGAAAACCCGCAGGTAATCGGCGGCGTGACCGTTCCGGGTGAGGAAACGATCCTCTATACCGCTACCTCTGATTTTGTCACCGATGCGGTGGCAGTGGAACAGATCGGTGTGGATTATGCAACGCTGGCGTTGAACAGCCTGACACCCATTCACTTTACCATCCGCAACACCGGGCTGAACGATGTGACAAACCTAATGGTCAGCCTTGGCAGCGGGGAAACCGCTACCCTTACGGAAAAACTGCTGCCCAATGAAAGCACCACCCTTACCGTCTGGCACCATGTGAAGGACCGCGTGACCGACCCGGGCTATACCATCACCGCCGCCGGCGGCATCCACGAAAACGGCACAGTGTATCTGGATTATCCTGACATTGGCATCTCACAAATGGAAGTGATTGCGGAGAGCGCCGGCAAGCGCACGGTGCGCATGACCCTCTATAATTCCGCTGCCGCCACGCTGGCCGGCGGAAAGAGCCGCGAGGTGAAGCTTGCGTTCTATGCGGATGATCTGCATACCGAACCTGCAGAGGTAGCCTGCACCACAAACGGCGTATCGGTTAACGGTAATGAAATCACCATTTCCGAAGACAGCGCCCTCGCCCGCATTGATCAGGGAACCTTTACACTGGATCTGACCTATGATCTGGGCGAGTATATGACATTCATTGGCAAAACCGAGATCCCCAATGTGGGTACCTATCTGTACGCCGAGGCGTGGGCGGAAGGCAAGGTCGGTGGAACGGGAAGCAATCAGCGCCTGCCGGAGTATAACGGCAGTGACAGCGAGGCCAGCGTCCATATGACCGGCGCACTGGCTCGCACCGGAGAGCAGCTGACGATGGATGTGACACAGGGGAACGACGGCAACGGTCACAGCACCGCCGCCATTACCCTGCGCAACAACTGCCTGCAGTCTCAGACTGGCGCAGAGCTGGTGGCCACGCTGCTGGATGCTGCCGGGACCGTTCTGGAAACGAAAAAGACCAGTATTGGCGGTGCCATCTCCGGGGAAACCTTCCAGACAGAAACCGTCACCTTCTCCCGGCTTGGCACCCGCGTAGTGGTGCGAGCCGCAGTGCCCGGTAAAGACCTTCTGACCTTTGAAGGTCTGGCAGTGGGGCTCGGCGATTTTACCGCCAACGGAACGAACTATACCTATACGCTGCAAAATGATAGCGGAGCAACATCTACGCTAGTCACAGCGGTGTCTGGAAACGGCGAGCCCGTGAGCATCAACGGACAGGCTCTGTCCACCGGCGGCAGCGCAACCGTTGCCATCCCCAACAGCGGCACAACCGACATTGTCGTGAGAATCGGTGCTAAAACCTACACGCTGACGATTCTGCGCAATAGCGGCACAGGCGGCAATGAAGGCAATAGCGGCACAGGCGGCAATGAAGGCGGTAGCGGCAGTGGCGGCGGAAGCGGCTACAGCTACTACACCATCAAGGCAACTGCCGGGGCTGGCGGCTCCATTTCTCCCTCCGGCAATGTTAGCGTCCGTGAGGGCAGAGATCAGACCTTCACCATCACTCCGGATAAGGGCTATGCTGTCGCCAACGTCAAGATTGACGGCAAGAGCATTGGCGCGGCGAAGTCCTACACCTTTGAGAATGTCAGCAGAACCCATACCATCGAGGTCATCTTTATGAAAGCCAACGGCAACCCCCAGACCGGCGTGTTTGTGGATGTAGCCACCGGCAGCTATTATGAGGACGCTGTGGATTGGGCTGTTCTCTTTTCACTACAAGAAACAAATCAATGACATTTTGAGCTGCGCCGCTATCCAAGCGCGGCAAGGAGATAGCATTATGAAAAGAATCACAAGAATCATTCGTCCGATCATCTGCATAGTTGTCCTTCTCGTTGCTATGACCACGGCAGTCAGGGGCTGCTATCAGAGAGAGACAGAGCCTATCGACATTCCCGGCACATCTGCGCCTCAGCCATCAGCGCCTCTCGCGGGCGAAGTTATCCCCTCGGTGGACAGGCAGACAGAGTTGGCGGAAGCCAGAGCGAAGAATCCCGACACCGTGGCATGGCTGTATATCCCCGGTGCGGAGGTGGACGACCCTGTGATGCAGGCGGAGGACAACGGCTATTACCTAAAGCTGGATGAAAACGGTGAGTACGCCATGTGGGGCTGCTATTATGCCCATTGTGAAAACAAAATCGGCGGCAGGGATAAGCTGGACAAAAACACCACCATTTTCGGCCACTCCGCCAGCAACTGCGACCCGGACGGTGTGCGGTTCACCAAGCTCTACCGTTATATGGACGCAGACTTTGTAAAGGAGCATCCGTATATCTATCTCTCTGTGGATGGTGAGGACATGATTTTCCAGATCACCGCGCTGTTCGTCACGGATATTGGCTTTGACTATATTGCGCCTGATCCCACGGGAGATGATCTGACCAGCTTCTTTGAGACGATTGCGCGGAAAAACTGGCTTGACTTTGATGGCGTGACTTTCTCCGAGGAAGATACTGTTCTGACCCTCTCCACCTGCTGCCGGAAGTATGACAAGGCCAACAGCGGTAATCAGCGGCTGGTGGTCATGGCAAAGCTGCTGCCGGAGGGCGCAACCGCACAGGAGTTCAGCGTATCCCTTGTGGATAGTCCTGAAATGCCCTAAAAGAAATCAGAATACGACGATAACAGGACACCCATCCTTGGAACGGAATGGCTGAACCCTCAGGGTGACAATGTCAGCGATTTGACAGCGAAAACTATTTTTCTCAGGTGATTTTCCGTTTTCTTATTTTGACAGAGATTTACAAAATAGTCAGGAAAATCAAGGCTTTCCTTGACTCATATTTACTTAAAATAATCGCTGTTCCCAGTGTGGACTCGAGCTCCTAAGCACTAGTTGAGGGTTCGATTCCCCCTGGGAACAGTCAAATTTTGCAACAATGATGACCACAATTCATTGTTGCTTTTTTTTATTTATAGGTGCTTACGAGCACCGAATGCCGCGACAACGAGCGTGTAACGCGAGTGAGTTCAGGGAAAAGGAGAGAATGCCTATGGCAGAAAAAAACAGACGAACGAGTTACGGATGAAAAAGTGGTAGAAATTGAAATGGAAATTTTCTAAATATGTGCCACAAATCTTGAAAAAATCTTGATTTGTGGCATAATAAATATATATTTTGATTTGGAGATGATGTTATGTATATAAAGCGTGAAAGATATCTAAGCAAAATAAGACCATTTTATGATGTGGATTTAATTAAGGTTCTGACAGGTGTTAGAAGATGTGGAAAATCTATATTGTTAGAGCAGATTAAAGAAGAATTTATTGAAAATGGGTTTGATAGAGCGCATATTATTACCATTAATTTTGAAGATTTGCAATTTGAAAAAATAAGAACTGCAGAAAAACTTAATTCCTATGTGAATGAGCAAATCAAGGATCATGACAAATACTTGATTTTTTTAGATGAGATTCAGCATGTCAGGAGCTTTGAAAAGGTTTTAGCTTCCTTTCGGGCAACATTAAATTGCTCAATTTTTATTACTGGAAGTAATTCGAAATTGCTATCCGGCAAGATGGCAACATTGTTGGTTGGAAGATGTGTTGAATTTAGAATAATGCCATTTTCCTTTGCCGAAAGCTACGAATATGCTACAGCTATAGGAAGAAATATATCTCCGGATGAGTTTATGATTGATTATATCAATTGGGGTGGCTTCCCTTTGCGTTTTTCGTTTACAAAAGAAAGTGATATTAAGAGATATTTGGAGCAGACATATGAAGGTATCTTAGATAAGGATATTATTACTGACAGATCAAAGGTTAATAGACAAAACTTTGAAAGAGTAGCAACATATATTATGGCAAATGCAGGAAAGGAATTTTCCAGTAAAAACATAGAGAACTATTTTATACATCAAAATGCAGATACTTTGGATAAAAAGACGATATACAGATATCTTGATAAAATGGAAAAGGCTTGTCTAATTGATCGTGTAAAAAGATTTAATATTGTAGGAAAACAGGCAATGTCGTATATAGAGAAGCAATATGCGGTAGATACTGGTTTTCGCATGATAAATACAAACTTAGTAAATTTTGAGGATACCTTTTTTCTTGAAAATATAATTTATAACGAGCTAAAAGCAAGAGATTATGAAGTCTTTACAGGAAAAACATATAAGGGTGAAATTGATTTTGTTGCAATAAATGGAAGAAAGAAATGTTTTATTCAGGTGGCATATTATTTGGCTGGCAAGGAAACGATTGAAAGAGAGTTTGGTGCTTTTAAGCCAATTAGTGATGCATCACCGAAATATGTGTTTTCATTAGATAGATTTGATTATTCAAGAAATGGAATTGCACATATCAATATTGTTGATTTTCTTTTGGGTAAGAAGGATATTAATTTATCATAACGCCACAAATTAAGAAAAAATTTAAAATTGTGGCTTCTGGAAAAAATCATATAAAAGGGCCAAAGAAACGGACGCCAGAAGATGATGAACATTTCAGCGAGTCATTTGAGAGGATGATACGCATGGCAATTCAGAACAGAGAAGGAGAAAACAATGGCAAAGAATGTCTGAGTACTCTGATTGAGTTTTTGAAAGCGACGTCTTGCACATACTATTAGCAGACAGTATAATAAATACATCGAAGCAGTTTCAAAAAATGAAAAATATTCGACTTTTGAAAGTGGGTGATGATATGAAAACAATTACAAGAGCAAAGTATCTCGACAGAATCATTGAACTGAATGGTACTCCTGACATCAAGATTATCACGGGCATTCGTCGATCCGGTAAGTCCAAGCTGATGCAGGCGTATATTGAGTATCTGAAAAGCCATTTTGAAAATATCAATATTATCTTCATTGACTTCATGGATTTGGCGTATGAAGAAATCAAGGAATACCATGCCTTACACGCTTATGTGGAAGAACATTATCAGGAAAGTAAAACGAACTACCTGTTTGTAGACGAGGTGCAGATGTGCCCCAAGTTTGAGTTGGCAATCAACAGCCTGTACTCTAAGGGAAAATATGACATCTATGTAACCGGCTCCAATGCTTTCCTGTTGAGTGCGGATCTGGCAACTCTGTTTACCGGACGCTATATTGAAATTCATGTGTTTCCTTTCAGCTTCCGGGAATATTGCCAATATTATGATGATATTAGTGACAAAGATAAGCTCTTTGATGAGTACGCTATCAAGGGCGGTTTAGCAGGTTCCTATGCTTATAGAACCGAAAAAGACAGAACAAACTATATCAAAGAGGTCTACGAAACGATTGTTACAAGGGATTTGGTGCAAAAATATGCGCTCCCGGACTCTTTGGTTTTACAACGTCTGAGCGAGTTCCTTATGGATAATATCAGCAACCTGACGTCTCCTAATAGGGTCAGTCAGCTGCTGACAGCAAATGAGACTCCAACCAATCATGTAACCGTCGGCAAGTACATTAAGTATTTGTGCAATGCTTTTGTATTTTATGATATTAAGAGATACGACATCCGGGGCAAGAAATACCTTGAAAGCTCTGAAAAGTTCTATTTGTGTGACAGCGGTATTCGATATGCAATACTGGGAAGCAGAAATATGGATTATGGCAGAGTATATGAAAACATCGTTTGCATCGAGCTTCTTCGCCGTGGATACGATGTCTATGTCGGCAAGCTCTATCAAAAGGAGATCGACTTTGTTGCTCAGAGAGGCAGCGAGAAGATTTATATTCAGGTCAGCGACAACATTTCCGGGCAGGAAACATTTGAGAGAGAATGTTCTCCTCTGCTTCAGATCCGAGATGCTTATCCGAAAATGATTATTGCCAGAACCAAACATCCAAAATATAGTTATGAAGGAATCGAAATCCATGATATAGCCGATTGGTTGCTACAAGAATAAACAAGGCGAAATATCTCCGTCATTCTCTTTTGAAATGATGGAGATATTTTTATGTTGATGGAGATTCAGGGCCAGGAAACTGTGTCAGATTGCAAAAATCCTTTCCGAACTTTTTACATAGCAGTCACGCACTTCGGTGTGTGGCTGCTTATTTGCATCTATGCTATCAAAATCAAACAAAAATGATCTGCATAGCAGTTTGCTATGCAGCGTGTCTCATCCTTTGGGATGATTTACATTTCGAAACAGACTCGTATAATATAATTCGAGACAGATTACGAAAGACTTATGGCAATCTCGCTCTGTATCAAAGGGAGGGAAGAAATGACCAAAAATATTATCATAAAGACCTCCGTTCAGAAACGGTTTGACAGCTTCATGGCGCATGGCAGAGTCCTTTTTTTCAGCGCACCCTGCGGCTTTGGAAAGACAGTACTGGCGGACGCACTGCTGCGCGGTCGGAACGTGCTGCGGCAAAGTGCGGCAGACCCAGACTGCGCAATCCCACCGTCAGCGCAGGATTGGGACATTCTGCTGATTGACGATCTTCAGTTCATGCAGGAGGAAGCCGGGCAGCAGGCTCTTTGCGAACTGATCCGCTCAAGTCCGGAGCGCCATTTCGTGCTGCTCTCGCGCGGTGTGCCGCCCGGCTGCCTGACGGCGTTTCAGTACACGGGGCTGATGACGGTGTTGGAGGCCGACGACCTGCTTTTTGACGCGGGCGATGTGCGGCGGCTGTTTCAGCTTTCGGGAGTAAACGTAACAGATAGCGAGATCGATGGAATTTTGAAAGAATCCGTGGGCTATCCGCTGGGTGTGGCCATCACGGCGCGGTGCATGTCCCCGGACAAGCCGTGGACGCCGGAGCTGGTGGCACGGGTGTACCACGAGGTGTTCCTCTACTTTGAGACCGCCATCTACCGGCGCTTTGACCTGCCGGTGCGACGCTTCCTGTTGGAGCTGGCCCCCTTTGAAAGTTTCGACCTGGAAATGGCGCGGATGGTCAGCGGCGATCCCCGTGCCGGCGAACGGCTGGACTGGATTCTTCGATACACTACTATGCTGCGCTACGAAGACTGCCAGCGCTTCCACTTCTGGTCGGGTTTCCGGGCTTTTCTCCTCTGGGAGATGGAACGGGAGTATACCGAGGAAAAGCGCAAAGCGCTCATCAGCCGGGGCGGGCTGTACTATGAGCTGAAGGAGGACTACGCCCACGCCCTGGAATGCTACACCAGCGGCGGTGACCATTCCAAGGTTTCCGAGCTGCTGGTGCGTAATGCAGAACTTCACCCCGGCATGGGGCACTATGCCGAGATGGAAAAATACTACCGCAGCCTGCCGGAGGCGGAAATTCTCGCATCCCCCTCTCTGATGCAGGGCATGAGCATGCTCTGCGCGCTGGTCATGGATTACGAAGGCTCGGAGCGCTGGTATGGCGAACTGCAAAAGTTTGTCGAACACTGCGGCAGGCAGGACGCCGCCGGAAAGCAGGCGCGCGGCCGCCTTGCATGGCTGGACATCTCCCTGCCCCAGCGGGGCGTGAAGGGTCTGACGGAAACCATCCCCGCCGTGTTCCGGCTGCTGACGAACAAAGAGGTGGCGCTGCCGTCCTTCTCCGTCACGAGCGCGCTGCCGAGCATCATGAACGGCGGCAAGGACTTTTCCGAATGGAGCAAAAAGGACGACCTGCTCTACAAAACCCTCCGTCTCCCCGTGGAGGCAGTACTGGGGCGGGACAGTGTGTGTCTTGCCGACTGCGCCATTGCCGAGAGCAAGTTTGAAAAGGGCGAGGACGTCGCCGGCCGGATGCTGTCCCTTCTCCCGCAGATGAACGAGATCCGCAACTACGGCACGTCGGACATGGAGTTCGCCGTCAGCGGATTGCTGGCCCGCAGCCAGCTGGCAAACGGGCAGCCCACCGACGCGCGGCGCACCATCATGGTACTCCGTGAATGCTTTGCCGAGCGCGGTTTGACACGCTTTCTGCCCAATATGGACGCCATGCTCTGCCGTATTGACATGCACACCGGCGACCTTGACGCGGCGGACGCGTGGTATCGGGAAAAAGCCCCGTGCGAACCCACGCACCTGAACGTCATGCGGCGCTATCGGTATCTCACGCAGGCAATGGTGGAAATTATGCAGAACCGTCCGGACGCCGCTTTGCTGACGCTCTCACCCATGGAGCCGTACATTCAAAACTGCGCCCGCATCATCGACGGCATTCACCTGAATGTCCTGACTGCCATCGCCCTGCGCCGCAAGAAGGATGAGCGGTGGCGCGAGCGATTGACGGAGGCGCTGGATGCGGCGGCGGAGTACCGCTTCATCCGCACCGTCAGCGTATACGGCACGGCGGTGCTGCCGCTGCTGGAAGCGCTGGACTGGGACGGCGACAAAGCATGGCGCAAGCGGCTGATGGCAGCGGTGCGGACGCAGGCGGCGTTCTACCCGCATTTCCTCGAACCCAGCCTTGCCCCCGGCGAGGAGCTGACACCCACGGAGCTGCAAATTCTCCATCTGCTCTGTGCGGACAAATCCAACGCCGAGATTGCACAGATCATGGACGTGAAGCTGCCCACGGTGAAGACCCACGTCAGCCACATTCTCGACAAGCTGGACGTGAAGCGCCGGGCGGAAGCCAAGACCGCCGCTAAAAAGCTGCGGCTCATTCCGGATGATCTATAAAAGCTGTGCCTGTGCTTGAACGGGCTGAATATAAACCTTATACATATATCCTAAAGGAGAATCTTATGAAAAAACGAGTATTGAGTATGTTCATGGCGCTGGCGCTGTGTCTGACGCTCCTGCCCGCACCCGTGCGAGCGGCGGAGGATACGCCGGAGAGCGGCGCCATCGTGCAGCAGGAGCAGCAGGAGGAAATTTCGCCCGCCGTATCCGAACAGGCTGGAACGAATGAGGAAGAGAACGGTTCAGAGGGTGACCCGCAAAATACCGGTACCCCTGACGCCGGTGGCGCTGAGGACAGTAAAGCAGATGCGCCCGAGAGCGGCGAGGATGAAAACGCCGGGAACAATGCGGACGCGGCGGTATCCGCTGTGCAGACGATGATCGATGCGCTGCCCATCGTGAGTGAGTTGGACGGCATGACCGCCGACGAGCTGGACGCAGCTTATGACGACATTCAGGCGGCGTATGATGCTTATGAAGCACTGAACGCAGAGCAGCAGGCGCAGATCACAGGCGCAGACTTCGAGGCGCTGCTCGGCTGGTTCAACAGCCAGACCGCGCTGTTGGCGGACGCACAGTCCGGCGAGCATACCCACTGTGTCTGCGGCAAGGACAGCGGTACAACGGTCAACGGTCATACCCATAACAACAGCACAGCATGGACGGCAGCCGATTCCCTGCCCGGTACTGCTGGCAGCTATTATCTGACGCAGCCCGTGTCGGGGAGCTGGGCTGTGCCAGAAGGCGAGGTCAACCTCTGCCTGAACGGGCAGACGATCAACGGCAAAATCACCATCGGCAGCGGCGCGACGCTGACGCTGACCGACTGCACCGACAGCGGCAGGGTTCAAGGCGAAGTGACCGTCAACGGCGGCAAATTTGAACTGTACAGCGGCACGATCACCGGCGGCGTGCAGGTCGGTATAAAGGGCAGCGCCTATCAGACCGGCTCGTCCTTTACCATGTATGGTGGAGAGATTACCGGTAATAAAGCAGGCAGCGGCTCCGGCGGTGTGTTCCTTGTCGGCACGACGAATCAGACCGACCCGCCAAGATTCACCATGCATGGCGGAACCATTTCCGATAACACTGCGGGTGCGTCTGACGGCGGTGGCGGCGGCGTATATGTGGGTGAGAAGTGCAGCTTCACCATGGACGGCGGAGCCATCACCGGCAACGGCGGCGGGATCTATATCCACTTTAACGCCGGCACAGTTTCGATCTCCAACGCCACGATCACCGGCAACAAGGCGTCCGCCACGGGGAATACAAGTTATGGCCACGGGGGCGGCATTTATTCGGAGAGAGGGGTAACCGTCGAGAATGTGACGATCACCGGAAACAACAGTACCTTTGAGGGCGGCGGCATCTATGGAAAGGGCGCTATTACCCTCACCGATGCTACCGTTACCGACAACTCTCAATATGACGTTTACTACGGCGGAAAGGAAAGCTCAGCTCCTAAGCTCACTGTTTCCGGCTCGGTGAAGGCCGGTTATTACGCCAATGAAGCTTGGAAGCTGCCCATTCTTGTATCAGGCGCATTGAGAGAGGATTCGGTCATCCGTGTGGGCGTGCGTGAAGGCATAAATCTTGGGGCCATCGCCGAACCGGCAAGCGGCGTGACGCTCAGCGCCGAGAACTTCAAGGCGGACGCCGCCGGCTGCGTGACCAGCCTGGGCGATGACGGCAAGGTCTATCTTGTGCCCTGCACGCACGAGATGGACGATACCGGCTACACCTGCAAGAAGTGCCATACGCAATTCGACGCGCGCGTGGGCGATAGCGCCTATTATCAGACGCTGACGAAGGCGTTTGATGCAGCCAGAGGCAACACCGTGACGCTGCTGCGGGATGTGACGCTCGCAGGAAATTGCTCTTCTTCTTACACCTACTCAGCGACGCTGGATCTGAATGGCAAAACTGTCAGCAGCGAGCGTTATTACATTAGCGTCGGAGGTGGGAACAAACCCAGGACTCTGACGGTCAAGGATTCCGGAACAGGCGGCGGAACGCAGGCGCTCGATGTCACGTTTTACGTTTCCTCCAACGGAACGCTTGCAGTCGGCGACTCCTACACCGGCAAGATTTCGCGCGTGGAGCTGCAGGCCGGCGGCGCATTGGAGCGCTTTGGCGGCGAAATCGGCGAGTTGGTTTTAAGCAATGCTGCGGCTGGCTCCACAAGTACGGGCTACAATCTGAAGCTGTGGAATGGCAATACAAACGCCTGCACCATCGGCAAGATCACGGACAGCACGAAGAGCAAGAGCCTCACCGTTCAAGACCTGCTGAAAACCAACCATGCAAAGTGCGAGCTGTACGGCGAAAAGGACGGTACATGGAGCATCGTTGATAAGAGCGCTAAAATTGTGGACTTGACCGGCTATACAGCGTACAAGGTGCAGTTCCCGGAGTGCGTCCATCAGTGCGCCGATGACAGCAACCCCGTGTGCTCTGTGTGCCACAAGGACCTGTATACGAAAATTACCGCCCAGAGCACCGACGGCACGACCAAGACTGCCTACTTCACGGAAGACAGTGCGCTGGAAAACGGCTATGTAGAGGCCATCCAGACCTTGAACGGCTGGAGCAATGAGGGCTGCACCGCGCCAACGCTGACCCTGCTGCGGGATATGTATGCTTACGGCACCTCCATGCCGCTGACCGGCACGCTGACGCTGGAGGGCGGAACGCACACCGCCAAGAATGTGACGGTCGCTGAAAACGCGAATGTGACCTTTGCCAGCGGCAGCTATCAAGGTGCGACCATCGACGGCACGGCGACGGTGAAGGAGGGCGTCACATTTGCCGACGACGCCACCGTCACGGTGAACGGTACGCTGAACGCCAAGGGCGGTACCTTCACTGGTAATGTCAAATTCAACGGCAGCAGCATCGCGAACATCAGCGGCGGCAGCTTTAATAATGAAAAGAAATATGGCGGCGTTACGTTTGACTACAATGTCACGGGGACGATCACCGGCGGCACGTTTACCTTCGCGGATTTTTACACCACCAAAGTCAAGCTCTCCGGCGGCACATTTACGATGATCAAAACCAACGGCGACCGCAAACTCGCCGACCTGCTGGCGGAGGGCGCGGCGTATTACGGAGCAAGTGATAATCAGGCTGTGACCAATGATAGCGTGAATACGCTGGAAAATGTCAAGGTCGTGTCGCATACGCACGACGGCGGCAAGGACGGCAAGGGCACTTGCAGCATCTGCGGCAAGCAGATGGCAGCGTCGCTGACCGTCGGCGGCAAGACGAGCTGGTACGCGGCCTTTGCCACTGCCATTGAGGCGGCGAACGCGGCGGACGGTGCAAAGACCATCACGCTGTATCAGGATGTGGATGGCAATGTCTACGGGAAGCGGACCGCCTATGAGCTGACCCGTGGGCCGGTGACGCTGGCGACCGGTGGGAAAAGGGCCAAGTATGTGGACCTCATCGCCAAGGGCATTTCTCTGACAGTCACGGGCAGCAACGGAGGCTTCTATGTGACGGTGGACGGCAAAGACGCGGAATTGACCGTCAACGACGGGAATACGGAGCTCGCCATTGTCACGGCGAAGAACGGCGGAAAGCTTTCGCTGAGCAACGGCACCTTCAGCCGTGTGGCTGTAAAGGACGACGGCAGCAGCGCCAGCCTCAGCGGCGGCAGCTACGGCGAGATCACGAGCGACACCGGCTATGTCAAGCCCTATGCGCTGCTGGCGAAGGGGTACGCTTACAAAGACACAAAGAAGGACAAATGGCTCCCCAACGCCAATTCAATCTCGTCAAAAGTCACCGTTGAAAAAGCCCCCTTCGCGGTCGAAAAGATCTATCCGAATAGCGATACGAACTACACCGGAAACTCGGCGTTTGCGACGGACGGCAATATCACGCTGACTGCGGTAATCGCGCCCGCGCCCGAAACGGAGGGCGTCACCTACTACTGGTGGGAGCTGTTTGACGAATCAGAGAAAGACTGGACCACGAAATTCAGCAATGTTAATACTGCGACGCATACCGGCGAGAAGAGCAAGACGCTCACGATCTCCGGGCTGCCCGTAGACAAGAGCTATCAGTACCACATTTTCGTCCAGTGCGACAACGGCTACCAGTGCTACAGCGAGCCATTCACCGTGACCCAGCATCAGCATAGCTGGACGTACAGCGCCAGCGGTGCGACCATCACCGCGAAGTGTACGGCAGAGGGCTGCTATCTGACCGACGGAAACGGCGGCAGCGTGACCATTGCGGCCCCCGCCGAGCTGACCTACAGCGGGGAAGGCAAACCCGCCACGGTGACTGCAAGCAGCGATTGGCAGGGTCCGGCGGCGAGTGGGATCACCATCAGCTACATAAAGACGGGCACGTATGGTCAACAGATGTTGGAAAACGGCGCGCTCCCCACCGACGCGGGCGAGTACACCGCCAGCATCACGGTGGGCGAGGGTAACAAGGCTGCCACTGCCAGCGTGGAGTATACCATTCAGAAGGCTAATCCGGTGGTGACCGAATGGCCGACGCTTTCTGCATCGGTTTATGTCAACAGTGAAGCGACCCTCACCGGCGGCAGCGGCGAAGGCACCTTCGCTTTCAAGGCAGGTGCTGCGAAATCTTGGGACAGCGCAGGCAGCAAGACCACCACGATTGTGTTTACTCCCACAGATACCAATAATTACAAGGAGCTGACTCAGGACTATAACGTAACGGTTGTCAAGCGTACGGTAAAGAGCGTTCGGGTAAATTTACTGTAGGAAATTAATAGACAGAGCATCCTTGAGATATGTTTCAGAATCAAAGTTTTCTCCATCATTATAACCTTTTTGTCCCTTTTTACAAACCCCAAATGTGATTTTTCAGCGCCGCTATCTTTTTGATCTGCGGATAGGGAATGTCATACACTGGCAGATCTGCCAGTACTCCCAGTTTTCGTTTGTTGGCTTTTTCCATTCTTATCATTTCTGTGGCGGAATAGATGATCTCCTCTGCACCCGATACCTGTTTCATTTCTTTTTTCTGATATCTTACCAGTTCCAGCATATTTCCCTGATTTTGACGGTAGATTCTTAACCGGGACATCTTATCTGCCCCGGTTCTGCACCATCCCAATGGTCTTGAACTCATCCTGTCTGCGTACACATGGCTCACATGCCCTTCTGCGGAACATCTTACATTGCTGTCCCCGGATTTCATGGCAATCATGATTCCAGACCAGTTCCCCAGTATGTATGCCTTCGCCTGTTCCACTGCCTTTCGCTTTGTTTCTTTGTCTGTGATTCCTATGATCCGGTCAAAGGCTCCCTCTGCCATCCACTTTTTCTTTCTGTGAATGGCTCTGTATATTTCACCCCTGGCATCCTCCGCTGAGTCTTCCAGGTGGGATGTTGCCGCTATGATGTATTTATGCATATGATATTTATCAAGGGCATACTTGGACTTCGGAATGATCTTTTCTCCTGTGCGTATCCATGCTGCTCCGTCCCCGTTGATATAAATCCTCTCAACAGCATCCAGATCATAAGCTTCATCCAGATACTCCAATACTTCTGTCCATAGTCTACCGCCTGCTTCCTGCCCATCATAAACACCTCCGAAATACTTCGGATTTATCAAGTGGGGACGTCCTTCCTCATCACCTTCTACACCTTCATAAACGTATATGATCCAGGGCATTACGGTATTTATGCGGGGATTCCTGATATCCCCTTTCTTCTCCAGATACTGAAGGGCCACATGGTCTTCATCCGCATCTATGTAAAGTGTTCTCAGTTCTTTCTTTTCCACAGTCTTCAGGGCAGGGAACTCCAGCCTGTGCAACTTGTTCATTACAGCTTCTTTGCTTATGGATTCACCGTTTATGCTGGCACTGGCACCGCCTTTTCGATAGCTGCTCTCGGATGCTTCCAGTAGAATTCTCGCTTCTGCATCTTCGGTTATCCTGGCATGATGCCCCAGCCCCATCAGCTGATCCAGAAGGTAACAGGATTCACCGGTAGCAACATTTTTGAACAGAGTTTTGTGATATACCACTTCTCCAAGACTGGTCAGCAGGGAAGTTTCATCTCTTCTGACAATGTACCAGCCCTGGCGCAGATCCTTTCTTTCCCGCAGCAATTCATCATAGGATTCCCATTCTTCCGCTATCATGCTGCATCCAAGTCTGGTCACCTCATCCGTCACACCATAGACCATTTCTGCAATCTTTGTCAGGTCATCTGTATAAGTTTTGAAAACATTTGTTAATCTTTTTACCCCATTCTCGCAAAAGTGTTGTATACTGGTAATCATGAAAGCACCCTCCTTGGATTTTTGTCTCGTCAACTTCAATCCTAACACAGGATCCCGGTGCTTTCTTTCTTTTTTCTATTAACTTTTCCTACAAAAACTTTACCCTACGGTAAAGAGCTGCCATACGCTGACTGGCATTACGGACAAGCCCTACGGAACGGCGCTGGAAGAGCTGGGACTACCCGAAACCGTGACGATCACCACGGAGGACGGCAAAACATTTGATAAGATCCCCGTCACATGGAGCGGTTATAATCCGAATACGCTGGAGGAGCAGACGCTCACCGGAACATTAGATCTTACTTCGATTGCTAACGAGGTGGAGCAGCCCGGCATGCCTGTGACGGCGCAGATCAAGGTCAAACTCACGCAGAAGAACTTCAGCGGCATTTCGCCTGAGGCTTATGATGGTGTGTATGACGGTAAGGCGCACGGAATCACCCTCACCGGCGTGCCCAGTGGCGCAACCGTAAAATACGGCGAAAGCGCAGATAGCTGCACACAGGACAGCCTGACCTACACCAACTTCACGAATGGTCCAAAGATCGTATTTTATAAGGTCTCCCAGTTCGGCTATGCGGATGCTTCCGGCTCCGCCTGGGTAAATATTACCAAACGCCCACTCACCGTTTCCAGCATCACGGAAAATAAGACCTATGCGTATGCTTCCGGTTCAGACGGTAAGGCAATCGGTGTGAATATTGCAGGAAAGCTTCCGACGGATAGGGGAACTACAGCATATGCGGTTGCAAAGACAGATACAGAGAAGCTTTTAAGTGAGGTAACAGTCGATACAGCCGGAAATCTGACCTATAAAGTAAATCAGGTAGATGCGTCCAAGGTTGGAAAGACAGCAATTATCACGGTAACAGCTTCGATGGAGAACTATGCGAATGCTGGATACACGCTGACGATTAGTATTACAGATAAGAAGACGGTAGAGATTAAGAGCGGAAACACCGTATCTGTAGATGGAAGCAATGCGCTGACCTATGGGGAAAAGGTTTCAAAGCTGACACTTGGAAATACCGTTTTTGTGGAAGCCGGTACAGATGATGTGATAGAAGGTATTCTTTCATGGAGCAATCCGGACGAGATACCGGCAGCCGGAACCACACAGGCGGGCGAAG
>OBDN01000191.1_pt1 | contig 23619 bp, 19 predicted proteins | sample 1518141 | NCBI WGS metagenome assembly OBDN01 (sample SAMN01760937, study PRJEB22395) | human gut metagenome
AAATTTAAACAAATTATTAATCAGAATTCTGTTGCATTTGCAAGTTGAATTCAGCAGTAAATAAATGGATCACAGGAGCTATTCCTGCTCCTCTCCATTCTCGCCATAGACAACAACCGTCTCGACACCATCCTTGTCCAGGAACGTCACCTTGTAGGTCTTCGTACCACCCACCTCCTCGACGGCGGCCTCTTTTATTGTCAGCTCGGGATATTTTGCGGCAATAGCGTCCTGGACGGCTTGCGGCAGGTCCTTGATATTGATCGTCTGATAATCCATCTCGACGGAGGCCTGTCCCCTCAACGAAACCTTTTCAGCGGCCGACGTTGCGACCGTGGTTCCCATCGTCAGCATCATGGCGGCTGCAAACAATACTTTTTTCATCATGTCAGATTTTTTCGTGAAACAATCGTTTCGATTACAGAAACAAAGATACGCGATGGTTTCTTTCCATAAAAGTGTCTGTTGATGAACGGCTTGAATCCGATGACAAGCGGCATCTGACGTCATTTTCCATCCCTTTTTCCGGAGCATTCGGCCCGACGCCGAAAGTAGATGGAATGGCCGTGTTTGAATGCAAAAATCAGAGTCACATCTCCTACCTTTGAAGAAATGCGGACAAAATGCGGACACAGAGGGTAAAATAAGAATTCCAAACAGTTATAGATTAGCTGTTTGGAATTCTTTACTGGTACCCGGAGCCGGGATCGAACCGGCACGGCCATTGCTGGCCACAGGATTTTAAGTCCGGCGTGTCTACCGATTCCACCATCCGGGCGCAGCCTTCCGCGGGGAAGACGTCGGCAAAAGTACGAAATAATTTGCGATCCGCAAAATCCCGGCGTTGGAACCGTTGCCGATTCGTGTTCCGAAGCCGGGATTTGCACCTGCAGCCGCGATCTCCGACCCGCTCCTTGGCTGGAAACCGAGCCGGATTCGAGCCGGCACTCCGGATTCCTGCTCCGGCTTGCAGTCCCTTTCCGTGTCCGGCGCACCCGTTATAGACCCGTATTCGGGGAGGCTTTTTCAGAGGCGAGCTCCGTGGTGACCGTCCTGTCGGTTACTCTTCGCCGGAGGCCGCCGGTACGGCCGCCGTACTGTCGATGTAGTCGAGGATCGCCCGGTCGTCGTTCGGGGCGAACCAGCGGATCGCGGGGTCGCGCCGGAACCACGTGAGCTGCCGTTTGGCGTAGCGGCGCGAATTGCGTTTGATGAGCTCGATCGCCTCGTCGCGCGTGATGCGACCGTCGAAGTATTCGAAAAATTCGCGGTAGCCGACCGTCTGCAGCGCCGTGAGGTGCCGGAACGGGTAGAGCCGCCGTGCCTCCTCCTCGAGTCCTTCGCCGACCATCAGCTCCACCCGCCGGTCGATGCGTGCGTAGAGCTCGGGGCGGGGCAGGTCGATGCCGATCTTCGTGACGGCAAACGGTCGTGTGCGCTGCCGTCCCGTGCGGAGCGACGAGTAGGGTCGTCCCGTTTGCAGGCAGACCTCCAGGGCCCGGAGCACACGCGCCGGGTTGCTGCGGTCCACCTGTTCCCAATAGGCGGGATCGAGCCGCTTCAGCTCGTCGGCGAGCGATTCGATCCCTTCCTCGCGCAGTCGCGTGTTCAACCGCTCGCGCAGGGCCTCGTCGGCCGGCGGCAGGTCGTCCATCCCTTCGCACAGTGCCCGGACATAGAGCCCCGAGCCGCCGACCGCCACCACGATGTCGTGTGTGGCGAAGAGCGCTTCGAGACGCGCCAGCGCCTCCGCCTCGTAGGCCCCGCAGTTGAGGTGCCGGTCTATTTCGCGGTCGGCGATGAAGTGGTGCTCGGCTGCCTGCAGCTGTTCGGCGGTGGGCTGCGCCGTGCCGACCGGCATTCCGCGGTAGAACTGCCGTGAGTCGGTCGAGAGGATCGGCGCGCCGTAACGGCGGGCGATGCGGATGCTCAGGTCCGTCTTGCCCGAACCGGTCGGCCCGACGATGACCAGCAGGCGCTTAATACTCATCGTCGTAGTTGTCGTCGCCCTCGAAGTCGTTGAAGTCGCCCATCATCTCCTCGAAGGCCGAACCCTCGTCCTCGTCTTCGCGGTTCTTCGAGGGGTCGTACTGGTCCGGAGCCTCGGCCACGGCGTAGATCTCGCGCGGGTAGGAGGCCTGCGGGTCGGCCTCGTAGGCCCCCGTGAGCTCGAGGTAGTAGGCCCGGTCGCCGAACATGTCGAAGAGGTAGATCAGCCGGTCGCGGAGGTTGTGTATGATCTGCCCCAGGCGGATGCTCTCCATCGTTTCGGGCCCTTCGCCCGAGCTGTCGCCCATCTCCATGAGGGTGAATTCGCGCTGTTTCTCCCAGCGGTCGTCCGCCGTGAAGAACGATGCCATGCAGGGCTCGTACTCCAGCGAGTCGAGAATGAAGTTGTGGAATTCGAGCAGCGTCGTGTCGTACATCACCTCGTAGTCGCGTACGAAGTGGTCGTTCTCGTCGCTCAACATCCGGAATCGGAATACCATCGACATTGTGATACTGTATTAAAGGTCTTTCTCTTTGCAAAAATAGAAATTTATCCCAACCCGGCAAGCCATGCCATCACGTCCCGGTCGTCGGGGTAGTCGGTCAGGGCGGGCGACTGGGCCTGCCCGAACGCTACGCGGCGGCTGTGGGGCAGGCATTCGGTAACGACGCACTGGATGCGTTCGTCGTGCCGGGCGAGCCATGCCGCCACCTCGTCCGTCGAGCGGTAGTGCGCGCAGGCAACCTGGCTCAACATCGGGGGGAACTCCTCCTGTTCGACCGCCACGGAGTCGCCCCAGTCGAGGAACGTTCTTCCCTGCATGGTAAGCAGCGCCCGGGCCTGGCGGCAGTTGTTGCGGTATCCGGGGTGCATCGGCGGTGTGTGGAGCTGCGGCGTGTAGCCCTCGGGCAGGAACAGGAGCGAGACGTTGCGGCATCCCAGACCCGAGTAGGCCCAGATGTCGTCGGCCAGCCCGGCCAGCTGGGCTGCGCTCTCCGAGCCCGAGAGTACGGCCACCGACTGCCGGCTTCCGCGCAGCAGGGCGGGAATCCCGGCATAGCGGGCCCGGAAGTAGCGGTTGGCGTTGTCGCTCCCGGTGGCGATCACGGCATCGACAGGCGCCGTGCCGTCGTATTGTTCGACGGCCGTTTCGGGATCGATGTCGAGCAGCTGCCCGATGACGTGGAGCATCAGTGCGGAGTCCTTGGCCGAGGGCTTGACCAGGCAGCGGTGGCCGCTTGCCACGACGCACAGCAGGTCGAAGAAGCCGACCAGCGGGATGTTGCCGGCCATGATGACCAGCACGCGGCGGGGCTTCGCGACGGGGAGCGTGGGGTAGAGCTCCAGCCATCGGCCGAGCGTCTCCTCCTGCAGCATTTCGTCGCACAGGGCCTTCACGGCACGGCGGATGTCGTCGGGGGTGAACCATCCGTTCTCCGTGCACGCTTGGGCGATAACGCGGCGGCTCGTGTCGTCGCATCCGAACGTGCGCAGGCGCTCCCCCAGCGCGGAAAAGAGTTTGATCGCGTTTTTCATTACGGCAAAGATAGCACATCGGCGACGGATTTCGAACGCAAAATGCGCTTCACTGCTGTTTTTTGTCCGGCAACCTGGCTTCGAGGGCGGAACGGTCCGGCTCCGAAACGGCCGGTTGCCGTCTCTCCGGAGAGAAAATTTCGGGATTTTTCAGAAAAAATTTGGAGATTCGGATTTTTTGCCTACCTTTGCACTCGCAATCGAGCAATGCGGAAATAGCTCAGTTGGTAGAGCGCAACCTTGCCAAGGTTGAGGTCGCGGGTCCGAGTCCCGTTTTCCGCTCCAGAGGGGGCCAGAAAGAAACCCCGATAGAAAGCAAAAAGCCTTGCATATCAGCGATATGCAAGGCTTTTTCTTTTATTCTCCCACTCCTGTTGGCGCAAAAGGCAGCAAGTATTTCAGGCCTTAATCGTGACCTTTTTTGCCCGGACCGAAAACAGGTCACGATTTAGCTCTATTTCGCTGATCTACATCATTTTACTCTGCAACATTCCGGTGCTGAAGACGTTTAATTTATCCAAAAAACCAAACAGCCATGTTGCCACGAACCACCTTCAGCGTTGTCTTCTTCTGCAAGAAGACCAAAGTTACGAAAAAGGGCAAAGCCCCGATCTATGCCCGCATCACCACGACCGGCCAGTCCACCGAAGTCTATACACAGTGCCAGATCGAGCCGGATCGCTGGAACCAGCGCCTCGAACGTTCGCTCTACAAGGATGAGGTCGACTAGCAGATCAACCGTATCGTAGCCAGTTACCGGGCCTCCATCCCTGCCGCCTACGACCGCCTGATCCAGGAGAACAAGACACCGACCTGCTTTGCCGTCAAACAGCTGCTGGGCTCGGCCTCTTCGAGCCGGATGCTGCTGGCGGAGTACCTCCGGGTGCAACGTAAGGCAGCGGCCTGCAATCTGACCCTTTCGGAGTATGCCCGTCAGGCGGTCATCTCGGGACGGATCCTGCGACGGATTGGCACCGAGGAGCTGCGCCTGGTCTCCGAATTGACGCGCGAGAGGAACAACCTGAACCAGCTGGCCTTCCTCCAGCACGCCTTTGGGGTTGCCACCCACGAGGAGAAGTTGCAGCGAATTCTCCGCTTCTACGACGAGGTGATCGGACGGTTGAAACAAAAACTCTAAGATGATGATCGCTAAAATCGTAACCGGCAAATCCTTTGGCGGCGCGGTGCGCTACCTGCTCGGCAAGGAGCCGGGAAAGGCTTACATTCTGACGAGTGACGGCGTGGAGCTCACCTCCCGGCAAGCACTGATCGGCAGCTTCGAGTTCCAGCACCGGGCCCGCCCCGATGTCGAACGGGTTGTCGGACATATCTCGCTGTCGTTCCATCCCGACGATGATCCGCGAATGTCGGAGCAACTGATGCTCGACCTGGCGCGGGAGTATATGCAACGCATGGCGATTACCGGCACGCAGTACCTTGTCGTGCGCCATACCGATACGAAACATCCCCACCTGCATATCCTCTATAACCGGGTACGCTACGACACGACGCTGGTCCCGGACCGCAACGAACGCCTGCGCAACATGCGCATCTGCAGGGAACTCAAGCAGGAGTACGGGCTGACCTTCTCGCACGGCAAGGAGCAGGTCGCCACGGAACGGCTGCACGGTCCGGAGCAGCTGCGCCACCGCATTTACGACTACCTGCGGGAGCTGCTGCCCGACTGTACCTCCTGGACAGCACTCGCCGGAGAACTGGCCAAACGACAGGTTGCCACGACCTTTGTTCATCGGGGCGGTGATCCGACGAAGGAGATCCAGGGCGTGACCTTCTCCTTGGAGGGACATACGTTCAAGGCTTCGCAGGTGGACCGCAAGTTCAGCTACGGCCGCCTGACGCAACGGATCGAACAGAACCGCTTCCGACAAGCGATGATCGAGCGGATCCGCAACTACACAGATGAACAACGACCGCAGGTCGCATCTATCCTGCAAAAGTTGGAGGCGGAAAAGCTCCGGCAACAACAGTCGGAGCCGCCGCATCGAAACCTGTCGATTGCAGGCAAGCCCTTGACCAAGGAGCATCTCGATCTGCTCCGCGAGGGAGAGCCGATCTACGTGCGGGGAACGCAATCGGAGGGTTATGTGGTGATGGACGACCGACTGCAGATGGCGTGGGTCTATCGGAGCGATCCGCGGGACTGGGTGGAGTACGGGAAATACACGATGCGGCGTATGGACCGGGACCGAATCGAAGCGGGCTATGTGGTGCGGGCGCTGGTGAAATGGTGGGGAGGCACGACGGCACGTCCCTACCTCTGGAAAGAGAATGCATCGGATACGACCTACCGGGAGAGTTGGGACGATCCCCGCGAACCACGTCCTGCCCAAACCGAACGACAGCAGGACCGGCCACGATGCTTCATCTCCCCGAAGAAGAAATCACACGGCCCGAGCCGGTAACGAAATTTTGTCGGATGACCGTGTGTGCCAACTGAAATTAAAAGCCTATCTTTATAGGGCAATACCCCGACGAGCGTATGAAAGAGAAATCCGAGAATTATCGCCGCTTTTCTATGGCCAAAAATGCTTGCCAAAAGATTGGATCGCCAAACTCTCAATATAAACTGCGGAAACTCTCGGAGGAGGATATTCCCGACCTGCAAACCTTGTTTCGGGAGACAGTTCTTCATGTAAATGCGCGGGACTACACCCGCGAAGAGGTGGAGGACTGGGCTTCGTGTGGGGATAGCGTGGAGCATATGAAAGACCTTTTGGTTTGCAATGACTACGTAGCTGCGCTGAACGAACGGGACGAGATCATCGGCTTCTCGTCGATGAATGCCGAAGGCTATCTGCACTCGCTGTTTGTGCACAGGGATTATCAGCGGGTCGGCGTCGGGAGTTTGCTGCTCTCGGCCGTAGAAAAGAGAGCCTGGGAATACGGAGTCTCGGAAATCACCTCCGAAGTGAGCCTGACGGCCCGCCCTTTTTTCGAGAAGAGGGGTTATGAGGTAATCAAGGTTCAGAAACGCCGGGCAAATCGGTTGGAACTGACCAATTTTGTGATGTGCAAGCGTCTCAAAGACTAAAAACAGTCATCCCTTTCCATCCGTCCGCAAAGATCCGACTTGCCGATGTCAGCTGCAAGGCTGTACGGAGCGTCCCACGGGGACGGCCTTGCATCCATCGCCGCCAAGTCCAGGCTGGTCGCTATCGGGTGGAAAGAAATGGAGTATGAACAGGTCGAGGCTGTTTCAGTTTCCCGAAACAGAGGTTTAGTCTTCGGTTCTCGGGGTTAAGTCAATCTTTCGGTACGGAATCCGTGTCCCGGGCTACTTTTGCCCTCGGAAACAAAATCCCTTCCAATGAATGCCAGAATATTTATCCTGCCGCTTCTGTGGCTGACGGCTTCCTGCGCCGACAGTTCTCCGAAGCCGGAATGCACTCCGGTGTGCGTTGAGACGGCCCGGGCGGCGACTGCCGAGGTCACGCCCTGCCGTGAATTTCCCTTTATTGCCAAGCCGTTGCGCACTTCGATCCTTTCGTTCCGGGTCTCGGGCCCTGTCGACCGATTCGAGGCTTATGCCGGAACCCGCTGCCATGCCGGCGATCTCATTGCCGGAATCGACCCGCGCGACTTTCAACTCCGTTATGAACAGGCCGAGGCTGCATACCGGCAGGCCCGGGCCGATTACGATCGTGTTGCGGCCCTTTATGAGAAGGACAACCTTCCGGCCAGCAGTTATGAGGTGGCCCGAGCAACCTGCGTTGCGGCTGAAACCTCCCGCGATGCCGCGTTGAATGCGTTAAATGACACCCGATTGCTGGCCCCGTTCGACGGCTATGTCGGCGAAGTTTTTATCGAACGCTATCAGGATGTGAAGGCTTCGCAGCCGGTGGTGACCCTCACGGACATCTCCTCGCTGCGTATCGAGATCTACGTTACACAGGAGATTGCCATGCGGGCCCGGGATCTCGACGAGGTGGCAATTGAGTTCGACCACTTTCCCGGTGAGAACTTCTGGGCCCGGGTGGTCGAGTGCGCGCGGAGCACCACGCCGAACAATCTCTCCTATCTGCTGACGGCCCTGCTGCCCAATCCCGAAGGGACGCTTCCCGCAGGAATCTCGGGCCGCGTGCGGTTCGATCTGCCCGGAGAGAGCCGTCCTGCGGTGACGATTCCCCGCAAGGCGCTCTGCCATACTTTCGAGGCCGGCGACTATGTCTGGACGGTGGATCCCGCCTCGGGACGTGTTGCACAGCGGTACATCACCATCGGAGAACTCCTTCCCGGAGACCGGATTGCGGTGAATGCGGGGCTGGCCGCCGGGGAGACGGTCGCCGTGAGCGGACTGCGGTTCCTCGACGAGGGGCAGGTTATCGCGCCGCTGCCGGAGCCGGAGTCTGAAACGTCCGAAACTCACAGGCCATGAAAGGGCGGATTGTCAACTGCACCCTGAAGCAGCTCGGAACGGTAGGGTTGCGAAAACTTACGATGGACTCCATCGCCGGCGAACTGCATATCTCCAAACGCACGATCTACCAGCATTTCTCCAGCAAGGACCAGTTGCTCGAAGCGTGCCTGATGGAGTGGATACGCCGGAATCGCCTTCTTGTTGCAACGGGCGACAACCTGATCGATGAATTTTGTACGCTTTATCTGGGCTTTCGGAGGATCAACCTGCTTCCTGTCGTCCGGTGCTGCCGGGAGCTGCGCCAGCATTTTGCCCCGGTCTACCGGTTCTTCCTGGAACGGCTCAACGACTATGCGGATGCCTGCGGCGCCTGGGCCGAACGCGATGCCGAGGCGGGCTATCTTTGCCGTGCGTTCTCGCCCCAGACGGTCCGGTCTGTCGTATCGGACTTCCTGATCCGGATTTTCGGCAGCGCCGAGGAGGAGATGCAGTACCGGAGTTATCTCCTCTCACCCGAAATACTCCTCGTCTATATCCGCGGGCTCTGTACGATCAAAGGTCGGGCGCTCCTCGATCAGCGGCTTAAAACGTTGTCATGAACATGAATACACTGGTAAAATATTTTCTGAAAAACAAGGCGGTGACGTGGCTGCTCCTTGTGCTGGTGCTTTTCGGCGGGCTTTATTCCTACACCCACATGGGCAAGCTCGAGGATGCGCCCTTTACGATCAAGCAGGCGCTGGTCATGACCCCTTATCCGGGCGCGTCGCCCGAGGAGGTGCGCAACGAAGTGACCGATCTGCTGGAGGAGTCGATCCAGTCGCTCGACGAACTCTATTACCTCAAAAGCGAGAACCGGGTCGGGATGTCGAAGATCACGGTCTACGTCAAGAAGGAGGTGCGGGCCGACGAGATGCAGCAGTTGTGGGACAAGCTGCGGCGGAAGGTCTCCGACGTGCAGGGACGTCTGCCCGAGGGGGCGGGGCCGTCGGTGGTGAACGACGACTTCGGCGACGTGCTCGGGGTCTTCTACGGACTGACGGGCGAGGGCCATACCTGGCGCGAGTTGGACGACGAGGCCAAGCGCCTCAAGGACGAACTGCTGACGGTGAAGGATGTGGCGCGTGTGGAGATCTGGGGGACGCAAAGCCCGACGGTCGATGTAACGGTCGCCTCGGCCGTTATGGCGCAGAGCGGCCTGACGAGCGGCGACATCGCCCGGGCCTTCGCCGAGCAGAACCGAGTGGTCGATGCCGGAGCGCTGGAGACGGGTGAAAGTCGCCTGCGGATCGAATCGACAGGTACGTTCCGCACGCTGGACGACATCCGGCAGATGACGATCACCTCGCCCTCGGGCGAGCACTTCCGCCTGGGCGACATTGCCCGTGTGGAGGAGAGTTATGCCCGTCCGGCGTCGAACTTCATGCGCATCGATGGACGTCCGGCGCTGGGCGTGGCTGTCGCCACGGTCTCGACGGGCAATGTCGTGGAGATGGCCCGGGCCGTCGCCGAGCGGATCGACGCCTTTGCCGCGACGCTGCCCGAGGGGTACGCCCTCCATCCGATTTATGACCAGGGTCACGAATCCGAGGTGGCCAACCGCGGCTTTGTCTGGAACCTCGTGATCTCGGTCGTGACCGTGGTGGCTATCCTGCTCTTCTTCATCGGACTGCGCAACGGCCTGCTGATTGGCAGCGGACTGATTTTTTCGATCTTCGCTACGTTGATGGTCATGCAGGTCGAGGGGATCGCCCTGCAGCGCATGTCGCTCGCGGCGATCATCATCGCCATGGGTATGTTGGTCGACAACGCCATTGTCGTCTCCGACTCGGCGCTCATCGCCATGCAGCGCGGCATGCGCAAGCGGGTAGCTATCCTCAGGGCCTGCTCTTCGACGGCTGTGCCGCTGCTGGCCGCCACGCTGATTGCCATCCTGACCTTCCTGCCGATCTACTACTCGCCCCACATCACCGGCGAACTGCTCTCGTCGCTGGTCGTCGTCATCGGCGTGTCGCTGATGTTCAGTTGGGTTTTCGCCCTGACTCAGACCCCCTTTTTCATTCAGGAGTTTGTGCCGCGCCCGCGGCAGGGTCAGCTTCCGACCGATCCCTATGCCGGCCGGCTTTACGACCTTTTCCGCAGTTCGCTACGGGCAGTCATCCGCCGCAAGTATGCCGTTCTCGGGGCTCTGGTGCTTCTGCTGGGGCTCGCGGCCTGGGGCTTCCGCTTCATCCCGAAGGTTTTCACACCGTCGCTCGACAAACCCTACTTCACGGTTGACATGTGGATGCCCGAGGGGACTCGCATCGAGCGTACCGACTCCGAAGCGTCGGCCGTGGCGGAGTGGATCGGCTGCTTCCCGGAAGTGGTGCAGGTCTCGGCCTTCGTCGGACGCACGCCGCCGCGCTACTACCTTTCGAATGCCGCTTTCGGCCCGCAGCCCAACTTCGCGCAGTTGCTGGTCAAGTGCCGCTCCTCGAAGGAGGCCCGGTCGTTGCAGTCCTTCCTGCAAGACTCGGTTCGCTGCCGCTTCCCCGAGCCGCTGCTCAAGGTCAATCGCTTTGAGTTGAGTTCCCAGCCCGAGGCGCTGATCGAAGCCCGCTTCCTGGGCCCAGACCCGGCGGTGCTCGATTCGCTGGTGGGTGAGGCCGTGGCCATCATGCGCCGCAACCCGAAGGTTGCCGACGCCCGCAACGAGTGGGGCAACATGGCGATGATGATCCGCCCCGAGTACGACGCCGTGCGGGCCGGTGCAATGGGTATCACGAAAGCCCGGATGATGGAATCCGTCCGGGCATCGGGCGACGGACTTCCGGTCGGGGTCTACCGCGACGAGGAGGACCGTGTGCCGGTGCTGCTCCGCACGCCGGTCGAGGGGCTGACGGATCTCGGAACGCTCTCCGTCTGGAACGGCAGCCGCCCGGTGCCCCTCTCGCAGCTCACGCGCGGCATCGAAACTGCGTGGGAATATCCCCAGATCCGTACCTACAACCGCCAGCTCTCGATGGCCGCCATGTGCAGCGTGCAGCCCGGCGCCACGATGGCCGAGGTTCACGGCGAGATCCGCCGCGAGGTGGAGGCAATCCGCCTGCCCGAAGGCTACTCCTTCTTCTGGGATTCGCAGTTTAAGGATCAGAGCGAGGCGATGGAGGCCCTGATGAAATACTTTCCGCTGGCCTTTCTGGTGCTGGTCGTGATCCTCGTGGCGCTGTTCGGCAACTACCGCGAACCGCTCATCATCCTCTGTGTGCTGCCGCTGTCGCTCATCGGCGTTGTGATCGGGATGCTGCTTACGGGCTTCGACTTCGGCTTCTTTCCCATCGCCGGCTGGCTGGGGCTGCTGGGCATGATCGTCAAGAACGTCATCGTGCTCATCGACGAGATCAATGCCCAGCACCGCACGGGCGCCCCGCTCCAACGGGCGATCGTCGAGGCCACGGTGGCGCGTACACGCCCCGTGCTGATGGCTGCCATTACGACCATTGCGGGTATGATCCCGCTGCTGTTCGACATCGCCTTCGGGGGGATGGCCGCGACGATCATCTTCGGTCTGACCTTCGCCACGGGGCTTACGCTCTTTGTAACTCCTGTTCTTTACGCCCTGTTTTACCGTGTGAAAATTCACTGACCATGAGATTCTTCCCCGTTATATTAAATCTTTTTCTGCTCGTCACGGTTGGCCAGGCAGCCGCTCAATCTGCCGAGGATTCGCTGCTCGTGCGCTACCGCCGGATGGCGCTCGATTACAACGATGATATGAAGGCCGCCGCCAAACGCATCGAGGCCTGTAACGAACTGGAGCATGCGGCGCGTGCCGGGCGGGTGCCGACCCTTTCTGCGGGCGGTGACTTCCGCTATGCGGGCAACCCCCTGGAATATTCGACCGAATTGCCGGGTGTCGGGCCGCTGACCCTTGAAGGTCAGCACTGGAAGTACGGTGCCTCGGCCACGCTGTCGCAGCCCCTCTATACGGGCGGGCGCATTGCCGGGGCGATCCGCATGGCCGAATCCGAAACGCGAATGAGCGAGGCGCAGCGCGAACTGCTGCGTACGGAGCTCTGCTACCGGGTCGACATGCAGTATTGGACGGTGGTTGCCCGCCGCGAGCGGATGGCGGTTGCCGAAGAGTACCTCCGCGCCGTGGCCGATCTGGAACGGATCGTTTGCGAACGGGTCGAGGCGGGCCTGTGTGACCGGCAGGAGCTGCTGACCGTGGAGGTCCAACACAACGAAGCCCGCTACCGGCTTTTGCAGGTGCGGAGTGATTTCGAGACGGGCCGCATGGCGCTCAATGCGCTGATCGGCGAGCCGCTGGACGCCGAAACTCCTGTCGGCGATTCCCTCCCGGAGGTTGAGCCCGGAGCTTCGGGGCTCTCCGGAGCGGCCATGCATCCTGAGATCCGGCTGGCACAGGAGCGTATCGGCTGGGAGCAGAGCCGCCAGCGTGTCAACGATGCGAAGTACAGACCGCAGTTGCATTTGACGGCGAATGGCGGTTATTTCGCACCGGGTTATGACTTCCGGCCCGACCTGTCGCCCAACTGGATCCTTTCGGCACAACTTTCGGTGCCGATCTTCCAGGGCGGCAAACGCCACCGCGAACGTCGTGCCGCGGAGTATCGTATCGGCATGGCGGCCGACGCCCTGCACCGCGTCGAAACGGACCTCGATCTGGAGACCCGCACGGCCCGCACGGCGCTCGACGAAGCGCAGGAACGGGTCGCTTTGGCCTCCTCGTCGCTGGCGAAGGCGTTCGAAAACGAACAGCGCGCCAGGGAGAAGTACGAACAGGGCGCCATCTCGATATCCGAGGTGATCGATGCCCAGCTCTACCGCCAGACGGCGCAGGAAAACCTCGTGGCGGCGAAAACGGCAGCAAGAATGCATCATGCTGAACTGATGAAGGCCGCGGACGTCTACCGTTTTCGATAAGTTTTCGTATCTTTAGGTCGTCGAAAACACCCCGTGATGCACTCCGATCGAAAAAACCGTTGGATTTCCGGTCTGCTCTTCACCGGCCTGGGTCTCTTTGCCTGGCTGCTGCTGACCGGCTACACGGACCTTTCCCCCGCGACGGAAAACGTGTTGAGAACCCGCTGGGGAGCCCTCTTTCTGGTTGTCCTGTTCAATGCGTTGGGATTTCTGACGCTGCGCATCTCCTCGTGGCTCAATACCCAGTATCTGCTTCACGCCCGCCGCCGCTGGAAAATCGCTGTGGCCTATCTGGCCGTGCTGGGGATGTTTCTTGCGGTCGACTACGGGTTTCTGGTCACGGGCAAACTGCTGGCCGGCTCGCAGCATCCCTTCACCTTCCCGAACGGCGGCGTGCGGATGCTTGTCGTCGTCTGGCTTGTGGAGATGGCCGTGCTTGGGTTGCTGCTCGCCAACCGCGCCATGGCCCAGACCCTTCGCCTTCGACAGCGCGCTGCCGAGCTGCAGCGCGAAAACAATACGGCCCGCTACACGGCCCTGCAACAGCAGCTCAATCCGCACTTCCTCTTCAACAGCCTCAATACGCTGATTGCCGAGATCGAGTACGACCCGGCGCGTGCCGTCTCCTTCACCCGCCGGCTTTCGGATGTCTACCGCTATGTGCTGCGCGTGCAGCGGCTGCCGCTCGTGTCGCTCGACGAGGAGCTTTGCTTTGCCGACGCCTACCTCTATCTCCACCGGGTGCGGTTGGGCGACTGCCTCGGCTGCCGGATGGAGATCCCCGACGGGATGCGGGAGTGCCGCCTGCCGCCGTTGACGCTGCAACTGCTCATCGAAAACGTCATCAAACACAACGCCATCACGGCCTCGCACCCGTTGGAGATCGAGATTGCCGTCCGCGACGGATGGCTGACGGTCTCGAATCCGATCCGTGCAAAACGAGGGGTGGAGTCCGGCGGTGTCGGATTGCAGAATCTCTCGAATCGTTGCCGGATGATGCTGGGCAGCGAAATCGAGGTGCTGCGCACCGAAGACCGGTTTACCGTAAAAATACCTTTGAGCCATGAATAAACTGCGTGTAGCCATCATAGAAGATGAGATTCCGGCGGCGCGTCTGCTGCGCAGTCTTGTTGCGCGTCTGCGCCCCGCCTGGGAAATCGAAGTGCTGCCTGGGAGCGTTGAGGAGGCCGCGCAATGGTTTGCCGGGAATCCCGATCCCGATCTCCTGTTTCTGGACATTCAGCTTGCCGACGGCACCTCGTTTGATCTGCTCTCTCAGGTGAGGCCTTCATCGGCCGTCATCTTCACTACGGCCTATGACGAATATGCCGTGCGGGCCTTCAGCGTCAACAGCATCGACTACATCCTCAAACCGGTCGATGAAGAGCGCCTGGCGGAGGCCATCGCACGCTATGAGACGTTGCGCGGACGGATCCTGCGGCCGGACGACTATCTGGAGACGCTGCTCGACGCCTTGCAGCGGCGCGAAAAACGCTTCCGCACCCGTTTCCTGATTGCCAAGGTAGATCGGTTTCTGACCCTGCCAGTCGAGGAGATTGCCTACTTTTATTCGGAGAACAAAATCACGACAGCGGTGACTTTTGCGGGGCGAAGCCATATAGTAGATCTTCCTTTGAGCCGTCTGGAGGAACAGTTGGATCCCGATCACTTTTTTCGCGCCAATCGGCAAGTATTGCTCTCGGTGGGCTCAATCGAGCGAATCGAGCCCTACTTCAATGGCAAGGTTTCGGTGACGGTACGCCCGCCCCACAAAGAGAAGATTACCGTCAGTGAAGAACGGGTCCCGCTTTTCAAGGCCTGGTTGAATTATTAACCGTTCGGGCGAGTGTAAAATTCGTAACTCTTTCTGTAAATGATGCAGCCATTAAAAGATTAATTAGTATCTTTGTCGAAAGCATTGGGATGCAAACGAGTGCATGATGACCGCATCGCGGGAGTGACCTTTGAGGAAAATGCTTTGCGTAATGCCCTGATTGTGAACGAGGAATATGCTTGGGTCGGAAATCCGTTTTCCGCTCCAGAGGGGGCCAGAAAGAAACCCCGATAGAAAGTAAAAAGCCTTGTATATCGCTGATATGCAAGGTTTTTTCTTTCATTTTCCCACTCCTGTTGAGGCAAAAGGCGGCAATCCTTTCACGCTTTCATCGTAGTTGTTCTGCCCGGACCGAAAGCAGACCGCGATTTAGAACTTCCAAATGGGATAATCAAGGACTTTTTCTCCTCTCCTTTTGTGGTAACAGACTGTAATGGCAATAGCCAATGCCATGCTGACTATTCGGGCCATATTGGATATCAGGCCACCCGCCGCGACCTCCGTACCCTCCATAATGAAAATATGCCAGGCTCCGTTCATCAGTATGTGCAATCCGACCGGAATCCATATGTTGAAATTCCACTCGACGTACATCCAGCTGAAATAGAGTGCGCCGATGAAGGTTACACCGAAAGCGGCGAGCGACGAAAGGGCATCGTGTCCTTGATAGAGATGTACGGAGCCAAAGTAGAGGGCCGGCAATATGACAGCCCAGAAGAATCCTGTTTTTGCATATCGGAAAAGCAAACCGAACATAAGCGCCCGGAACACCAGCTCTTCCTTGAACCCGGTAAGGATGCATCGGTCATAAAACACGGTGAATGTCAATTCTGTATTGAGGCTGCCGAAGAAAGGAAATACAAGATACAGGGGGAGCACGCAAAGGAGTGCGATCCCGAATCCCTTGAGCATGTTTCCACTCAGCCCGAGAAAAGAAAACACTTCTTTCGGCTTGACGACGACTGTCGTCAGGATGAGGACAGCAAGAGTCAGGAGTAACGCCTTGATCGACAGCCCGAGAATAGAGCTGCCCGGCATATCGAGAAGTGTTGTCGCAAAGCCGATGTTTCTCCAGAAGAGGATAATCATTATACCCGCAATGAGGGAATAGGCAATCCTTGCGGTTTTCGATGCAGGCTGAATCATAAATTCGAACTGATTGTTTTGCAGGCAAAAGTAGAAAATAATTCTCCATGATTGGGGCTTGCGGGGTTGTTTTTTGACATGTGCGTCGTTTGTCCCGAGCGGAGGCGCATGCCGGGGCTTGTCCGGCGAGTGGGTCGATTGCACCGAAAGGAGTCCGAGCTGTAAGGCGGAGATCCTTATGGATTCGCAAATCCCTGCCGCCTGTCTTGTGTGAGGTCTCAAATGGTGCTTTTTCAACCGGGAATAGCTTCCGATTTATAATCTTTGCCTCCACAATTTCCGACCTGAATAGATGCCCCGCAAAGACCATATGCCGGACTGCAGGCCAGCCGGCGATTCGGCGAGGAGGATCTCGATCCCGTCGCGCTCGACCGCCACATCGCCGTACTCTCCACGTCGGTCCTTTTGTTCGGGTGTGCCGTTTCGGTCTTCGGCCTGCACCGCAGCACACGTCTACGAGTCGGAGTTTCACCGGGCGCTTTTCAGCGATCCGCAGGGCGGTTATGCGGGGCGGATTCATCCCGATGACCTTGAGCAGGAGGCCAAGAACGGCGTGGCGGGCATGCGCCATGTCTTTCTGCGCCGGAATCCGAATATGGATGTCCGGCATTTCAAGCTGATTTGCGAATATCGTACCTTATTTTGGCGAATACGGGATGCTGATCGACATTATCGCCAAGATTCCGGGTCATACGAATACGAACATGACACGACGCTATGTAAAGACCTCCGAGGCTAATATCAGCCGCGAGATGCGTCGTATCTGTAGGGTGCTGACGGCATAGTAGATGATAATGACAAGACGCTAAAGGTATCTGTCCATATTTTACAGGTCAAATCATCTCGTTTTCGATCTACCGGAATTTGTTAATTCTCCCCTGCATGATGTTTAAGTTCTTTGTGTGCTTTGTTATTGAAATTCTACATCACACCACAACTGATACAGCATGACCCTGTATCCGGCTTTCGTTGTATCTTATTGGAATTCTACATCAAACCACAACACATCCTCGGCACGAGTGCCGTGTTTTCCAGTTGTATCTTATTGAAATTCTACATCAAACCACAACTGTCTCGACGGCTTCAAGTATCGCGTCTGCGTTGTATCTTATTGAAATTCTACATCAAACCACAACGCGGTGGTAGCGGGGACGAGTTTCCTTTCGGTTGTATCTTATTGAAATTCTACATCAAACCACAACTTTTCTTTGCTAATGATTTAGTGGTTTCAGTTGTATCTTATTGAAATTCTACATCAAACCACAACCCTCATTGAGCGCACGGTTAAAGTTGGCTGTTGTATCTTATTGAAATTCTACATCAAACCACAACTGGAAAAAGATCGTATCGTTGCTCGTCTTTGTTGTATCTTATTGAAATTCTACATCAAACCACAACGCGACTAACATTTATTATGCTCCCGCTGTTGTTGTATCTTATTGAAATTCTACATCAAACCACAACGGTTCTTTGGCGTATTTGAGGAAACGCGACGTTGTATCTTATTGAAATTCTACATCAAACCACAACGGCAACCTTTGTCCGGTCTCGTTCGTCCGGGTTGTATCTTATTGAAATTCTACATCAAACCACAACTTTTCTTTGCTAATGATTTAGTGGTTTCAGTTGTATCTTATTGAAATTCTACATCAAACCACAACTCGTTCCTTATGTTTATCATGCAGAATTGGTTGTATCTTATTGAAATTCTACATCAAACCACAACAAGTAGGGGGAATAGAATTTTTATTCTTGTGTTGTATCTTATTGAAATTCTACATCAAACCACAACTCATATTAAATGCGATTATTAGTCGTGAAGTTGTATCTTATTGAAATTCTACATCAAACCACAACTCATATTAAATGCGATTATTAGTCGTGAAGTTGTATCTTATTGAAATTCTACATCAAACCACAACCCGGTACTATCAACCCTATTCGTGCTGAGGGTTGTATCTTATTGAAATTCTACATCAAACCACAACTTTCTGAGTTAGGTGATGAGTCTGGCCGCGTTGTATCTTATTGAAATTCTACATCAAACCACAACCCAGCGTGAGGCCGCTGAACGTGGTGGATGTTGTATCTTATTGAAATTCTACATCAAACCACAACGCTTCCAGTGAGGCAACCAATTGGTCCATGTTGTATCTTATTGAAATTCTACATCAAACCACAACGCTTCTGCCATAATGAAAACTTGTTTTGTGTTGTATCTTATTGAAATTCTACATCAAACCACAACAGTATCGAACTGCTGTTTGGTAATATACTTGTTGTATCTTATTGAAATTCTACATCAAACCACAACTCACGGCATTCTCTTTGGCCTTCCTGATAGTTGTATCTTATTGAAATTCTACATCAAACCACAACTTATGTCGCCGGAAAATGAGCGTATATCTAGTTGTATCTTATTGAAATTCTACATCAAACCACAACAACTTTATTTGCTCTATTGGGGTTAAAAATGTTGTATCTTATTGAAATTCTACATCAAACCACAACAGGGATTCGGCTACAAGATCACTGGAGATAGTTGTATCTTATTGAAATTCTACATCAAACCACAACGTGTTCGGGATCGTGTATTCCGACAAGCGGTTGTATCTTATTGAAATTCTACATCAAACCACAACTACGAATTATCGAGAATTTATATTTCTCACGTTGTATCTTATTGAAATTCTACATCAAACCACAACTCGGTAGTCGGCATCCATATTCACGACCGAGTTGTATCTTATTGAAATTCTACATCAAACCACAACACAGCCCTTGCAGAGTGCCGGTAAAGGTGAGTTGTATCTTATTGAAATTCTACATCAAACCACAACATCACGAGAATGACACGCTGGCGTCGAAAAGTTGTATCTTATTGAAATTCTACATCAAACCACAACGCCGGGGGTGCTATTTGTTCGATTTCAGTGCTTTATGCCGTTTTGTCCGGCCGGGAAATCGAATGCAGAACCTTCGTCGAAGTGAGTTTGATGCGCTTTTTTGTATTTCCAAGAACAAAGATACTGTTTTTTAGAAAAATTCCAACTGCTGCGGCATGTCCGGTTTTGCCCGTTCGCTCTTGCCCCAGAAGTTGAGAATGTCTCCATACTGTTTGTCTGTCACAGACAGAATACTCGTAAATCCAGCCGGAGGCATCGACCGTCGAACGCGATTGATGTGAACCTGCATGTTTTCTTTCGAGGCACAATGCCTGACATACACCGAATATTGCATCATTGTGAAGCCGTCCTTTTCCAACGCTTTGCGGAATTGTGCCGCATGACGCCGTTCTGTTTTGGTATTGGTCGGCAGATCGAAAAAGACAAACAACCACATGATCCGATAGGCATTCAATCGCGTTTCTGACATGGTCCTATTCCAACAAGGGATATGATACCTTTTTTTGTGTACCAGCGAAGCATTTTGCTATGGAAGAGGTTGTAAAGGTTAAACCTACCTCAAGCGGTCGTACAATCTTGTCGAAACGGGTATCGACAAACAAAATCCGCAGCAATTCCCCTTTTACCTCCCTGGTTAGCTGTATATGGCCGTTTGTATAAAGACGGTATACGATTTCGTCAACAAACGGCCGATAGGGCTCCATCAGATCGTCGGCCAACGGAAAGGCGTTGTAACGGTTTCGGTGGAAGATGCCCAGAGCAGGGAAGAGTCCGGATCCCATGATCGCACGGGCTACAGCCGCCCGCAGGATCGTATAGCCGTAATTGAGCAGGTTGTTTGGCGGAGAACCTTCGCGGGAGCGGTAAAATTCGCTGCCGAACAACTCTGTCCAATAGATTTTGGCTGCTGCCCCTTCACGATTGTCCGCATCGGCGCTCTTGACATTCATGTAGTAGGGTTTCAGTTTATCCCCGTCGCGTCCCATTTTCCGCAGCAAAGTTGCCTGATTCCGGATCTTGGCCTCGACGATCTGTTTCCAAAGCCCTTTTTTCAGCGGTTCGCTGGCCTCGATCTGCGCACGGTAATTTTCTCCTTGCGTGCGATTGGAATCCAGATTCATCAACATGGCGTTCGGCATGCGGTTCTCTCCACAAAGAATTACTGCCACGTTGTTATCCGACAGCGCATTCAAGAGCGGCAGCGTGATGGAGGTCTGCTGGTCCTCCAACACTACGAAGCCGATATCCTCGATCGGAATGCTTTTCCGTTGGTCGGGAGCCTCGCGCGTGTGGACGATCATCTGGCCGTTGCGCAGGCTCAGACAGTAGGGAGTCGAAAAAAACAAGGCGCGTTTCAGCATGGTCTTCCGTGTTTGAATTTTATTTCTCCCGTAACGGTCAGTTCAAAGTCGTAACCTTCAACATAAGCGTTGAGCTGGGTATGCAATATGGAGATAACGGGGCGGTATTCCTCGTTTGTTTTCCATACTCCGCTTTTGGCCTTCAATTCACCTGCCGGTCGGGCTTCTTGATGGTGCTTTAATGCAAGACGACCATATGAATTATTCGAGACTGTCAGCGTGCTGAATCCCGTTACTTTATATAGTCGTTTTGTCAGCTCCTTGGGTGTGCAATCGCAAAGTTCCGCCGGCGAATTTTCATAAAACAGGACCAGGGTACCTGCTTTCAAAATGCATTTCAGCGGAAATCCGTTCGCATCGGCCAGCGGTACCAGATCGGGGCACGCTTCCCGGTCGGCACTGGCTTTGAAATATTGTGCTGCTTCAAGGTTGCTGACAAGTTCAAAGGAGCGTTTCAGCTTGCCTTTTTTGTCTTTACCTTCATAGACGGCCATACAGTAGTTTCCGTCGTTCGCAACATGATAATCCTGCTTGTACTCTTTGTCGGAGAGATCTCGCTGTTTTTTTAGTGCAATCGGCTGGGTGACGCCGGGCGTGAAGATGCGCACCTTGCGGATAGGGATTCCCTTTTCGCGGTTCATCCAGATCGTGTATTCATCCGGATTTATCGCCGTCTTGAATCCGACTTCATCAATTGCCATCCGTACGCGATCCCGGACTGCATCGTCCACAATTTTGTCGATGTCGCTAGGTTGCAACAGTTTAATCGATTTGCGTACAACGTACCGAATTTCGTCTTCTCGCTTGATGGCTCCGTAGAAGGTCTCCTGATGCAGCCGGCAACGGGCCGTATCGCCCTGTTGATAGATCGGCTTTCCGTCGGCACTCAGCTTGACCCGGCCGCGAACCCGCAACTTTTTGCGTGTCTGTTTGGCCATGTTGTCGGGCGTATGGTGGGCCACAAGCAGTTCGTCGGCCACCGCCTTGACATCCTCGGTAAAGGTCGGCCACGGCTTCTCGAAGCGGGGTTTGTCGGTTTCACCGTAATTGAATCGCTCCTCGTCGGCGGCGTACTGCGCCCAACGGTCGTACTCCCGGCGGCCGATGCAGGCGATCGTGATGGCGTCGATGCAGTGGTGGATGTGATTCACGCGCTCCTTGCGGGTGTATTCCTCCTGCAAGCCCCACATTTTGCGGAACGCGGCAGTCGTGGAGCCCTTGACCGTATAGATCCGGTCAAAAACCGTCTTCAGATAGAGCCGTGCATATTTCCCGATGATGCCGATATCGACTCCCTGTCGGTTACTGAAACCTTCGGGAATCTCGGTCATGGTGAACCGTTCGCATTTTCCGCGCCAATAGTCAAGTTGCATCTGCAAATAGTGGCGACGTTGAATTGCGCTGTCCTTTTCGGGTTTGGTGGCTGCACCTTTGCTCCTGCGGGCCTGGGCTTCGATCTGCTTTTGCAAGCTCTCCACCTTCTCCCGCCAGCCGAACGATTCGATCCTCTCCATGATTTCGGCATGGTTGGAGAGTTCGGCCGGCAGTTTTGCCCGTTTGGTCTCCCGGTTGAACCGGTTCTCGCAGAGAGTCTTGTTCATCTGAGAATCATCGCCGCCGAGGGCACGCGGAAGCGTATGTTCGATGTCGAAACCCGGATTGGCCCCGATGAAGTCCGAAATGCGAATTTGCCGGCCGGTGTAGGGACAGATGTGCTGCTGCTCCTCCCACAAGCGGTATTTCAGCACCTCGTCGTCCGATGGCTCTATTTCGCGGCCGGTTTCGGCGGTGTATTGACGGCGGATCTCTTCGACGAATTTCCGATTCTCAGCCTCCCGCTCACGCTGGTACTGCTCGATGGCCTTGCGGCGGTTGGCATCATTGAGCCCGCGGGCGAATTCGATGCGGATCTTCGTGTCGCGGTCGATCCGGCCTTCGCGCAGCAGCGTGTTTATCAGGTCGCGCAACCGGAACAGCGCCCGCATGGCCATCGGGTTGCGGATGGCCGAAGTCCGCGGGGATCCGAGCTGCATGATTCCTTCGGCATTGGGTTTTGCATCCGGATAGGTCTCGATTTTCGAGGGATGGTACAGCCGGTCCAAACGGGACATATCGAGCCCGTGGTCGCTGAAGTAGTTGGCGATGCGACGCTCCTTCGAATCGAATTTGTCGTATGGATTCCGCTTGTAGTCGAGCAGCAGCGAGGCAATCTCCTGCTCGATGTTGTGTCGGCGATCCTCGTCTGCGTAGACCTCCTTTGGGAGTGCCGCGCGCAAGTTGGCCAGGAAAACTGCTTCGTCATACCGATAACCGCAACGCAGGTAGGGAAGAATCTTGTTGATGGCATTCAGGCTCATGGCGGCATAATCCTGCGGAAGTTTGATCGCCGCAAACGCTTTGGCCTGTTCTTCCGAAAGCTGGAGTTTTTCACAGGCCCAGTCCCGGAGGCGCTCCTCATCCTTGAACGAGAAAAGGGCATGCCAGATATCGTTCAGCACCTGTTCCTCGGTTTTCCCGTCGCCGAGCAGATAGAGACTGCGGATTTCCCGAAGCCACTCCTTCCCGAAAATGTCCATGAGCGAAGCCGTGACGGGACAACCCGACACGGTGGCCGTGCGGGCGAAATTGAAGCGGTAAGGGGCTTCGATGCGCTCCTCCCTGCAGGCGTATTTCCCCTTGCCGGCGATCCTGCGGGCAATCTCCTCGAAATCGAAATAGGACTTGCTCTTCCGGAAGAAGAGCGGCCGGATCGTTTCGATCTCCTTGGGGGTCAATGGCCGCGGCGTGCCGTCATCCGGGCCCGTTACCCGGATGTTGTTGATAAACGACCACATTCGGAACTCCTCGAACCGGGGGTGTGAAACGGGACACCGGCTTTTCGTCGGCTCGAAGGTACATCGGCCGACCGATCCCTTCTGTGATTTGAGGTCGCGTTGGAAGAAAATAGCACGATGCAGGGCTCGGCGCCATTTGTCGGGCAGTTGCTGTCGGTCACAGATGGCATTGAATTCGGTCAGGTAATGTTCGTTGCGAGAGGTGTATTTGCCGCGAATCCGCTCCTTATGTTGGTAGAGCCCGTAGAAGTACTCCCCGAGATACCGGCATCCGGCTGCTTCCATCTCGGCCGACAGATTCTTGATGCTCTCCTTGACCGTTCCGTCTTCCTTTTCATTCCCGGCCTCCTTGCGGTTGCTGAGGAATCCGCGCCGTTGTGCCAGATGATAGAATGCTCGTCCCAGTAGCCATCGCTGTGCGCGATTCTCGAGGTCGAGCCGCTCGGTCAATGCTACATAACGGTCGTGGTAGGGATTACGGTCTTCGTTGTCGTCGGTCCGCTGCCAGCGAAGAAACTCCTCATCGAGCGGGTATTGCTTTTTCTGACGCCAAGTGGAGAGTTGTTCGTCGGTTAATGGTGGACAGAGGTCATAACGAACGAGTACCCTGAGCAAGTCGATTTTGCGAAGCCGTCGCCGGAGATAGTGCTGAATTCAACTTGCAAATGCAACAGAATTCTGATTAATAATTTGTTTAAATTT
>OBDN01000204.1_pt1 | contig 22728 bp, 17 predicted proteins | sample 1518141 | NCBI WGS metagenome assembly OBDN01 (sample SAMN01760937, study PRJEB22395) | human gut metagenome
AATGGTTGAGTACAGCAAGAACAACATCCTTGCACAGGCTGGACAGTCAATGCTTGCTCAGGCAAATCAGTCAACACAGGGAGTACTTTCACTTCTCGGTTAATAACAATTACTACTATAAGCAGAAGAGCCGGTGTTTGCACCGGCTCTTTTTGTTTCTAACGAAAATATTAAATGAACAGGAGAATCATGTATATGGTTTTTGAAAAAGAGTATTTCGAAGATGAGGTAAGGGATGGGTTTTATGTACCGGCACAGATGAAACATGCGTGGGCAGCACAGTTGGAAGTGCTTAATGATATAGACAAGGCATGTACCGAGAATGGAATACAATATTTTGCAGAATGGGGAACCCTGCTTGGTGCAGTAAGGCATCACGGATTCATACCATGGGATGATGATATGGATATATGCATGAAGAGGGCTGATTATGAGAAATTTTTACGCATATATGATAAAATTATGCCTGAAAATTATACGATATATAATATAACTACAGATACTGAAACTGATGATTTTCTGTCAAGAGTAATCAATGGCAGAAGTATTAATTTTGATAAAATTCATCTTGAGAAATATCATGGTTTTCCATATTCAGCCGGAATTGATATATTTCCGTTAGATTTTATTGCACCAGATGAAGATGATGATAAATATCAAAGAGAGGTAATAGCTATTGTTAATACTCTTGCAAAGACAATAAGAGGTATGCAGGAAGATGAGAGCCTTATGACAGAAGAAGCAATAGCGGATGTTAAAGAGGACGTAAAGCATATTGAAAAATTGTGCAATATTACTATAGACGAGGATGCGGATCTCGTGCAGCAGCTTAATATACTTGTAGACAGATTGTGTGGATTATATACAGAGGATGAATCTGAGTATATTACATTAATGCCATTGTGGCTGGATGTTAATGGAATATGGCGAGATGGGGAAAGATACAGATTTCCTAAAGATTATTATACAAAGACGGTAAGGCTTCCTTTTGAGAATACTACTATACCTGTTCCATATGCATATGATAAAATATTAAAGAAAAAATATGGGGATTATAAGCAGTTTGTCCATGAATGGGGAACACATGATTATCCTTTTTATGAAAGACAGATAGATATATTAAAAAGAGAAGACGTAACTATTAGTAAAGAATTTGAATGCAGCATGCAGGAATATGAGGCTTTTAAGCAGCAGAAGAATACTGTCAGAACTGCAAGAAGTATACTCAGACAGGTTAATGATGAAAATAATACTGATAAAAAAACTGTAGTGTTTATGCCATATAAATCAAAATACTGGGAGAATATGGAAGCATTATGGAAAGAATATAGTGACAATGATGAGTATAATGTTGTGGTAATACCACTGCCTTATTACTATAAGAATTTTGATGGAACGGCAGATTACTGTGAGGATAAGGGAACATACCCGGATTATGTGGAGCTTACTACATATGAGAATTACAGGTTTGAGCAGATGAATCCAGAAAAGATAATTATTCAGAATCCATATGATGAATTTAATATGACGGTAACTGTACATCCTGCATTTTACAGCAGAAATCTGGCAATTCATACAGATGAACTGATATATATGCCATATTTTAAGACGGAAGAAATTGATGAAAATGATATGAGGGCATATAAGTGGATGAAAGAATATGTTACAATGCCAGGAGTAGTGTATGCGGATAAAGTAATAGTACAGTCAGAAAATATTAAAAAATTATATGTTAAGAAGCTTACTGAATTCTTAGGAGAAGATTTACAGAAAGAGTGGGATAATAAAATAACATATTAAATTAATGGAGGGACAGATGAAAAAGGTAATAACCTATGGTACATATGATTTATTTCATGAAGGACATTATAAGCTTTTACAGAGAGCAAAGGCACTAGGAGATTACCTTATTGTCGGCGTTACTACAGAACATTTTGATGAGGCAAGAGGTAAAGTCAATGTTGTAGATTCCATAATGGACAGAATTGAAAATGTAAGAAAAACCGGATTCGCTGATGAGATTATAGTTGAGGATCATGATGGACAGAAAATCGAAGATATACAGCGTTATGGTGTTGATATATTTACTGTTGGTTCAGACTGGATTGGAACATTTGACTATCTTAAACAGTTCTGTGAGGTTGTATATCTAGAGAGGACACCGGATATATCATCAACTTTGGAGAGAAAGAATAAGTTTAAGATTGTTAATGTTGGAATAGTGGGAACAGGAAGAATTGTTCCCAGATTCATATCAGAGGCAAAATATGTAAGTGGTATTAATATAGCATGTACATATAATCCGCAAAATCAGAGTGCACAGGCTTTCAGTAACAGACATGATATTCCTAATTATAGTGGAGAATATGAGGAATTCCTTGAACAGGTTGATGCTGTATATATAGCATCGCCGAATGAAACACACTATGATTATGCAAGAAAAGCATTAGTGAATGGGAAGCATGTGCTGTGTGAGAAGCCTGCAGCATTTACGAAAAGAGAGGCACAGGGACTTTATCAGTATGCCATGGATAATGGTCTTGTGCTTATGGAAGCTGTAAAAACTGCATATTGTCCGGGATTTAGCCAGCTTGTCAATATGGTACAGTCAGGTAAAATCGGTAAAGTATGCGATGTAGAAGCATGTTTTACAAGACTTGCCAACGATAATTCAAGAGAACGGACAGATGCAGCATATGGTGGTGCATTTCTTGAATTCGGAAGTTATACCCTTCTTCCAGTCATTAAGCTGCTCGGAACAGATTATAAGGACATACATTTTGATACAATATATGATGAAAATGGAGTTGACCTTTATACCAAAGTATATCTGTCTTATGACAATGCAATGGCTCTGTCAAAGAACGGAGTGGCAGTTAAATCAGAAGGCCAGCTTGTAGTTGCGGGTACTAAAGGATATGTACTTGCTCCATCACCATGGTGGCTTACAAGAAGATTTGAGGTGCATTTCGAGGATTCATCCAAGGTCGAAGTATATGAACCTGTATTTCAGGGTGATGGCTTCAGATACGAGATAAGTGATTTTGTATCTAAAATTAATGGAATAGATAAGAACGGATATAAGCTTACAGCAGAGGAAGCAATAGCTATGGCTGAAGTGACTGAAGCGTATATGAAGCAGAAAAAAAGATAAATGTAACAGGAGACAGATATGTTTTTTGATGATAGGTATTTTAAAGAAGAAACTAGAGAAGGATTCGTGATTACAGAGGATATGAAGCGTGCATGGGCAGCACAGCTTGAAGTACTAGAAGAAGTTAAGCGTGTGTGCGGAATCCTTGGAATTAAATTTTTTGCTGACTGGGGAACTTTGCTTGGTGCAGTAAGACATCACGGATTCATACCATGGGATGATGATATGGATATAGCAATGCTGCGTGAGGATTATATGAGGTTTTTATCTGAGGCACCAGTTCTTCTTGAGAAATATTATGAAATTAAAAGCGTGTATAATGATCCTGAAGATGATACTATTAAGGCAAGGATAATTAATGGAAGGCATATATGCTTTGAACCTGATTTTCTTGCAAGGTTTCATGGCTGTCCATATGTTGTGGGAATCGATATATTTCCAGTTGATAATATAACTGATGACAAAAGGGCTTTGGATAAACAGATAGAAAGCTTAAGATTTCTGCTCAGAACAGCAGAGAGTGTTCCAGAGAAAGGACCATATGGTGCTGAAGTGCTGGAACTTATGAAAAAGATAGAAAAAACATTTGGCATTCCGGTCAATTATAATAACAGATTAAAACACGAATTAAAGAAAATATATGATATTGTATGTTCACTTTATCATGATGAGAATTCAGCAGAAGTATGCTCAATGATAGACTTTGCAGAAGGCTGGGATTATCATGCAAAAAGAGAATGGTATGAAGATATATGTGAACTGTCATTTGAAAATACAACGATTTCGGTACCGGAAGGCTATGATGGATTATTGCAGATAAAGTACGGTAAAGATTATATGACACCGAGAAATGTTGGAAGTTCACATGATTATCCGTTTTATAAAAGTCAGATTGAAGAATTAAGACTGGTTATGCAGAAGGAGTTTAATACAGAATTTACTACTGAAGAAGTTATCAGGCTTATTCATGCTAAGGTAAAGGAAGCAGAATGCACAATGGTTAATGTCGGAATAATAGGAACTGGAAGGATAGCGTCCAGATTTCTTGAAGAAAGCAGATATGTAAGTGGTATAAATGTTTCAGCAATATATAATCCTCATCTTGAGAGTGTGTTATGGTTTGCAAAGAACAACAATATTGATATAGATGGTCCGATGATTCTTACAGATGATTCGGAAGCTTTTTTTGATGCAGTTGATGCAGTGTATATTGCTGCACCTCATGAGATGCATACAGAATATATAAGAATAGCGTTGGATAAGGGAAAGCATGTTTTATGTGAGAAACCTATGGGGTTGAATAAATCGGACATACAACAGATGCTTTCGGTGGCTGATGATAAAAAGCTTGTATGCATGGAAGCAATAAAAACAGCATATTGTGCCGGGTTTGAACGAATACTTGATATTGTTAAGAGTGGCGCAATAGGAAAAGTGAGAGATGTTGAAGCCGCATTTTCTAAGATAAGTGTGGCAGCAGGAAGAGAAATGTGGGGCAGGTCAGGTGGTAGCTTTACTGAGCTTGCAAGTTATTGTTTTCTCCCGGTTATGAAGCTGCTTGGCACAGAGGTAAAAGATGTTCATACATATTCGGTAGAAAGTCCGCTCGGAACAGATTCGTACACTAAGATGATGATAACTTATGACGATGGTGTTGCTACGATAAAGACTGGTCTTGGAGTTAAGACGGAGGGTGAACTTATTGTGGCGGGGGATGATGGTTATATAAGAGTTCCATCACCATGGTGGCTTACTAAGAGAATAGAAGTTCATCATGAGAATCCTAATCAGGTAGAGGTGTATGAGGAAGAATTCGCTGGTGGTGGATTGCGTTATGAAATAGAAGCATTTGTAAAATGCATTAACAATCCGGGAACTGTAAAGAAGATAACTGATGAAGAAAGTATATGGCTTTCTGGCATGATGGAGCAATTTCTTGCAAAACGCGGCGAGGTTAAGCAGACTGTGGATACAGAAGCCTTAAAGAGAGTTGGTATATGGGCACACAGAGGCTGCAGCATGATGAATCCGGAGAATACGCTTCTTGCGTTTAAAAAAGCGGCGGGATTAGATGGAATTACCGGAATTGAATTTGATGTGCAGCTTACAAAAGATAATGAAATTGTGGTAATACATGATGAAAGAGTTGACAGAACCACAGATGGAACCGGCTATGTACAGGAATATACATTAAATGAACTGAAACAGTTATCTATAGCCGGGGATGATGAAATTCATAGAATTCCTACATTAAGGGAAACATTTGAATTGCTTGCACCATATTGTAAGGGCAAAGGTCTTCATCTTAATATTGAACTTAAGAATAGTGAAATAAGATATGAAGGCATGGAGCAGAAGGTTATTGATATGGTTTCAGAATTCAATCTTGAGGATTATGTTGTGTACTCATCATTTAATCATGATTCAATAGGGCTTGTAAGACAGCTTAAAGATGATGCAGATGTGGCATATCTGGCAGGTGATTATCACCGTTGTATGGATGGTATCAGTAAATATGGAGGCATGACAATTCATCCGGCACAATGGGGAATGCCAGTCAACAAGAGCAATGTGGAAGCTATAAAGAATGCAGGACTGAGGGTGCGTATGTGGAACGGAAGCGAGCCTTTGTATGGACAGCTCAGGACATTACCGGATATGGATTTAAGAGAATACTACAGACTTGGTGCAACGGATATATTTACTAATGTGCCGGAGAGATATTGTGAGAACAGGAGATAATTATGTTAGCAGGCATACAGTTAAGTGACGGATTAAAGCTTGAAGCAATTGCAGATGGAGGTTTTTCATATGCAGAAATACCTTATGAGATTATAGAAAAAAATGAACTCCCGACATATAAGAAGAAAGATGGGGACTCGCGGGTACTTAAGGTTTCGGGATTTTCCTATCCTCTTGCAAAGCTGACTCCGGATAAGATGTATGAGCTTCTGGAAAGCTGCAGGAAGTATCAGGCTAATTATATAGTTCTTGATACAATGAACTGCGAGGCAGGGATACTTGAAAATGTTGTGGAAGAGTGTTCTATGATGATAACAGATTACAGGATTCCGGTATTCATAGAGAATGGCTGCAATGGAAGTGATGAAACCGGATATCTTAATGGCGCATATTCTGATATATCTTTATTGAAATCAATTGCTGAATACTGCAACAGGATGTGTGATACAGCTATAGTTGGTATATCTATAAATGTTGGATACAGTAACCTGCTTGCCAAGAATGTGAGAAGCCAGATTGACCAGTGCAGTGAATATCTTTGTATGATACATGCTAATGATAATGGCGGTGTGTATAATGAAAAACAGATGCCTTTTACATTTACAAGAGGAAGAGGAAATCTTATTACAGACTGGTATCATATTATTGGAGCACTTATTAAAATTGAATTCTCAGGGTGGCTGATATTCGATAATAGCGGAACATTTGCAAGAGTTCCGGAAGTGCTGCAGACACAATATGTGCGTATGCTGCATGCAATTGTTAAAGAATGGCAGGACCAGTTTACATTTGTTGAAAGAGTGTTAAACAAGCCTGATAAAAAGCTTATTCTGTTCGGTGCAGGACAGATGTTATGGGATTATATGGATACGCTTGGAGATAAATATCCGCCGTATTTTGCAGTTGATAATGGAAAGATGAGATGGGGAACTAAGGTATGCGGGGTTGATGTAAAGGCTCCGTCAGCAATACTTGATGTTCCGGCAGAAGAACGCAATGTTGTTATATGCTGTATGTATTATGATGCGATATCAGCGCAGCTTAAGGCTATGGGTGTTGAACACAGCGAGTTTCAGGACAGATATTTTGTATAGACATTTGGAGGAATGGAAATGGTAAAAGTAGGTGTACAGACTAAAGGAATTCTGCCAGAGATGGGAATTGAAGATGGCGTTGCAATAATTGCTCAGGCAGGATTTGAGATGGTTGATTTTAATCTTGATACATTTTTAAAGAATTCAGATGTCTATGGTGGAAAGATTAATAAATTTTTTGATGCGGATATTGAAGATATTCTTGCGTACTTTGGAGAATATAAGAAGATGTTTAATAAATATGGAATAAAGCCGTCACAGATGCATGCACCGTATCCGATGTATGTGCTGGGACGCGATGATATAAGCCAGTATATGCAGAATGTTGTAATACCAAAGAGCATTCAGATTGCAGGTTTTCTTGAGATTCCATGGGTAGTCATGCATCCGTTCAAGATGCAGTATAAGTACGGACTTGAGGCTGAACAGGCAATGAATGTACAGTTTTTCTCATCTCTTATACCCGAGCTTAAGAAGCACAATGTCAGAATATGTGTAGAGAATCTCTATGAAAGTGTCGGAGGAAGAATAACTGAAGGTACATGTGCAGACCCTGATGATGCCATATTCTATGTAGACATGCTTAATATGATGGCTTCAGAAGAACGGTTTGGAATATGCTTAGATACAGGTCATATCCAGCTTGTACACAGACAGCCGGCGGATTATATAAGAAAGGTTGGCAGCCGCTTAAAGCTTCTTCACATGCATGAGAATGATGCGTATGGCGACCTCCACCAGATGCCGTATACATTTGGCAGCAGTAAGGAATGCGGAACTGACTGGGATTCATTGGCAGCAGCACTTGCAGATATTGACTTTGATGGAACATTGAGCTTTGAGACATTTCCATGTATGAACAGCTTTCCGTATGGGACGAGATATGAGGTGCTTAGAACTATACATGAAGTTGGGGTGTATATAAAGGGGAAGATTGAGAGCACGAGATATGTTCATGTCATATTATAAGGAGCATGTTGATTACACAGATGTAGTGGATTATAAAAAAGATTTGATGAATCAGTGAAAATGGTAAAAGATGCTGGTTTAAGATATTCAGTAAATTGCTTTCTTATATGGTGTGATTTTGAATTCCCGGTTAATAACAGAATGTATGATTTTGATAAAGTTATTGTTAATAGTCTGGGATTGCGTATTTAGAGTGAGTAAGGATGAATGAATCGTATAAATTTCAAATGACATGACAGTTCTTGATAGTGCAGAAAAAATAGACATTATATTTAAAGGATAAAAATACATTGACTGATGAACAAGTCAGCTATGAAAGGTTAAGAAGTATCACTAATTAACCGATATATTATTTATAATTAGGAATTATAGATGATAATTCAATTGAGATACAGGAATTATTATCAACATGCGAATGGAGTCGCTTTAATTGATATAATATCGGTAATATGGATAGAATTACGATTGATATGTAAAGCCCTGCATTTGTATGCAGGGCTTTTTGATTGCCACAAGATTGAATAAAACATTAGGTGATAGATATGAAAAGTAAATTAACAGATGATTGGAAATATATAAGTGAATTAGTTGTATATGGGTTTGGGAAAGTAGCTCATGACAACATAGATTTTTTTAAGAATAGTTTTAATATTGCATATATTGTAGATAGCAATAAAGAGAAATGTAACTGTGAATTTAAAGGTATATCAGTAAAACATGTTGACGATGTAAAAGATGATTTGAAAAATTATAAAATAGTAATTATGACAGCTAACAGAAATGCTGCTTTAGTTGGGGAAGACCTTGAAAAATTTGGATTACAGTCAGGAAAAGATTTTTGCTCAATGGAGCAGTTCCTTACTGAGTGGTTTTGGAATTATAAGAAAAAAGTCTGTTTAATGGAAGTACATAGTACAATAACATCACGATGCACTTTAAAATGTAAGCATTGTAATATGTTTATGCCATATTATAGGGAACATGTAGATTATACAGCTAAAGATATATTAGAGGATTTAGAATTGTTGTTCAGACACGTGGATTATATTGTTGCATATGAAATTCTTGGTGGAGAACCGCTTATTAATGGTGAACTTGCAGACATGATAAGGCAGATTGGTGATAGGTATGGTAATAGAATAGGTAATATTGGGATTATCACTAATGGAACATTACTGCCGGATGAACAGCTTATAGAAATATCAAAAAAGTATAATGTTAAATATGATTTCAGTGACTACACAGATGTAGTAGATTATAAAAAAAGATTTGATTCGGCTGTAAAGATAGTAAGTGATGCTGGTTTAAGATATTCAGTAAATCGTTCTCTTAGATGGTGTGATTTTGGATTCCCTGTTAATAACAGAATGTATGATTTTGATAAAGTAAGAGAACATATGCTTTCATGCGGACCAATATTTCATGGACTTAATGATGGAAAGTATTATTATTGCCATGTATCCTGGAGTGCTGATAAGGCAAAGTTATTAAAAAATGTATCAGATGATTATATTGATTTAAGAACACTTGATGATGATGACAGAGCAAAAGAAGCAATACTAGAACACAGTAATGGTAATATGGCAAAAGGATTTGTGAAGCTTTGTAAGATATGTGGTGGTTGTGGTAATGACAATACAGAATTTGTAAAAGCAGCAGAACAGATGTAAATATCAGACAATGAAACATACTGAATTAGAGGAATTATATACATGGAACAGAAGTCTAAATATGATATAGAAATTGAAAATTTCAGACATAATTTTAGAAGCATAAAAAACAAGAGAATTGCAATATATGGAATGGGAAGGCGTAGTGCAACGCTTCTTCCAGGGATAACTGACTTTAATATTACAGGAATTTTGGATAGGGATGAAAGTAATGTTGGAAAAGAATTATGTGGAATCAAAGTAATATCTATAAAGAATGTAGAGAATTGTGTAGATGCAATTATTATTAATTCAGACCCATCTAACTATGAGATAATATACAAAAGAATTGCAAATGATGTTACAGTTCCAGTGTATTATGCAGATGGAAGAATAGCCGCTTTATCAGATAAAGATACAAGATATGAGCAGAATGAGTATTGGAAAAGCTCATATCAGGAGTTAAAAGACAAGATAGACAAAGCAGACATTGTTTCATTTGATATATTTGATACATTGATAATGAGAAAAGTTTTTTCACCAGAAGATGTATTCAGACTGTTAGGAGAAAAGGTAAGAGCGGAATTAAAATTAGATTGTGAAATTGCCAGCATAAGGGCACAAGCTGCCCAATGTGGTGCTTATGCAACTATCAATGAAATATATGGGTACATAAAGAAATGTACAAATCTTACTGATAAGAATATATCGGATATCATGAAGATGGAGAAAGATACAGATATAGATTTGTGTATTGTAAGAAGAGATATTGCAGATTTGTATGAGTATTGTTTAACATGTGGAGTGACAGTACCAGATGATGAACATATATGGATATCATGTGAGAAAAAGGCTGATAAAGTATCAGGTTCATTATGGGAAAAATATTTTAAATTGGTTGGTAAGGGTAACAAATGTCTACATATAGGAGATAATAAAACATGTGATGTTAAAAATCCAGTAAGATATGGGATAGATTCATATTATGTTATGGGTGCTAAAGATATGCTTATGAATTCATCTATGGCAGAATTGGCATCAGATGTTAATACAGTATCAGACAGTATATGCCTTGGATTAGTGGCTTCCAAGCTGTTTAATAGTCCATTTGCATTATGCAGTACTAAGGGGAAAGTGTCATTCGATGATAGTGAGAGTTATGGATATTGTGTTTATGGTCCATTACTTGAAAAATTCCTTATATGGCTTTATTACAAGTCAAGAAAAGACGAAATAGACAAGTTATTATTCTTTGCCAGAGATGGGTATTTCCTTGAGAAAGATTACACAATGGTTGCAGAATTATTAGATGATGGATCCAAGCAGGAGTGGTGTTATCTTCCGATATCAAGAAGGCTTATATATATAGCAACCATGGAGAATGAAGATGACTTTAATAGAGTTGTGGCTTTCCCTTATGTAGGAACATTTGCTGACTATATGAAATCAAGATTTGAGATAATCGTTACAGATGAAACATCGGAATACAATGACCGACAGATTAATGCAGTGGGGGACAGTAAGAACATATTAAAGTGGATTCAGCCATACAAAGATAAAATAATGAAACAGGCTAAAAAAGAAAGAAAAAATTATCTTGCTTATCTTACATCAGATGGTGATATGAAAAAGGAATTATCTTATGGAACAGTTGATTTGGGATACTATGGAACAAATCAGTATTATCTGCAACGATTAACTGGAATTAAGACAAAAGGGTATTGCTTTTATGCATGTTTGTCAAAAGATAATGTTTATATTAATGAAATATCTATGGACGGGTGTTTTCAGTATGGTGATGATTATATGGCGGAAAAAAGTTTTGCAAGAAAAAAGAACATGTATATAGAAACTTTTATAACAGCTCCACATGGTATGATTAGGTATATTGATAATCAAGGGAAAATGATATGCAAACTGGATGGAAAAAGTCAGGAATATTTTGATATCAAAGAAAAAGTGAATTGTGGTGCAGTTGATTTTATTGCTGATTATATAAATATCTATAAAGCTGTGTTGGTTGTCAACAACAATGAGTACATAAAGTTAATGCAAGATAGAAGAGAAAGCCTTGAAGATAATCTATTTTACAATATGCTGAATGGCATGTGTAATGTATCGAAGGATATTCTTGAAGGATTTTATTTTGACAATGATTTTGTGGGTGGAAAAGAGATACAGTTGGAAATATAATACATATATTTAATTGTGTATGTGATAAAAAACTGAGAATGGAGTCTGATTAGAATGAATATAGCTGTTATATTTGCTGGTGGAACGGGAACTAGAATGAATAGTAAAGATAAGCCTAAACAGTTTCTTAAAATGCATGATAAACCTATCATAATACATACATTAGAAAAGTTTCAAAATAATGAAAATATTGATGCAATTGTAATAGCTTGTATAAAGCAATGGATAAATCATTTATTACAGTTAATAGAATATTATCATATATCAAAAGTTAAGAGAATTGTTCCAGGTGGAGAAACAGGACAATTGTCTATCTATGCAGGATTAAACGCTGCTAAAGATATTGCAGAAGGTAAAAATGCCATAGTATTAATTCATGATGGAGTTAGACCGCTGATTAATGATGATGTTATAAATAAAAATATTGCATCCGTAATGAAAAATGGTTCAGCTATTACAAGTGTAAATGTAACAGAAACAATAATGGAGATAAATGATGATGCGTCCATAAAGTATATACCTGATAGAACACATTCAAGACTAGCAAGAGCACCACAAAGTTTTTTACTTGATGAAATATTGGATGTTCACAATAAAGCTTTATTAGAGGGAAAGAAAGATTTTATAGATTCGTGTACTATGATGAGTCATTATGGAAAAAAGCTGTATCTTATAGATGGACCTATAGAGAATATTAAAGTGACGACACCGCAGGATTTTTATATAATGAGGGCAATTTTGGATGCTCAGGAAAACTCTCAAATATATGGATTGGAGTGATTATATGTTATACAAAAATTTAATTGTACAAAATGATTTAAAGGAAATGTTAGAGGATAAAAATATTTCTTGGGATAAATTAAAAAATAATGCGGTATTAATTACAGGTGCAACAGGGATGCTGGCTAAGTATATCACATATTTGCTTATATATATGAACGAAGAAATGAATTATAATGTTAACATATATATATTGGTCAGAAATATGGAAAAGGCCATATATAATTTTGGCGAGTATATTGAAAAAGACTATTTTAATGTAATCAATCAGGATATATGCGATGAACTTGAATTAAAGGATAAAGTTGATTATATAATTCATGCGGCTGGTTCATGTAGTGTGTATTGTATAAAGACAAATCCTGTAGGCATTATTGATGCCAATACTATTGGTGTAAAAAATATTCTAGAATATGCGAAGGATAAAGATATAAAGAATATCTTATATGTATCAACTCGTGAGATATACGGAAAGATGCCAGAGGGTATTGAAATGATAAAAGAGTCCGATATGGGAATATTAGATCCGCTTGACTCAAGATCTTGTTATCCTGAAAGTAAGCGAATGGGTGAACAGATATTTAAATCATATAGTGATATGTATGGAATTAATTATAATATTGTAAGAATGGCACATGCATATGGTCCCGGTATGAATCTGAAAAATGATGGGCGTGTAATGGCGGATTTTATGAATAATGCTGTTGATGGAAATGATATTGTAATGAAAAGTACTGGCGATGCGCAAAGAGCATTTTGTTATATAACTGATGCTGTAAAAGCTATGATGCTGGTTATGTTAGATGGTGATAAATACACTAGCTACAATATTGCAAATGAAGAAGAACCTATGAAAATAAGAGATGTTGCAAAAGAATTAGCAAATATAGCAAAAGGTAATATTAAAGTAGTGTATAAGCAAGATAATGATTCGAGTGGTTATTGTAAATATGTAAGAGTAGGATTAAATACTGATAAAATAAGAAAATTAGGTTGGAAACCACAAATAACATTATCAGAAGGATTAAATAGAACATATAAAAGTTTTATCATTTAATAAAAGAAAGATAAGATATGAAAGTAGATACATATATATTAAAGCGCAAATTAAAGGCAGGAATATGTAGGATTCCATATTATATTTGTGGATTACTGCCTATAAAAAGGAACAAAATTGTTTTTAGTGCATTTGAGGGTGGGGGATACTGTTGTAATCCTAAATATATAGCTGAAGAATTAATTAATAGAGAAAAAGATGCAAATGATTTTACAAAGTATGATATGTATTGGCTGGTTAATGATATGACTAAAGAATTTCCACCACAAATAAAGAAAAGAAAAAATAATTTATGGAATAGAGCATATCATTTATCAACAGCGAGTATATGGATTGATAATGCACGAAAAAATTATGGAATACGAAAAAGAAAAAAACAATATTATATTCTTACATGGCATGGACCTATAGGGTTTAAGCCAGTTGGAAGATTAAGAGGTGATTTGTTTTCTAGAATAGCAGAGATAGTGAGTAAAGCTGATGCTAAAAATGTAGATGCATTGTTATCTAACTCAGACTGGTGTACTAATATATGGGAAAATGCATTTTGGGATGAACCTGTAAAAAAGACAGGCTCTCCTAGGTGTGATGTTTTGTTTAATGAAAGAGACAAAAAAAGAGCGGAAATCAGAAAAAAATATAATTTGTCGTCTGATACTAAAATTGTCATGTGTGCACCAACATTTAGAGGAGGAAGTCAGAGCAAGGAAAGGAAAGTGTTTGCTGATATTGGTACAATAGAATTTAGCAGATTAAGACATGCACTTGAAGAAAAATTTGGTGGAATATGGGTGGTGTTTGTTAGATTACACCCACAGTTAGCATTAAAAGGTATTTCTTACAATAATACTGAGGACGGAGTGATTGATGTTACAACAATTGATGATATGTATGAATTGTTAGCGGCAACAGATGCTTTTGTCTCTGATTATTCGAGTGCAGCATTTGATGCGTCCTATATGAAAATACCAGTTTTTCTTTATGTAGATGATCTTGATGACTATGTGGCAGATAGAGGTAAGTTAACCTGGAATATTGCAGAGATCCCTTTTTCTATGGCAAAGAACAATGACGAACTGGAAAATAATATATTGAGATTTGATAATAAAGAATATATTAAGAGGTTAGATGAACTCTTTAGTAGTATAAAGCTTCTGGAGGATGGAAAAGCATCTAAAAGAATAGCAGATTATATTGATTCTAAATTGAATCTATAATTGTAATTAAAGAGGTGTTTATGGTTAAGAGATTAGGGGTATTTTGCTTTTTGATAAAGATGAAATTATCCAACGAGGTGATGAATATCTTTTAGAGGAATTAAAAAGAATGTTGAACAATTAATAGTTGTAATAAATGGGAATATTAATTAAAATTCGTTGGATGTTATTCATAGGTTAGAGCTGCTTAAGGCGGTACCATTTCCAGGTGAATTGGCTGTTCTTGGAATGGAGGGATGAAACAGATATGGTATGAAGCGAAGCTTCGTGGACGAGGCTATGTTAATGCAACATCTATTCTGGAACACGCAAGAAAAAGCGTAGGAATCAAGAATGGAGCAGATGCCAGCAGACAGGCTGTTAAGTGGTTCGTCAGACGAATCATCGAGCTTGATTAGCAGCTTTCATATATAGAAAGCCAGTTAAATCAAAGATGTATGGAGATTCCACATGCGAAGAAAATTTTAGCAATATCAGGAATCGGGGAAAATATTCTGTCCGGGATACTTGCAGAGATGGGTGACATATCAAGATTCGATGATGTAAAGGAAATACAGAAGTTAAGCGGATTAGGATTGGTAGCCTGCAGTTCGGGTAAGCATACCGGAGAGACCAAAATCAGTCACAGAGGACGCAAACGACTCAGATATTGGTTATTCTAGGCGGCGAAGTCGGCAGTAGCACATTCGAAGGAATTTAAGGAACTTCATGTTTACTACACGACAAGGAAGGAAAATCCACTAAAAAGATGCAGTCGCTTATAGTGATTGCGTGCAAGATGCTGAGAGTGATTTTTACAATATGGACAAAAGGGACAACATATGATCCGAAAAAATGTTAGGAGACATTGTAAGACCAAGTCAGGTAGCATAAGTACTACTTAAGAATGCATTACAATTCCAGCCCCCTTGCCGGAATTCAGAGTTTATCTGGATTCGGGCAGGGTTTTGGAAAAGAAACCCATAAACCAGATGGAGTGTGAAGAGCACTACATCAGCACCAAGACCAACTGATAAAGCATGGGAGGTGTTGCAGCAAAGGAAGGTCAGTAACAATCAAAAATAAACAAGAGCTGTAGCTGGCAGTAGTTCTCTCCGTAGGGCATGACCCTGTTTGAAAGCTTAGCAGGCACTCAGTGTATAAGCAGATGGGACGAAGGAAGTTGGCACACGATGCCATTAGACACGGAAGGTTCATCAGCATAGTTGATTAGAGAAATTATAGCCTTTATAAAGTAAAAACAAAGGATGCTTTATTTGGTGTACCAATTTTCAACTATTCAGTACTTGATACAATGAATCTTCATGCACTTTAGCACTTGTTATGAAGTGATTGTTAAAAAAGTCCAAAAATCAATGATTTAGGGCTTGAAATTATAGGAAAGAGGAAAACATATGAAGAGATTATGTATTTTTTGCTTTTATGACAGCAAAGGTATAGTTGATAAATCTGTTGAATATCTGCTTGGCGAGCTGTTATTAAACTCTGACAGGCTGGTTATAGTTGTTAATGGTAATATAGAAGATAACAGCAAAAAAATACTTGAAGCTTATAGCAAAGATGTGGTTGTCAGAGAGAATGCAGGATATGATGCAGGGGCATACAAATTCGCGATATTTAAATATCTTAAAATTGAAGAAATAAGACAATATGAGGAATTAATATTGTGTAATGATACTTTCATAGGACCTTTTGTTCCACTCAAAGATATATTTGATACAATGGCAAAAAGAGAGTGTGACTGGTGGGGAATTAATGGTGTTGATTGGAAATTTTTGCCTAATATACAATCTTATTTTTGGGTATTTAATAAGTCAATTATTCAGGAGGATAAGTTCTTTAAATATTGGCAGGATAACATAGATGAACATACACATTGTCTGGAAGACGTGTATGCACAGTTTGAAACAGGATTGTCTTATTATCTGACTCAATTAGAGAAAAAGATATATTCAGTTTATGTGCCAGAGAATAATTGTAATATTTATACAAGTGTTAGTACTTCAATAAAGAAATATGGAATTCCATTGATTAAGAAGAAAGCGTTGAGAAATTTTAATACTAGTCGAGATGACATAATAGATGCTATACAGTACATACATGAAACGAACTGTTACCCTGTAGAAAATATCATAGATTATATTCAGAGGTTTTGCAATGTGAGAATTACAAAAGAACAGATATCTGAGTATGTAATAGATAAGGATAATATAAAAGATAATCCATTTATTGAGCTTGAAACTACAACTGAAGATGTGAAAAAGAGCATAGATAAAAGTAAAGGATTTTACATATATGGATGCGGTGTCTGGGCAAGAAAGATATACTGGAATCTGTGTAGAGATAATAGTAATTTTAAAGGCTTTTTAATATCTGACATTGAAAAATTCGGACATAAACAGTTGTATGGTTTCGAGGTTATGCAGATAGACAAAGCTAATATTAATAAGGACACAGATATAGTTTTAGGTGTTAACAAGGCAAATGCGATAGACATTGTGAAAAAAAAGATTATAAATATGGATAGCAAAAATATTATTTCATTATTTCCGAAGACAATATCAAAAATGTTAAGCTGATTTTTAGAGGTCGCAAAATGAAACAAGATAAATTGAATAGAATTGCAATTTTTTCATTTTATGATTCTGAAGGAATTGTATATGATTATGTTGAATATTATTTGAATGAGTTAAAAAAAAATGTTGCCAGATTGGTGATAGTGATTAATGGCCAAATTCTAGAAAATGGGAAAAAAAAATTGGGAGTGTTTACAAATGAGATTATAGTAAGAAAGAATGTTGGTTATGATGCAGGTGCATATAAGGAATGCATTATAAATTATATTGGTATTGATAATATAAGTAAGTATGATGAATTGGTTTTATGTAATGATACTTGTTTTGGACCCTTTATAGGATTTGACCAAATATTTAAGAAAATGCAAAATAATTTATGTGACTTTTGGGGAATGAAAAAAATAGAAAGGAATTGTTTTTCTCATTTACAATCATATTTTTTAGTATTTAGAAAAAAAATACTATTAGATAATAGCTTTTATAATTATTGGAGAGAATACATAGATGAAAAAACTGAAACTATAAATGATGTATATGCTACATTTGAACAAGGAATCTATCGTATGTTAACCTTGAAAGGATATGTTAGCAATTGTTATGAAAATAGTGGAAATATAGATAATTATAATAGTTGTTATTATTGTTTGGAGAAAGGAGATGTGTTCATTAAAAAGAAATGTGTAAATATCAAAGAAAAATCTGATGATGATTTAGCGCTTGCTTTAAATTTAATTAAACATAAATATTCATATAATACGCAGTTTATTATTGATTTTGCTTTAAAAAAATATGATGAAAAAATTTTATCAAATAAAGTATATCAAAAACCAATATGTATTTATTATGATATGTTAAATATAAATGAAAAACAATTAATTGATTTTTGTTTAAAATATAAAAAAATATATATTTATGGATGTGGTGTTTATGCTTATAATGTTTATCATTTGTGCCGATATTATAACATAAAAATATCAGGATTCTATGTTTCTAATTTAAATGAGCAAAATGTTAATGAAATTCATGGGATAAAAATTCGAGAGTGGAAAAATAGTTTAAATGATAAAGAAGGGTTAATAATAGCATTAAATAAAAAAAATTCATGTGATTTAAAAAAACATATAAAATATGTTAATGATTATTTATGGCTATGGCATATATAAAATAAAAAATTTGAATAGATGGAGAAATTTAATATGGAAAAGTGTGTGTTGTTTGGGGCTGGGAAAATAGCATCTAAAATTCATGAAAAATATAAGGAGGAGATTGTTGCTGTAATTGATAATGATCCATCAAAGATTGGACTTTATATTTGGGATGATATTCCGATTATAAGTTTAAAAGATTATAAAGATGATTATAGTTTTTTGCCAATAATGATAACTACGGTATATTGTAAGAATATCGAAAAACAATTAAGAGACAATAATATTACTAATTTTTTCATTCCAGATGAGTTGTGGAGAAGTGGAAATGTTGAAATTAGCCATAATATTTCTCATTCAAGATGGCCGTCCTATTTAAAACAGCTCTGTGATTATGAAGGAAAAGATGTTCTAGAAGTTGGATCGCGAGTTGTTACAGGAACAAATTTCAGAAGTTTATTTGAAAAAGCTGATTATATTGGATTTGATTATTATGCAGGAGATAATGTTGATGTTGTTGGCGATGCACATAGATTAAGTCATTATTTCGACAAAAAATTTGATTTGATCTTTTCAAGTGCAGTTTTTGAACATTTAGCCATGCCATGGCAGGCTTCATTAGAGATGATAAAATTACTAAAACCAGGAGGATATATTTTTGTTGAAACACACTATTCATTTAGTAGTCATGAAAGACCATGGCATTTTTTTCAATATAGTGAAAATGCATTAAATGTGTTGTTTCCTCAAAAATTTGGAATTAAATGTATAGAAAAGGGATGTAGTAATCCTATAGAAGGATATTTTTCAAAAGAAGCAGATCAATATTTACAGGAACGGATGGTAAGTGATTTATTTTGTCATTCGGAATTTTTAGGACAAAAAATAGAAGATATTCCAGATAATAAATTGAGTTGGGAATTTGTATCACTTGAAGATGTTGTAGGAGGTACTAAGTATCCATCAAATAAATGATTTTTAAAATTAATATATTAATAGGGAAGGAAGCAAGTTGTAATTATGAATATAATAATATTTGGAACTGGAACAATTTATAAAGAACAGATAGATAAAGTACAGGATTCTATTGTTACACTTGCAGATAATTCAAAATATAAAATAGGAACAATTATAGATGGAAAAGAGGTTATATCACCTAATGATATATATAGGTATTCTTATGATATTATTGTGGTTATGGCGAGAGACAAGCAAGATATTGAAAATCAGTTGGTTGAATTAGGAATTAAAAAAAAGTATATATGGCATTGGAGAAAATATTTTGCATACTCAAAAGATATACAAGTTGTAAAATATAAAACTAAAGAAGCCGAACAATGTGATTATAAAAGAAAAAGAGTCTTAATAGCATCAACGGAGATGAATTTTTCTGGAAGTGTTATTGTTGCTATGTATGCAGGAGAGATATTGCTTGATGCAGGATTTAAAGTATCAGTTATAGCTCCATATGTAGAAAAAGAAGTGGCTGATAGATTTATTTTAAAAGGTATTGAGGTTATTGAGTATTCAATTTTAAGATATACCAAATATGATGAATTAATTGATATTTGTGATTTTGATTTTCTTTTAGCGAATACTTTTACAATGAAATCAGTTGTTGAAAGTGTATCAGGGAAAAAACCAGTGCTTTGGTGGATACACGAGGCTTCAGATATTTATAAATCATATATTCAAGAATTTGGAATTAGTAAAACTAAAAATTATGATAAAGTTATAATTAAGGCAGTTTCAAATATTGCAAAAAATAACTTTAATAAATGTTATATGGACATATTAAAGGAAATTATGCCATATGGAATACCTGATATAAATATGGAATCTCATTATGATAAAAAATCAAATTATGTAAAGTTCGCTGTTATAGGAGGACTATGTGAAAATAAATCGCAGGAAGATGTAATAGAAGCATTTATTAAACTTCAATGTTATTATGGAGATTTAATAAAGTTATATGTGGTTGGGAACTATTCTAATTTATACGGATTGCGGATAGTAAAAAAATATAAAGATAATAATGGTGTCAAATTTATGGGGGCGTTAAATAGAAAACAGATTTTTGATATATACAAGGAAGTTGATGCCGTTATTTGTGCATCAAAAGAGGATTGTTTGCCAGTCGTTATGACAGAAGCAATGATGTGTGAGAAAGTTATAATTTGTTCTGATGGAACAGGAACGGCTGAAGTTATTAGAAATGGTGTGGATGGATTTATTTTTCAGAAAGGTAATATAAAAGAACTTTTTGATATATGTAAGTATGTAATTGAGAACAGAGAAGATGTAAAAATAATAAGCAAAAATGGGAAAAAAGTATTTAAGAAGATTTTTTCGATGGATAGTTTTAAAAATAGATTATTGGAAGCATTAGATGAGGCGAGTAATTTTGTTGTATAATTAATTGCGTTAATTTGTTAAAGAAAAAAGAGTAGAATACTGTTTATAAATTTTATGGAATAATGGTATTAAATGGAAGGTGTAGAAATTATGAATGATATTATTACCATAAGCATAATTGTCCCAATATATAATGTTGAAAAATATGTAAGACAATGTATAGAAAGTATAATTAATCAGACTTATAAAAATTTACAGATTATTTTAGTTGATGATGGGTCCACAGATACATCAGGATTAATATGTGATGAATATGCAAGCATTGATGATAGAATTGAAGTTATTCATAAGAAAAATGGTGGGCTTGTAACAGCAAGAAAAATAGGATTACAGAAGGCAAAAGGAGAATATATCGGATTTGTAGATGGGGATGATTATATTGATGACAACATGTATGAGTCCTTATTGGGTTATATATTAAAGAAAGATGTTGATATGGTACATACAGGATATTGGTATGAAAAAGGAAATACCACTTATAGTAATACTAACTTTGAGACAGGTTTTATTGAATGTCCTGAAGATAAAAGCATGCTTTTAAGAAATATATTAGTACAACATACCAATATTGAGCACAGTATATGGTCAAAATTATTTAAGCGTTCTCTCATATTTAAATCATATTATGATGTTAACGATGAATGTTCTTATGGTGAAGACTTGGTTTGTATGATATCAGCAATAATCAATTCAGACAGAATGTATATTTTAAATAGGGCATATTATCATTATAGGGTAAGAAGTGAATCCTTATCACATGGAATGGGATTAGGAGGCATAAGCAAGGAAATAAAATTATATAATAATATTCAAAGTGTTTTAATAAAATATAAAATTGATAATTATTACGAAAAAGAATTAGATTTTTATTTTGGAAATCAGATTGTAAACCATATGTCTAATATAAGTTTGAATCCTTTTGCATTTCAGCAATATTGTTTTAGTGATATTGCATTATTGAAGAATAAAAATATTATAATTTATGGGGCTGGAAAAGTTGGACGGGATTATTATTCTCAGCTAAGAAGATATTCTAATTGTAATATAGTCGCATGGGTTGATAAAAAAGCTGATAAAATAAATTATCCCAATATAGATATTTATAATCCAGAAATAATTAAAAGGTTGGAATATGATATTATAGTTATTGCTGTTGCAAGAAAGGAAGTTTATGAACAGATAAAAATGGAGCTGATAGACATGAAAGTGGATAGTCAAAAGATTTTATGGATTACACCAGGTAACTGTAAATGTTATTTAAACGAATAAAAGGATAAAGATATGAATATTGAAGATAAAAAAACTTTAATTACAATTGTAGTACCAGTGTATAATGTTGAAAAATATTTGTATAAATGTTTAGAAAGTATAAGGAAACAGACACTAAGACAAATAGAAGTTATTTGTGTAAATGATGGCTCTACAGATAATTCATTGGATATTATTAATCAATTTGTTGAAATTGATGACAGATTTAAAGTTATTGATAAAAAGAATACTGGATATGGAGATACAGTTAATTGCGGAATAGAAGCAGCAAAGGGAGCATATGTGGGAATTGTTGAAAGTGATGATTTTGTAGAACCGGATATGTTTGAAAAATTATATATGGCTACTAATGGCGAGACAATAGATATTGTAAAAGCAAATTATAACTTTTATAGAGAAAATAGTATGCCACATTTTCAATATAATGAAATATTAAGACAAGCTAAATATAATGAAATTTTTATTCCG
>OBDN01000235.1_pt1 | contig 20612 bp, 28 predicted proteins | sample 1518141 | NCBI WGS metagenome assembly OBDN01 (sample SAMN01760937, study PRJEB22395) | human gut metagenome
CCCTCCGTTTTCTTTGGCGTGTTCTGTTTCCAAGGTGCTTGTCCATCGATGAACTGCGGTATTTCAATGGCGTTCTGCCCGATGGAGACCCTGATCGCAAGCTCATGGTCATGGATATTGCATGGGGTGGTGGTGACTTCACCGCCTGTCCTATTGCTTATGTGTACGGTGATGCGGTGTTCATCCCTGACCTTGTGTTCAACAACGGCGATAAGACCATGACCAGACCGGAAGTCGTGGGCAAAATCATCCAGCATAAAATTAACGTGGTGCGTGGCGAAGCCAACAACGGCGGTGATGAATATTGTGACGTGGTAGACAGCCAGCTTCGGCAACAGGGCTATCACTGCTCTGTCCGTAGCCAACGTGCGCCAAGTGGTCAAAGCAAGCTATCAAGAATCATTCAGTATGCGCCGGACATCAAGCGATTCTATTTCCTTGACGAGAAACATCAGTCGAAAGAGTACAAGGCGTTCATGGAGCAGGTGACGATGTTCACGCAGCTTGGTAAAGTTCCGCACGATGATGCACCGGATAGTCTGGCACAGCTTGCCGATGAACTGTACAACGGAATCAATAAAATCGAGCCTGTCAAGAGGCCATTTTAATAATTCCCCTAAATAGCCGGGTGTGTTGGCATTAAAATTTGATTTGCCTATTGACATGGCTTACAATAGTACCAGGAAGATTTGCAGCTTCCTCTAGGTATTGCGTTGGCGAGATTTTTAAGTCATTTTTACTCGTCATTTGTTGTGTAATATCCTCCTTTCTTACTCACCCACGACAGCCGCCTTTCTCTGTCGTGGGGGTTATATGTTGCGTTTCCGAGTGGACGGAACGTTGTTTGTACTCCCCCAACTGACACGAAGCGGTTCAAACCCGCTACGCAGCACAACTATCCTCTTGCTTTGCATGGGATTTCTCTTTTGACACCTCACCGCTATTCCCGGCTCTCGATGTAAAAGGCTTTTTTGAATTTTCTCCTTTTGCAAAGAGCAGCGGTTAACCAATCAAGCCGGGTTTTTACGTTGCATTAGCTCAGTCAGGCTAGAGCATCCGGCTCATAACCGGACATACATTGGTTCAAATCCATTATGCAGCACCAAAATTGCAGCTGACCCATTTACGTCTGTCCGACAACTGAATGTAAAGGCTGCAATGGTTTTCTTCGGGCGAAGAATAGCACGGCTGGAAGTGCGAACAGTTTCCCAGTAGCTTCTGACAGGTCTGTACTCAACAGCCTGTTTCCAGAAATCCAACGAAAGGAGCGTTTATGCTAGTTAGAATCTGTTGCCCTTGTATCAGGCAGAATCCCATCTATAAGAACGTCCGCTGCAACCGCTATCTTGGCGAAGTAGACGGACGATACCATTTCAAGTGCGACAGATGCAAGGGCGTTATCGAAGGAGACACAAGGGAAGGATGGGTAAAAATTATCCATCCACCGGAAAAGTAAATAGCTTTTGAAGCGCAGTTTTGGCGCAGTGAGATAGACCTTAACAGGTTTGTCTTGCTGCGCTTTTTATTTTGCCGGAAAGGAGGAAAACATGGCTGAGTATCAGATAGTTGTTGACGGCTTTTTGAATGAGCCGCTGACCGGACGCAGACCGATTGAAACGCCGGAGACGGAAATCAATCAAGCAAACGTGCTGAAAGTGGTCACTGGCAAGGCAGAGCCTATTCATCTGCTGAACAAGAACGAGATTCGCTTTCTACACAACTACTATTTGGGTAGTCAGCCTGTCCTCAATCGCACGAAGGAGTATCACGCTGAAATTACCAATCGCATTGTAGAGAACCACGCCAATGAGTGCGTGGGCTTCTACACAGGCTACATGAGCGGCACTCCCTGCTCTTATGTGCGGTCTGAAACGGCAACAGGTGACGGTGAGGAAATCGCCCGCCTGTCCAACGCTTTGCAGTATGAGGGCAAAGATGCGCTTGATCGGCGGCTCTGGCAGTGGATGCTGGAGTGCGGACAGGGATACCGCATTGTTCTCCCTGATAAGGGGTACAACGGCAACTACCCGGACGAAACGCCCCTACTGGTGGATGTTCCCGACCCGGATATGGCGTATGTGATTTACAACTCCGGCATCGGTCACAAGCCCATCGCTAACATTCTGCACATCCCACGCAATTATCAGAATGACCTGAACGACCTAATTTGCGTGTATACACCAAACCAGTACTTTGAAATCGACAACGGCAAGGTTACGAAATCGGAGAACCATTCTCTTGGAATGCTGCCGATGGTCGAATACAAGCTGAACCCGGAGCGAATGGGTTTGTTTGAACCGGCTATCCCTGTGCTGGATGCCATCAACGACCTTGAAAGCAACCGTTTGGACGGCGTGGCGCAATTCATCCAATCCATCATGGTGTTTACCAACTGCCTTGTGGACAAGGACGCTCTCGACCAAGTGAAGGAACTTGGCGCAATGTGCCTGAAATCCACTTCTGGTCTGCCCGCTTCTGTGTCGCAGATTGCAAACGAGCTTGACCAGCAGCAGAGCCAGACCTTGCTTGATTCTATGCTGAACGTGTACCGCAGTCTGACTGCCATGCCTAGTGCCACTGGAAGCGAGAACGCGACATCTGACAACGTGGGCGCAGTCATTGTCCGTAATGGCTGGAATCACACCGAAGCAAGGGCGCAGCAGTACGAGAATATGTTCAAGCATGCTGAGCGTCAGAGCCTGTCTGTAATGCTGAAAATCTTGCGTGATACGGCTGGTTCTAAGCTGATGGCAAGTGACATCAACATCAAGCTGCCCCGCCGCCAGTATGACAACCAGCAGAGCAAGGTTCAGATTTTTGCGCAGATGATTCAGCAGCCGATTGACCCGCAGTTGGCGTTCACTACGCCCGGTCTGTTCCCTGACCCGCAGGCTGCTTACGAAATGAGCAAGCCTTTCCTGATTGCCGCTGGCAAGCTGGGTAAGGATGGGAAAGCACCGAAGCCACAGGAACAGCCTAAACAGGATGTTGCCGACACAAATGCCGAGAACATGGCAGACAAACAGTCTACCGATACCAATAAAGAAACAGAGGGTGAATAATCCTTTGCTATAAATACGGCAGGGAAGCCGGGATACAAATTTCGCAGCGTTGCAGGGAAGCAACGGTAAAAAAACGCAGGAGGAAATTAACGATATGAACTACAAAGCGTTACTTGGTGATGCCTACAAAGAGGGCATGACCGCCGATGAAATCATTTCTGCGCTTGAAAAAGTTGCAGACCCTAGCGCAGAGGTCGAGAAGCTGCGCAACGCCGTGACAAAAGCCAATGGCGAAGCTGCTGAGTACAAGAAGCAGCTCAAGGCAAAGCGCACCGATGACGAGAATGCTGCACAGGAACAGGCTGACAAGCTGGCAGAGATGCAGAAGCAGATTGAAGCCTTGACTGCCGACAAGGAAAACCTCGTCAAGGAAAAGACCCTTGCATCTTACCGTGAGAAGTTCGTTTCACAGGGTTATGACGCTGAACTTGCCAACAAGGCTGCGTCTGCACTGGCTGACGGTGACATGGACAAGGTGTTTAAGTTCCAGTCGGAATTTATGACCGCCCACGACACCGCTTACAAGGCTTCTCTGCTGAAGGATATGCCCACACCTCCGGGTGCGGATGGCAAGGGCGGTTCTGACAGTGAGGGCGTGGCGTTTGCTAAGAGCCTTGCACAGCAGAACGCAAATGCTTCTAAGGCATCGAGTGACGCAATGAGTGCTTTCCATTAACAAGGAGGAAAACATGAAGTTTACCCGAAACACGGTCAACGGAATCAACGATACCATCCTTGCTTCCAATGACTACACCGCCATCCCCTTTACCGTGACCGAAGCTGCTGCGGTTAAGGCTGGCTATCCCATGACGCTGGCTGGCAAGAAGGCAACTTCTGCCACCGCAGACGGCATTCTGTTGTATGACGTTGACCCGGCAGAGAACCCCAATGCTTCCCTGCTGATTCGTGGCGTTATCGACACCAAAAAGGCTGCCGCAAGCTCTGGCTTCACCTATGATTCTGATGCGGTTACTGCGCTCAAGACTGCCATTCCTGGCATCTTCTGCCGTGACAACATCAGCGTGAACGCTTAATAGGAGGTAAAACAACATGGCACTGAATCTTAAGGAAGTCTTTGCCCCGGCTGCGATTGCCGCCTATTGGACGAATGACCCTACCAACGCGATGCCCTTTGCATCTGATGCACTGTTTCCCGCCAAGAAGAAGGCCGGTCTCGACCTGAAGTGGCTGCGTGGTCACAAGGGCGTTGGCGTTTCCCTGATGCCCAGCGCATTTGACGCAAAGGCTACGTTCCGCACCCGTGAGGGCTTCAAGTTCGATGAGACCGAGATGCCGTTCTTCCGCGAGGGCTACCATCTGGGCGAGAAAGACCGTCAGGAAATCCTGCGTGTTCTGGACAGCAACGACCCCTATGCCCGTGATGTGATGAACCGTCTGTACGATGACACCGCACAGCTTATCACTGGCGCTCGTATCGTTCCTGAGCGCATGATCTGGCAGCTGCTGGCTCCCAGCAATGGCGTTCCTGGCATTACCATCAAGGCAAACGGCGTGAACTACACCTACAACTACGACCCGGACGGCACTTGGAAGTCCACCAACTACAAGGAAGTCTCTGTCGCAAAGTCCAAGTGGAACGTCGCCACCGCCACCCCCATTGCTGACCTGAACGCTGCAAAGGATGCTGTTCTGGCAAGCGTTGGCGAGGTTGTGACTGAGGTGTACATGAACACCGCCACCTTCCGCAACATGATTGCTGCGGACGAGGTGAAGAATCGGTTTATGACTGTCACCGCAAAGGCAAACGCCGTTCTGCTGGATGCCGAAGCACGGCAGATTGTCGAATCTGCAACCGGTCTGACCATCCATCTGTACGACAAGATGTTCAAGGCAGACCAGTACAGCGCAAGCGAGAAGTATCTGCCCGATGGCATGGTGGTGGTTGCTCCTTCTGGCGCTCTGGGCAGCACTTGGTACGGCACTACTCCTGAGGAAGCCGACCTGCTGTCCGGTCAGTCTGGTGCATCCGTGTCCATCGTGAACACTGGCGTTGCCATCACCACTGAGCTGACCGTTCACCCGGTCAACGCCAACGTCTATGCTTCTGAAATCGTCCTGCCGTCCTTTGAGCGCATGGACGCTGTGTACTGCATCAAGGCTTACTAAGGCGAAAGGAGGAAAGCAGCATGGGAGACCAGTATTCCGAAGCGGCAGTCAAGCTGGGGCAGTACATCGCTCCTGCACTTGACCGTGAAATCACGGACGAGGACTACCCACTCTTCGACCTGCTGCTTGATTTCGCCAAAGACAAGATATTTGCGCAGGGCTACCCCTTCGGCAACAGACCGGACGAGTTGCCCTTGCAATATCAGTCGTTGCAGATACGCATTGCAGCGGAACTGTACAACCACATCGGCGCAAACGGGCAGACGAGCTATACCAACAACGGCATTACTCGTGTGTGGGAAAGTTCCGATGTGGCGCAGTCCCTGTTGAATGAAGTAGTTCCGAGAGTAGGTGTTATCGGCTGATGTTCAATGGAAGCCCGCTGGATAAACGCCCGCTGTGGTATTCAAACCCTGTTGGCGAGAAAACGCCTGTTGTGGACGAGTGGGGAAACGAAACCGGCGAAACATCGCAGACGTGGAGCGACCCCGCAAAGCTGATGCTGAATGTCAGCCCGCCTACTGGTTCTGCGGAAGCAAGCCCTTTTGGAGCATTTACGGATTATAGCTACGTTGTCAGCTCGTCCAGCAAAAAGCGCAACACACCGCTTTATGAAGGTACACACGTCTGGTTTCAGACGGACATTTCAAAGCCCTTCAATTACACTGTGGTCAAAGTCGCAGAGCATATTACAGACACGTTGTATGCGCTAAAAGAGGTGGCTACAAGTGAAAATTAAAGTGAGGTTGAGCGATGCCGGACTCCGTGATGCGGAACGTCAGATACAGGAGTACAAGACCACCCTGAACAAGAAAGCTAGAGCGTTTGCTTTTCGCCTTTCGTGGCTGGGGCTTGAAGTCGCAAAGGTGCGTTTCGCTAATGCGGAATACGCTGGCTCAAATGACGTGAAATGCCATATTAACCAAAAAGACAAGACTTGCACCATCGTTGCAGAAGGCAAAGCGGTCGCCTTTATCGAGTTTGGCACTGGCGCACATCACAACGGATATGGCGGCGAACTACCGCCCGGTGTTGGTGCGCATGGCTCCTACGGCAAAGGGCAAGGCGCAAACCGCAGATGGTACTACTACGGAGAATCCGGCAATGCTGGCACGCCTGTCAAACAGGTGGATGGTAAAGGCCAGTTGAATTACACCAGCGGCAACGAGCCAGCTATGGCTATGTGGGGAGCTGTTGAGGAAATGGCTTCTCAAGTCGAAGCAACGTGGAGGGAGGTTTGGAATAGTTGATTGATTATTTCAACTCTATCTTTACGGCTGTTGCGACCGAACTTCGGAAACAGGTTCCCGGCATTTTTGTTACTGGTGAAATCAACGACAGCAACGTCAAAAAGTTTCCGTGTGTACAGATAGAGGAAAACAGCAACCTCCCGGTTCACCGGGATTCTGCCAGCCGAAGCAAGTACGCTGCTGTTTCCCTGCGTGTGCGTGTCTATTCCAACAAAACCAGCGGACGCATTTCAGAAGCACGCTCCATTGTGGGCATCGTAGATTCTGTATTGGAACCGCTCAATTTTTATCGAAAATCGTTTGCCCCGTTGAATGGGCTGTACAACAATTCCGTCTATCGGATTGATTGCAGTTACGGGGCAACAATCGGAGAGGACGGAATGATTTACCGAAACTAAGGAGGTAAACATTCTATGAGTACTGCTATCTCCGGTCTGAATACCACCCTGTATTGTGGCGACAGCGCAACCGCTCTGACGAAGCTGTGCGACATCAAGGATGTTCCCGACCTGATCTCTGAGCCGAACCTTCTGGATGCAACCACTCTATCTGACCCCATGCAGGTCAACATCTTCGGTATTATCCAGAGCGACACAAAGTCCTTTACCGCCAACTACAACAAGGATGACTACAAGAAAGTCAAGGAAGCTGGCTATGACGAGACTTCCGAAAGCAATGCCGTCAAGTACTACGCACTGAAAATGCAGGACGGATCCGGCTTTTCTTGGCAGGGTATGCATCAGGTTGGCCTGTCTGGCTTTGGTGTTGACGAGGTCGTGGAAATGACCATCAACTGTATCTTTACCAAGAAGCCTGAGTTCAGCGAAACTCTGACTATCACTGGCGGTTAAACCAAAAAAAAAAAAACAAATCAATCAAACCGGGCAGAACTGAACATCGGATTTGGTTCTGCCCCTATTTATAAAGGAGAGCATTTATTATGGCTGCAAAAGTTATCAATTTTCATTCCCCCGATGGCAAGAACACTTACGAGCTGACTTTCACCCGTGACAGCGTGGAAGCCACCGAACGCGCAGGCTTTCAGATTGGTCAGTACACCCAGATGACCAACCTGCTGTCCAACTCCCGCGCCCTGTTCTACGGCGCGTTTATCGCCCGGAATCGTGGCATCAAGCGTAAAGTCGTGGACGAAATGTTTGCCCACATCGACGAGAAGGAAGAGCTGATGGCTGCGCTGCTTGAAATGTTCATGGATGCTTCCAAGTCTCTGCTGGCGACTGATACTGAGGACAAGACCGCAAAAAACGCAACGTGGGAGATTGTGTAACCGCACAATCTCAGGAATCAGACGGAGAGGGAGAATCGTTCTCCTTCTCCAAGCTGTTCCACGATGTAGAAGCCTATTACATCTCCATCGGCATGACCTACGAGCAGTTCTGGCACGGCGATGTCTGGCTGGCTAAGGTATATCGTGACGCAGAGGAGCTGCGAGAACGCAGAGCCAATGCAGAAGCTTGGAGAAATGGCTTTTACATGGCATCTGCGCTTTCCTCTACGGTTGGCAATATGTTCCGAAAGAAAGGGTCTAGACCTATCAAGTACATGGATAGACCGATTCCCCTTACTCAAAAGGAGAAGGAAGAGTATGAATACCAACGTGCTGCGGAAGCACAGGAGCGAATCAAACGTATGATGTTCTCCATGATGGAGCAAAAGGATGGTGGTAGTGATGGCTGATGTTGATATTACAAGCTTATCCGTAGAAATCTCTGCGGAATCCAGCGGTGCGGAGCTTAATATCGACAAGCTCGCTACCGCCATTTCTAATTTGCGGACGAAAGGCAACGTGGCAAAGGTTTGCAGTAGTCTTGATAAGTTATCTGCTTCTATTTCCGCTCTTAAATCCGCATCTACTGGGCTGGACGGTCTTAGCAAAATCACGTCTTTTATGAACGGTTTTGCTAATGTAGACCTTACTCAAAGTGCAAAAGGAATCCGCTCTGTTGCTAATGCTTTGAACAAAATTTTGTCCGTCAATCTTGGAAACATGGATTTTTCCGGGCTTGGCAGCAAGATGAACAGCTTGAAGAACGGCTTTTCCCCTATTTCTTCTATTAGCGATTCTTCCATTAAGAGTTTGCGTAGCGTAAGCAGTGCAATCAATTCCATTGCTAAAATCCCAAGCATTACAAAGAAACTGGACTCTAAAACGCTTGATGATTTTGCGGAAGTTTGTAAGAAAGTGGCATCCGCTATTTCTCCACTCGCTTCCAAGCTGGACAAGGTAGGACGCTCTTTTTCTTCGCTTCCATCTAAAATTAAAAGTGCTGTCAATTCTACAACCCACTTTTCTTCGGCAAACCAGAAAGCAAGTGCTAGTCTTTCAAGTTTGGAAAACCAGTTAGAAACCATCAAGAAACGTGCAGCACAGCTAGTTTCTCTGAAAGCTATTGCCACTTATCTTGCTAATGCCGTTACTAAGTTCAATGACTTTTATGAAGCAACAGACTTGTTCAATAACGCAATGGGCGAGTTAAGCGGTCAAGCAACAGAGCTTATCAATAAGATGGAGTCTCTGCTTGGCATCGACCCGACAGAAGCAATGACAAATATTGCTACGCTCCAAAGCCTTGCAACTTCGTTCGGTCTAGCAAGCGATAAAGCGTATATCTTATCCAAGAACCTGACTCAACTTGCCTATGACGAATCGTCCTATTGGAATAAAGATACTGCTACCACCTTTACCGCAATTGCTTCTGCTATCTCTGGAGAACTTGAGCCTATTCGCCGTTTGGGCGTTGATCTGTCTCAGGCACGGTTACAGCAGGAACTTCTTGCTTTGGGATTTAACAAACAGGTTTCTAGTTTGTCTCAGGCAGATAAGGCGGTTCTTCGTTATATTGCCATTATGAAGCAGACTGCCAATGTGCAGGGCAACCTTGCACAGACCATTAGTAGCCCCGCCAATATGGTACGCATTTTGAAGTCTGAAATTTCACAGCTCGCAAAGGCTGTTGGTCAGCTTCTTTATCCCGCATTTAAGGCGATTCTCCCCGTTCTGATTGCGGCAGTTGACCTTATCAAAGAATTTGTGGTCTCTCTTGCATCTGCGTTCGGACAGAAAATTGAATTTACCGATTTTAGCAAGACACAGAAAGATATTGGTGGCGTGGCCAACGCTATGGATGACACCGCCGACGCTACAAAATCGGCAGCAAAAGCAGCCAAAGACTATACGATGGGTTTTGATGAATTAAACATTATCGACCCTTCACAAAACTCTGGTTCTTCCGGTTCTGGTGGCGGCGCTACTGGTAATCTGCTCGGTGATGTTGACCTTTCCCAATATGATATGTTCAAAGATTATGCTGGAAGCGTTGTTGATGAGATTAAGGCGAAATTAAAATCTCTCGATTCTTTTCAAATCGGAACCCAAATTGGTGAACAGCTAAATAAACTTATGGGCATGATTTATGATGCCATCCATTCTGTTGATTGGGCCTCGCTTGGAGCAGTTTTTGCAGATGGCATTAACGGGCTCGTGGATTCTGTAGACTGGGATTTGTTTGGTCGATTGCTTGCGGACAGATTCATTATCGAGTTTGAGCTTCTTGGCGGTTTCCTGTCTCAGCTTGACTGGACATCTGTGCTTAACGCCTTTATTGATGGCTTTTCTGGATTCTTTCACGAACTTTCAGATTGGATAGCAACAGTAGATTGGACTGGTGTTGGGAAGCAATTAACTGATAAGCTTTCCGATGCTTTTCAAAATGTTGAGATTGAAAAGCTTGCAAGAGTTCTTTTTAACTTTATCACTGATAGCATTAACGCTGTTTCTGATTTCTTGGCTGGAACAGACTCTTACCAGCTCGGCCAAGACCTCGTTGACTTTGCTATTAGAGCCGTTACTTCTGTAGATTGGGCCGGGCTAGCTCAAGCCATAGGTCGTTTCTTTGGCGAAGCGTTCATTGAAGCGCTCGACTTCATGGGTGGTCTAGTTTCTCGAATTGCCGATTATTTTGAAGAGAAAGTAGCAGAGGGGCCGTTCGATAATGTTGGCCTGAATATCGTCTACGGTATTTATTACGGCATTCAAGACGCAATCACAAATGTTGCTTCTTGGATTGTTGAAAATGTGTTCAATCCGTTTATCAATGGCTTTAAGTCTGCCTTTGGAATCAATTCCCCATCTACCGTAATGGCTGAACAAGGCGGATACATTATCGCCGGATTGAAGAAAGGTATCACTGACGCTATCTCTAGCGTAACTGAAACTGCGAAAAAAATTCTTTCTGCAATCAAGAGCGCATTTGACAATTTTAGCCTTTTTGATATTGGCAAGAACCTGATTCAGGGTCTTATTAACGGCGTGAACAATATGATTGAAACAGCTAAAAATGCTGTCGCAAATGTTGGAAACGCAGTTATCGACAAGGTTAAGAACGTTCTTGGCATCCATTCCCCTTCTACTGTGTTTGCGGAGATTGGCGGTTACATCGATCAAGGCCTTGCAAACGGTATCACTGCTGCTATTTCCTACGTCGCCACTGCTATGCAGGGCGTTGTAGCCACTGTGCAGGAAAAAGGCAATGAGCTGATTAACGCTGGCTCTACTCAGGCGACCGGATATGTAAACAACTTCTTAAATAGCCTTGACACGGAGTGGCAGCACATTGACCAGAGCTTGCAGGCAGATTTCTTTGGTAGCATTGGCACTCTGTGGGATGCGATTTCTAACGGCGATCTTCAAAAACTCGGCACATGGGCCGCTTCCTATTTCTATCATGCAATGGACGATGAGCAGCGAAAGCAAATCAAGTCCATTGCCGATAACAGCTTGCAGTGGTTGACGCAGGGGTTGAGCAGCGTTTGGAACAACATTGCAGGCATGGCTTCTAGTTTTATCAGCCAGTTCGTTCCTTCTGCTATGGCCGCAACATCCGCTCAGACGAGTTTGAACATTGCAATGGATGCAAACCCTGTTATGCTGGTTATTTCCCTGATTGGTATGCTGGTTGGCGCTCTTGTCAATTTTGCCAATAAGAACAAGAGCATCGCCTCGTTCCTGTCTAATCTTTGGTATGGAATCGGCGATTTCTTTTCAATTGTCTTTGAAACCATTTTACGCGTTATTGGCACGGCAGTTCAGGGCTTTGTGGATGCAATTAACGCCTTAATTTGGGCATGGAATAAGGTTCCTCTTCATAGCAAGATGGATTATGTTTCTAACCCTATGTACGACTGGGCAGACAAAGTTGCAAATGAACGTAAAGAAAGCCAGCGCAAACGTCAAGAAGCGGCCAATAGCAGCTTTGACGATTCCAAAGACCCAACCAACTACGAACAGCAGTACAAGGAACTGCTGGAAAAGTACAAAAATGGTTCTTACCCAGGAACGAAAGAATGGGATAAAAACAACGGCACATCCTCCGGTTCTTATGGCGGCACTACAAGTGTAAACGTCAACATCAACGAAGAGGAAATGCGTGAATCTGTTTACAATGGCACTTACAACGCATTCCTCGATATCTTCCAGCGATATGGTGACGAACTGACCGGTGGCAAAGAACTCAAAATTTACCTTGATGGAAAGCAGATTACAGCATCCGTTGAGAAACGGCAGAACGCCCGTGGACAGTCTTTGATGGGCAGTGAAGTTTACAGCTACTAAGGAGGTGGCGGTTTATGGCAATTCCAGCACTGGTAACGGTAAATGGCGTAGATTTGCCGGAACCTTCTTCTTACGAAGCGACCACTAGCACCATCGTGGATTCCGGACGGAATGTTCAAGGTAAAGTAGTTGGCTCTGTTGTGCGGCATGATGTAGCAAAGGTGTCCCTGAAGTGGAACTACCTCACCGCACAACAGTGGGCCGCTATTCTCAGCCTGTTCACGACACGATTTTACTGTACCGTTCGCTTTTATAACCAGGCAAAGGCCGGATACGATACGCGGCAGATGTACGTTTCAGACCGAACATCTGGTATGTGGCGGCGCGGGCCTAAAACAGGTAATGTGATGGGCTGGACGGATTGTTCGATTGCGCTTGTGGAGGTATAGCCTATGGTACAACCTTCTCAGAAGTGGCTTGACAAGTTTTCCGAAACGCTTGTGCCGGAGATGTTTGTACGCATCACCTATGGCGTTACAGAACCGGGTTTGCAAGAAGACGCGATTCCTAGCACAAACGGCGAAACGTTCTTTAGCAATGTATCTTCTATTGTTGACAGTGAATCTCATACTTATACGAAATATTCTACTGGTGAATTGAATTTCACTGTTTTGGACGGAAATTATACCTTGCTTGATAGAAGCGTAAAACCTCAGGAGGCTGGTTATGTTAGTGAAAATTGCGTTTCAACCTCAAACCACCCGATTATTACGCTCTCGTTCAGCAAGGTTCATACCGTGACGATTCCTGGCATTACCATCACATGGTCGTCAACGTTCAATGAATGGCCGACAAGCTTCAAGCTGACCGCTTATTCTGGAAGCACAGTCGTATCCACCAAAACAGTGTCGGATAATTCCTCTATCACCACTGACATTGACTGGGAGATTGCAAACTATGATTCCATTTCCATTCAAATCTTGTCGTGGTGCTTGGAAAATCGTCGTGCAAGGGTTGAGCAAATAAAGCTGGGCCAGTTCATTGTGTTTGAGAAGAAAGATATTTTTTCGTACAAGCACGATTCCACAAGAGACCCGATCAGCGGTCAGCTTCCAAATGATAGCATCACTTTTACGGTGGATAACAGCACGCAGAAGTGGAACCCGATCAACCCGGAAGGTCTTTACAAATACCTGTATGAGCGCCAGCCTATCTCTGTGGAGTACGGCATGGACTTAGACGGAACGGTTGAATGGATTACTGGTGGCAAGTTCTTCTTGTCTGAGTGGAGTGTTCCTTCTAATAGCATTGAAGCTAGCTTTACGGCCCGTGATGCTTTTGGCTATCTGATGGTCTCCAACTACACAGGAAGAATGTATGGCACTCTTTATGAGATGGCCTACGATGCGTTGGAACTTTTAAGTGACAACGTGGCAACGTTTCAGATTTCCGAAGAGCTGAAAAATTATAGCACAGATATTACAAGCCAGGATAAAAGCAATTATAAGGACTCTGACATTTTGCAGATGGTTGCTAACGCAGCTGGCATGGCAACGTATCAGACCCGAGAAGGCGTGATTGTAATTGGACGAATTCCTGATATCTCCACTGCAAAAGCAAACCTTGCCGGTGAAATCGACATTGTCAACAACTTTAACTGGCCTGAGATTGCATTCTCTTCCCCGCTGAAAAATGTGACTTGCTCGATTGACGTAAAATCTTCCGATGGTTCAAGCACTACAAGCAAAACGTATTCTTACCCAGAAAACCCAACAGGGAGCGGAGCAACGCAGACTGTTAGCAATGAAATGTTGTCTCAAAGCGTTCTCAGCCAGAGCAGGAATATTTTGACAGAAGCATACAAGGTGCTTTCTAACCGCCGCAAGGTCACATTGAAATATCGTGCAAGCCCACATTTTGACGCTTTGGACTATGTTCTTGTTCATCACCAGTTTGGCTATTCCTCTGTACTGTTGACTACGAGCTTTTCTTATCAGTATTCCGGCTGTTTTCACGGGACGGTCGAAGGGTATCTCTTGGAAGGAGCTGATGTTCGTTGACCAGGTGGATTACAGACAGAACCAATAATGACGTTGCGCAAGTCAAGGTGCTTGCATTGAAAGCAAAAGCAGGAACGTGGACAGAGAAAGAGCAGGCAGAATGGGCCGCTGGCATGAAGGGCGCTCTGAGCTACATGGACTATAACCGCATTGAAGGTGGAATCCAAGAGATCGCTTCTATCTTGAACGCATCTGTTTCGGTGAAAACCGATTGGGATGTAAACGGATACCTGACTGTCTCGGATGCTTCCCGGTGGCTTTCCAATATCAAAGCAATTCGTTCTTTGTGCAGCGGCAAGAATGATACCCCCGAAACCCCCGCTTCCCTCAATTACCTGCACTATACGATTATCAATCAGGTCGAAGAAATTCTACTTGATATCGAAACGATAGCCAATAACCATCTAATCTACTGTTCAGAGCCGGTCTGTGGAGGTGAACCTTACTATGCACTTTGTTGACCGAGAAGCAAAGTACCCAAACCGATGGACAATGAAAAAGTCTGACGGCACATCGGAAGTTGTCACACTGGTTCGCAACGATGAGCCTATCGTTGAAGGCACTCCTATGAATGCCGAAACGCTGAATACTCTTTCAGACGTTGCAGGTGCGGACATTGCAAGAATTGCCGCTGAAAAAGCAGAGCTGAATGCAAAACTGTCCGAAGTAAATGCCAAAACGTCCGCACAAGAGTCACAGAAGCAAGCTGAAAACTCCGCTGAAAGCGCCCGCCTTGCAGAACAAAGCGCTAATAAAGGCGGTTGGATGAACTTTGAACAGAAGAACGGCGTTCTTTATATGGTTAAAAGCGATAGCTTGACCGAAATAAATATGCAAGACAACGGCTCTGGGATTTTGGAGGTGACGTTTGAATGAGCAAAACAATTGAAATCGGCCCTTATAGCGCCTATGCCATTGCTGTAAAGCATGGATATGTTGGCACAGAAGAGGACTGGATTAAAGCAGTCGAAGCAGCTCGAAAGAGCGCAGAGGAAAGCGCAGCCAATGCAAAACGAGAAGCGGACAAGGCTTTTACTTCTGCTACTACTGCCACTGAACAGGCCGGAATTGCAACCACAAAAGCTGGTGAATCTGCCGCATCCGCTGATGCTTCTGCATCCAGTGCATCTGCCGCTGCAACCAGTGAAGCCAATGCAAAGAAATACTCGGAAGAGGCCGGGGCCAAAGCAAATACTGATAAGACCCTGAGCATTGAAAACGCCCCTGCGGACGCAAAGGCTACCGGTGATGCTCTGGCAGGCAAAGCAGACTCCGTCGTTCCACATGATCTTTCTATTCCGATCACGGGATGGCAAACAGACACAGAAGTTGCAGAGTATCCGCATTACATTGACATTACAGCAGATGTTACGTCCACGACTGTGGTATCTGTCAGCATTGACCCTGCAAGTGCAGACGTAGCCGGTAAAGCTATGCTTGTAAACCCCGAAACTCGAACCGGAGCTATCCGTATCCGTGCACACAACATTCCGACTGCGGAAATTTCCGCCCGGTGGTATCCCATCAAGTATGGTGGCCAGTTCTATGGTGACGGCTCCATCTATTCCAACTTCCTGCTTGCGGCACATCCTGTGGGTAGTATCTATCAGACCATCAGCCCGGAAAACCCGGCTGTGACTTTTGGCGGCGGCACGTGGGAAAAGATTGCGCAAGATAGGGTGTTAATGGGCGCAAGTGATACGCACCTGGCTGGTACAACGGTAGAGGCTGGACTGCCGAATATCAAGGGCTCTTTTGAGGCAAGACCCCACATGTCTGGAAACGAGTTTGTGGGCGGTTCGATTACAGGCGGGGATGGTAAGCTATTTGCACATTCAATTCAAACTTCTAACAATTTAAATAATTCAATGACAGAAACCGGTAATGCATACAAAAGCGATGTAGTGTTTTTTAACGCATCTGCTTCCAACTCCATTTACGGCGCTTCCACCACCGTCCAACCCCCGGCATACTTTACTTACACTTGGCTTCGTACCGACTGAAAGGAGAAACAATGGCACTAGGAGAACTCAAAAACGGCATTGGCCCTGATGCCTATGCTATCTATCAGCAAGTCCTTGCGGCGGTAGTCGAGCGGGACCACCCCGTGGGCAGTCTGTACATCAGCGAAAACGCAACCAGCCCGGCCGAGCTTTACGGCGGCACATGGGAACGCATTGAGGGCAAGTTTATCATGGGCGCAAGCGATACCTACCAGGCAGGGAGTACGGGGGGCGAAGCAGAACATACACTAACAGAAGGCGAATTACCGAATATAACTGGTAATTTTGATTTTCAATCAGACGGAAATAATCAGGGTATTGTAACCGGAGCACATGGTGTATTTAGTTTTGGCCAAATGTCTACTGGGGGGTTCCAACCGAACAATAAAATAGACGAATCGAATTGTGCTCGGCAAATAAGAATGTCTTTTGGGTCTAATTCACCTCATAACAATATTCCTCCCTACTACTCCGCGTATATATGGCGCAGAGTGGCATAACCGAAAGGAGCACACATGAAAATTATCGACAGCAACGGCAACCACATGGAAAACCCCGACTTGACGAAAGGCTACCTCAAGCAGGAGACCCAGACCATCCACCACGATGCTGTGGCGGGCGTGGAAGAGGTCAGTCACTACGAGTACAAGACCTACCCCAACGGGGGCCGTGACCGCTGGAAGGTGGTGGACGTGCCCGGTGTCGCCGCAAAGGGAGCCTATGACGAAGAGGTGGAAGTGCAGCGGTATGTGCTGTACACCGCCGAAGAGCTGGCCGCGCAGGAAAAGGCCCGCAAGGAAGCAGAGGAAAAGGCGCAGCTGCCCACCGCAGAAGAGCGCCTTGCTGCTCTGGAAGCAGCTATGCTCGACCTGCTGGCCGCACAGTAAGGAGGATGTTATGGTTTTGTTCTATGTGACCCAAATCAAATTGCACCGCTTTGACGGCGCTTTTACCATCGACAACGTGCCTGACCGGTACAAGGATGCCGTGATGAAAAAGCTGACGGAGGAGGGATTTTATGAGGTGGAAAGTAATTCTTGACTTCCTGCGGGATATCTTTTCGGCGCTTTCCCACGCTGCCGGTGACAGCGCCGACAAGAAAGAACCTGCTCCTGCACCGGACGTGTCCACAGTGAACACCGTGACCGGGTGGGCAGGTGAGCCGCCCTACCGCTATCTCGACGTGAGCCGGTATCAGGGCACTATCGACTGGGCAAAGGTCAAGGCCGCAGGCTACAAGGGTGCGATGCTCAAGACGGTCTCCACCAACCGCAAGCTTTCCAAGCGGGCAGACGGGCTGTACATCGACCCCACCTTTGAGACTAATTACCGCAACGCCCGGGATGCCGGGCTGGACGTGGGCGTGTACTACTACACCTACGCCACCAGCGAGGCCATGGCCGATGCAGAGCTTGCCCTTGTGCGGCAGGCGGTCTACGGCAAGGAGCTGACCATGCCTGTGGCGGTGGACGTGGAAGAAAACAAGCTCAAGCAGCTGTCCACGCTTGACCTGTCCAATCTTACCGCTTACGCGCTGGAACAGGTGGAGCGGATGGGCTTTTACGCCCAGCTCTACACCTACACCGGTTACAAGTATGAGCTGGACATGGCTCGGCTGTCCTCTCGGTGGGATGTCTGGCTGGCTGACTACACCGGCAAAACGCCCAACGTAACGTTTAACTACAACGCCCACCAGCACACCAGCAAGGGCAGCGTGCCGGGCATCTCCGGCAACGTTGACCTCAACGTGACCACCCTCAACTACCCGAAAATCATCCGCAAGAAGGGTCTGACCCGTCTCCGGGAGGGCGCATGAAAGAATTTATTCTGAAGCACATCGGAGAACTGATTTTTACAGGCATCTCCGGCGTTTTGACCGCAGCCTATCGCAGCTTGTCCAAGCGCATCAAGGCGCAGGAAGAGGATCGCAAGGCTGTGAAAGAGGGCCTGCTTGCCATCATGCACGACCGGCTGTACCAGTCCTGCACCTTTTACATCAAGCAAGGCAGCATCGACACCGGCGGCCTGAAAAACTTAGAATACCTCTACAAAAGCTATCACGCACTGGGTGGAAATGGCACAGGCACGGAGCTGTACAACCGGGCCAAAGCACTTCCTATCTGTGACTGAGAAAGGAGACACCAATCATGGAAATGATTCATAACCTTTTAACCGCACTTCCTGCCCCTGTGGCCCTCGTGCTCATGCTGGGTGGGTTCATCTTCTATGCCCTGGGCTGCATCCGGCTGGGCTATGGTGCTGCTGTCAAGGGCACCGTGCTTGACCTGATCGAGCAGGCAGAGCACGAGATTCAGGGCACAAAGCGCGGCGCAGAGCGCAAGGCGTGGTGCGTCAAGATGCTCCGGGCCGCCCTGAGTACCAGCAAGTGGGGCAGACTTATCAGCTGGGCCATCACCGATGAGACCATCGGCACCATCATCCAGTTTTTCTTTGACCGCGCAAAGGCGGCCCTGAGTAAGGAGTAAGACCATGAGCAGCACTACATACCAGATTTACGCCAAAAACAAGCAAATCCATCGTAAAGTGAGCATAATTTGCACACTTTCAGTGCGAATTTCCCGTTTTCAGCATAAATTCACCGCTATGGTGCGCAACGCAGGACAGCTTCCGCAGCCCTTCTGGCTCGGTGCTGCCTGTGGCGGCGGCTCGTGTAGTCTTTCCGCCAGCGTTGCAAGGGCTTAATGCAGAACAGATAAAAGCTGTGATAAAACGTTCGCCGCTTGGGAGGTATGACCGGAAAATCGCCCGGTTGCGGTACGTTGACCAGCTATGTCAAGTTGATATTGCAGCGCGTGTGCCGTATTGTCGGACATCAATCGGCAATAGGCTGAAAATTATTGATAAAATGCTGGATGTGTGATACTATACTTTTAATTGGGTGCGTTTTCTTGTGAAGCGCGTTGAAGCGGCAGGCTTTCGGGTCTGCCGCTTTTCTTTTTTTACGATTTGCTGGTGGATTTTGTTTTATTCGCACTAGTTTTGTCGAAAGCATTGCCATATATTGGATGATGTGATATCTTAGCATTGCACTCCAATGTGTGTGCCCTTAACAGTTAAGCGCTCATGCGGATTTTTCCGTGTGGGCGCTTTTCTTTTTTGCTCATAGTAATCAAGCTCTAATCAAGCTTTAAGCAAGGTTTAAGCAAGATTTTTTGTCCTTCGTTGTGCGTTCGTTGTCCTTCACTTTTTTCTGATGCGGTACACTGAGAGCACAAGGAGGGATGTTTTATGAGCTATTATCCGACACCCGGAACGCCTTACGTTCCGCAGCAGCCTGTCAATCCTTACGGTGGCATGGGAACGGTAGGCCTTGCCACTCCCCTGCCCAACACGCAGATGCAGCAGGCACAGCCGCAGCGTCCGCAGCCGATGAATGGGCAGCAGCCTGTTCAGCAGTCGGCACAAGATGGCGGTTGGTTGCTTGGCAGACCTGTTTCCAGCAGAGAAGAGTTTTTGGCGATACCGTCTGACCTGTACGGAAGATGGACGTATTGCCCGGATTTGCGTAGTGGGGTCATCTACTGCAAACGTCTGAACCCAAACACTTGTGAATCTGACGTGTTAGAGTTTTACAGCCCGGAAGCATGGCGGCAAATGCAAGCGCAACAGGCACAGCAGACCGCTGCACCAACACAGCAGTATGTGCCTGTTGAGCAATACAATGCCCTCGTCCACCGTTTGGATGAGTTGGAAAAGTGGCAGAAGAGCTTTTCTAAGCCCACTGCCACCGCAAAGAAAGGAGAATAAGCAATGTCCTCTCCGTTTGATATGATTACTCACAGCCCTATCATGCAGCTTGCAAATCTGGCTCGCGCCGGGCAAAACCCGATGGGGCTTATCCAGCAGCTGGGTGGGCAGAGCGCACCCATCATGCAGGGGCTGAACCTGATTCAGGGCAAAAACGAAGCGCAACTCAGGACGATGGCGCAGAACCTCGCCAAAGAGCGTGGCATCGACCTGAACCAACTGGCAAGCGCCCTAAATTTGACGCTTCCGAAGTGAGGAGGCTTTACAATGGATGATTTTGAAAACAACCATTCCGAAAAAGATTTTGACATCAACAATCTGTGTGGCAATGACAAAATATGGGTTCCTTTAATGCTTGGCTTGATTTTCGGTGCTGCCAGCAAAAATTGGGTTGACCAAAAAGACAAAAAAGACAACCCTCCAAGTTGACTTAACAATCCTAAAATAAGCATCCTTCTAAGCGAAACGCTTCTCAGTTTTGCGGACTTGACAAAAACCGCGTTTGTTTGGCTTCGCCCATCGCATACGGCGGTGGGATAGCATAACGCAAAACTGAAAGGAGTTTTGTTATGGACGATTTTGCAACTGGCTATCTGGCTGGGCAGGACGGCGGCAACAACAACGGCGGATTCTTCGGCAACGAAGGCCTGTGGGCTGTTATTATCCTTGCCATCATCTTCGGCTGGGGTACAAACGGCTATGGCCGGAACGGCGGTGACAACGGCATGAACGCTTACATCCCCTATCTGGTCGGCACAGGCGCAACCGGG
>OBDN01000236.1_pt1 | contig 20598 bp, 16 predicted proteins | sample 1518141 | NCBI WGS metagenome assembly OBDN01 (sample SAMN01760937, study PRJEB22395) | human gut metagenome
GATAAACGCTGAAGGCATCTAAGCGTGAAGCCCCCCTCAAGATGAGATATCCCTCAGAAATGAGTAAGACCCCTTGAAGACTACGAGGTAGATAGGAATGAGGTGTAAGCACAGCAATGTGTTCAGCTGACATTTACTAATCGGTCGAGGGCTTGACCAAAGGTTTTGGATAGGAAAAGGATGTAAGTTAAGGTATAAGAGATAGAGTTTCAGTGTTCGGTTTTGAAGGAATAAATTAAAAACGATAGCTTTCTGCTATCGTTTTTTTATGCATTAATTTCAGATAATTGTTTCTTTTTTTAAAATATATGTTATAATTAATTGAGAAAGTAGTAAAAGGCTGCATTGCAGGCTTCTTAAAATATGTGGCATAAAGAATATGGCATAAAGAACAAAAGCAGCGGGAAGGGCACAGGAGTAAGTATGGATACTAAGATATTACTTGAAAACGGAACAAATGAATTGGAGATTCTGGAGTTTACCCTGGCAGGTAATTCCTACGGAATTAATGTTGCCAAGATCAAAGAGATCATCACCTATCAGCCAGTAACACCGGTTCCGAATTCACATCCCAGTATTGAAGGTATTTTCATGCCGAGAGATACTATGATCACCGCCATTGATCTGAAGAATTGTCTGGGGCGTGGTGAATCTGAGAAAAAAGGATTATTTATCGTTACCAACTTTAATAAGCTGGATATTGCATTCCATGTAGAATCTGTATTAGGTATTCACAGAGTAAGCTGGAGAGATATTATTAAGCCGGATATCACCATTTCTGCAGCAGATGAGAGTGTTGCTACCGGCATTATCAAGAAAAATGACAAGCTGATCATTATTCTGGATTTCGAGAAGATCGTATCTGACATCAATCCGGAGACAGGACTGAAGATGTCCGAGCTGAATGAACTGGGAGAGCGTACAAGAAGCTCTGTTCCTATTCTGATTGCAGAGGATTCCCCTCTGCTTAACAAGCTGATTGTAGATTCCCTGAAGGCAGCCGGCTATGTAAATCTGATCCATACAGAGAACGGTCAGAAAGCATATGATGTTATTACGCAGTGCAAAGAGGATGGTACACTGGATCAGCATGTTCGTTGTATCATCACCGATATTGAGATGCCGGAAATGGATGGTCACAGACTGACCAAGCTTGTGAAGAGCGATGATGCGACCAAGGACATTCCTATTATCATTTTCTCATCACTGGTTAATGATGACATGAAGAGAAAGGGAGAGGCTTTGGGAGCAGATGCACAGCTTTCCAAACCCGAGATCGGTAATCTGGTAAGAATTGTGGACGAACTGGTAGCAGAGAAGCATTTAGACAGATAGTAAGTTTAGAGAAGCAAAAAGGCTGGGATAGTCCCAGCCTTTTGCTATAATATCAGGATACAGTTATGGATAAACAAACAGAAGAAATTCTTCAGAAAATTGAAGAAGCGGAATATGTGCTGGTGGGCCTGGGACAGGAGTTTGACATGGAATTTTTCCTGCAAAGCAGAGAAGATTACCGCAGAATCCGGGAACAGTTACAACAGCAGAATGTACTTTGGCTTTTGCCTTATGTGGAAGAACAATTCCGCAGACAGTATTTGCCGGAGATGGAAGCAGAGATCGAGAAGGGATTGCAGAAGCTGGCAAAAGTATTGGAAAAAAAGAGTTATTTTGTGGTTTCATCTTCGCTGAATCATAAATTGGCAGAGGTTCCCTGGAAAAAAATGTTATTGAAAAAAGAGCGATTCGTGGCACCCTGTGGAGACTGGACGAAAAAACAGTGCCCGGACGGGTGTGAGGAAGGCATCCAGACAGTGACAGAAGCAGATGAGGAACAATTGCAGGAGAGTTTTAAGAAGCTGCAGACTAACGGGTTTTCGGTTCCGGATTTGGGAAAATGTCCAAAGTGCGGGAAAAAGTTGGTACTCAACAATGTCTATGCCGGCCGATACGATGAAAAAGGATATTTGAAAACCTGGACAGAATATCAGAACTGGCTGCAAAATACCCTGAATCATAAAATGGTGTTGTTGGAGATTGGGGAGGGGAACCGTTTTCCTACGATTATACGTTCCCCTTTTGAGAGAATCGCTTTGTTTCAACAAAAAGCAGACCTTTATTGTATAGATGGAGAACAAAATCCCATTGCCTGGCTGCTCAGCCTGTGTTAAACTTAACATGTTAGTAACTTGTGAGAAAGCGGAGGAATGACATATGCCTTCACAGGAGGAATACCTGGATAATTTATTAAAAGGAATTGAAACAGAAAATACGGAAACAGAGGTTACAAAGGAGCCGAAAATGACCGGGACGGAGGAAGAAACTGCCAAAGCACCGGAAACGCCGGAGCCTGTGGAAGAGAGTGGAATTCAGGTCGATATGAGCGATATGGATGATCTGCTGCAGTCGGCGCTGGATGCTCAAAAAGCTGATTCATCAGAGCAGGAAACGGAAGCAAGTCAGCCTGTAGCGGAAAATACAGCCATTCTTCCAGAGGAGACAGCTTCTATGTCTGAGGATGAAATTAACAGGCTATTGCAGCAGAGCCAGGAGCAATCCGGGGATGCTCCGGCACAGGAGAGCAACGATGCTAATGACGATCTGATCAAAATGTTGGAGAATGCGGATGACGAGGGATTGTCAAATATTCTGGATCAGGTGACACCGGAGACTGCACAGCCGGAGGAAACAGCAGAGCGGGAAGAAGACAACGGCAAGCGCGGAAAAAAGAAAAAAGAAAAGAAAAAGAAGCTGGGATTTTTTGAACGGTTTAAGAAGAAATCCAAGGAAGAACCGGAAGCAGCACCGGATGAGACAGAATCAGCACAGCCTGCGGGAGAGGAAGTTACATCGGATATCCCGGAAACTGTGCCGGATGATCTTGCGGATCTGTCTTCCCTGAAGGATGGCATGGATGATACAGACAAAACACCGATGGAGGCTTCTGACAACACGGAAAGTGTAGAAAGTACGGAAAATGCTGCGGAAAACGGAGATGCAGGAGGCCTGGATGACGATCTGGACGCTTTACTGGCGGGAGCATTTCCGGAGCAGTCGGAGAACAGCACGGATAATGCATCCGGAGAACCGGAATCTGCAGATGTGATGGATATTCTGAAGGCTGCAGGCGCAGACATCATGGATGAGCCGGAACAGAAGAAAGAGAAAAAAGGCTTTTTTGCCAAATTATTAGATCTGTTCACCGAGGAGGACGAGGAAGAAGAGGAAGCGGATCAGTTGCAGCTGTCCGATGAGAACAAGAAGATCCTGGAAGAGATGGACAAGGGCGGCAAGAACAAGAAGGGAAAAAAACAGAAAAAGCCTAAAAAAGAAAAGCAGCCCAAGCCCAAGAAACCGGCAAAAGAAAAAAAGAAAAAAGAAAAGCCGGAAAAGGAAGATAAGCCGTCAGTATCGGAGAAAAAGCTTTCTCCGAAGAAAATCCTCCCGATTGTAGTGGTATGTATTTCTCTGGGGGCGGTGATTCTGTTGCTGGGTAACTTCCTGGCGGATTATACCGCGAAGCGCAGCGGTAGAGAAGCTTACTATGCCGGAGATTATCAGACCTGTTACCAGAATCTGATGGGCAAGGAACTGGATGAGACAGAACAGGTGATGTACAGTCAGTCCGAGAGTATTCTGACCATCCGTATGTGGCTGCGGGAGTACGAAGTATTCGTAAACGAAGGCTCTGAATTGGAGGCATTGGACAGCCTGCTTCAGGCAGTCAGGGATTATCCGACATTGTTAAATTATGCGACACAGTGGAATGCGCAGGATGAGGTAAGTCTGGCATTCCAGGATATTTTGAATATCCTTTCCCAGAAATATCAGTTAAGTCAGGAAGAGGCACAACAGATTGCGGATATTTCCGATAATGTAGAATATACGAAGAATGTAATGTTGGTTCTGCAAAGGCTGGGACTGGGATTCTGGGAGTTCCCGCAGGGAACGGTAACGGAGGAAACATCTGCACCTAATACGGAGGAGGCGCCCGCACAGCTGCCGGATCCTCTCCCCGAGGAAAAGGAGATTCAGCAATGATCACAGTGCTCGACTATGATGCTGGCAACATAAAGAGTGTAGAAAATGCATTGAATTTTCTGGGAGAAGAGGTAAAGATTACCAGAGACAGAGAGGAAATCCTGTCCGCAGACGGTGTGATCCTGCCGGGTGTGGGAGCGTTCGGTGATGCCATGGAAAAACTGCACCAGTACGGACTGGTGGATGTCATTCATGAAGTAGTGGACAGGCAGATCCCTTTTCTGGGAATCTGTCTGGGCTTACAGCTGATGTTTGAGAGTAGTGAGGAGACACCGGGAGTAGAGGGACTGCACCTGTTAGACGGTAAGATCCGAAGGATTCCTGCGGCAGAAGAACTGAAGATTCCGCATATTGGCTGGAATGACCTTACTTTTCCCAATGAAGGAAGACTTTTCCGGGGCGTGGAAGAGCATTCCTATGTATATTTTGTACATTCCTATTATCTGGAGGCAGCAGATCCTTCCATTGTTACTGCCACCACAGAATATGGAACTTTGATTCATGCTTCCGTGGAAAAGGGTAATATTTTTGCCTGTCAGTTCCATCCCGAGAAAAGTTCCCGGGTGGGAATGAAAATTCTGCAGAATTTCATAGAGATCACACAAGAGTTCCGGGAAAAAGATAAGCAGGGAGGAAGATGATATGCATACCAAAAGAGTAATTCCCTGTCTGGATGTGAAGGATGGCAGAGTAGTAAAAGGTGTGAATTTTGTGAATTTCCGGGATGCCGGAGATCCGTCGGAGGTAGCATCTGCTTATGATGCAGCCGGTGCGGACGAAGTGGTATTTTTGGACATTACGGCTTCTGCAGACAGTAGAGCAACGCAGTTAGAGTGGGTGCGGAAGGTAGCCAGCAAGGTATTTATTCCTTTCACTGTAGGCGGAGGAATCCGTACCGTGGATGATTTTAAGGCGATATTGAGAGAAGGAGCAGACAAGATTTCTGTGAATTCCGCAGCCATTATGAATCCGCAGCTGATTAGTGATGCAGCAGAGAAATTTGGCAGTCAGTGTGTGGTGGTCGCTATCGATGCCAAGAAGCGGGCAGACGGCGGTGGTTGGAATATTTATAAAAACGGTGGTCGTGTGGATATGGGCATGGACGCTGTGGAGTGGGCCAGAACCGCAGAGAAGATGGGAGCCGGAGAGATTCTGCTGACCAGCATGGACGGTGACGGCACGAAGGAAGGCTATGATCTGGAGTTGACCAGGGCTGTAGCAGAGAGTGTAAGCATTCCGGTCATTGCATCCGGCGGTGCTGGACAGCTGTCTCATTTCTATGATGCTCTGACAGAGGGAAAGGCAGAGGCAGTTCTGGCGGCATCTCTGTTCCATTACAAAGAATTAGAGATCAGGCAGGTGAAAGAATACCTGCGGGAAAAAGGAATCAGTGTCCGCCTCTAGGGACGACAGGGAGGATTTGACTATGGCAATGATCACGAATGACTGGCTGACGGCTTTGGGCGGAGAATTCCACAAGCCTTATTACAGACAGCTTTTTGAATTTGTCAAAAATGAATACAACACCACCGTGGTCTTCCCACCGGCGGATGATATTTTCAATGCATTTCATCTGACGCCGTTAAGCAAGGTAAAAGTGGTGATTTTAGGACAGGATCCTTATCATAATGTGGGACAGGCTCATGGACTGTGTTTCTCGGTGAAGCCGGATGTAGAGATTCCCCCTTCTCTGGTGAATATTTATCAGGAACTTCACGATGATCTGGGATGCTATATCCCTAACAATGGTTATCTTGTAAAATGGGCCGAGCAGGGTGTTCTGATGCTCAATACGGTGCTTACCGTGCGGGCACACATGGCCAATTCCCATCACGGGAAAGGTTGGGAAGAGTTTACAGATGCCGCCATCCGGGCACTGAATGCACAGGATCGTCCAATTGTGTTTATCCTGTGGGGCAGACCTGCCCAGATGAAGAAAGCTATGTTGAACAATCCCAATCATCTGATCTTAGAGGCCCCTCATCCCAGCCCCCTGTCTGCCTACCGCGGTTTCTTCGGCAGCAGACCTTTCAGCAAGACCAACAACTTCTTGAAAGAACACGGCGTGGAGCCCATCGACTGGCAGATTGAAAATGTGTAAATTGTGAGTTACGAGCCATGCAAAAATAGAGTGGAACACCTCGATGGGCGCTTGCGCACAAGCGAGGCTGGTTCACTCAGGGTGCATGGCTCGTAACGTAGTGCTGCCATACCCTCCACGAACGTCCGCCTGTCGCGAACGTCCTGTTCGCACCACCCTGATTTTCAACACTTTTCGAGAAAATGTCATCACCGTCCGACAAACATCCCCGGAAGGATGTTCCATCCGCTGCGGACGTTCTGCTTTTTTCATAATATCTGTACACCATAGGCATTTCTGCTGCAGCCATTTCTATTGCTTTGGTGCAAATCGCATTAAAATAGCAAAATCAGTACAAAAAAACCTCTAAATCAAACATTTTTTGTACTGATTTTATTATTTTTCCTATTTTAGCGAAAATAAGCTCTTATAAAAGGCCAAAATCTCCTGTTTTTGTATTTTTTTAGAAAAAAAGGGCGTTTTTAATACAAACAGAACTCCCGGAGGAGTGGCATCACTTTCTATTTCTTTACTGACATCTTTTCTCAATAAGTATTTCCCCTATTGACAAAACAAGGAATCCTTACTATAGTGTTCCTGTAAAGAACCACTAAAAGGAGTACCTATGGAAGAAGCGGCAATCATAGAACAACTTATCCTGTTCGGACTGAGCAGGCAGGAGGCTGCCATTTACCTGTGTCTTCTTCAAAATGAAGAACTGACAGGCTATGAGGTGGCGAAGCTGACGGGGATTTCCAGATCCAATGTCTATAATGGACTGGCATCGTTGGTGGAGCATGGAGCTGCTTATGTGATCGAAGGAACCTCCTCAAAATATCTGGCTGTAGCATTATCCGAGTTCTGCGATAACCGGATCCGGTATCTGCGGAAAGCAAAAGAACATCTGGTGGCGGATGGCCCCAGGAAAAATTTACCTAGAGAAGGCTATATCACCATCGAAGGCTATGACCACATCTGTGACAAGATCCGACACATGCTTCTGGGTGCCGAGAAGCGTATTTATTTTTCCGCAACAGGTGAATTCCTGGAGCAATGGTCGGAGGAGATCAGGGAGCTGGTCCGGGCACAGAAAAAAGTGGTGCTGATTTCAGAAGACAACAGAGAACCTTTTCCGGAAGATGCGGAATTAAAGGCCGGGATCATAGAATACCTGGTGCCGGAGCATTTCAGAGAGCTTAAGGAAGAGGAACAGCAGATGGATCAGATCCGTCTCATCATAGATTCCGAGTACATTCTCACCGGTACGGTGACGGGAAAGAGCAGTGATACCTGCCTTTACAGTGGCCAGAAGAATTTTGTCAGAGTCTTCAAGGATGCCATGCGCAACGAGATCGCCCTCATTCGGTTGAAGCAGGGTGAGCAATAATTATGTAGAAAACGCTTTTGCCGGGTGGAAACGGCCGCAGCGTTCTCATAAATAGGATAAAATAGAAAGGGATAGAAAAATGAGTATCAGAGTCGCAATTTTAGGTTATGGTAACTTAGGAAAAGGAATGGAATGTGCAGTAAAGCAGAATGATGACATGGAGCTGGTAGCCGTATTTACCAGAAGAGATCCTGCTACAGTAAAGACTTTAACAGATGTGAAGGTTTATAATGTAGATCAGTTACTGTCCATGCAGGACAAGATCGATGTCCTGGTGCTGTGCGGAGGCTCCGCAACCGATCTGCCCAAACAGACCGCAGAGTATGCAAAATATTTCAACGTGGTAGACAGCTTTGATACCCATGCGAAGATCCCCGAGCATTTCGCACAGGTAGATGCTGCAGCAAAAGAGGGCGGCAAGGTAGCCATGATTTCCGTAGGCTGGGATCCCGGTATGTTCTCCCTGAACAGACTGTATGCCAATGCCATTTTAAGAGACGGCAGCGATTATACCTTCTGGGGTAAGGGTGTCAGCCAGGGACATTCCGATGCCATCCGTCGTATCCCCGGTGTCAAGGATGCCAAGCAGTATACCATTCCCGTAGAGTCCGCACTGGAAGCTGTCAGAAACTGTGAGAATCCGGTTCTGACCACCAGACAGAAGCATACCAGAGAGTGCTTTGTGGTGGCGGAAGAGGGCGCAGACAAGGCACAAATCGAAGAGCAGATCAAGACCATGCCCAACTATTTTGCAGATTATGATACTACTGTACATTTCATCACTGAGGAAGAACTGCAGAGAGATCACGCAGGTATCCCTCACGGCGGATTTGTACTGCGTACCGGCAAGACCGGCTTAAACGGTGAGCACAACCATGTGATCGAGTACAGCTTAAAGCTGGATTCCAACCCGGAGTTCACTTCCTGCGTACTGACCGCTTATGCAAGAGCTGCTTACCGCATGAATCAGGAAGACCAGAAGGGCTGCAAGACCGTATTTGATGTGGCCCCTGCTTATCTGAGCACTCTGACTCCGGAAGAGATGAGAAGCGCGTTACTGTAAATAAGATAGATGCAGAGGAGATACTTATGGAAAAAAAGGCATTTGTTACCAAAGAAATGATCGAAAAGATCGCAGAAAAATATCCCACACCGTTTCATATCTATGATGAAAAGGGAATCCGGGAGAATGCGAAGGTGCTGAAGGAAGCTTTTGCGTGGAACAAGGGCTACAAGGAGTTCTTTGCGGTAAAGGCGACTCCCAACCCTTTTCTGATCAACATCTTAAGAGATTACGGCTGTGGATGTGACTGCTCCTCTCTGACAGAGCTGATGCTCAGCAATGCTATGGGGGTAAAGGGAGAGGACATTATGTTCTCCTCCAACGATACCCCGGCCCATGAATTCGAATATGCGGCAAAAATCGGTGCCACCATCAATCTGGATGACATCACCCATATCGATTTCCTGGAGAAGACCATTGGTTATCTGCCCAAGACCCTGAGCTGCCGTTACAATCCCGGCGGATATTTTTCCATCAGCAATAACATCATGGACAATCCGGGCGATGCTAAATACGGTTTCACCACGGAGCAGATGTTTGAGGGATATAAGATCCTGAAGGCAAAGGGTGTGGAGAATTTTGGTATCCATTCTTTTCTGGCCAGTAACACGGTAACGAATGACTATTATCCCACTCTGGCAAGAGAACTGTTCGAACTGGCAGTAAAGCTGAAAGAGGAGACCGGCGCACACATTACCTTCATCAATCTGTCCGGTGGTATCGGTATTCCTTACCGTCCGGATCAGGAACCCAACGACATCAGAGTCATCGGCGAAGGCGTGCGTAAGGTATATGAGGAAGTTCTGGTACCGGCAGGCATGGGTGATGTGGCAATCTACACAGAGCTTGGTCGTTATATGATGGCACCTTACGGACATCTGGTGACCCAGGTCATCCATGAGAAGCATACTCATAAGGAATACATCGGTGTGGATGCCTGTGCCGTGAATCTGATGCGTCCCGCCATGTACGGCGCTTACCATCACATCACTGTACTGGGCAAGGAAAACGAGCCCTGCGACCACAAGTACGATGTGACCGGTTCCCTGTGCGAGAACAACGACAAATTCGCCATCGACCGGATGCTGCCGAAGATCGATATCGGTGACTATATTGCCATCCACGATACCGGTGCACACGGTTTTGCCATGGGTTACAATTACAACGGTAAGCTGAAATCCGCAGAGCTTCTGCTGAAGGAGGACGGCAGCGTGGAACTGATCCGCCGTGCCGAGACACCGAAGGATTATTTTGCAACCTTTGACTGTTTCGATATTTATAATAAGATTAATTTTGACGTATAACACTTACCCATAGGAGGTTGGCGTGACTGCTTGCAGGCAAAGCAGACCTCCTATGAGGGAAGTGAACGAACATGAGCAAGAAGGGCGATAGCCCGGAATGCGAATGGGAGTACCCATAGGAGGTTGGCGTGACTGCTTGCAGGCAAAGCAAACCTCCTATGAGGGAAGTGAACGAACATGAGCAAGAAGGGCGATAGCCCGGAATGCGAATGGGCGATATAGGAGGATACGGAGCAATGAAATATCCGAAACATATACAGCGGAGAGGGACCATTGGATTTGTGGCCCCTTCTTTTGGCTGTCAGATAGAACCTTATTACACTGCCTTTGGCAATGCCCAGAAGAAATTCCGGGAAATGGGCTATCAGTTACAATTAGGCCCCAACTGTTATGCCGGAGAGGGCATCGGTATCAGTAACACCCCCGAAAAATGCGGGCAGGAGCTGACGGATTACTATTGCAGCCCGGAAAATGACTGTCTGATCTCCTGCGGTGGCGGAGAACTGATGTGCGAGACCATGAGCCATGTGGATTTTGAGCGTCTGCAGGCAGCAGAGCCCAAGTGGTATCTGGGGTATTCTGACAATACCAACATGACCTATCTGCTGGCAACCATCTGTGATACCGCCTCCGTCTACGGCCCCTGCGCGGCCGCTTTTGGCATGGAGCCCTGGCATGCATCCCTGAAAGATGCCTTCGGAATATTGACCGGAGAGACCAAAGAGGTGCATGGATATGACAAGTGGGAAAAGGAGTCTCTGAAAAATGAAGAACAGCCTCTGTTGCCCTATAACACCACGGAATCCAGAGTGCTGAAAAAGTATCTTGGCAGACAGACAGCAGAAGAGGAACCGGAGATCCGCTTTTCAGGTCGGTTGCTGGGCGGCTGTATGGATTGTCTGGTGAATCTACTGGGAACCCGGTTTGATAAAACACAGGATTTTCTGGAAAAGTATAAAGAGGACGGAATCATCTGGTTCCTGGAAGCCTGTGACCTGAATGTTTTTGCCATCCGCAGAGCCATGTGGCAGATGGAGGAAGCCGGATGGTTTCAGTATGTCAAAGGTTTTCTCATCGGAAGACCGTTGTGTTTCGGACAGGAGATGATGGGACTGGATCAGTACCAGGCAGTTCTGGCCGTGGCGGGAGAGAAGAATGTTCCCGTGATCATGGATGTGGATCTGGGACATCTGGCACCCATGATGCCGATTGTCACCGGAAGCTGTGCGGAAGTACAGGTACAGGGCAATGATGTCACCCTCCGTTATGACTATCGGTAAAATGTATAAATTCATAGAAAAAGTGTAGAAATAAGAAAAGGCTCATCCCAAACGGGAGAGCCTTTTCGTGCGTCTATGGAACGCTCTATTCGTCGAAAACGATATTAGCAGCCAAAATTGAAGTAGCCGCAGAATGCATTCAACCACTGAGAACAGTTAATGAATTTGAAACACATACTTTCTTCCTCCTTTTCCTGTTGCCTGGTGTTCGGTTACGTCTGTGTTAGCTAAGCACAAATGAATTGTAACAATTTTGTAACAATTAATCCATAGGAGATGATTGGAAAAAAATTAGAAAAAGCAGGAAATGCGATGTGGTTATAAAAATACAAAAAGAAAGCGCAGAACCGATTTGATTCTGCACTAACTGCCGGCAATGGGACTTGAACCCATACGGTGTTGCCACCAACAGATTTTGAGTCTGCCTCGTCTGCCATTCCGACACGCCGGCATTCAAACACTCACAACAGAGATTATCTTATCATAGATTAAAAAAGTTGACAAGAGTTTTTTTCTGGAATCTTGCTACTATTTTTCTAGTCTTTTTACACAAGATGTTGTATAGTAGAAGTGTATGAGTATATGGGAACGCAATCTGTAGAACTGTTTTGGAATAGGGTGGAAGCATGAATTGCAAAGAATTTGAAAAGAATATTCCTGATTTCATTGCAGGAAAACTGGATTTTCAGACCTTGCAGGAATTCGGGGAGCATATGCGGGAATGCCCGGGCTGCAAGGAGGAATTGGTGATTCAGTTCCTTGTAACGGAAGGTATGCAGCGTCTGGAAGACGGCGATGCTTTTGACCTGCAGAGAGAACTGGAACTGAGACTTGCGGAAGCAAAGCGCAAGGTAAGATTTCATATGGCTTTTCTGAAGACAGGGGCCGTACTGGAAGTGCTGACGGTGATTTTTCTTATGGGATTTCTGGGATGGATCATCTCTTAGCGACACCTGATAGAATCAAGAGGACAGAATTAAGATAAGATAGGATAGACAGAGTATGAGTCAGAAACTGGTATTGATCGACGGACACAGTATATTGAACCGGGCATTCTACGGAGTGCCGGATCTGAGTAATGCAGAGGGACTGCACACAAATGCCATTTATGGTTTTTTGAATATTATGTTTAAAATTCTGGAGGAGGAAAAGCCGGAATATCTTGCAGTGGCTTTTGATGTTCATGCACCGACTTTCCGCCACAAAATGTATGAGGCTTACAAGGGAACGAGAAAGCCTATGCCGGAGGAATTGCGGGAGCAGGTGCCCGTCATGAAGGAAATCCTGAAGGCCATGCATATTACCATTATGGAGCAGGCGGGACTGGAAGCAGATGACATTCTTGGAACGCTGGCCAAAAAAGCAGAGCAGGCCGGATTGGAAGTATCACTGGTCTCCGGGGACAGAGATCTGCTGCAGATTGCCACGGATCATATCAAGATCCGGATTCCGAAGACGAAGCAGGGCAGAACGGAGATCGAGGATTATTATGCCGCAGATGTACTGGCTGCCTATCAGGTGACTCCGTTACAGTTTATCGAACTGAAAGCCCTGATGGGAGATACCGCCGATAATATTCCAGGAGTGCCGAAGGTGGGAGAGAAAACCGCACAGGCACTGATGGTGGAGTACGGTTCTCTGGATAATATTTATGCCCATGTGGAAGAAATCTCGAAAAAAAGTATCCGGGAATCCCTGATCGAGCATAAGGATCTGGCAGATCTGAGCAAGACGCTGGCAACGATCAAGACCGACTGCGAATTGCAGTTGGATTACGAACAGGCCAGAGCAGAGGGGTTCTATACCCCGGAAGCCTATACCTTGTGCAAACGTCTGGAATTCAAAAATCTGTTGGGAAGATTTGAAAAAGATGCCGCCGCCAATGACAGCAAGATCGCAGAAAGCTTCCGACAGATTGAAGATAAAAAAGAATTTTTACAATATCTGAAAAAAGCGCAGAAACAGAAGGAGATCGGCCTGTGGCTGATCACGGAACCAGTGGATGCTACTACGAAAAAAGAAGAATTGCTGGGGGTGGCATTGTCTGTGTCCGATGAGGAGACGGTATTTTATGCCCTGACACATGAAAAGGAACCGGAAGGGCAGTTAAGTCTGTTTGCGGAAGCGGTGGAATCTGTGGATGACACCGCAGAGATCACGGAAGCTCTACAGGAACTTTCCGCAGGTACGGATACACAGATCGCTACCTTTGATGTGAAGCACCAGTATGACTATCTGGACCGCAGCAGTACAGAACAGTATTTTGACGTATTGATCGCGGCGTATCTGCTGAATCCTCTGAAGAATGATTATGACATGGAGGCCATTGCTTCGGAGCATCTGGGAATTCTGATCCCGGGCAGAGCGGAAGTATTCGGCAAGAGAGATTTCCGGACACTGCTTTCCGAGGACGCCGGGAAAGCCATGGAGTATGCGTGCTACGGAGCCTATGTCTCCCGGAAAGGCAAAAAAGTCCTGAAGGACAAGCTGGAGGCAGCAGGCATGAAATGTCTCATGGAGGAGATGGAGATGCCTCTTTCACTGGTACTGTATGACATGCAGAAAGAAGGTGTGGCTGTAAAGCGGGAGGAACTGAAGGCTTATGGGGATGCACTGGTGGCCCGCATTGAGGAACTGGAACAGTCCATTCACACACAGGCAGGAACAGAGTTCAATATCAATTCCCCCAAGCAGCTGGGCGAGGTACTGTTTGAGACCATGCAGATCCCCGGCGGCAAGAAGACCAAGACCGGATATTCCACAGCTGCGGATGTGCTGGAAAAGCTGTCGGCGGATTACCCTATTGTAAGAGATATCCTGGAATACAGAGGTCTGACCAAGTTAAAGTCCACCTATGCAGACGGACTGGCAGCTTTTATTGAAGAGGACGGCAGGATCCATACGAATTTCAATCAGACCATTACTGCTACGGGGCGTATCAGCTCTACAGAGCCGAATCTGCAGAACATTCCCATGCGTATGGAACTGGGCAGACAGATCCGCAAGGTATTTATCCCCAGAGAAGGCTATGAATTCATGGATGCGGACTATTCCCAGATCGAACTGCGTGTGCTGGCTCATATGTCCGGAGACGAACAGCTGATTGATGCTTACAGACAGGAAGAGGATATTCACCGGATCACGGCATCCAAGGTATTCCATACTCCTTTCGAGCAAGTCACGGATCTGCAGCGCCGGAATGCCAAGGCAGTCAATTTCGGTATCGTCTACGGTATCAGTTCCTTTGGACTGAGTCAGGATCTGAGTATCAGCAAAAAGGAAGCGGCACAGTACATTGAACAGTATTTTGCCACTTACCCGAAGGTGAAGGAATTCATCGACAAACTGGTGGCGGATGCAAAGGAAAAGGGCTATACGGAGACCATGTTTGGCAGAAGACGCCCTATCCCGGAACTGTCATCCTCCAATTTCATGCAACGGTCCTTCGGCGAGCGAGTGGCCATGAATGCCCCTATTCAGGGAACGGCGGCGGATATTATCAAGATCGCCATGATCAAGGTATGGAAAGCATTGAAAGAGGAAGGGTTAAAATCCCGTCTGATCCTGCAGGTGCATGACGAACTGTTGGTCGAGACCGCACGGGAGGAAGAGGCAAGAGTCCGTGAGATCCTTACGGAAAATATGAAGTCCGCGGCAGATCTGGCGGTGACGCTAGAAATCGATCTGCACACGGGCAATAACTGGTATGAGGCGAAATAAATGCGTTTTATAGGTATTACCGGCGGTGTGGGTGCCGGGAAAACAGAGATTTTAAAATATATCGGACAGCATTATAAATGTGAGATCTATCTGGCGGATGAGATCGGGCATAAAGTCAAGGAACCGGGAACCGAAGGCTATCATGCGCTGGTAGCGCTGATGGGAGACGGAATCCTTGCGCCGGACGGACAGATCGATAAGCCGGCAATGGCGGCAAAGATTTTTGCAGATCCGACACTGTTGGAACAGGTGAATGCCATCATTCATCCTGCGGTAAAAAAATATCTGGCGGATCGTCTGGCAGAGGCAAAGAATAAGGGCGATGTGGAACTGTTTTTTGTGGAAGCGGCACTTTTGATCGAGAGCGGGTATGAACATATAGTGGATGAAATGTGGTATATCTACGCCAGAGAAGATGTACGCAGAAGAAGACTTTCGGAAAGCCGCGGTTACACACCGGAGAAGATAGAAAAGATCATAGCATCACAGCTTTCGGAGGAAGAATTCCGGCAGCATTGTGATTTTGTCATTGATAACAGTGACAGTCTGGAAGACAGCTACAGACAGATCAGACAGAAACTGGAGGCATATTCATGGAAGGAGTAAAAGAAAAACAGGGACAGTTGGTATTCGGACTGGATATCGGTACGAGAAGCATCGTAGGTACGGTAGGATACTTAAATGGCGGGAAGTTCCATGTGCTGGCACAGCGCTCCAAGGAGCATGAGACCAGAGCCATGCTGGACGGACAGATCCATGACATCGGCAAGGTGGGAGAGACTATTTCCCAGGTAAAGGAACAGCTAGAAGCGGATCTGGGCAGAGAACTTACGGAAGTATGTATCGCAGCTGCAGGCCGTGTGTTGCGTACCGTCACTACCTATGTGGAGCACAGCTTTGAGAGTGACCGGGAGATCACGCAGGAAGATGTGTATTCCTTGTGTACCATGGGCGTGGAGAAGGCTTACGAGGAATTCCAGAACAGCAATACGGATACAGATATGAAATTCTACTGTGTGGGTTATACGGCCATGCGGTATTACATGAATGGCTACCAGATGGGTAATCTGGAGGGACATAAGGCAAAAAACATTGCAGTGGATCTGATCGCCACGTTTCTGCCGGATGATGTAGTGGACGGTCTGTATAAGGCAGTAGAACTGGCGGGCCTGCATGTGGCGAATCTGACACTGGAGCCTATTGCTGCCATTCAGGTAGCAATTCCGGAGAAGTTCCGTATGTTAAATATGGCATTGGTGGACGTGGGTGCAGGCACCAGTGATATTTCCATTACCAAAGAGGGAACCATCACAGCCTATGGCATGATCCCCGTAGCAGGAGACAGCCTGACGGATATTCTGGTACAGCATTGTCTCGTGGAATTCGAGGTGGCCGAGCAGATCAAGAGAAAATGCAGAACCCAGGAGACTATCGAATACGAAGATATCATGGGACTGCCCCAGACCATCAAAGCCAGCGAAGTGCTGGAACTGCTGGATCCGGAGATCGAACGTATGACCCAGCTGGTATCCGATACCATCAAAGAACTGAACGGGGACAAACCGGTCAGTGCCGTGTTCGTGGTAGGCGGCGGTGGAATGGTGCCCGGTTACACGGAGAAGCTGGCAGAAAAGCTGGGCATCGTGAAGGAACGTGTGGCAATCCGGGGACAGGAAGTCATGCAGACCATTACATTTGAACTGGAAAATGCCAGAAAGGATGCCATGATGGTAACACCTATCGGTATCTGTTTAAGCTATTATGTACAGAGCAATAATTTTATTTTCGTGGAATTCAACGGAGAGCGGGTAAAGCTCTATGATAACGGCAAATTATCCGTGACAGATGCCGCTATGCAGATGCAGTTCCCCAATGACCAGCTGTTCCCCAGAAAAGGGGAAGCCCTTCTGTTTACTGTCAATGGTAAGACCCGTATGGTGCGGGGCGAACAGGGAGAGGCAGCAGTCATCCGGGTCAACGGAGACGAGGCGGATATGTATACCCAGGTACATAATGGGGACCGCATTGTGGTAACACCTTCCACGGAGGGCGAACCGGCGGTGCTGGAGCTGGGAAAACTCTCTGAACTGGGGGATGCACTGCAGGTCTATGTGAACGGTAAACAGATCAGTCTGCCGAAGACAGCGGAAGTCAACGGTCACAGAGAGAATGAATTCTACCGGATCGGCCAGAACGATGATATTCGGATTCGGAATTCTTATACTGTAAAGGAAATCGCAGAATTTCTGGATGTGCCTCTCGGTGCGGATATCAGGGTCAATGATACAGCGGCGCAGCCGGATACCAGAGTTTATGAGCATTTCACCGTAAGCTGGGATATGAAGAACCCGCTGCCGGAAGGGAGTTATGCAGACCTGCCGGATGCGGACACAGAAGAGGATGCCTATAGAGAAGAGCCTGTTTATGGAGAAGGGCCTGTGATGCAGAAAGCAGAGGCTGTGGCAGGAGAAGCGGCGATGACACAGGGGACAGAGACTGCGGCAGAAAACGGGACGGCTTCCGTGACAACGCAGGGGACTTCCGGGAAGCAGGGCGAAAAGTACGAAAGCGTGGAACAGACGGCACAGAGCCAAAGCGTGGCACCACAGGGACCGCATCCATTAACAGTGATCGTGAACCATTCCCCCATCACCATGCAGGGTAAGGCTTCCTATGTATTTGTGGATGTGTTTGATTATATTGATTTTGATCTGGGATCCTCCGCATCCGCAGGCAGATCCATTGTGACGAACTTAAATGGACGCCCGGCACAGTTCATGGAACCTTTGAACGAGGGAGATGTGATCGAGATCTACTGGAAAAGCATGCACTAGTATGCATTAATGCCGAAGATGGAAAACGGCAAAGAGTAAGACAGAAGTAAGATAGAAAAGAGATTAAGAAGTTATGAGATTATGTAGTATTGCCAGCGGCAGCAGCGGCAACTGTATTTATGTGGGATCAGAGGCCACGCATCTGCTGGTGGACGTGGGAATCAGCGGCAAAAAGGCGGAGGCCGGGCTGAACAGTCTGGGACTCACCGGAAGAGATCTGGATGGCATCCTGGTGACCCACGAACATATGGATCATGTGGCGGGACTGGGTGTCATGGCGAGAAAATATGAAGTGCCGATCTATGCCACAACGGGAACCCTGGAAGAAATCCAGAAGATGGGGAATCTGGGCAAGATCGATCCAGCCCTGTTTCGGGAAGTGAAGGAAGATGTGAAACTGACTATCAAGGATCTCACTGTCAATCCCATGAAAATCTCCCATGATGCGGCACAGCCGGTGGGCTATCGTATTGCTTACGGAGATAAAAAGGTAGGAATCTGTACGGATTTAGGAGTCTATAATGATTACACCGTGGAGTGCCTGAAGGGAATGGATGCCTTGCTGCTGGAAGCGAATCATGATGTGAAGATGTTGCAGGTAGGACCTTATCCCTATTATCTCAAACAGAGAATTTTGGGGGACAGAGGACACCTTTCCAATGAAAATTCCGGCAAGCTGCTCTGTCGAATCCTGCATGACAAGCTGCAGGCTATCGTGCTGGGACATCTCAGCAAGGAGAATAATCTTCCGGAGCTGGCCTATGAAGCGGTCCGGATGGAAATCACCATGGGAGAGAACCCTTACCGGGCGGAAGACTTCCGGATGATGGTGGCAGACAGGAGCAATGTATCTCCGGTGATCAATATTGCGTAGCGGATGCGCAGCGCATCAGCCAGCATTATTCGTTGGAGCCGCATCATAGCACGCTTTTGCGTCATTTCATGACTAGCTTTGCTCCATAGTTTGGCGCTCGGTGCCTGAAACATATTCGCTCACAAAATGATGCAAGCATGATTTCTGTGTCTGAATATGTTCATAGGCTGAACTTGAGGTTGCAAATTGTAGTAAAGTGTAGTTTAATAGATAAAAATAATAGCATGATTTCATGCAGAAAATGAGGGCGATTATGAAAAGAACAATTATTACGGTAGTTGGTAAGGACACAGTAGGCATTATCGCAAAGGTATGTACCTATCTTGCGGAAAACGGCATCAATATCCTGGATATTTCCCAGACCATCGTACAGGGATATTTTAACATGATGATGATCGTTGACACCAATCAGATGCAGAAAACTTTTGGTGACATGGCAGATGAACTGGCTGCTCTCGGAGAAGAAATTGGCGTAGTGATCAAGTGCCAGAAGGAAGAGATCTTTGACAAGATGCACCGCATCTGATAAGCCCCACGATTTCGAAATAAATAAGACCCGAAGGGGCAGATAGGAGCCGTAATGATCAATTTATATGAAGTAACAGAGACCAACAAAATGATCGAGGAAGAGAACCTGGACGTGCGTACCATCACACTGGGTATCAGCCTGTTAGACTGTATCGATTCCGATCTGGACAGATTAAATGAGAAGATTTATAACAAAATCTACGAAGCAGCCAAGGATCTGGTGAAGACCGGAGAGGAGATCTCCAGAGAATTTGGCATCCCCATTGTAAATAAGAGAATTTCCGTAACTCCCATTGCACTGATCGGTGGTGCGGCATGTCATACGATAGAAGACTTTGCAAGTATTGCAAAGACATTGGATAAGGTAGCACATGAGGTTGGTGTGAACTTCCTGGGCGGTTATTCCGCATTGGTCAGCAAGGGAATGACCCCGGCGGACGAACTGCTGATCCGTTCCATTCCTCTGGCGCTGTCTACCACAGAGCGTGTGTGCAGCTCTGTGAACCTGGGCTCCACCAAGACCGGTATCAACATGGATGCCGTAAAGCTGATGGGTGAGATGGTCAGGGAGACTGCAGAGTATACCAAGGAAGATGATTCCCTGGGCTGTGCAAAGCTGGTAGTATTCTGTAATGCACCGGATGATAATCCTTTCATGGCAGGTGCCTTTCATGGTGTGACCGAAGCAGACAAGATCATCAATGTCGGTGTCAGCGGCCCCGGCGTTGTAAAGACCGCACTGGAAAAGGTGCGCGGCGAGAACTTCGAGGTTCTCTGTGAGACTATCAAGAAGACTGCTTTTAAGGTAACCCGTGTAGGTCAGCTGGTAGCACAGGAGGCATCCCGGATGCTAAATGTTCCCTTTGGCATCGTGGATCTGTCTCTGGCACCGACCCCGGCCATCGGCGACAGCGTAGCGGATATCCTGTGTGAGATCGGTCTGGAACATGCCGGAGCTCCCGGAACCACTGCAGCCCTGGCGTTGTTGAATGATCAGGTGAAAAAGGGCGGTGTTATGGCATCTTCCTACGTCGGCGGTTTAAGTGGTGCATTCATTCCTGTCAGTGAAGATCAGGGAATGATCGATGCCGTGAATGCCGGAGCCCTCACCATCGAGAAGCTGGAAGCCATGACTTGTGTCTGCTCCGTAGGTCTGGATATGATCGCCATTCCCGGAGACACCAAGGCAACCACCATTTCCGGTATCATTGCGGATGAAATGGCCATCGGTATGGTGAACCAGAAGACCACCGCAGTCAGAATCATCCCCGTAATCGGAAAAGGCGTGGGAGAGACCGTGGAGTTCGGCGGCCTGTTAGGTTATGCACCCATCATGCCCGTGAATACCTTCTCCTGTGATGCTTTCGTCAACCGCGGCGGCCGCATCCCCGCACCTATTCATAGCTTTAAGAACTAACTGGAAAGTTAGCAAAGAAATGCTATCAAATCCCCGTAGCCCTTGGCAAGGTATAAGAAACGCGGCACGCTCG
>OBDN01000239.1_pt1 | contig 20539 bp, 37 predicted proteins | sample 1518141 | NCBI WGS metagenome assembly OBDN01 (sample SAMN01760937, study PRJEB22395) | human gut metagenome
ACTGCGATACCACGTTTCTCATATGCTGCACTACCTGACGGTGTAGAACCACAATGGTTCCCTTCATGGAGCCGAAACTGCTTCTTCTCATAGGTCTCTGAAATGAAAAACGATAATCCATAAACACTCCTGCTGTTGCTAAAAGCTTTCTACTATTATATGCACGTCGGTGCCACTGTTGTCATACGCCGTGATAAAAATGCAGGACCACTATTGTAACAATAGTGATCCCGATCTTTTCCGCTATACAAATCTTTGTATCCGTAGGACACAGAGACCTCCTCTTTGAGCGCTTTCCTACAGAATAATGGTTCCGCCGCCCAGTACATGCTCATCCTGATAAAATACCATGGCCTGCCCCGGTGTTGCGGCACGTACCGGTGCGTCAAAGGTACAGAGCACTTTACCGTCCGGCTGTTTTGTCAGAGTTCCGTATTCTCCCTTATGGTTGTAACGGATCTTCGCCAATACTCTGGTGGGCTCTGTCAGATCTTCCACTGTCATGTAATTCACATGATCGCACAGCACTTTATCCGTAAAGAGTTCCTGATTGGAACCGATGACGACTTCATTGGTCTCGGGACGGATGGCGGTGACAAACACTCTTTCCCCCATAGGAAGTTCCAGTCCTCTGCGCTGTCCCAGTGTATAATGGGTAATGCCCTTATGCCGGCCTAAGATCCTGCCGTCCTCCGTGACAAAATTGCCCGGTCCCGGCACCTTTTCGCCGGCTTCTCTGTCAATAAAGGAAGCATAATCATTGTCCGGCACGAAACAGATCTCCTGACTGTCCGGCTTATGCGCCACCGGAAGTCCCGCCTCCTCTGCCAGGACGCGGATTTCATCCTTGGTATATTCACCCACCGGCATCAGGGTATGTGCCAGCTGCTCCTGGGTCAGATTGTACAACGCATAGGTCTGATCCTTGGCTGCGGTAACGGAATTACGGATGGCAAAACGGCCATTCGGCAGCCTGTCAATCCTCGCATAATGTCCCGTGGCAATATAATCCGCCCCGATCTCCAGGCTTCTCTGCAGCAGGGATTCCCACTTCACATAACGGTTGCAGGCAATACAGGGATTGGGGGTATGGCCTCTTAAATACTCTGCCACAAAATAGTCCATGACATGGCATTTGAATTCCTTCTTAAAGTTCATGACATAATAAGGAATCTCCAGTCTCTGTGCTACTCTTCTGGCATCATCCACCGCCGACAGTCCGCAACAGCCGCCGTTGGCTTCCTTGGCTGCTTCCTCTTCGTCCTGCCAGATCTGCATAGTGACGCCGATCACGTCATAGCCCTGTTCCTTCAATAACATGGCTGCCACGGAGGAATCTACTCCCCCGGACATGCCTACTACTACTTTTTTCTTCATAGATCTTAATAATCTTCCTCTTCTTCGCCCTCACTGATGTCATTCTTGGGCTTCTGCAGTCCTTCGATGGTGATATGGTTCTTCTCTGCATAATCCCACAGTGCTGCATGAATCGCTTCCTCTGCAAGCAGTGAGCAGTGTACCTTTACGGGCGGCAGTCCGTCCAGAGCCTCCATTACAGCCTTGTTCGTTACCTGTAATGCTTCCTGAATGGTCTTACCCTTTACCAGTTCGGTAGCCATGGAGCTGGTAGCTACGGCAGCGCCGCAGCCGAAGGTCTTGAACTTTGCTTCCCGGATGATCCCGTTCTCGTCAATGTCCAGGAACATTCTCATAATATCTCCGCACTTTGCATTGCCCACGGTACCTACGCCGCTGGCATCCTCGATCTCCCCTACATTTCTGGGGTTCTGAAAGTGGTCCATTACTTTTTCACTGTACATGTATCTGTTATCCTCTTCTTTCTCACTTAGTTGTTCTTCTGGCTTTTCAGGAAATCTTCATATAAAGGAGACATATCCCGCAGTCTCTGTACGATTTTCTTCACTTCTTCCGCCACGATGTCCATCTCTTCCTTCGTGCTTTCCTCAGATAAGGTCAGACGCAAGGAGCCGTGTGCTTCCTCATGCTTTAAGCCGATAGCCAGCAGTACATGGGAAGGATCCAGAGATCCGGAAGTACATGCGGAACCGCTGGAAGCGCAAATGCCCTTCATATCCAGCATGATCAACATGGATTCTCCTTCGATGAACAGGAAGGAGAAGTTGATATTGTTCGGAAGTCTCTTCGTGCGGTGACCGTTCAGCCAGCAGTGAGGGATCTCGTTCTCCAGACGTCCGATCAGATAATCCCGCAGTTCGATCTCCTTACGGGTCTTGGTATCCATAATACGCATAGCGCGCTCTACAGCAGCACCCAGTCCCACGATACCAGGAATGTTCTCTGTACCGGCTCTGCGGCTTCTCTCCTGTGCTCCGCCATGTACAAAGGAACGGATCTTCACACCCTTGCGGATATATAAGAAGCCGATACCCTTGGGGCCGTTTAATTTGTGGCCGCTGGCACTGAGCATGTCGATGTGCATTTCATCCACATTGATGGGAACCTGTGCATACGCCTGTACCGCATCGGTATGAAACAATACACCGTGCTCCTTCGCGATCTCACCGATCTCGGCAATGGGTTCAATGGTACCGATCTCGTTATTTGCAAACATTACACTGATCAGAATCGTGTCAGGGCGAATGGCTGCCTTCAGTTCGTCCAGACTGATCAGTCCGTCTCTGTCCACATTCAGATAAGTGATCTCAAAGCCTCTCTTCTCCAGATACTCACAGGTATGGAGAATGGCATGATGCTCGATCTTCGTGGTAATGATATGTTTTCCTTTGGAAGCATAGGCTTCTGCGGTAGCTTTCAGCGCCCAGTTATCGGACTCGGAACCGCCGGCAGTAAAATAGATCTCTTCCGGCTTTGCACCCAGACTGTCTGCGATGGTCTGGCGGGCATGATCCATGGCCTTCTTGCTCTCGGCACCCAGACTGTAGATGGTGCTGGCATTGCCGTAGTATTCACTGAAGTACGGAAGCATCGCATCTACGACCTCCGGTGCCGTTTTGGTAGTTGCTGCATTATCTAAATATATCATATTGCCTCATTTCCGCATATTTTCATGCTTATTTCACTGTTATTCATGATAGCATTCACCGCGCAGTTCTGTCAACAAGGTGGATGGAATATACTTTTGCAAGATCTTTTATCTGCAAAGGATCCAACGAAAAGCTATGAAGCATGCCAAACGTCATCCTCTGATCTTCGGTACTCTGATTCTGACGATCACCGGTCTTATCACCCGCATCATCGGTTTTTTCTACCGGATCTACCTGTCCAGGCTCTTCGGAGAAGAAGGAATGGGGATCTATCAGCTGCTCAGTCCCGCACTGTCTCTCTCCTTTTCCCTGACAGCTGCCGGCTACCAGACCGCCATCTCCAAATTCGTTGCCGCCAATACTGCGGGGCGGCGTTCCGATGACCTGAAAACGCTGCTGACCGGGTCAAGCATCACGCTCCCTCTGTCCCTTGGAGTCAATGCTGTCCTGTTTCTCGCCGCAGAACCCATAGGAATCTTCCTGTTAAAAGAAGCCCGTACCATATCCATGCTGCGGATTCTGTCCTTCTCTATTCCTTTTGCCGCGCTGCATGCCTGCATCAACGGCTATTTCTATGGAAAAAAGAAAGCTTCCGTTCCTGCCCTCACGCAGCTTCTGGAGCAGCTGGCCAGAGTCGGCTGTGTCTTTCTCGTCACCGGAGCCGATCTGTCTGAGGGGCGCACCCCCTCCATCAATGCGGCCGTCTTAGGTCTGACCGTCGGCGAGCTTCTGTCCATGCTGATCGCTCTGATCTGCCTGTACATACACCTGTATCCGGATGCCTCTGTTCTTTCCCTGCAAAATATCTGTCCTTCTTCCGCGGTCTACCGGGATCTGTTGGGCATGGCACTGCCCCTGACCGCCAATCGTATCGTTCTGAATATTTTGCAGAGCATCGAAGCTGTCTCCATTCCCCAGAAACTTCTGCTCTACGGTTATGATACCACCACAGCCTTAAGTGTATACGGCGTACTCACCGGTATGGCCATGCCCATGATCTTTTTTCCCAATGCTCTCACCAGTTCCGTGGCGGTCCTTCTCCTCCCCACCATCTCCGAAAATCATGCAAAAGGTGACCGGGAAGCCGTATGGAACGACACTCTGCGTACCGTAAAATACTGCAGTCTCATGGGCTTTCTTTGTCTGTGCGGTTTTCTTTTTCTGGGGGATTGGATGGGAACCGAATTGTTCCACAGTGAACTGGCCGGGCATTTCATCGTGACGCTGGGATTCATCTGTCCTTTTTTGTATCTGGATACCACGCTCTCCAGCATTTTGCAGGGTCTCGGTATGGCGGGACGGATCTTTGTCTCCAACGTGGTCTGTCTTCTGATCCGGCTCCTGTTCGTATTTTTTGCCATTCCCGTGATCGGTATGCAGGGATATCTGTGGGGGATTCTGATCAGCCAGCTGGTACTTGCCGGAATCTATTTTTTCTGTCTGTACCGTTTCTTCCGCCAAAACACAGTTTTCTGAATTTATCGCATAAAAATACCTCCCTGTCCAACTTATGCCGGGCAGACGGAGGTGTGCTATTCCGTAAATACAGAAGTCCTGTTCTGATTTTAATTGTGATTCTTATCGTTGAGAACACTCTTCAGCTCATCCATGAAGGTATTCACATCCTTGAATTCTCGGTAGACCGAAGCAAATCTCACATAAGCGACCGCATCCAGATCCTTTAACTTATTCATCACAAGCTCACCGATGGTGCCGCTGGGGATCTCCCGTTCTTCCCTGTTGAAAATCTCGTTCTCCACCTCATCCACCAAAGTCGTGATCTGCTGTGCGCTGACCGGACGTTTATGACAGGCTCTGAGCACCCCTGCCTCGATCTTGGCACGGTCATAGGCCTCTCTGTTATTATCCTTTTTAATAATGATCAGCGGAATCGTCTCGATCTTCTCGTAAGTGGTGAATCGCTTGCCGCATTCATCACATACACGACGGCGGCGAATGGAGTTGTTATCTTCCGCCGGTCTCGAATCGATAACTCTGGTATTTTCATGGCTACAGAACGGACATTTCATAGGCATCCTCCTTATAAAAACCACGTGTTATTTATGTTAAGATTATAGAAGATTCAGCAGTTAATGTCAACTAAAATTATGTCCGGTCCAATCTGTCTGATGTCCTTATACGGGATGACGATATTCGGCTCACAGCGCAGAAATGAAAGCCACTGGTTGCATCCCGGCACCATGATCTTACAGATGCATCCGCTGCACTCATCGAACTCCAGATCACATACATGCCCCAGCTTTTTACAGTCTCTGACATTGATTACATCTTTGCATTTTAACTCGGAAAAAAGCATACTCTGCTCCTCCCGTTTTCTTTCTATTTATTATATGATACCGCTCCGTTTCCCGTTCGGGAAAAACTGGAAAATCTTTCTTGCCGGTATAGTCACTGACTCTCCTGTGAATACTGTAGTTATCAAAAATCAGCAACGATTCAGAAAACTTGGGAGGTCTCTATGGTACAGGGAAAAGTAGAAATCTGCGGTGTCAATACAGCAAAACTGCCTTTGCTAAAGGCAGCGGACAAGGAAGCTCTCTTCGCAAAGATCCGGGAGGGAGATACCGCCGCCAGAGAGACCTACATCGAAGGCAACCTGCGTCTGGTCCTGAGCGTGATCAAACGCTTTTCCGGCAGTGCGGAAAATGTGGACGATCTGTTCCAGATCGGCTGTATCGGTCTGATCAAGGCCATCGACAATTTTGATTCCACGCTGGGTGTAAAATTTTCCACCTACGCGGTTCCGATAACAATAGGTTCTGCTAAAAATTCTTTAATTGAATTTCAACATCACCATTGACAATCACAATCCTTGATATTATGCTTTTTAATATATTGTTTTTCTCTTTCTTGTCGATATGCGCCCACACATCGGCAAGTTTTTTTATGTTCTCGTAAACAACTTCTTTCTTCTGACTGTTTCTTTCGTTTTTTTCTTCCTCGGTTATCTTTACTTTCATTTCAGAAATGCTTTTTTCAGTGTTCTTAATCATTTCTAAAACTGTGTCATTTCCATCGGAATAAAGAACATATAGCCTTTTTAATTTCACCTGTTCTTTTTCAAATTGTGACTGCATTATTTCAAGTTTGCTTTGCTTTTCAATAGGCTTGCACTCTGAAAGATTTAAGGATATTTTCAAAATTTCACTTTCTACCTGTTTTTCAATATCAGCAGCCCATTCCAAAGAATTGTTACAGTTTGGATTGAAATTAGGCAAATACTTCATTGCTTTATCACGAGAACAGCAATATATTTTATGCTTTCCGTGCGTCCACTTCTGATACCGCATCTTGCATCCACACACACCACAATAGCACAATCCTGTTAACAAGTTGGCATCCGTATGACAAGCAGTTTTGTTTTTCCTACGTGATTTTCTGATTTCCTGTGCAAGTTCAAACCTTTCTTTATCAAAAATAGGTTCATGAAGTCCTTGATATACATTCCCTTTATATGGGATCATACCTATATTGACAACTCCAGTAAGCACATTTCTGACAAGAACCTCGCTGTGAAATCCTAATGATTCCTTGATATATAAATCAGAATAACCGCCAATAAACATATCAAGTGCTCTGTTTGCTTGTTCCTTGCGCTCTGGTATAGGAATGAGTATTCCTTTCTCCTTGCTATAATTATAGCAATACGGAGTATTAGCACCACCAATCCAGTAACCTTGTTTGATTCGCTCCAACATACCGCCACGCATACGAAGCATCATAGTATTTTTGTCAAGTTGTGCAAAAACAGCCATCATCTGTGTGTATGCCTGTTCCATAGGACTGTCATAACTTACACTGTCATGGACACATTTGAATAACACTTGGTTTGGTTGAAAAACTCTTTCAATTATGTATAATCCATCAATCATACTTCTTGAAAGTCTGTCTAATTTAAACGCAACAACACATTTAACACGTTTTTTTATACAATCGTTAATAAGTCTTTGCAATTCCGGTCTATCCATATTTGCACCGGTATATCCATCATCAACATACCAGTCAGCTACAACCAGTTCATTTTTACGGCAAAAAAGTTCTATGTCTCTTTTTTGACTATCAAGACCGTTGCCTTCTTCTGCCTGCTTTTCCGTGGAAACACGCATATATGCGACACATTCCATTTTCTTTACGCTCCTTTCAATATATAAAGAATGTGCCGTATTTATCATACATACGACACATTCTAAAGCCTTTTTACAATGGTGTCAACAGCATATAGATGCTATAATCTCAATAATTTCTTTTGGTAGAGAAACATCTTCAATATCAACATCTTTGCCGTCTTGTGTAACTCTAACCATTTTTTACCTCCAGTCTGTTTATTTTTTCATAAACCTTTTTAGATATTCTGTTGACCGTTCTGTCACATACATTAATCTTTTGTGCTGTTTCTGTAATAGTTTTTCCGCAAGAAAGCATTTTAAACACTTTCTCTTCCTCTTCCGTGAAATTGGCGTTCCGGAAGATTTCTTCAAGTTCTGGCTTAGTCAGTTTTGACAACTTCATAAGCCAGTCTCCTTTTCTAAATTTCAGTTTTATTGTGTAATAATACGTAGTATTACACATATTTACCCAACAAAAAAACCACCGACCGATTATGGTTAGTGGTTATAATCTGCATTGTTAATAGTTATCAATGCTTTTTCAAGTTCCTTTGCTTCTTCATACCTTCTTTCATTGCAAAGCCGCTCGATTTTGGCTCTTACAACGATTCCGACTGTCTTAAATGCTTCTTCCGCTTCTTTTCCAGCAGACACTGAAAAAGGATGCCCGTAAGTCTCAATCGTCTGCGTAAATTCTCTATCCATGCATTCGCACCTCCCTGATATTGAGAATACTATACCACCAACCATATTCAGTTTTCAAGGTTCTCTGGCTCTATGCCGATAAATAATTGTCCAGCGCCTGCCGGACCGCCCAGGAGATAGGTCTGTCCTGCTGGTGACAGTAAGCTACCAGTTTCTCATACTGCTCCGGATCCATGCTGATATTCTCCCGGATGTTCTTCCGGATGTTCTTCTTACCTTCTTTCTTCGGTCTCGCCATACATATCTACTTTCTGTCACACAAATTTTCCGATTTTTCAGTTAACTTAACCAGCATATCAGCCTTAATCAAATCATATATAATATCTAGTGAATCTCTATAATCTTTGTATTTGCAATTTGGATTTTTATGTATTCGTGGATCATCGTCTTTCCAATCATTAACACAAAAAAAGACGATTACTTACGAAAAGCATTTTGCACCCTCTGGCAACGCACAAATAATAACATTCGCTTTTTCCTGCTATTCCTTTACAACGCTTAAATCCGTACTTTTCAAATTCTTTTGCTTCACAATTTGTTTTTAACATTTCATACCTCCACTAAATCCTAATATTTCAGTTTAACTGCCTAATATTATCCTCAATAAATCCTTTCAGAGTAGAAAAACCTTTATTTTCTTCAATTCCTTTTCTTTTCAACTCTGCCTTTATAGTATCCATTTCCTCTTTTACTGACTGATATGCCAGTAACATTCCTTTTTTCATTTCATCATTCATTTTTTCTACCTCCACTAGATCCTAAATAATTTTCTAAAGATATTCTTTTTTGGCTTAATCACCTCGAAACACTTTTCTTTCCAGTCAAAAACATAATCCAAGTTGTATGAGCTGAAGCCAATATTGTAATACCGTTTTCCTACCTCTCTGTATTTTATTTCAAAATAAGGTTTTTCTTTTTTTCCAGTGACAATTATTTCAATTTCACTCACTTTAATTTTTCCTATATTCCGCTCCTTTGATAAATCCTAATTTAACTTATTTAAAACAACTCAAATAGAAACTCAAATTTTTAATTAAATTTTTCACTTTTTAACTCAAATTTTGAGTTACTATTTCACTTTTTAGTTCCTGATTTCACTTCCTACGCTTGCGCCGCCACCACCGGCAAAGCAGTCAATGATAATGTTATTTTTCATGGCATCACCTCCGGAATAAAATCAGATAATCGCATTTGTGCCATTTCTGCATCTAATCTCTTTTTGGACAAATCATAATAATGCTTGTCCAGTTCAAAGCCAACATATGGATGGTTGGTTCTGTAGCAGGCTATCAAGCTACTAGCACTTCCTACATGTGTGTCAAGGATAATGTCTCCGGGCTTTGCATAGCGGTTTAGGAGCCATTCATATAGTGCTACCGGCTTTTGTGTGGGATGGATACGCTTTTCATTCAATGCCTTATTCCCCTGCTGAATAGTTCCTTCAGTAATGGATTTTCCCTGGAACATTCCACGCCACATATACCGGAATATGTCTATCCTTTTAGTCAGACTGCAGAATGCCACTTCTGCATCCGACTGGTCAGAACCATCATTGCATTTATCCCATACAATAAGACCACCAGCCAAAGTAAAATCAAAGTAATTGCAACCCCATATAATCTGATTTTTGGATACCCGAAACAATTCCTCGAAGTATTCCCTAGAGGGGGGGCTCATTGTCCCACCCTCTGTTTTCGTACTGACCGTCCTTTACGTATGTTTTTGTTCCATTTTTCTGCTTAACAAATGTATTCCTATTTTTGCCACCATGCTCATGTAAGCCATACGGTGGATCCACAATCGCAAGGTCAAAGTAACCATCCGGAAAATCTTTCATCCCATCCATGCAATCCATGTTGTAATATCCAAAATCCATTACGGCTCCTTTCTCTTATTTCTGTGCTAAATAGCACATGATTCCACAATCCGGGAATATCAGTATCTTATATTCATATTCCCATGTTCGTTAATCCAATCAATAGCTTCACGATATGTAACCCCATTGTTTTCAATAACATACAACAGTTTATACATTCCTGGATGAGTTTCCTTTAGCCGTTCAAAGCGTCCTTCTCCCGGCTTTTCAAGATGACACCCGAAACCACACAACACGCATCCGGTTCTACTGCATCCAGTAGTCTTAAGCGGTCTGTTTCCGGTTTCAAACAATCCATAATCAGCAGATAACTCAGACAAGTCCATTTGACCATCAACACTTCCCTCTGCATCATAATCAATAACCACATCACCGTATACGGAGCATATAGGAAGATTGTTGATTTTGATATATAAAAGCACATCTTGTTCTGTCCAAAAAGACATGGGATTACTTGTTGGTATTTTTAAATTGAATCCATTGCAACCGTTTTGTAGCCATTTCTGCGTACGTAATTTGCTTTCGCTCGCCATAGTGGCTGTTATAGGATTTCTTCCAGTTTTTCTATGGTATTCGTGCAATGGTTTTTTCTTCATTACGGTGCAACATTTGTTTGAAATATCAAATGGAGATTCAAGCATAAATTTGTATTTTTCTTGCGAAAAACTGCTTTTTTCTTCTCTAGTGGGATTCTCCTTTATCGGATTTTCTTTGTCGGTTGTAAGCATCCCTATCATTATTGCAAGCCTTCGATTGCTTCCTCCTGCTTTCGACTTCAGCCGGCTGTTTAGTAAATTCGCCAGTTTCTCTGATTCAATGATGCTTTTTATCGTACCCCCTCTAATTGCTTTTAGGTGTTCTTCCAAAATTAATCCAGTGTTAGAGGGGGCATCCGAAAATTTACTGTATTTTCCTGTCCCTGTGATTTTTTCGTAGAAATATTTATAATGCGGTTGCTGTCTGTCTGTCTGTCTGTCAAATTCTATTTGACCGATAATCTCTGTCAAGTATTTTTTTGCACCATACACACTTTCAGATACTTCTTTGCTAATCAGAGGAAATCCATATTTTTTGCAAACTTCACTGAAAGATATTTTAGGTTTTAAAATCACAATATTATCAAAAGTCATGGCAAATTGCTTTAATTCTGGATATTGCGTTGGGACATCTGCAAAAACAAAGGGAATATTTTTGTATCCGCAGACTTTTCTAATTATATGTCCTAAAACAGTACTATCTTTTCCTGCACTAAAAGAGAGATATACACCGTCTTCACCATACTTGTCTACAAACTGGTCGATTCTATACTTTGTCATACGTATCTTTGCAGACAACGGCATGGCTTGCATTTGGTATAAATCAGATAATGTATGCTTATTTCCCATGTTCTCATTCCTTTCTTACAATCGTTTCTGCCTGCTCCTTGTACTGCATCCCTGCCATCTGCACCAGATAATGCTGCAATGCTTCATCCACGCTGACACGATGCTTGGTACAGTAGCGGTCAACGTACCGCTTAAAGTCGTTATTTTTTTGATAAAGTACTTCATATTCATCAAACTTAACCTCGATATTTTCAATGTTGGTACAATCAACTCGTTCCATCTGCATCACACTCCTTCCGGCTTCTCGCACCGTTCAAATTCGATAACCCACACCCACGGATTAGCATCCCAGCCATAGCGGTCAAGATAAGATTTTTTGATAGTACTGTTCCAGAGATTTTCCCATTCTTTTAATGCAATCTCCATATCTCCACAATGGACGGCTAAGGAAGAAAGTCCCTCATTGCGAATACTATCAGCAGTAATATCCTGCAACCGCTCCACTCTCACATCCGTAACCTTAAGCCAGATACGTGCGGCTTCTTTCGGCATGTGGATGGATGGGTGCCAACGGCAAGGCGATTTTCCTTTCTCCCAGACAAAATCCGCACCGTTGTATTCGCATTTTGCTTGTCTGGCATCATTTCTGGATTGATTTACTAACCTATCAAACAGCTCCCGGTCATGTATGTAAGTTAATTCTCCGCAAGTGCCGTCTTTATAGTCAAAGGCTATCATTTGATTGAATATATCCCATGCTCCAACACGCCATGTCTCTCGGACATACAGGATATCGCCCGGCTGATATGGTGGTGTAATTTTGCCTTGTTTTCCGTCTGTATCATATATATACAGCGGTTCTTCGCTTACTTCAAAATATCCTTGCGGTTGTGGTTTAATTATTCTTCTCGTACAACTCTTTCTCCCATCCAGAATTGCCCGAACCATCTCTGTATTGAATAAAATCGGCTTAATTGCCATCTGAACCACCTGCCTTTACAATCTCCAACAAATCATCTACCAAATCCTTGACCTCATACATCATCATAGTGTCGTAGGATTTTGACTGTTGCTCTGCTGTCTTATTTCCATACTTCGTACAGTCTTTAAGGAATGCTGTGCGTTCTTCCAACTGCTCCACAACCTTGTCCGGGTCGTAAAGTCTGCTCTCTGCGAATGCCTTTTCCATCATCACTGCGGTTTCCAACTCAAAGTTACCGCAGCAGGTACCCATATCCGCAATACATCGTTGAAAGAAATCTGCGAATCGGTCTGTGTTATAGTCCGCTTCAAATGCCTCTGGAATATCAATCAGTATTTTCATCGTTCGCCCTCCTGTAAATGATAGTCTGCATTGAATCATATAAACCTAATCTTTCCAAAAAGTAATCTGACAAAAACACCAAAAGAATGATACATATAACATCTTCAATCAGTCTTCCCATCGTTCATCCTCCTGTTTCTCGCCAGATGAATTGTACATACTCAAATATGTTTCAAAATCGTTCGGGTTCATCTTGTCCGCAAGGAAATCCAAGAAATCCTTATTCCGCAAACATTCCTCCACCGTGCAGATCTGACGGTACTGCTTATGCTCCTCCATCATCTCAATCAGCTTTTTGAGGTCGTACCCTCTCTGCACTAGGTTATCCTCAAATTTTATGTATTCTGCGATATTGTCCTGGTCAATCCCACGCTCGATCATAGCTTTGCAGATCTCAACGGCATTTCTACAGGTGCCAATCTTTCCGATCTGGCGGTACTGTTGCACCTCTTCCAGTGCCTTAATTGCTGTTTTCACACTTGTAATGTGTTCAGCACCAGTACCCTGCATATAACATAATTCGCAATCATCGCAACTTTCATTACAACTTACAATTTTTGCTCTACGGCTTTCACATTCAAGATATGCATGTAATTTTTCTATTGCTTCATTCTCCGTCATGGCTACCCTCCTTAACTCCATTTAAAATCCTCACAAGGTCTCATTCTCCGCTGATTCTTACCCCTTTTATTGCATATTCCCCAACCACCGTAATGACAATCTTCGCAGGTAATCGGATATTGATTTAAATTTTCCTCAATACATTTCTTGCACTGGTAAGAATTTTGATTATACTCATACCGACAATTACGATTTTTGCGTTTGCATGTCGCCATATTACTCCTCCAACAGTTCCGGATTGTCAAATTTGTTTCCGATAACCTCATAAATACAATCACTGCTTATACGTAGCTTTGATAATCCATACTCATTACTTGTCCGATAAAATTCAGCATAATTCTCGTCCCAAAGTACAGTTCCGGTGCAATAGCTTTCTGGATGTGAATCATCATTGTAGTGTTTAACAATGTCATTCTCCCAAATCAGATTACCGTTCTTGTCTTTCAGTCCGGTGCACTGGCAGATGGTTTTCACTTGAATATATAAATCATGCGGTATTCCAGTGATGGCATCCCATATCACCCATTCCCCGTTGCCTGCCCGCTTGCCACGGAATAAATATCTATCTTGCATCTTCATTCCTCGCTTTCTTTCTGTAACCATGACAGCGTACAATCTTTACAATCATGGTTAAAATCGCATACCTTGTCACTTTTTAATAAATTCCGCAGGACACATAATAGTGCCATCGCCAACTCTTCGTCCGTCATGCTCCTGATCCGGTCTGCGTTGGTCTGTTTATTTGTCACTGTATATCCATTAGGATGTATTCCATCTTTCATATCATTCCTCACTTTCCCGGTACGTCTCCGGCAGTGGAATCCACACCGGCTGATTCTGCAAGGCGGTGATTGCTAGCTGTAATGCATCCTCACAGCAATGATCTACTCCTGTTTTCCCGTACAGAGGACATTCTTCACAAACCTCTGAGTACCGTTCACTCTGAGCCTTTAAGCAGTAAATAACTTCTTCTCTCTTCATTCCGCACCTTCCATTTCTGCCAGCTTGCTTTCGGCTTCCGCTTTTGTGAGTAATACTGTTTTACCAAAATCGCATTCTCTAAAATATGCTCCTATAAAATGATTTGTTGCCTTAGCGTAAATTCTATATTGTTCTCCGCTTTCATAAAATGATACACTAGAAACATAAGCTTCATAGACTTCGTCTTTCATGTTCTCATCATATTCAATATCATCAAACACATTAAATGGAGAAGTGATTACATAAACGGTATCTCCCACCTTGCACGGCAACCGCAGGAGCAATCCCTGCTCCTCGGCATCCTCATAATCTGCCAGCTTCTCCATTGCACAGTATCCTTCTTCACAGTTGGAATAGTTGGCATTCGGTTTTCCTCCAAAGCATTGATAGAATGTTCTCAATGCGTTTTCACCGTGATTCTCCTTTACCAAAATTCCATCAGCGGTTCTTTCTGTCAGTCTCTCCATCCTTACTCCTTTCCGGGATCCTCGGCTTGCTCACCATCACCGGGTAGCTGCAGTCATACGGCTTCGTGCGTCCGATTCTAATAGCATCAGCAACCGGGTGTGTATCCATGTATAGTAAGTCACCGTTCTGAAAGTTTCATGTTCCCTCTCTCATACAGCTACACTCCTTTTTCCGTATGTACTTGCGATTCTGTATACATTGCAAATTTCTCTGTAATATATTTCCTGTGCATGGATATGAGCATCCACACGGTCAAGTTCCGTCTCACACCACTTTGCAAATTCTTCTGTGGACAATGGTGTCTCCAAATTTTCAAATTTTTCTCTGTTGTCAATCACAAAACACACCATGTCAACCGGAATGTGGTTCAAATCCGCAAGAATCTGAATCTGTTTGTCCTTGTCCTCTGCTTTTTCGTAATTCGCCAACAATTCATAACCTGTCATCTGCATTTATATCACCTCTTATCAAGTTTGATTTCTTTGTCGTAGCAACTCTTCTTTGGATTTCCCTCTACTGGGGAAACCATCTTTTTAGGGTCTGTAGTGTATGATCCGTTTAGTTTCACACCTATTTTGCTTTTTTCGTCCATATAGCATGACGGCTTGTAACGATCCGGTGGAATGTAGTTGTGAATGCGCCAGTGTTTTACAAGCATAACACCACTATCGAAAGATAAAAGGAATCTATTGTCTATCAAGGATTTCAAATCATCTTCTGAAGCACCGCACATCCTTATGATTTTCCGTGGGTTGTTTACAAATCCGTCATCATCAGCGTTCATACAGATATGGAAATAAAGCATTTGAGCCGTAGCAGGAATATCCAAAAAAGCATCACTCTCAATTATTTTTGCGCTGAACATTCTTTTTTCTGCCATTTAGAACTCCTTACTCAAAAATAGGCTTCTCAATATAGATCCCGGTGTTTTCCACCAGTTCTCTCCACAAGTCCATGAAATCCTTTCCGTTGCACTTGTCTCCGGCTTTGTCCATGTGGTCAGAAAACTTATCCTTGAAATTCGTCAGCTTCTTCTTACCGAATCCATCTTCCATAAGAATTACCATTCCATATAGAATGTACCTTGTGGACAACTCATTGATAAGGTTGTTACATCTGACCTGTTCCCTGATGCATTTCTGCGCTACAACCGACTTGTAATGTGGATAATCAGCTTCGGTAAATTCCTTGTACTCAATCGTCCAGTCTGCAAAATCGTTAAGTCTGCTCTGTAACTCCGTATAAGGCTCATTCTCGTACTTTTCGTTGTACTCGGTGAATTTACCGCAAAAGTCGGAAAGTCTCGTCTGTGAGTACTTATAGTCTTTCCACAAGGTATAGCAGAACAGTGTCAGTATTCCGGTGAATGGACTTCTATTCGCAGACTGCTTCAAAAGTTCTGTCTGCCGCATGATTTTCAAAATTTCCTGCGGATTGTCATATCGTTTTGGCATTTTATGTATCACCTCCAAGTTCTGTGATGCTTGAACTCTACAAAGAAAATTTCATTTTATTCAATTTTTCAATTTGTTTTTTTAATGATTCAATTTTCTTTATTCTCATTACTTCTGCCCTTAAAACTGCGTCTTCCTTCTTTTTGTGCCAATCATTTCCGTTATAATATCCATATTTTTTAGAACTTATCATATCTTCGGAAATATTTGAACAAATCTCTGCATCGTCAGTTTCTATGATTCCAGTACTAAGTGCATATTTTGTAATATATACTTTCATATTATTCACCGTCCTTTTCTCCATGCAAAAGTTCCATAAACTTCGCAAACTGTTTCTGTGACACCGAATTGTTCTGCTTCTCAGGCTTCAAACTGATGACTAGATGCTTGTCGGCAATGTTCGCCAATTCCCTTGCAAGGTTGATTTTGCCTTGTGCCAATCCATCACGGTAACCTTTTCCCGGCTTCATTACACCAGTTACCATTTTCCCTTGTCCTTGGCTTCCTGCTGTAATGTTGTACATTTGTATTCCTTGGTCACCAAACATTTTAATGTACTTTACTTCCTCTTCATCTAAATGTTCTTTATCAACTAAGTGATACCAAATATTCCAACCGGACGGATTATCTTCTGTAAAAAGTCCATGTTTTTTAAGGCTAAGTGCTATATGATCATATTCAAGCAAATGAGAAGCGCACCTGTCACACAAGGCAACTGCCTGTCCGCAGTATCCCCTTTTTATTCCTGCTTCGTCCGTTCTGTAAAAAAGATAGATTCCACTATCGTTAGGTATTGTAGGGCAAGTTTTTTTGATGCGTTTCACTGCTTCTGCTTTTTTAGCGTATATCTTCTTCCAGTCACTCAAAACGGACACTCCTTTCCATTCTGTAAAATCCATTCCTTGCCTGCTGCTGCAACGTCCACATTCGCCAATGGAGCAATATTTTTTACCTCTGCTACACATTCATCAGAATCGGTTGTATCACCGCCTAAATGGCACAATATGACTTTTTGCAAGGCATCTGATTTGTTCGCTCCAACAATTCCTTTGCAGGTTTCCAGTTCGCAGTGACCTTTGACCTTGTGAACGTAATTAGGTGCATCCATGTCAACATATTTCTTCTGATAGTTGCACTCGATCAGCATATGGTCTAACCGCTGTTTTTTGAACACATACGAACAATATTCAAGGTCTGTCAGATACAGAAGTTTCTGATTGTCAACCATAATCAAAAATCCGTAGTTCTCTGTGCCGTTGTGTGGCACTTGAAAGCAGAATATGTGGAATTTTCCCATCTGTCTTTCACGTTCTGAATGGTCTGACTGCGGTTGCCACACCTTTATTCCCATGTGTTCAAGGTCTGATACGGATAATGAGTGGTCTTTGTGCGCATGGGTGCATATCGCACCCACAACACACTTTATATTCCAGTTAAGACCACGCTTTATGTCCATGATAGGAAGTCCTGCATCCAGTAAAAGCGTTTCACCGTTATCTGCCGTCAGAAGATAGCAGTTACCTGAAGAACCGGATCCTAAACATTTTAGCTTCATGTTTCTACCTCAATTTCGTCATCTTTTGGAAACTGAAATATGCAGTTATTTACATATTCAACTTTTGATGGCTCATTGTTCATGGTTTGAACTATAATTCCACTATTTTTCAATTTTTCAAACTGTTTTACCACATCTTCTGTAATTTCAACATTTTGAAAAAGAATCGGCATACCAACGTATGCTTTTCTAAGCATTTCCATAGCTTTCTTCGATTTTTCTTCTTTGGAATATGTAGCTACAACGCCATGCGCAATTTCTGAGGGTCTGGCAATGGTATCTCTTATCGCAACAATGGAATTATCTTTTGTAATTCCAAAGCAAAAATTTTCATATGGAATATCAGTTCTACCGTCCTGTGAAATAATTCTCATGGTGTCCTCCCTACTTAAAGCAATCCGGTGTCTCTGCGCTGGAAATGTCAGTCTCTGCGGTCTGCGGTACTTCCTCAAATGTTGCGTCAGGAAACTCGATAGTGTTTGCATTTGCCTGTACCTCTTCTGCCACAACTTTTTCCACATCAAGTTTCACATCGGAAACATCAGGAAATTCTTCCTGCGCATACAAACCTTGGAATTTATCCGGAAAAGCTTCTCTTAATGCCTGTACAACAGCAACTTTTCTTATCATTGTTGCAGGCTTTTTAGACCATTGACCGTTTATTGTTCCATCTTTTTTTCTTCCAACATATTCATCGAAAGATACTGACTGGTACTCCGGTGTCTCTCTTCCTTTGATAAACACTTTAGCCCAACCTCCTACAATAGATTCGTCCTTAAGGACAAAAGATCCTTCTCTTTCTTCAACGGAACCATCTTTCTTCTGAACAATAATTCCTGCTTTTTTTCCTGCATAATTCGGATTTGCATCGGCTCTTTTTGTAAAAACATCTTTTCCGGTAACAATCGTAGCAGGATCATTGTTTCCAAACTTAATGAGGTATGCTTCTTTCAAAAAAGGATTAAGATGCTGATATCTGCAAAGAGACATAAACATCATTACTTCCTGATCCGATACGTTTCCACCACCGCTTACAAGGTACTTTCTTACCGTTGTTGGGGAAATTTTTACAATTTCCCCATTTGATTCGTATTCCACAATTCCTGTGTTTTCCTGCTTCTTTTCGTCTGCCATATTTCTACCTACCTTTCTACCTTTTTGATGCCGTTAATGTTAATGATGAATACCTGTGTTGTCTTGGGATTCTGAATAAGTGCAAGGCGAAAATTATGCAGCCTGTCATGCTTCGCAATGTTCAAAACCTTTGCAACCATTCCGTCTTCAACAGAAACTCCATTAACAAAATTTTGCCTATAACTTCCAAGTCCACTCCATGTATCGTACGTTGAATAACAACCACCGCTTCGTGTTACCTCTATCATGTCACCGACATGGATTTCGCTGTCATCATCTTCCTGCGATTTTTCTTCCGGTTTGTAGTTTTCAAGGACAACGTACTCTCTGTGCCATACGAAACACCTTTTAACAGAGTTTTCAACATCACATGTTGAGTTCTTAACACCAATTACTCTGAAAATCTCTCCGTTTTCATATGGTATAAGAAAAGGTTTCGCATCCACAATTTTGATGTACTCACCGACTTTAGCTTTTCTCTTCACCTCCCGTACACCGTTATCAGGCTTCACATCCTCGCCCATCAGCCGATTGAAAGCCAACTTTGCACCAGTACGGAAATCAAATTCATCAGCCGGATTGCAGTTTGCTTCTGCTTTCTCGCCAGTGGACTTGTCCAGTGCTATCACTTTGTTGTCCTTGCGGTAGATGACAATAGTTGTGTCTACTTTTTCTAAAGCGGCAGAGAATATAGAACCTATTTGGAAATGTTTTAAACAAATGCTTTCCCCAACTACATCTTTGTAAAAAACAGTGCCACCACTGATTTCTGTGATTTCAATTACTGCACCCTTGTCTACAAACAATTTGCTTGTATATCTTTCTCCAACCTTAAATTTACGTTCTTTCATCTTACAGTCCCCACTTTCTGTCAAAATCTTCCATTGACTTTGTAACCTTTGCATTAACCACCACAGCCGAAATCACCATGATTGCATAGACAACAAATGCTAAAATCTCCGGCAGTAGTACAAGCCACCATGACCAGCTAATCACTCCAAGTAACTTCAGAGCAATGAAAACGATCGTTAAAACCTCTGTAAATCCCATGCTATTCTTCCTCGCTTCCTAAATCTCATTGAATGCCTGCACAGCAAACAACTCATTAGCAGTTTCCTTGTAAACCTTGTCATCGACACGGACAACGTAAATTCCATTCTCAAAAGAAAGGCTCTTATCAAAAATTCCAACCTTGGGAATAAAAACTCTCTGCATCTTCAAAACATTAGATTTTCTCATATTATTTTTCCTCGCTTTCCGGCTCATTCATAAATCCACTTGCAACTCCCTGATGCACTGTCACATCAGCTTTGTAAATCTCCTTGATGCTTCTAGGCATCACATGAAATGTCACATCCGTATCAGCAATTTTGCCTTTGAATTTCAAGGCTCCACGGTCTGAAAGTCCCAGGTACACACCCACGCAACACTTGTCATCAAAATTGAATATCACGGTGTCACCGGCATTGATTGTTTCTCCGCTTGTTGTCAGAACAGAAATGACTGTCTCTTTCTTAATCTGCATTCTCCACCTCCACAAGTTCACCATTTTCCAATCTGTACCATGTATCCGGCTTCACTTTTTCACCGTCTACCCGGAACATCTTCGCACCGACAAACTCCCATGCTTCCTGCTCTGCTCTGTCGTATCTGTCATCCTCTTTACTGCCAATATATTTCCATTCAGCAAGAACGATATGGGAACCAATGACACCCATTGCTTTCCCTTTGTATCCCCATGCAACCGCAACGCTCTCGGAATCGTTGGCAGAGGATGCACCTTTGTAACCTGTGGCAGAGGATGCACCGCAGTTACCTGTGGCAGAGGATGCACCGTAGTCACCTGTGGCAGAGGATGCACCTTTGTAACCTGTGGCAGAGGATGCACCTTTGTAACCTGTGGCAGAGGATGCACCGCAGTTACCTGTGGCAGAGGATGCACC
>OBDN01000241.1_pt1 | contig 20167 bp, 14 predicted proteins | sample 1518141 | NCBI WGS metagenome assembly OBDN01 (sample SAMN01760937, study PRJEB22395) | human gut metagenome
CGACCGACGCGAAGTAGCCGTAGGCGTTGTAGTAAACCCCGTCCACATAGGAGTTGCCTCCCTGGCGCGTCGAGAACGACAGCGCATAGGACCAGCCGTTGTCGAGCAGGCCCGATCCGTAGGAGACCATCGCGCGGAAGCGGTACATCGAGTTGGCATTGACCACGCTGGCGCGGAATCCCTTGCGGAACTGCGAGGCGCGGGCATTGACGTTGGTCGTACCGCCGATGCCGTCGATGCCGAAGCCCGACGACTTGAGGCCCGCGGTGTTCTCCTGGTTGCGCGTGGCGTCGTTCAGACCGCTCCACAGCGACCACGGGCCGTAACCGGTCATGGCGTCGTTGAAGCGGATGCCGTTCAGGTAGATGCTCGAATACTGCGAGTCATAGCCGCGGACGTTGAAACGCATCTCGCTGAACTTGTACGAAGCGATGTTGTTGAAGGCGTCCTTCGACGAGGAGAGCGACGACGGCAGGGCCTGCATGTCCGAGGCCACCTCGGAGTCGAACTCCGCGAACACCGAGTCGTCGATCACATACTGCACGTCGGGCGACAGCACCACCGAGTGCAGGTCCTTGACCATGTCGCCGACGCGGACCACAAAGTCGAGGTCCTCGAAGTCGTTGGCTTCGAACTTGATCTTGTAGCTGCCCTCGGGCAGGTTGGAGATATCGAAATAGCCCTCTTCGTCGGTCATGACCGACACACCGAGCGGCTCGATAAGAACCTTCACGTTGCTCAGCGCCGTGCGGCCCGAACGCGAAACGACCTTACCTTTCACGCCGCCGTCCTGCGCATAGGCCCCCACGCAGAGGCATGCGAACAACAAGGTGAATAGATTTCTGATCTTCATAAATTAGGTTGTTGGATTATTTGCCGATATAGATGAACACGGGGAAGTGGTCGCTGTAACCGCCCTGGAAGTTGTTGCCGACGAACGTGCGCTGGGGGTATCCCTTGAACTGGCCCTCCTTCTGGAAGAGGTAGGGGGCGCGGAAGACGCTGCCGTAGAACTTCGTGCGGGGAACCTGCTTGAGACGCAGCGCACCGGTCGATCCGGTGGCCAGGTTGTCCGAGACGATGATGTTGTCGAACAGGTTCCACTTGTCGTCGTAGGCCAGCGAGCCGATGCCGGCCTTCAGCACGGCGATGTAGGGGTTGAAGTAGCCTCCCTCGGCGACCTTGCGGATGTCGCCGGCGGCGCCGATCACCTCGGTGATGCTGCGATCGGTGGCATCGTCGTTCAGGTCACCCATCATCACCACCTTCACCGCCGGGTTGGCCGCACGCACCGAGTCGGCGGCGTGGCGCATGATCTCGGCGGCGCGCTCGCGCAGGTAGGCCGAAGCCTCCTTGCCGCCCAGACGCGACGGCCAGTGGGCCACCATGAAGTAGAACGGCTCACCCTCGACCGTACCCCACATCGTCACGATGTCGCGCGTGCGGAAGTCGGGACGGCTCTCCAGCGTGAAGGGGATAGGCGCGCTGCCCTCGAGCTTGAAGACGTCGGGGCGGTAGTAGAAGGCCACGTCTACACCGCGGGCGTCGGGCGAATCGTAGTGCACGATCCGGTAGTTGGCCGGGGCGAGTTTCGGCGTGGCGATCACGTCCTCCATGACGTTGCGGTTCTCGATCTCCGAGACGCCGATGACGATCGGATACTCCTTGTCGATGGCCGCGATGTCGAACAGCACGCGCGAGAGGTTGTTGATCTTCCGCTCGTACTTCACGGCATTCCACTTCTTCGGCCCCTCGGGCGTGAACTCCGCGTCCTTGATCTCCGGATTGCGGATCGTGTCGAAGAGGTTCTCGAAGTTGTAGAAAACCACCTTGTAGGGTTTCTGAGCGAAGCAGGCTGCAAGCAGCAGGGCGAACAGCCCGGTAAAAAGCAGTTTCTTCATGGTCGTATCATTCGGTTATTCCCCATGCCGTGGGGTTGTGTTGTGCTTTCACGTCGGCGGCGATCGCCTCGTCGAGCATCGGGAAGAACTTGTATCCGGTCTTCTGCTCGATCTCCGCCACACTGGTCGTATATTTGGCAAAACCGCTGGCACTCGCCGAGGAGTTCTCGGCCCAGAAGCCGATGGCGATCAGCTCCGAGGCGTCGTGGATCTCGTCGATGCGCTTGCGGGTGTTGCCGTTCTTCGTGCGCAGCAGGACTTTCCAGCAGTACTCGGGCATGGCGACCTTCGTCCCGCTGCGGTCGGTGCTCCAACTCCGGACGCCGTAGTTGCCCGTCACCGTGTAGAGCGTGTCGGCGCACGACTTGCCCATTGCCGAAGCCGTCTCCTCCATCTTGAGCCACGACCCGCCGTTGAACGCACTCTCCTGCGGCATGATGTTGGTCGAATAGAAGGTCTGCTCGTTGAGCAGCGTCGAATAGGGCACCGAACGGTGGTTCGACATGCACTGGTGCCCACGCACCCCTCCACCCCGGTAGGAACCCGACCGCAGGTCGGCCTGGTCGGCTTCGGGAATCTCGGGATCGAAATCCCAGGCATCGGAGCGAATGTAGTTCTGCATGTAGCAGGCATGGATCGGATAGGCCACCCACAGGGCGATGCGCTTGGAGCGGTCGTAACAGATGGTGAAATTGCGCGCCTTGGGCTGCGTCGAGGAGATCGGCGCATAGTGCGTCACATAGGTGCAGTTGTCGATGCTCTTGTAGGCGGGCAGTTCGGCCCACGGGTGGTCCATCACGGCCGGAATCGAATACTCGGGCTGCGAGAGGGTCAGGTCGAACTCCAGACCGCCGTCAAACGCAACCCGTACCGTCGCCGTACGTGCGGCCCCGGAATCGTTCTCGGCCAGATAGAGATAGACGACATCGGCCGTGGTGACCAGCGAACCCGAACGCGAGGTCGCGTGCGTATTGCGGGAGGTCCAGCACCAGCTGCCGCCCTCGGTAACAGTGACCGTATAGGAGGTTCCGACGGTTCCGGAGAGCACGATCCGGGGATCCGAAGCATAGCCGGGAGCCTCGAGCGAGGTGTTCTGCGATTCCAGGAAACGCGCGCCGAACGACGTACCCTGCCCCTCTTCCGACGAGCCGCAGCTGACCGACAGTGCGACGAGCATCAGAAAGAAGGCTGCGAAACGAAGGGCGCCACCTCTCGAAAAAATCGAAATCATCGGCAAAAATGTAGCAAATAAAAAGGTGCAGTCAAAAAATCCGACAATCATCCCCGGCGGAGCACATCCGTCGGGGATGAATTATCGGATATAAATATAACTATTCCTCAAAGGAGATTTCTACCGAACGAATAACCAACGCTCCCTTCGGAGTAAAGATCAGGAATTGATTCAGGTTTTTACCTGTCAAATCGATCGTGAAAGTATGCTCCTGGTTCTGTACCGTCATATCCTCGCTCAATGCGATCGGCTCCGTCGGATCTTCACCGTCAGCTGCATCGGCCGCATAAATACCGACATTGCGAGCCTTGGCCGTCGTCGAATAGGCTACAATCGTAACCGACTTCGCCATCTTTGCAAGTACAGGAGTTATGATACGAGCACCCTTGCCGGTATTCATCTGAAGGCCATAGTTATCACCATTCTTGTTCTTTGCAGCCAATCCGGTCCATTCACCTGCAGCATTCGTGTAAGTAAAGCTTGCATAACTGGTGTTTTTATCAATCTCATACAGAGCCTTCATGTCTTCAGCTGCAAGCGATGCGCCGCTGGCCGGCTGGGATGCAACTCCGTTCTGCTTCAGGGCAACCGTTGCAGTTGCGACAGCCTCACCAGCCTTCATCAGCTTGACGGTCAGCGTGCCGCTGATGGCCTCCTCGGCCGTGTTCTCCTTGGCGGTCACATTCACCTGATCGCCGCTCACCTCCACCGTGAACTGCTCGTTGTCGGCCGAAGCCTCGATCGTGCAGTCGTCGGCATTCTTCTTGGTTACAGTCACCGTCTTGGCCTCACCGGCAGCGGCAAACGTCAGCGACGTCGGGTTCACCGTGATCGAAGGATCCGTCGAAGGCTCACCCATGAAAGCGGCGATATCGTTGATATTTCGCGGAGCGATCTGAGGAGCGCCCTTGTACAGAGCGGCATATCCCGTAATATCACCGGTAGCACCGCCGACAAATTCCTGCTCTGCCCAGGGAGCGCCATTCTGCGTATAAACGGTCAGATCCGTTTCTCCGTTCACCTTGAAGGTCTTCGTTCCGGCCCAGGTAGCTGCAGCAGGAGCAGTTACATTCTTGATGGTTACGGGCATTGCCTGGAATGCAACGATCTGATCAGGCGTAATCTCTACGGGAGTTACGGTAGCCGTACCGATCTTCTCGATAACGACCCACGCTGCATTTTTGCTTCCGGTAATTTCATGGAGTCCGCTATAGGTCGTTACACGGGCCTCGCCGGCCTTAAGCGTAACACGAACCTTGTCGCCTGCCACAAACGTAAAGTTGTCATCCGACGGATCCGTATAAACACCGCTTCCGTAAAGAGTAATGCCGTTTCCTGCCGTCGTAGCCCCTTCGGTCATCAACTGCAGATTCAACGCGGTGGTATTGCCACCCTGCTTGTCGGTAACAACCACGGCTTCGAATACATGGTCGTTTGCAGCATCCACATCCTGCTGGTTTCCACCGGCAGCCTCGCACTTTTCAATCAGCTCGGGAATCGTGGTCATCACCGGTTCTCCCGGCTCCGGATCGCCACCCTCTTCAAAGGTGATTTCCTGACCGCCGACACCCTCGGCAAGCGTTACATCGTCGATACGGTACACGCTGGCAGCCTTGGCTGTGAAACGGATGTAGAGTGCACTCGTACCTTCAGGCAGCGTAAAGTCCGCAATAGCCAGATCCCAACGCCCTACCGGGGCCGATCCCTTGGCAAAGTTTACCGTAATGGGCTTGGACCAGGCCGTACCGTTGTTGCTGAGTTCAATCTCAAACTCGGCGGGATTCCAGGTATTGTCAGGGTCATTCTGACCATAACGCTCGGTTCCGAAGCTCAAACGCAGATTCCGCTTTCCACCGAGGTCCAGATTGCCGATCGTGAAATAGGCATTGCTCCCAAAGAACACGTTATTGACGCCCGAACCTTCGTAGTCGGACATATCACTGGCTGAATCCTTGCCTACCGTACGTGCACTTGCGCCACTCGATTCATAGGAAACGTTCGCAATACCCGTACCGGTCTCGTTCTTCCAGCCTTCAAACTTGTCCAGCCAGGTATCCCAGCCACTCGAACCTTTCTGTGCAGGCTCCTTGTCGAAGTTGTTGGCATAGATCGGGTCACCCGTGGGGGGGGGGCGTAACGCCGGATGCATACTGCTTGACGGTCACGGTGGACTCGGCCTCACCCCATTTGCCGAACTCGGGGTGGATCAGCGAGAATGCGATCTTGCCGCTGCGCTCGCTCAGGCCCGACGCCATCTCCGACACCGATACGGTGATCGTGGCATTGCCCTTGCCGCTCATAGGCTCTACGGTAGCCCAGTCCAGATCGGTCTTCACAACCGTCCACTCACAGTTGGCCTTCACCGAGATGGTCTGAACGGTCTCCGTCTCCTCGGAGAAGGTCAGCGTCTCGGGCGATGCCGTCAATTCGGGCACCAGCGACTTCTCGTCGTCATCGGAACACCCCGTAAACACGGATGCCGAAACGAGGCACAGCGTTCCGAACAGGATTCTGAAAAGATGTTTACTCATAAGAATTTGATTAAGTGGTTATAAACAAAGCTATGAATTAATAAAAATATAAAAAACAAACCCGTTTTCAAAAGGGGAAACTTGTGCAAAGATAAACTATAATTCGCGAATAAAAAATAAATAGGTCACAAAATTCGCCCTAAAAGGATCAAAACAAGGTCCTTCAAGCAGTTTCAACACCAAAATCCGACAAAAAAGAGTCACGCACAGACCGATTCAGGAAAACCTGATCCGTCACACTGCCGCAAAAATAGGAGTCGGAAGTTTCAAAACGGCTACAAAAGCATCACGGGCCGGTAAAAAAAACCGACCCGTGAACGGCATACCTAAATATATATAGTGAATCCAGACCCGATCACCGGATCTCGCCGATGTCGTCGAGCGGCCAGTCGTCCGACCGGAAAGGCGCGAGCGGCTGCCCGGAGGTCGTGAAGACATTGGCCTCGGGGCACCAGTTGCGGAAAGCATAGCGCACGGCGACCGGTTCGGCCACCTCGGGAGAGGAGACCTCGATGCGTCCGTCGCCCCACAGCACCCGTCCCTCGGCGGGATGGAACACCCTGTCGGTCCCGGCCACCTCGAAACCTCCGAGCCGCAGCTCCCCTTCGGGGCCGTAGCCCACGAAGCTGTCCGCGCCGCTCCAGTCATCCGAAGGCGACAGGTTATCGAAACGGAGCAGCAGTTTGTCGCCGCGACGCTCCATCTCCCGGAAGGTCGGAGCCGGAGCCGGCAGCCCCTCGATGCCGTAGTCGTTCGCCAGCGCCAGCCAGGCCAGGCGCTCCCCCACCTCGCGTTTGCGCGCGGGGTGGATGCATGAAGGCATTCCCAGATCGGTCGTCGCCGCCACGCCTGCATGTTCGAGCCGTGCGGCGGCACGGTACTGCGCCTCGACGACAAGCGGCAGCGAACGCAGCGAAGCCCCCTCATAGGCATACGGGGCGAGCTGCGTGATGTAGAACGGCATCCGCCCGTCGCCCCACGTCGCACGCCAGAGATCGACCAGCGAGACCTGCAGCGCCTCGTAGTCGAACCAGTTACGGCGGTTCGACTCGCCCTGGTACCAGATGAACCCCTTGGCCGTGAAGCGGCAGACGGGAAGAATCATGCCGTTGTAGAGCCGCTGCGGAATGCTGTTGTCGTATGTTCCCGACTTGGCGAGGGCATGGTCGATTCCCGGCGTGGAGTCGATCGCCTCAACGGTCATCCACGCCTCGATGGCCGAACCGCCCCAGTTCGGGGTGATCAGGCCGACGGGTACGTCGAGCACCCGGCAGAGCATCCGTCCGAAGAAATACCCCACGGCACTGAAGGAGCGGACCGATGCCGGCGTGGAGCACTGCCATGCGGCCTCGCAATCCTCCCGGGGGCTCTCCGAGGAGACCTTCGGCACGGTGAACATTCGGATGCCGGGACAATCCCCGGCTGCGGCCACGGCCTCGGCACTCCCCTCGACGGGCTGGTGGAGAAAGCCGCCGACGGGCATCTCCATGTTTGACTGACCGGAGCAGATCCACACCTCGCCCAGAAGGACGTTCTCAAGCACGACCGGATCGCCATCGCTCACCGTCACCGTATAGGGGCCTCCGGCCTCGCCCGTCGGCACCTTCAGGGCCCAGCGGCCCGCATCGTCGGCCTGGGTCTCATAGCTCCGTCCGTTCCACGAGGGTGTGACCCGCACGCGGCTGTTCGGGGTTGCCCCGCCCCAGAAATTGACCTCCGTGTTGCGCTGCAACACCATGTTGCTGCCCAATACGGAGGGCAGCTTCACCCGCGCGGCGACCGGCGCCGCCGCCAGCAGCATCATAGCTGCCAGACAAAACCTTTTCATGATCTTTTCCTATTTTTCATGTTGTCTGTTTCCTTTCCCGTATTCGGGAGACTCGATCTCCACCCGGTCGCACTGATCGACGACAAAAGCCTCCGCTTCCTCCTGCGCACAGGGGTATTCGTCCGTATGCTCGATGACGTTGTCGCGCGTGAAGCGGAATCCATCGACCGAGTAGATGTGGACGATGCGCGAGTCGGAGACGCGGAACGTGTTGCCCTCAACGAGGATGTTGCGGTGGTAGCGTGCGCCGGTCCGGTCCGGGATGCCGCTGCCGACGGCAATACAGGCCGCGCCCCACGACGGGCTGCCGTAGTTGCCGTTCTCGAAGAGGTTGCCGCGGATCACCACATCGCGCACGCCCGACTGTTCGAACCAGTAGTTGGCATCCCCCTCGAAGAGGATCGCCGCACCGGCGATGTGGAAGTAGTTGTCCTCGACGACGATCCGCCCGCGCGAGCCGAGCAGCAGGCCGCGCGCCCGGTTGCCGCGCATCCGGCAGCCGCGGATCTCGACGTCAGGATACCCTTCGTCGGCCGCCACGACGTGTTTCGGAGCGGTCCCGTCGGGCAACGGCTCGGTGAAGGTCACCTCGGTATAGACGCTGTTGAGCCGGCGCACCGACTTCACCGTCCGGCGGGCATAGGCGGCCACCGTGCGGTTGTCCACCAGTTCGACCTCCATCCCCTCGCGGAGGAAATCGACGCCGTACTGTCCCGAGTTGCACCAGCGCAGCAGGGCACGGTCGGGAGCCTCGACCCGCTCGACGGCCATGTAGAGGCCGTGGATGTTCGTCGCGTCGTCCTTCTGGTTCTCGAACACGCAGTCGATCATGCGGATGTAGCCGCCGCAATTGACATAGTGCGTGGCATCGGCCGTGATGCTGACCATGCGGTCCTTGCCGGGAGCCGGCGTGACGACCATCCGCTCGAGCGCGATGTCGCGGCTGCGCTGCGCGATGACCCCCATGCCGCCGCAGTGGTACAGCGCCACGTCGCGGAGCGTCACGCCGCGCGAATCGGCGATCGTGAAGCCGGGGTTCAGACGGGCCGTGGCGCCGAAGACCATCACGTTGCCGACCGCAGCCTTCAAGTCCGGACGGTAGATCCGCCAATTCCCGTCCCCGCACCGGCGGGCCGGGATCGTTCCGCCTGCAATCCAGTAATCGTGGGCCCGGAAGGCCGGTTCGCGCCGCACGGCATCGAATTCGAGCAGGTTCGAGTAGGGGTAATCCGTTCCCCGCTCGTCGTAGAAATGCAGGCACCCATTGACCTCCTCGCAACGGTACTCCCCGGGGAAGGAGACCTCAAGCCACCCGTCGCCCGCAGCCCGGACAATTCCCTCGGAGTGAAACGTGCGCGTGTAGTCGATCTTCAGGTCATGGATCTCGATCCGCTCGCACTCCTCGATGCTGAACGGTGAGACGAAGCCCGAAAAGAGAAGTTCGGTCCCGGCGCCGTCGATCTCGAAGTCGCGCAGACCCCGAAGGTCGAAGGCAATGCGCTTCATGCCCTCGCTGTTGTTGCTGATGTACTGGTAGCGCTCCGCAGCCCGGTCGGGCAGCATGCGGAGCGTCCCGCCGGGCAGGACGAGTCTCGAAGCGCCGACCTCGAGGCAGTGCTCCAGGGCAGCCCGCACGGCAGGTACGGCATCGCGCTCGGCATCGCCCGACGCAAGGAAATCCTTCAGGTAAACGGTCTTCCCGGCTGCGGCATCCGCTGTCGGGGCACTCCAGAGAGACAGGGTCACGGCCGCCGCGCCGAAGATTCGGAGGAATCGGTTCATACGGGATTGTTTTTTAAGGTAACTCGTTGTGTTTCGCCCTCACGAACTCCGAACACGACCGGTTTGCGGCCCTGCTCCGAAAGGGTGATGCGGAGGCGCCCGCCGTCGGTTCGCTCGATCCGCAGGTCGAACTCCGAACCGAAGGCACGGATGCGGCGCAGTTCCACCCGATTCCAGGACTCAGGCAGCGAAGGGGTCAGGTCGAACGACCGGAACCCGACGGGCCGAATGCCGAAAAGGCCCTCGGTGATGATCCGGCAGTAGAGTCCGCTCTCGGCCGATAGGTGGCGCTGCGACCCTTCGGGCCACGCCTCGATCGGATAGGGGACGTGCTCGCCCAGCAGACGGCGCTCGGAGTAGTTGTGGAGGAACTCGGTGGCCCGGTCGGCCTGTCCGGCCCGGTAGATGCCGCGCAGGGCATAGAGCGTCGAGCGGTCCCAGAAGGTAGCACTGCCCTGCTCGGTCAGCAATCCGTCGTCGGTGAGCAGTTCGGGGCCGAGCAGCGCCTCGACCGTTCCCTCCGTGCGGGTCCGGCCGCCCAGCCCGACGATCAGCGGCATGCAGATCCACGAGCGCAGGAGCGTGTTCCCGTCGTAGTAGCGATAGGTATGGTACCCGCCCACCTCGGCACTGAAGCAGCGTTCCACGGCCTCGGCCAGCTCCCGTGCCTGCCGGCCGTAGCGCGCCGTCTCGGAGCGCGGCGCACCAAGTTCGCGTCCCAGTGCGGCAGCCGACAGCAGGGCGTCGTAGTAGAGCGAGGAGGTGCAGAGGTTGGCCCGCCCCGCAGGGAAGCGTCCTTCGAGCTCGTCGGAATCGGAGGCCACGACCCCCTCGGGGGTCAGCTGCCGACGGCAATACTCCAGACACCACGTCACCAGCGGCCACAACGCCTCGGCCTCGGTCCGATCGCCGCGCGCCAGGGCATAGCGGGCCGCCCCATAGGCGATCATCGCCGCATCGCCGCGGTCGCCTGCCCCGTTCCAGACATCGTCGCCTTCGGCGATGATCGAGCTGGGCAGCGGCTCGTATCCGGGATTCATGAAGCGGGCAAAATGCCGGAACGCGTTGAACGCCGAGGCGTTCCCGATATCGTACCCGAGAAACGGGAAGAAGGGATTGACGTATTCGGCCTGGTCGTTGGCCCAGATGGCGGCGTAGTAGGATTCGCCGCCGGGCGCATGCATGTAGCCGCCGCGGGTGAGGATGATGCTCTCGGCGGCCCGGAGCTTGGCAAAACGGAACAGGCGGTCGATAACCGGATCGGGAGTCTCGAGCACCAGCGCGGCATCGATGTCGCGGCGCACGAAATCCATACGTGCGGCATATTCGGCCGCAACATCCGGCATCAGCGGCCCGTCACCCGCACGTCCGGCCTGGAAAACCGCATCGAAGCAGAGCGAATCTCCCGGCGCAAGGCTGTAACGGCCGCTCCCCGCCAGGTCGGCCCGCACGCAGTAGCTCCCCTCCACCCCCTTGTCGGGATCGGTCTCGAAACGCTGCGAGAACTCCGGAACGTATACCGTCAGCCTGCGCCGGGCGATGTTGCGCACGACATAGCGCTCGCACAGCACGGGCAGCTCCCGCGAGGGGAAGATGCGGCGCGTCATGGCGATTGCCGGCCCGGCCGCCGCGGTCCGGGCCGCCCCGATGTTGTGCCCGCCCGTGTACCAGCGGCTGCGGACCTCGATTCCGCCGTCGATCGCCACCGTATCGACCCGCTCGGCCTGCAGGGCGAGCCCGTCGATGGCCAGCAGCGCGGGAATGTCCGTCGCCAGACGGAACATCAGGCTGGCGTGCGTGTTGTTCGGCACGGTACGCAGCAGCGGGAAGACGAGCGAGCGCTCGAGCCGAAAGGCGCTGTCCGCGCCGACGCCCCAACGCAGGACGCAGGCCATGCGCTGACCACTCATCTCGATGTGGTCGGCATGGGGTACGGCCCCGTCCACCCGCCACACGATGCCGTGTCCGGCAGGATCCATCGTCCAACGCTGCGCCGACGCCGGCAGCAGACCGGCCGACACGAAAAGGAGAACGGCAAGAAACGATTTTCGAAGCATACGGATTCGAGTTTGGGAGTAAGGTGCAACAAACGAGTATAAATATAATCATTTCGCGCGACATGAGACCCTTGCTGCATGCCGTCTTCCGTTTTTTTCACTATTTTTGACCGGGAACCCCCCAATGAAAAACAGAAAAGAGATCGTCATGGAGAACGAAAACAGAATCTGCGCCCTGTTCGGCATCCGCTACCCGATCGTCTCGGGCGGCATGGTCTGGTGCAGCGGCTGGCGCCTGGCGGCCGCCGTCAGCGAAGCGGGCGGACTGGGGCTCATCGGCTCGGGGTCGATGACTCCCGAGCTGCTGCGCGAACACATCCGCCGCTGCCGCGCGACAACGGCAAAACCCTTCGGCGTGAACGTCCCGCAGATGTACCGCTATACGGACCAGATCATGGAAGTTATCATCGAGGAACGCGTCCCTGTGGTCTTCACCTCGGCAGGCAGTCCGAAACGGTGGACCGCACGGCTGCACGAGGCCGGCTGCAAGGTGGCCCACGTGGTCTCGAGTTCCGCCTTCGCCCGCAAAAGCGAGGAGGCCGGGGTCGATGCCGTCGTGGCCGAAGGCTTCGAGGCCGGAGGGCACAACGGCCGCGAGGAGACCTCGACGATGGTGCTCGTGCCCCACGTCCGGGCAGCGGTCTCGCTGCCGCTGCTGGCCGCGGGCGGCATCGCCACGGGCCGCGGCATGCTGGCCGCCTTCGCCCTCGGCGCCGAGGGCGTGCAGATCGGCACACGCTTCGCACTCACCGAGGAGAGTTCGGCCAGCGAAGCCTTCAAGCGCCGCTGCACCTCCCTCTGTGAGGGCGACACGATCCTCGCGCTCAAGAAGCTCAGCCCCACCCGGCTGGTCCGCAACGAATTCTGCCGCGCCGTCGAGGAGGCCGAAGCGCGCGGCGCCACGGCCGGGGAGCTCTCCGAACTGCTGGGCCGCGGGCGTTCGAAACGCGGCATCTTCGACGGCGAACTCACGGAGGGCGAGCTGGAGATCGGACAGGTCGCCTCGCTGCTGCGCGACCTGCCTCCGGCCGGCGAGGTCGTCCGGAACCTGGTTGCAGAATTCGACGCGGCCCGCCACCGGCTGGCGGAACTCTGATCCCGGCATACAGACGCAGCCCCGTCCGACGTATCGGACGGGGCTGCGCATATCCATACGAACCGGGGTCAGTTTCCGAGCTTCATCACATCGTCGATACCCATCTCGCGATAGGTTGTCGCCAGCTCCTCCGAGCGGTCCGAGATGACCAGCAGCTTGTCGCCCAGGTGCAGTTCGGTCTTGCCCTGCGGCACGAAATAGTCGCCGTCGCGGCAGATCATCATCACCAGCGTATTCTCCGGCAGCACGATCTCGCGCAGCGTCCGCCCGCTCTCGAGCATGCTCTCGTTCACCTCGACCTCCGTGAGCGCCGACTTCACCTGCTCGTTCATGTCCACGCCGAAGGCCGGCTCCCGCTCCTCGTAGGCCAGTCCCAGCAGGTTGGCCATGCCGCTGACGGTCGTACCCTGCACGACGAGCGAGAGGATCGTCGAGAGGAAGACCACATTGAAGAGCAGGTCGGCATACTCGACGTTGCCCATGAGCGGATAGATGGCAAAGAGAATCGGCACGGCCCCGCGCAGCCCGACCCACGAGACATAGAGCCGTGCCCGCGTCGAGAAATTGCGGAACGGCGCCAGGCTTGCGAAGACGGCCAGCGGCCGGGCCACGAGGATCAGGAACGCCCCCACGGAGAGTCCCAGGATCAGCACATCGGGCTCCAGCAGCTCCTTGCTGTTCACGAAGAGGCCCAGCGTCAGGAACATCACGATCTGCATCACCCACGTGAACCCGTCGAAGAAGACCGTAAGGGGCCGCTTCTGCACCAGCTTGTGGTTGCCGACCACCAGTCCGGCGAGGTAGACGGCCAGATAGCCGTTGCCGCGGATGAGGTCCGTAAAGGCGAACGAGAAGAAGACGAAGGCCAGCAGCAGCACGACGTAGAGCGAGTGATTGACCAGGTTGATGCGGTTGATCGTCCATACGGCCAGCCGCCCGATCAGGTAGCCCGACAGGGCGCCGACGACCAGCTGCACGACCAGATAGAGCATGCCCACACCGAGGTCCACATGCCCCGATGCCGGTCCCGAGAGCACACCGACAAGCAGAACGGTGAGCATGTAGGCCATCGGGTCGTTCGAGCCGCTCTCGAGCTCGAGCAACGGACGGAGGTGCTGCCTCAACCCCTGTTTCTTGCTTCGCAGGATCGAGAAGACCGACGCCGAATCGGTCGAAGACATCGTCGAGGCCAGCAGCAGGGCCAGCGCGAAGGGCATCTCGAGGCCGATCCACGGAGCGATGAGCCACACGAATCCGGCCAGGATGAGGGCCGTGAGCAGCACGCCCACCGTCGCCAGCACGACACCCGGCCCGACAATGGGGCGGATTTCGGAGACCTTCGTGTCCATGCCGCCCGTGAAGAGGATCACGCAGAGCGAGATCATGCCGATGAACTGCGTGATGTCGGTCGAGCGGTAGGAGATGAAGTCCAGGCCGAAGAGCATGCCGACCCCGAGGAAGAGCAGCAGGGCCGGGGCACCGAAGCGGTAGGCCAGCTTGCCGGCGACCACCGCCACAAAGAGCAGCAGGGCGCCGATCAATACGATATTTTCACCAGTGAGACTGATCATGAGTCAAATGCGTTTCGAATCGGGGATACAGTGCCGGCGGCACGGTCGTCTGCCGCGTATCCGCTCCGGCGCATCGGGAACAAAGGTACGACAAATTTCCCGCATTCTCGGCACCTGCCGACAAAACAGGCGGGAAACGCATGCAAAAGGAGCCGAACGCACCACCGGGGCGCACGGGGCAAATGCAGCATCGGAATCCGGCTACTGGGGAATAAAGGTATAGGTGATGGTTCCCTGATGGCGGGCCGGCGCCTTCGGGTCGATGTTGAAGGTCGAAACACGTGCGGCATGCAGGGCGGCCTCGCGCATGCAGTCGTCGCCGCCCGAGACGATCCGGGCGCCGATCACCTCGCCACCCCGGCTGACCGTGATGGCCACCACCACCTCGCCGCCGCCTTCGCAGCGGTAGGCCGGTATGCTCAGATCGACCGACTGCCGCACCGGATCGGTCAGTGAGAACGACACCGTCACCCGACCCTTGACCTTGCGGTCGCGGTGTTCGCCCGACGCCTCGTCGGCCGTGCGGCCGCGACGGATCGCCGCCTCCTCGGCCAGGCCCTGCTCGTAGGCCTCGCGGTTGGCCCGCATCCGCTCCTCGGCCGCGGCAGCTGCATCGTTCAGCGCCGCGGTATTGGTGCCGCGGTCGTCCTTGAGCTGCTCGTTGAGTTCGTTTTCGTTCGAGACCGTATTGCGGACGCTCCGCCAGTCGAACTCCTCGGCGGCCTGCCGCTCGCGCACCTCCTGCTCGAGCCGGGCCCGCTCGGCCTCGAGTTCGGCCAGCGACTGCAGTTCGATATACATGCCCTGCTGGTGGGGACGCTCCCCGATGACGATCTTCGACGAGACGAAGACGATCATCAGCACCAGATAGGCGATCAGCGTGACGCACAGCCCGATCCGGTGGTCGTAGGCCCACGATCCGGCATCCTCGCGCCGGTTGTCGAAGGGCAGTTGCAGGCGCGGTTTGCGCGGCCTTGCGCCGCTCCGCTGCACCGGAGTACCGCCGCCGGGAGCCGCCCTGCGGCGGCCCGCCTCCGGACCTGCCGCTCCGGCCTGATTCCCGGTCCGAACCCCCTTCGGAGGGAACTCCTCCCCGGCAGCCGCTTCTTCCGCAATTCCTTCCGAAATCCGTTCCACTCCGTCCCCGCGTCTCTCTCCGCGCTGCGGCTTTTGGGCCGGACGGCGGTCACCGGACGGTTCTCCGGCCGGGAAGAGCCGCGGCGGTGCGACCGACACCGGGGCGTCGTCATCGAGTTCGATGACCTCCGGCCCCGCATCCTCCCCGGTACGCCGGACGGCGGAGGAGTCCGCAGCCTGCATACCGCTCTGCACCGGCCGGCCGACGCACTCCGACCCGCCGCCCAGGTCGATGAGCTCCAGCTCCTCGACTGCGGCCGGTCCGGCGACGGCTCCGCCCTCCCGCTGCGGCGCGGCTGACGCCCCGAAGGGGCCCAACGGATTCGTTTCTGGTTTCGGACTCATGTTCTGTTCGGATTTCGCAGGGCAAAAATAGCGATTTTTATCGGTTTTCGCCACCTTGCCCGAAAATTAACCCCGACAAGCGAAATGAACCGGAAATTTGTTTTTGCGACCGACATGCATTATCTTTGCCGATAATTATTACAAAGAACCACTTATGTCAACGAAACAACAAACGCTGAAGGCCCCGATCTCGTTCTCGGGAAAGGGACTGCATACGGGCGTGCAGGTGACGATGACGATCCATCCCGCAGAAGCCGGCCGGGGCATCGTATTCCGCCGCACCGATATCGAAGGACAGCCGGAGATCCCGGCACTTTGCGACTACGTGGTGGACACCTCGCGCGGCACGACGATCGAAGCCGGCGGCCACCGTGTCAGCACCATCGAGCACGTCATGTCGGCCCTCTGGACCCTCGGCGTGGACAACGCCCTGATCGACATCGACGCCCCGGAGACCCCGATCCTCGACGGTTCGGCCCGCGAATACGCCCGCGCCATCACCGAAACGGGGCTCGTGGATCAGGATGCCGAGCGCAACTACTATCACGTGACCGAGAAAATGGTCTACACGATTCCCGAAAAGGGCACGGCGATCATCCTCTACCCCGACGACGAATTCTCCGTCTCGGTCCATGTGGACTACAACTCGAAGGTGATCGGCAACCAGTACGCGACGCTCGAGCCGGGCGACGACTACGCCTCGAAGATCTCCCCGTGCCGCACGTTCGTCTTCCTGCACGAACTCGAGCCGCTCATGAAGATGAACCTCATCAAGGGCGGTGACCTGGACAACGCCATCGTCGTGGTCGAGAACCCCGTTCCCGAGGAGCAGCTCGACCACCTCAAGAAGCTCTTCAACAAGCCCGACATCGAGATCAAGGCCGGTTACCTGAACAACCTCGAGCTGCGCTGCAACAACGAGCTGGCCCGCCACAAGCTGCTCGACCTGCTGGGCGACTTCGCCCTGCTCGGCGTGCGGATCAAGGGCCGCGTATGGGCCACCCGCCCGGGCCACTTCGCCAACACGGAGTTCATGAAGCAGCTCAAGCGCACGATCCGCAAGGCCGGCGAGAAACCCCGCTACACCTACGACTGCCGCAAGCCGGCGCTCTACGACATCAACGCCATCCGGCGCATGCTGCCCCACCGCCCGCCCTTCCTGCTCGTGGACCGCATCTTCCACTGCGACGCCACGTCGGTGGCCGGCATCAAGAACGTCACGATGAACGAACCCTTCTTCGTGGGCCACTTCCCCGAGGAGCCGGTCATGCCGGGCGTGCTGATCATCGAGGCGATGGCCCAGTGCAGCGGCATCATGGTGCTCAACACGGTGCCCGACCCGGAGAACTACTCGACCTATTTCATGAAGATCGACAATGCGAAGTTCAAGCGCAAGGTCGTTCCGGGCGACACGCTCCAATTCGAAATCCACCTGCTGGAGCCCATCCGCCGCGGCGTGGCGCTCGTCGAGGCCAAGGCCTTCGTCGGCGAGTCACTGGCCTGCGAAGCCGAGCTGATGGCCCAGATCGTCAAGAACAAAACCCCGAAACAACAATGATCAGCAAACTGGCATACGTCCATCCCGACGCCCGTATCGGCGCCAACGTGACGGTAGAACCGTTCGCCTACATCGCAGGCGATGTCGTGATCGGCGACGACTGCTGGATCGGCCCCGGTGCCGTAATCCACGACGGCGCACGCATCGGCCGCGGCTGCAAAATCCACACCGCCGCCTCGATCTCCTGCCTGCCGCAGGACCTGAAGTTCGTCGGCGAGGCCACGACCTGCGAGATCGGCGACTGCAATGACATCCGCGAATACGTCACCATCAGCCGCGGCACGGCCTCGACGGGCACCACGCGCGTCGGCTCGCACAACCTGCTGATGGCCTACGTCCATGTGGCCCACGACTGCGTGGTGGGCTCGCACTGCGTAATCGCCAACCGCGTCTCGCTGGCCGGCGAGGTGCATGTAGGCGACTGGGTGGTGATCGGCGGACATGCGGCCATCCACCAGTGGACGCACATCGGCGAACACTCGATGATCCAGGGCGGCGCCCTGCTCGGACAGGACCTTCCGCCTTTTGTCATCGTCCGCAACGACACGCTCCGCTACGCGGGCATCAACAAGATCGGACTTTCGCGCCGCGGCTTCACGCCCGAGCGCATCGGCGAGATCCACGACGCCTGCCGGATCCTCTTCCAGAGCGGCCTGAACTACATGACCGGATGCGACGAAGTGGAGCGTCAGGTGCCGCAAAGCCCCGAGCGCGACTCGCTGCTGGCCTTTATCCGCTCTTCGAAGCGCGGCATCATCAAGCCCTACGAATCGCGCAACGCCGAGGCGTAAGGCACCCGGCAGCGGCCGCATGTCCGGAGTTCGGACAGAGGCGCCGCAGGAAGATGAAAGATAAAAAATCGGATCAAACGATTGAATATCGGAAATTTTTACTATATTTGCGTGTCGAAAGACTGCAGGATGCACGATAAGGGGACGGAATGTCCCCTTATTTCATAGTTATACACCACTGAAAACCAACGATATGATCGAGATACAGAAAATTACGGAATCCGCGGAACGGCACCTGGCCGGCACGGATCTGTTCGTTGTGGAGTGCCGCTGCTCGGCCGGCAACGAAATCGAATTGACGGTCGATGGCGACACGTCGGTGTCGATCGACGCCTGCGCGGCATTGAGCCGCGCCGTGGAGGCCGACCTCGACCGCGAGGAGGAGGACTTCTCGCTGACGGTCATGTCGGCGGGCATCGGCTCCGAGCTGCGCTGCCTGCGGCAGTACCGCCGGCTGATCGGATCGTCGGTCGAGGTGCTGCTGAACAACGGCGTGAAGCTGCTGGCCAAACTCGACGGCGCCGACGAGGAGGGCATCGACCTCTCCTACGAAGAGAAACAGGCCGTCGAGGGCAAGAAGCGCAAGCAGCTGGTCAAGGTGTCGAAGCGCTACGCCTTCGGCGAGATCAAATACACGAAAGAGTATCTCGACTTCAAGTAGCAATTGATTAAAAACAAGATAACGCACTCATGGACAACCTGAATTTGATCAGCAACTTTGCCGAGTTCAAAGAGCTGAAGAACATCGACAAATCGACGATGATCGGCGTGTTGGAGGACGTCTTCCGCCACGCGCTCCAGAAACAGTACGAAACGGACGAGAACTTCGACGTGATCATCAACCCCGAGAAGGGCGACCTCGAGATCTGGCGCAACCGCACGGTCGTCGAGGACGGGGCCGTGGAGAACCCCAACACCCAGATCGCCGTGTCGGAGGTCAAGGCCATCGACCCGACCTATGAAATCGGCGACGAATACGCCGACGAGATCAAGCTCTCGTCGTTCGGCCGCCGCACGGTGCTGTCGCTGCGCCAGAACCTCGCCTCGCGGATCCTCGACCTGGAGAAGGCCAACCTCTACGAGAAGTACTCGGAGAAGGTCGGCGAGATCGTCACCGGCGAGGTCTACCAGGTATGGAAGAAGGAGGTGCTGATCCTCGACGACGAGGAGAACGAGCTCATCCTTCCGAAAGCCGAGCAGATTCCCAACGACTTCTACCGCAAGGGCGACACGATCAAGGCCATCGTCAAGTCGGTCGAGATGAACAACAACCAGCCGCGCATCATCCTTTCGCGCACGGCCAACCAGTTCCTCGAACGCCTGTTCGAGCAGGAGGTTCCCGAGATCTTCGACGGACTGATCACCATCAAGAAGATCGTCCGCATCCCCGGCGAGCGCGCCAAGGTGGCCGTCGAGTCCTACGACGAACGCATCGACCCGGTGGGCGCCTGCGTCGGCATGAAGGGTTCGCGCATCTACTCGATCGTCAAGGAGCTGCGCAACGAGAACATCGACGTGGTCAATTACACGGCCAACCCGCAGCTGATGATCCAGCGCGCGCTGAACCCCGCGAAGATCTCGTCGATCACCATCGACGAGGAGAAGAAGACCGCCTCGGTCTACCTGAAGCCCGACCAGGTGTCGCTTGCCATCGGCAAGGGCGGCCTGAACATCCGCCTCTCGAAGATGCTCACCGGCTACGACATCGACGTCTACCGCGAGATCGAGGAGGAGGACGTGGCCCTCACGGAGTTCGCCGACGAGATCGACGGCTGGATCATCGACGCCCTGAAGGCTGCCGGCTGCGACACGGCCAAGAGCGTGCTCGAGCTGCCCGTCGAGGAGATCGCCGCACGCGCCGACCTCGAACTGGAGCAGGCTCAGAAGGTGGTCGAGATTCTCAAGGCCGAGTTCGAATAACCAAAACAGCAAGAAAGGAGAGAATACCATATGAGTAATGAAAGAAGATTAAGGCTCATTCAGGTTGCCAAGGAGTTCAATGTGGGGATCAACACCATCACGGACTTCCTGCACAAGAAGGGCATCAAGAACGACGGGTCGCCCAACGCGCTGGTCGATGCCGACACCTATGCCGTGCTGGAGAAGGAGTTCGGCTCGAACCGCAGTGCCGCAGGTGCCCGCAACTCGATCCGCGAGCGCATCTCCCAGAAACAGGCGACCATCACCCTCGAGCAGACCCGCAAGCAGGAGCGCGAGGAGGAGAAAGAGGTGGTCATCAAGAGCAACGTCATCAGCGTGAAGGACGAGATCCAGCAGCCGAAGTTCCTCGGCAAGATCGACCTCTCGCCCAAACCCAAAGCCGCCCCGGCGCCCCAGCC
>OBDN01000290.1_pt1 | contig 16646 bp, 16 predicted proteins | sample 1518141 | NCBI WGS metagenome assembly OBDN01 (sample SAMN01760937, study PRJEB22395) | human gut metagenome
GAAGAATGGTACATATTCAAGAACACGGGACGCATGGATAAGGATTCGCATGACGATTGATGGATTTCCGGCAGAAAAAGACAACCGGAAGCACTCGTCTGAAAGCTAATTTTGAAGAAGAAATAAAAAAAATATCATTTTTTGCTTGCATATAAGAGAAAAGTATTACTTTTGCCACGAAATTAAAAACAAAAAGAAAACGAAAGTATGAATTTGTTTACTTATACATATTACTTCTTTTTTTACTTTTACTTTAGCCAGAAAGTAGAGCGGGAGTTTGTATGTATCAAGTGACAGTGATGCTTAAGGACTGAATAGAGAAACAAGTAAATATACAGAATCCCGCTCCATCGTATGGAAGCGGGATTTTTTTTATAGCATAACCAAGAAAATAAAAATAATGAAAAAGGTAGCCATTCAAGGAACATTAGGCTCGTATCACGACATCGCCGCACACAAGTACTTCGAAGGAGAAGAAATAGAGTTAATCTGTTGCGCCAACTTTGAAGACGTGTTCGGTGCCATCAAAAAAGACAGTCAGACCATAGGAATGCTGGCAATAGAAAACACCATTGCAGGCAGTTTGCTGCATAACAATGAGCTATTACGCCAAAGTGGCGCACAGATTGTCGGCGAGTACAAGCTACGTATTTCCCATAGTTTTGTCTGCCTGCCCGATGAAGACTGGGATGATATTACCGAAGTCAACTCCCACCCTATCGCCCTGATGCAATGCCGTGAATTCCTGGGACAACACCCCGGAATCAAAGTGGTGGAAGGCGAAGATACCGCCCGCAGTGCCGAAATCATCCAACAGGAACATCTGAAAGGCCATGCAGCTATCTGCTCCAAAGCTGCTGCAGAGCGTTATGGCATGAAGGTCCTGCAGGAAGGTATCGAAACCAACAAACATAACTTCACCCGTTTCCTGGTCGTAGCCGACCCTTGGCAAGTAGATGAACTGAACCGGCATCGCAGCAAGGACGTCAACAAGGCAAGCATGGTATTCACACTTCCCCATACTGAAGGAAGCCTTTCCCAGGTATTGTCTATTTTGTCTTTCTACCGCATCAACCTGACCAAGATACAATCACTGCCCATCATCGGGCGTGAATGGGAATACCAGTTTTACGTAGATGTCGTCTTCGACAATGTACTGAGATATAAACAATCCATTGCGGCCATCACACCGCTGACCAAAGAACTGAAAATATTAGGAGAATATGAAGATGGAAAATCAAACGTGTAGAATAAAGCCTGCCGACCGCCTGGCAAGCGTAAGCGAATACTACTTCTCGAAGAAGCTGAAAGAAGTGGCACAAATGAATGCCGAAGGAATGGATGTCATCAGCCTGGGAATCGGAAGCCCCGACATGCCGCCTTCCGAAAAGACAATCCGGACACTTTGCGAAGCTGCCTGCAATCCGGACGGACATGGTTACATGCCCTACGTAGGTATCCCCGAACTGCGCCGCGGTTTTGCGGACTGGTACAAAAAATGGTACGGTGTAGCATTGAATCCCAACACAGAGATACAACCGCTCATCGGCTCCAAAGAAGGCATCCTGCACGTGACGCTGGCCTTTGTCAACCCCGGTGAACAAGTATTGGTTCCCAATCCCGGCTATCCCACCTATACTTCATTAAGCAAGATTCTGGGTGCCGAGGTCGTGAACTATAACTTGAAAGAAGAAAACGGCTGGATGCCCGACTTCGACGAGCTGGAACGGATGGACATGAGCCGTGTAAAACTGATGTGGACCAACTATCCCAATATGCCCACCGGGGCGAACGCAACACCGGAACTGTACCGGAAACTGGTGGACTTCGCACGCCGCAAGGACATCGTCATCGTAAACGACAACCCCTACAGTTTCATCCTGAACGAACATCCCATCAGCATCCTCAGCATTCCGGGTGCCAAAGAGTGCTGCATAGAATTCAATTCCATGAGCAAAAGCCACAACATGCCGGGATGGCGTATCGGCATGCTTGCCTCGAATGCCGACTTCGTGCAATGGATATTGAAAGTAAAGAGCAACATCGACAGCGGTATGTTCCGTGCCATGCAACTGGCAGCCGCCACTGCCCTGGAAGCAGAGCAAGACTGGTATGACGGCAACAACGCGAATTACCGCAACCGCCGTCAGTTGGCAGGAGAAATCATGCATACCCTGGGTTGCACCTACGACGAAAACCAGGTAGGCATGTTCCTCTGGGGCAAGATACCCGACAGCTGTACAGACGTGGAAGAACTGACTGAACACGTGCTGCATAAAGCCAGAGTGTTCATTACTCCCGGATTTATCTTCGGAAGTAACGGGAAACGATATATCCGCATCTCCCTCTGCTGTAAGGACAATAAACTGGCAGAAGCATTGAAGCGTATCAAGGACATGAAATAAATGCTTACAAGTAAGAGATGAACACCCTAAAGCCGGAATCCCGTTTACTAAAACTCCACCGGAGATTTACTAAAACGGGAGGAACGATTTAGTAAATCTTCTCCGACGTTTTACTAAATCTCCGGGACCTTGCTCAGAAGGTCTTCTGAAAAGGGGGGAAACGTCACAAGGAAGAAAAAGCATAATTAAAGAATATTATTAAACAAATAAAGAATATGGAACTCGAATTAGAACCTATCACATTACCTGGTGTTGAAGACAAACGCCCTATGGTAATAGCCGGCCCCTGCAGTGCCGAAACCGAAGAACAAGTAATGAGCACCGCCAAACAATTGGCAGACAAAGGCCTCAAGCTATTCCGTGCCGGCATCTGGAAACCGCGCACCAAACCGGGCGGCTTCGAAGGAGTAGGCGTAGACGGCCTTGCATGGCTGAAGGAGGTAAAGAAAGAAACCGGCATGTACGTTTCAACAGAAGTTGCTACCGCCAAACATGTATACGAATGCCTGAAAGCCGGAATTGACCTTCTTTGGGTAGGTGCACGTACCACCGCCAATCCTTTCGCCGTACAGGAAATTGCCGATGCACTGAAAGGCGTAGATATCCCGGTACTGGTGAAGAATCCGGTAAATCCTGACCTGGAGCTGTGGATTGGAGCTTTGGAACGTATCAACAATGCAGGCTTGAAACGCCTGGGTGCCATCCACCGCGGATTCAGCAGCTATGACAAAAAGCTCTACCGTAACTTGCCCCAATGGCATATCCCCATTGAGCTGCGCCGCCGAATTCCCAACCTTCCTATTATCTGTGACCCCAGCCACATAGGTGGAAAGCGCGAACTGGTTGCTCCACTCTGCCAGCAAGCTATGGATTTGGGCTTCAACGGACTGATTATCGAGAGCCACTGCAACCCGGACTGTGCCTGGAGCGATGCAGCCCAGCAAGTCACCCCGGATGTGCTGGATTACATCCTCAACCTGCTGGTCATCCGCAAGGAAACACAAAGCACCGAGAACCTCAGCGAATTGCGCAAGCAGATAGACGAATGCGACAACAATCTTATTCAGGAGCTGGCCAAACGGATGCGTGTGGCACGTGAAATCGGTACATACAAAAAAGAGCATGACATGACCATCCTGCAAACCGGACGCTACAACGAAATCCTCGAGAAACGCGGCTCGCAAGGCGCATTGTGTGGCATGGATGCTGAATTCATCAAAAAGGTATTTGAGGCGATACACGAAGAAAGTGTGAGGCAACAAATGGAAATTATAAATAAGTAATTATTTAATGTGCCAATGTGCTTATTGGCTGCGCAGTGATGCCGCATGGCAATAAGCACATTAGCACATTAGCACATTAAACATCATGAGAATACTTATGCTTGGGGCCGGAAAAATGGGCTCTTTCTTTACAGATATATTGAGTTTCCAGCACGAGACGGCTGTGTTCGATGTCAACCCGCACCAACTGCGTTTTGTCTACAACACCTACCGCTTCACTACATTGGAGGAAATCAAGGAGTTCGAGCCGGAACTGGTCATCAATGCCGCTACGGTGAAATACACACTGGACGCCTTCCGCCAAGTGCTGCCAGTACTGCCTAAGGACTGCATCATCAGTGACATTGCTTCGGTAAAGACCGGATTGAAGAAATTTTACGAAGAAAGCGGTTTCCGATATGTATCGACACATCCCATGTTCGGCCCTACTTTTGCCAGTCTCAGCAATCTGAATACAGAGAATGCGATCATCATCAGCGAAGGTGACCACTTGGGAAAAATCTTCTTCAAGGACCTCTACCAGACAATGAAACTGAACATCTTCGAATATACATTCGACGAGCATGATGAGACTGTAGCCTATTCGCTGTCCATTCCGTTTGTATCCACCTTCGTGTTTGCAGCGGTAATGAAACACCAGGAAGCTCCAGGCACTACATTCAAGAAGCACATGGCTATTGCCAAAGGACTGCTGAGTGAAGATGACTACTTGCTCCAAGAAATTCTCTTCAACCCGCGCACTCCCTCACAAGTGGAGAACATCCGCCTGGAACTGAAGAATCTGCTGGAAATCATCAACAACAAGGATGCGGAAGGCATGAAGAAGTATCTGACCAAAATCAGAGAAAAGATTAAATAGAAAAAATGTCCATTGTGAAAACATCAGGTTCCCTCGTCCTCAACGAGGGATTTTTTTTATCTTTGCACTGTTAATAGAACCGCTTTCATGATAGACCAACCCACTATAGACAGAATTCTCGATGCCGCACAAATATACGATGTCGTATCGGACTTCGTTACCCTGCGCAAACGCGGCGTGAATTATGTAGGACTGTGTCCCTTCCACGATGACAAAACCCCTTCTTTCTATGTATCCCCCGCCAAAGGGCTCTGCAAGTGCTTTGCCTGCGGAAAAGGAGGAAATGCAGTGCATTTCATCATGGAGCACGAACAGATGTCTTATCCTGAGGCGCTGAAATATCTCGCAAAAAAATACGGCATTGAAATCAAAGAACGCGAACTATCCAGCGAGGAGAAGATAGCACAGAGCGAACGGGCCTCGGTCGAATTCATGCTGACGCGCCACATCGGACTCTCGGCCGAGGTGGGCGGGCAGTGGCTCATCGTCCGTTCGCCGGACGTAGGCGACGGAGCCGAACTGACGCTGAACGGCATCCTGCGGTTCCAATGCAGCGGAGGCATACGCCTCTATTTCTAAAAATATTGTCAATAAATCTAAAAATTCTGCATTTTGCCGGATAATTGTCGTACATTTACCGCTGACACGACAAGGTTTCAGAAACGAAAAAACGGCAAAACAGAATGGATACGAAAAACGAACTCACCGAAGCGGCACTCCGCTACCACAGCGAAGGGCGCCCCGGCAAGATCGGGATCGTCCCGACCAAACCCCACCATACACAGGAAGATCTTTCGCTGGCCTACTCGCCGGGCGTCGCCGCCCCCTCGCTGGCCATTGCCGAAAACGCGGACGACGCATACCGCTACACGGGCAAGGGCAACCTCGTAGCCGTCATTTCGAACGGTACGGCAGTCCTCGGCCTGGGCAACATCGGCCCGCTGGCCGCCAAGCCGGTCATGGAGGGCAAATGCATGCTGTTCAAGACCTTCGCCGGACTCGACGCCTTCGACATCGAGGTTGCGGAGACCGATCCCGAGGCATTCGTCCGGGCCGTCCGGGCCATCGCCCCGACCTTCGGCGGCATCAACCTCGAGGACATCAAGGCCCCGGAATGCTTCGAGATCGAGGCGCGCCTGCGTCAGGAGCTGGATATCCCGGTGATGCACGACGACCAACACGGCACGGCGATCATCACCTCGGCGGCACTGCTCAACGGCGCGAAACTCGCCGGCAAGGAACTCGACCGGATGCGCGTGGTGGTGAACGGCGCCGGCGCGGCAGCCATCGCCTGTGCGCGGCTCTTCCTCTCGCTGGGCATCCGCCGCGAGAACCTCGTGCTGTGCGACAGCCGGGGTGTCGTCACGACCTACCGCGACGACCTGAATCCCGCCAAGCGCGAGCTGGCCACCTCGCGGTGCATCTCCACGCTCACCGAAGCCGTGGCGGGCGCCGACGTCTTCCTCGGCGTCTCGAAAGCCGACACGCTGACACCCGAGATGCTGCGTTCGATGGCCTCGAACCCGATCGTCATGGCCCTGGCCAACCCCGATCCGGAGATCGCCTACGAGAAGGCCGTCGTCTCGCGTCCCGACATCATCTTCGCCACGGGCCGCTCGGACTACCCCAACCAGGTGAACAACGTACTGGGCTTCCCCTATATCTTCCGCGGGGCGCTCGATGTCCGCGCTACGGAGATCAACGACGCCATGAAACTCGCCGCCGCACGGGCCATCGCCGCCCTGGCCCAGCAGCCCGTCCCGGCAGCAGTCCTGCAGGCCTACCGCCTCCAGCGGCTCGAGTTCGGGCGTTCCTACCTGATTCCCAAACCGCTCGACCCGCGGCTACTCGCCACCGTAGCCCCGGCCGTCGCCCGGGCCGCCATGGAATCGGGAGTCGCCCGGCGTCCCGTCACCGACTGGGAGGCCTACGCCGAGGAGCTGCGCAACCGCGTGGAGCCGACCAAGTAGGCCATCTGCGGAACGCCCCGGCACACACCGGGCTCCGAACCGAAAAGGGCCCGTCCGGAATCCGGACGGGCCCTTTGCCTTGCAGCGTGAGGGTCATCAACGATTCGGCGTGATGCCGGTGACGACCTGCAGGTTCGGCAGCATGTCGCCGCCCCAATGCGCGGCATCGCCCGCCGCATTCCGGTACAGATCGACGGCAAAGTAGCCGTTCATCTCGCCGCTGGTGTCGCTGCTCCAGCCCCAGTTGCAGTGAATGTAGCGAACCGTCTCCGCAGTCTCCTCGAGCTTCTGCTCCGCACCGCCGTCGGAGGGGACGAACCACAGTTCGGACTTCGTTTCCACATCCCGATAGCCGTCGATGGCCCAAACCTGGCCGCGCGACTGAAGCCCGTCGGCAATCCGCCCCGACATGCAGACCAGCTTGCCCTCCTTCAGGCTTCCGACCACCCGGTCCGCATCGTATGCGGCGACCTCATCGGCCCGAAATCCGAAATGGCGGAGGCATTCGGGCATCTTGCCGAAATCCATCGGCAGGTCGTAACGATCGCCATACTCGAGACCGAGCTGCTGGCCAATCTCCCGGTAGATGCGCGAGATCGCCACATGGTCGCCCGGACAATCCCAGACACCGCACATATCCGTATTGCGGTGCTGGCGGATCTTTTCCCAGTCGAGGTCGGCCGATGCGACCTCGGCGTCGGGATAGGTCAGGTCCATCCGCTCGGGGAAGGAACAGGCCTCCATGATCTGCGCCACGGCTGCAGCGGCCGATCCGGCCGGCGCCAGCGTACCGTCGCTCTTTCTGCAATAGGTATTGTAGGGCCAGGTACGGTAGCCCCACTCCACCGTGATGGCGGGTTCGGCCGATTCGCCGACCGTCCGGGTCTCACGGCTCTCGACTCGTCCGGGCACATCGGGCACATCGGCCGTGAAGGGCCGGGCGCTCAACGCCTCCAACTCATCGATCAGAGCGGTCATGTAGAAGAACATGCCGCAGTAGTATCCGTTCATTCCGGGGATGAGTTTCGGATGATACGGTCCGTTCTCCGCCACGGCCAGCAGTTTGTTCACACGGCGGTCCGTCGCCACGACGGCGAATCCGTTGTCGTCGTAATTGAACACATAGAGCAGCGTATCGCGGGCATCTCCCGTCCGCATGTTTTTGCGCACGTAGAAGGATTCGTACTCCACCGTGCGCCCCAACGCCCGGCCCACCTCATCGGCCGTCCGGCGCGCCTCGTCGTAGCGTACCACCAGCCGCGACAGCGCGGCGTCCGACAATCCGGGATCGGGCACTTTCCCGTCCTCATCACTTTCACACGAGACAAGCGCTGCAGCGAAAAAAGCCAGCAGGCCCAGCATCGAGAAGAACTGTTTCATACCACTTGGTTTTAAGGGATTTTTCAGGTATCCAAAGATACGGAAAAGCATCCGGAAAATTCCCCCCCCCGCAAAAAATAGTCATCCATATATCCTATTTGTTCCGTCGAAACGGGAAAAAGTTCATTCCATCGGATATCCCGGAACAGGGCATCGGCCCTGCCGGACTTGATCCGGCAGGGCCGATGCATGGCGACTCGGGGCCTCACGACGCCCCGCAAACAAGCGTTTCAACGCAGTGCCGACCAGTCCACCTCGTCGTAATCGGGATACTGCGCCGCACTCTGCTTCCACGCCTCATCAGGCTCGAAACGGCGGAACGTCTCCCGCGTAAGGACCTGATAGGAACTTCCGCCGGGCTCCGTGTACTCGGCAACCGACTCCCAAACAATCATCCCCGGGGTGAACGTCTCCAAATCCATCCGGTCGTCCGACTCCCCGTTCGGACCATAGGTCAGAAAGAGCTTCTCGCCTGGCCGGTAATCGAAGGTGCGCGTCTTGCGGTAGGCCGTCGGCCGGTCGGGACCGGTCATGGCCAGGCGGCCATACTCGATCAGCGTCGTCCCGCTCGCGAAGAACAGCACCGTCGGACCGCCTCCTCCGTCCAGCGAGCCGTCGAACCCGTAATCGAGCGTCTTTTCCCATCGCCCGTCGCGGTATTCGGAACATTCCATACGGGTCTGCTTCCAGTAGGTTCCCTCAAGCCGGTCCGCCTCCATCGTGATTCCTCCGTCGTCCTTCTCACAGGCGGCGCATGCCGTCATCACGGCAAACATCATGAACAACTTTTTCATACAGGCCTCTATTTAATTAAGCCACACGCAAATATAAAGCAACAAACCGCTCGCCAATTAATAAAATTTCAGAGTCATACGCCACCCGGACAGCGGCGGTAACAGGGTTCCAAGACGGTCAGAATGAGCCGAAGCAGCACGGGTTCACACATTTTCGGCATCAAACAGCGCCGCAAAGGCTTCGCGCGCCATCGGCCGCACCTCGCACGACCCGATCCCCGTAGGAAAGACGACATGAAGAATACCCGCCTCGCTCTTCTTGTCCTTGCCGACCTGCTGCAGGAGCTCCCCGACGGCAACCGGAGGCTCGACGGCAAAACCCAGCCGCACAAGCAACGCCCGGATCCGGTCCCGAACCGGCGGTGCCAGCACCCCGAGCCGCACGGCGGCATCGGCGACAAGCACCGTCCCCACGGCCACGGCCTCGCCGTGGTTCATCCGATCCGAGCACTTCTCGATAGCATGCGCCAGCGTGTGCCCCAGATTGAGTTTGCGCCGTTCGCCCGCCTCGTGCTCGTCACGCCCGACGATCGCAGCCTTGACCCCGACCGCCGACTCGACGACGCGCCCCAACAGCCCGGCATCCCCGCGCAGCTCCCCGAACGAGCTCCGTTCGAGCAGCTCGAAGAGCGCCCCGTCGCCGATGACCGCCGCCTTGACCGCCTCGGCCCACCCCGCCCGGAACTCCCGGTCGGGCAGCGTCGCGAGCAGCGACGGGTCGCACACCACGAAGCGCGGCTGGGTAAAGGTGCCGACCATGTTCTTGTAACCCGCGACGTTCACGCCGTTCTTGCCCCCGACCGAGGCATCGACCTGTCCCAGGAGCGTCGTCGAGACGAACCCGAAACCGACGCCCCGCATGTAGGTTGCCGCGGCGAATCCCGCCACATCGGTGACGATGCCGCCCCCCACACCGAGGATGAAGGTCTTGCGGTCGGCTCCCGCCGCGATGAGCCGGCGGCAGAGCCCCTCGACCGTGGAGAGGGTCTTGCAGCGCTCGCCGCGCCCGATGCGGACTGTCTCAAAGGGAGCCAGCAGCTCCCCGTGGCAGCGGTACACCTCGTCGTCCGTAACGGCGATCACCCGGCCTTCGGGCAGCAGATCGGGCAGCAAACGGGCCGCCGGACCAATATAGACATCGCTTGTACGACACACGCTGAATGCAGGCTTCATGCTTTCTCTTTTTTAAGATACCAACAAAAATAAAGATATTTCCCGAGAAATTCTTACCTTTGCGCGACAAAACACATATCTATGCAGAAACTGCGCAACATTGCGATCATCGCCCACGTCGATCACGGCAAGACGACGCTCGTAGACAAGATGATCCTGGCAGGACACATCCTGCGCGACAACTCGAAACAGACCGGAGAGTTGATTCTGGACAACAACGACCTGGAGCGCGAACGGGGCATCACGATCCTTTCGAAGAACGTTTCAGTCATCTACAAGGACTACAAGATCAACATCATCGATACGCCGGGCCACGCCGACTTCGGCGGCGAGGTCGAGCGCGTGCTGAACATGTGCGACGGCGTGCTGCTGCTGGTCGATGCCTTCGAGGGCACGATGCCGCAGACGCGCTTCGTGCTGCAGAAGGCCCTGGCGCTGGGCAAGAAACCCATCGTCGTGGTGAACAAGGTGGACAAGCCCAACTGCCGCCCGGAGGTAGTGAACGAGCAGGTCTTCGACCTGATGTTCTCGCTCAACGCCACCGAGGAGCAGCTCGACTACAAGACCATCTACGGATCGGCCAAGCAGGGCTGGATGTCGCACAAGTGGAACGAGCGGACCGACTCGATCGTCCCGCTGCTCGACGCCATCATCGACGAGATTCCCGAGCCGGCCACCGTCGAGGGCACGCCGCAGCTGCTCATCACCTCGCTCGAATACTCGGCCTACACGGGCCGCATCGCCGTGGGCAAGCTCACGCGCGGCACGCTGCGTGCCGGACAGAACGTCACGCTGGCCAAGCGCGACGGCGTGACGATGCAGAAGTGCAAGATCAAGGAGCTGATGGTCTTCGAGGGGCTGGGCAAGAAGAAGGTCGAGGAGGTTCCCTGCGGCGAGATCTGCGCCGTGATGGGAGTCGAGGGATTCGAGATCGGCGACACGATCTGCGACTTCGAGAATCCCGAACCGCTGCCGCCGATCGCCATCGACGAACCGACGATGTCGATGCTCTTCACGATCAACAACTCGCCCTTCTTCGGCAAGGACGGCAAATACGTCACCTCGCGCCACATCAAGGAGCGTCTGGACCGCGAGCTGGAGAAGAACCTCGCGCTGCGCGTGACGCCCGGTCCGTCGGCCGACTCGTTCAACGTCTTCGGCCGCGGCGTGCTGCACCTCTCGGTGCTCATCGAGACGATGCGCCGCGAAGGCTACGAACTGCAGGTGGGGCAGCCCCGCGTGATCGTCAAGGAGATCGACGGCAAGAAGTGCGAGCCGATCGAGGAGATGACGGTCGATTGCCCCGAGGAGTGCTCGGGCACGGTGATCGAGCTGACGACCAAGCGCAAGGGCACGCTCACGAACATGGAGTCGAACGGCGACCGCGTGCGTCTGGAGTTCGACATCCCCTCGCGCGGCATCATCGGCCTGCGTTCGAACATGCTGACGGCCACGGCCGGCGAGGCGATCATGACACACCGTCTGAAGGACTTCGAACCGTGGGTCGGCGAGATCGAGATGCGCACCAACGGCTCGATCATCTCGGGCGAGACGGGTACGGCCTACGCCTATTCGATCGACAAGCTGCAGGACCGCGGCCGCTTCTTCATCTCGCCGATGGATCAGGTCTACGAAGGGCAGGTGATCGGCGAGCACACGCGTCAGAACGACATCACGGTGAACGTTACCAAGTCGAAGCAGCTCACGAACATGCGCGCCTCCGGATCGGACGACAAGGCCGTAATCACGCCGCCGAAGGTCTTCACGCTCGAGGAGGCGCTCGAATACATCAAGGAGGACGAATACGTCGAGGTCACCCCGCACGCCATGCGCCTCAGAAAGATCCTGCTGCACGAGGTGGACCGCAAGCGGGCCTCGAAATAACGGCACCGCAATGGACCGCTTCACGCTTTCGCTCGCCACGGGCGCCATCGCCGGTGCCGTGGCCGTGCTTCCGATGATCGCCCGCAAGGCATCTGTAAGGAACTGCTGTGCGGTGTTCCTCGCCTATCTCTTCGCCGGAGTGACGGTCTTCTACAGCGACCTGCCCTACCTCCCGTGGTGGGCCGACGGCATGGGCGTGGCACTGATGCTCACGATTCCTTCGGCCACGATCGGGTCGGGCAAGGAGAACCGGCTCATTCCGATGCTGCTCAACGCCGTGCTGCTGGGCTTCCTTATCAGCGTCGCGGAGCGTTACCTGGGATAGGAGGTCGGCGGAGGGGTTCCTCCGCCGGACAAAAGAGCCGCAGCGGCGCAACGGTACGGCAGCGTCGCCGCCAAGAAAAAAAAACGGACTTCGGTCCGTTTTTTTTTGTTTCCGTGCATGCAGTATCGGCACCTCCGCTCCGTTTTTCCGACAGAACACCACCCGAAAACCGATACCATGAAAAGGCTTCTGCTACTCCTCTTCCTGCCCTTCGCGCTGGGCGCCTGCGACGACGGCGACACGTCGCGCATCGAGACCTGGACCGTCGCCCCCGAAAAGGGGGTGGCGGGCATCGGGATGGGCTTCGGACACGTTCCGGCCTACATCGTCAAACGGGATGCCGGTTCCGACTGGGAGATCGGCCCCGTCCGGATCGGAGGCTTCACCTTCGAACGGGGCTACGAGACCCGGATGCGCGTGCGTATCGAACAGATCGCCAACCCGCCTGCCGACGGTCCGTCGGTGCGTTGCACGATGGTGCAGCAAATCGAACACACGCCGGCCTCCGCGGCGGTGGATCCGGAGTCGCTCAGCCCCGAGTACGACATCCTGATCGCCTCCGAGCAGGCCGCCTCGGACCCGACGGCCTACTGGTTCAAGGACGAACGCTACGACTCCTCCGAATGGGTCCTCTTCCCGTGGGAGATCGTCGGCTTCAACTTCTGCCCGGGCTACGAAGCGCACATCCGGATCCGCCCCGTCGCCGTTTACGACCCGACGAAGGGCGACTACCGGGTGCAATACAGGCAGGTGACGCTGCGCTCGACCGAGTTGAAGGATTCCGAGGGTTTGCCGACGCTCTGACCGGCCGCACGGATCACCGGCGGAGCGTGGCGAACGAAAGGATGTGCCACGTCACACTGACAGCCACGGCCAACAGGGCGGCCTGCGCCCACCACCAGCGATCGACGACGGCCGCAACACACCAGCCAATCGACCCCCACAGCAGTGCGACCGAAAGCATTTTGGCATGCAGCGGGATGGCGCGCTTCTCGCGGAAATCGCGGATGTAGCCGCCCAGACGGCCGTGCGAGAGCAGCCAGTCGTGGAGCCGGGGCGAGGAGCGCATCCAGAGCGCCGCGGCGAGCAGCAGGAAGGGGGTCGTGGGGAGCAGCGGCACGAAGATGCCGACCACCCCGAGCACCAGGCACAGGCCTCCCAACGCCGCGAGCAATGTTTTCATGGCTGCAAAAATACGCATTTTCTCCGAACCGCACCGCCCGTCGCCCCGATTTTCCCGGCACGAAAAACGCCGATAAATTTGGCAATGGATGCCCGTTGCATTATCTTTGCGTAAAACAAATGCAAAAACGCAAAAGCATGAGCAAGATCGGCATCGCCTGCGACCATGCGGGCTATGAAATGAAGGAGTTTCTGGTAGGCTATCTCAACGCGATGGGCTACGAAGTGTTGGATTTCGGCACCTACTCGCCCGAAAGCGTCGATTATCCCGACTACGCCCACCCGCTGGCCGAAGCGATCGAGTCGGGCGAGCTGACGCAGGGCATCGCCCTCTGCGGCTCGGGCGAAGGCATGGCCATGACGCTCAACAAGCACCAGGGGATCCGCGCCGGACTGTGCTGGCAGCCCGAGATCGCCTCGCTGATCCGCCGCCACAACAACGCCAACGTCGTGGTGCTCCCGGCCCGCTTCGTGGACAACGACGAGGCCGTGAAGATCCTCGAGGCCTACTTCTCGGCCGAATTCGAAGGCGGACGCCACGAGCGGCGCATCGCCAAGATCCCGGTCGGCGGAGGCAAATAGTCCGCAGGGAACAAGACCCGACCGATGCGAGGCAACGGCAGCAAAATGCAGGCGCACCGCCGCGCGGACGACCGGGTAGAGATCACGACCGACTCGGGCGAGCGCGTATGGGCCGCCGCTCCGGTGATCGTCTCGGCCAGCCGCGCCACGGACATCCCGGCCTGCTATACCGAGTGGTTCTTCAGGCGGCTGCAACGCGGATACGCCGTCCGCAGGAACCCGTTCAACAACACGCGCGTCCCGGTATCCTTTGCCCGGACGCGCGTTGTCGTATTCTGGTCGAAAAATCCCCGCCCGCTGCTGCCCCGCCTCGGGGAGCTGGAGGAGCGGGAGATCCACAGCCTCCTCCACTACACGCTCAACGACTACGTCGCCGAAGGCTTCGAGCCGAACCTCCCGCCGCTCGACGAACGCATCGACACCTTCCGTGCCTGTGCCGAGAGGCTGGGGCGCGACCGGGTCATCTGGCGTTTCGATCCCCTGCTGCTCACCGACCGCCTCGACGTCGGGGAACTCCTGCACCGGATCGGGCGTCTGGGCGATAGGCTCTCGGGGTACACATCGAAACTCGTCTTCAGCTTCGCCGACATCCGCAACTACCGCCGCGTCGCCGCCAACCTCGACCGGGCCGCCGTCCGCTGGCGGGAGTTCTCGCCCGCCGAAGCCGGGGAGTTTGCCGCAGGAGTGCGCAAGCTGAACCGCCGGTGGGGGCTCGACCTGGCCACCTGCGGGGAGCCGGCCGACCTCTCCCGCTACGGCATCGCCCACAACCGCTGCATCGACGACAGCCTGCTCGTCCGCCTCTTCCCCGGCGACCGCGTGCTGATGGAACACCTGGGAGCCGCACCCGGCACACTCTTCGGCCCCGCGGCCGAACCGCCCCACCGGAAAGACCCCGGACAACGTCCCGCCTGCGGCTGCTGCCCGTCGAGGGACATCGGAGGCTACGGGACCTGTCCCCACGGCTGCCTCTACTGCTATGCCAACCCCTCGCCCGAGCAGGGGCGTGCCGCATACCTCCGCCTGGTCGGGAATCCCGACAGCGAAAGTCTCGGATAACAGACACCGGAACATACGGGGAATCGCCCGACGCCGCAGGGACGGCGCCCGGATGTGTTGTGTCGTGCCGTTCGGCACGGAGGGAATTACAAAGCGAAAAGATAGGGCGTGCAGTCGCGCATCCGAGCGGCCCGCTCCGCGTCGTCGAAGAGGCCGAACACGGCCGATCCCGACCCCGACATCGAGGCATAGAGCGCCCCGCGGGAGAGCAGCAGCTCCTTCACCGCACGGATGGCCGGATGCGCGGCGAAGACCGAAGGCTCGAAGTCGTTGGTGACCACTCCCTGCCACCCGGAGACCGGGAGGCGCAGCCGCTCCGCGAGCGGGCGCTCCGGAATGCGGGGCGTCACCCCGGCGTAGGCCTCGCGCGTCGAGACCCCCTCGTCCGGCTTCACGATGACGAGCGTCATCCCACCGAGCGAGAGATCGAAGGGCGCGAGCCGCTCGCCGCGGCCCGTGCAGAGTTGCGGCGTATCGCGGACGAAGAAGGCCGTATCGCTTCCGAGCGCCGCAGCGCAGTCGATCAACTCCGACTCCCGAAGCCGCAGCGCGAAGAGCTCGTCGAGGGCCTTCAGCACGGCCGTACCGTCGGACGAACCGCCCCCCAGCCCGGCCCCGAAGGGGACCCGCTTCACCAGACGGATCGACACGCCGTCGATCCCGTAGCGCTCCTGCATCAGGCGGAAGGCCTTGACGCAGATGTTCGCCTCGGGGGCGCAGTCCACCTCCATCCCCTCGACGCGGAAACCGACCCCGCGATCGGCGCGGCGCACCACCTCGACCTCGTCATAGAGTCCCCGCACGGGGAACATCACCGTCTCGAGATCGTGGTATCCGTCCGCCCGGCGGCGCAGGATGTCCAGCCCCAGATTTATTTTGCAGTTCGCTCGGAGAATCATATCCGCAAAGATAAGAATTTTCTAAATTTGCCGCATGAAATTCCGCACCGAAATCGAAATCGCCCCCTTCCAGACCCGCATCGGCTACGACAACCGCACGCTGGCGCTCGGGTCGTGCTTCGCCGCGCACATCGCCTCGCGCCTTGCCGAGGCCCGGTTCCGTGTCGCGGCCAACCCCACGGGCATCCTCTTCAACCCCCTTTCGATCGCCGCGGCGATCGGCGACGCCCACCGACAGGTCACCCTCGAAGAGCTGCACACCGACGGCGGGCGCTGGTTCCACTTCGGGTTCCACGGCGACCTGGCCGCCCCCACCCCCGAGGAGGCCCTCCTAAAGATGAACGCGGCGCGGGCCGCCCTGCGCGAGGCGCTCCGCACCTCCGACCGGTCGATCCTCACCTTCGGCACGGCCTGGGTCTACGAACGCAACGGTGCGGTCGTGGCCAACTGCCACCGCTGCCCCGCCGCGGAGTTCCGCCGGCGGAGGCTTTCGGTCGGAGAGGTCGCCGACGCAGTCTCGACACTGCTCGAAGGGCCGCTGGCGGGCAAAGGCGTACTGCTGACCGTCAGCCCGGTACGCCACCTCGGCGACGGGCTCGCCGGCAACGCCGCAAGCAAGGCGACGCTGCGTGTGGCCGTCGAGGAGCTCCTGGCCCGGCACCCGCGACAGGCAGAGTACTTCCCCGCCTTCGAAATCCTCACCGACGACCTGCGCGACTACCGCTTCTATGCCGACGACCTGGTGCACCCCGCCCGGCAGGCCATCGACTACATCTGGGAGCAGTTCGCCGGCTCGGTGCTCACCGATGAGGCCCGCCGCCTGCTGCCGGAGGTCGAGGCCGTCGTGGCGG
>OBDN01000311.1_pt1 | contig 15638 bp, 14 predicted proteins | sample 1518141 | NCBI WGS metagenome assembly OBDN01 (sample SAMN01760937, study PRJEB22395) | human gut metagenome
ACAGAAAACCGCATTTGGCATTGGTGCCGTGGGCAAGGATATGGTATATGCCCTGTCGGCTTCTTACGTCATGTATTATTATCAGGATGTGCTGGGACTTTCGGCAAGCTTTGTGGGGCTGGTGCTCATGGCAGCCCGATTCTTCGATGCCTTCAACGACCCCTTTATGGGGGTTCTGGTGGCAAAAACGCGCACCCGCTGGGGGCGTTTCCGTCCGTGGATCTTTTCCGGTACGCTACTCAATGCGCTGGTGCTCTACGCCCTGTTTGCCGCCCCGGTGCTGGACGAAGCAGCGCTGATGGTTTATTTCAGCGTGGTGTACATCCTGTGGGGCGTCACCTATACCATGATGGATATTCCATACTGGTCCATGATCCCCGCCGTGACCCGCACCCCAAAAGACCGGGAGAACCTCTCCATGGTGGGCCGTACCTGTGCGGGCGTTGGTTCGGCACTTATCGCCATGTTCACCATGCTGCTGGTGGGAGCCCTTGGCGGCGACAGCGAGCGCGCCGGCTTCCGCTGGGTGGCATTGATCGTAGCGGTAATTTTTGCAGTGACAGAGCTGGTGTGCTGCATTTCCATGAAAGAAACCACCCCCAGTGAGATGAAGACCGCCACCGTAAAGGAGATGTTCTCCGCCCTGTTCCGCAACGATCAGGCTATGGTAGTGGTGGGCAGCATCGTGCTGATCAACTCGGCACTGTACCTTACCTCCAACTTCATCATCTATTTCTTCAAGTACGACCTTGGCGGCGCAGGCTGGAAAGCCACCTACACCCTGTTTTCCACCGTGGGCGGTGCGGCTCAAATCCTTGGCATGATGGTGCTTTACCCCTTGCTGCGAAAAAAATTCAGCAGCACGCAGGTATTCCATCTGAGTCTTGTGCTGGCGCTGTGCGGCTACGGCACACTGCTGGTGTTCTGCCTGACCGGGCTTTCCCATAGCCTTGCCCTGCTGTGCATCCCGGGCGTTGTCGTGTTCGCCTGCAACGGAATGCTGACCGTGCTGACCACCCTGTTCCTTTCCAACAGCGTGGATTACGGTCAGCTCAAGACCGGACGCCGGGAGGAGAGCGTCATCTTTTCCATGCAGACCTTTGTGGTCAAGGCAGCCTCTGGCGTGGCGGTATTCCTGACCGGCATCGGGCTGGACCTCATCGGTCTTGTGGGCAACACAGAGGAAACCGGCCCGGTGGCAGTGCAGAGCGCCGGTACTCTGCTGGGTCTGCGCCTGATGATGACGGTCCTGTCCATGCTGGTGCTGGCAGGTGCGCTGGTGCTGTTCCGCCGCAAATTTGTTCTGACCGACGCCCGCGCTGCCGAGATTAGCGCACAGCTTCACGGGGAGGAAACGCACCATGACTGAAACGCTGCACTGGTACGCAGAGACCACCGGCGGTGTGCGGCAGGGCGATGCCCCGGTGCACCCGGGCTGCGGTGCGCTGCATCTTTCCACTGACCTGCCTGCCGGGACGCTGAAAGCCGTGCGTGCCGAGCTGCCGTGGAAGATGGAAGCAGACGAGCGCCTGTTCATGAACGGCTACCAGACATGGACATACAGCCCGGAGCTAAACCGGAATGGCAAGCTGCGCGGCACCGACCACATCCCTGGCTTTCTGCGCAAGAAATACGCCTTTGACCGCTACGGCGATTATCACTTTGTACCTTACGGGCATCATAACGGTCAGAGCCACGGCTTTTCCTACTGCTATTTCCGCAAGGGCGGGCAGTTTCAGCTGGTGGCATCGCTGGACGAAACCCCGGGCTACACCATCCTCCGGTACGACAGCGGCAAAGCCCTGCTGACGCTGGAGCGGGACTGCGCCGGGGTGGAGCATCCCGGCGGCAGCTTTGCTCTGTTCGACCTGTTTTTTGCCGAGGGCGGCGAGACCGAAGTGTTTGACGGTTGGTTTCGGGCTATGGGCATCCGTCCTCGAACTGAAGAGAAGCTGGCTGGCTATTCCAGCTGGTACAACCGCTATCAGGACATCACCGAGGACACCATCCGGGAGGACCTGACCGGATGCCGCAGCCTGCTTTGCCCGGGAGACCTGTTTCAGATAGACGATGGCTGGGAGCCGAAGGTGGGCGACTGGCTGGAAACGGATGCGCAGAAGTTCCCCCACGGGCTGAAAGGCATGGTGCAGGAGATCCACGCCTCTGGCTTTCAGGCCGGGCTCTGGCTTGCGCCCTTTGTGTGCGAAAAGGACTCTGCCCTTTTCCTTCAGCACCCGGACTGGCTGCTGAAAGTGGACGGCAAACCGTGGTGTTGCGGCAGCAACTGGAGCAGTTTCTATGCGCTGGATATCGACAACCCGGCGGTGCTGGACTATCTGCGCCGGGTGTTTGACCAGGTGCTGAACGATTGGGGTTTCGACCTTGTCAAGCTGGATTTTCTGTACGGCGCTGCCCCCTTTGGCAACGCCCACGAGAGTCGTGCCGCCCGGATGCGCCGTGCCATGGAGCTGCTGCGCAGTTGGTGCGGACAAAAAGCCATCCTCGGCTGCGGCGTGCCGGTGATGCCTGCCTTCGGGCTGGTGGACTACTGCCGTGTCAGTTGCGACGTGAGCTTGGACTGGGACGATGTGTGGTATATGCGCCTGTTCCACCGGGAGCGGGTGTCCACAAAGCAGGCTATCAATAACACCGTATTCCGGCGGCAGCTCAATGGCCGCGCCTACGGCAGCGACCCGGATGTGTTCTTCCTCCGGAAGGAAAACTGCAAGCTGACGGCAGAACAAAAACGCACCCTTGCCACAGTCAACGCCCTGCTGGGCAATGTGTTCCTTACCTCGGATATGCCGTCCCGCTACACGGATGCGCAGCGGGACGAGTACCGCCGCCTGCGCAGGTTGTTTGAACATGCAAAACAGGTAGAAGTAGAGACAGAAAATGGTGTGATTACGATCCGGTATTCTCTGGATGAGAAACGTCAAGAGTTGCGGTGCAGTGCTATTTATAGAGAATAATGAGGGCATAAAAATCAGCTTCACTCTTTTTCGTTGGCCGGAGGATTCTTTATGTGAAACGCAACGGACGTCTTCCTCAGAAAAGTGGCTCACGCCGAAAGCTGTATAAGCAGATAAAATGAAAACGCCGCCAGCGTACCGTGTGATGGATTTCACATGATACGCTGACGGCGTTTTTTGCGTTATAGGGGCGTAACATCCAAATTCTACACTGAACCCCACCAGATACCTGAGTTGCCGGATTCGCTGTTAGCCCAAACATCTAATCCAGAAACTCAATTATCCACTACCCCTGTGGCTACGATTTAGATATTGCTCAAATTCTCGAAAACCGCCCTCGACCTGTTTCCAAGGACGAGAACGGCTCAGACTGTGAAATGATGTCCAAACGATATTAAACGAATCACCGCACTATATTACTGGGCTTTTGACATCAAGAGCACGCATTCGACCATTGTTTCATTTTCCAAGGGCAATTCTGTCACTTCTGTTCCATTCACCGGGACAGGGAAGTTGAAGATAATCTTCCTGATCCAGTTACCGTCCGGCTGCTTTTCCGGGAATAACTCAATCCGCTCAATAAACGCCCGCATGAACTCCTTCCGCTCCACTTCGGAGGCTGCTTCATAGACCTGATCGAATGCCAGCAACAGGCGGTAAATGTTGTCGCCAGAAATTTTCTCCTGCCGGATGCTCCGTATCTGGCTTTGCACATCGTCAATCTGGACTTCAATCTCATCTATTGCGCCATATTGTTCGTCATAGCGGCGCTGCAAATCAGAAATTTTCCGGTCATAATACGGGTCATTCACATCCAAACCATCCATCTGCCGTTCCAGGCGGGTCTTTGTGCCTAACGTCTGCCGAAGCTGCGCTTGCAACGCTTCCAGCTGTTTCTCTAAGTCGTTCGTATCGACAGCGGAGCCGATTTTTGCCTTGATTGCATCCGCAAACCGTGGGTCGCTGACCATAGCGGAGATAATTGACGCTACCATGCGGTTCATCTCTGTCTGTTCAATGTTCAGCCGGAAAGTGCACTCGTGGCCTGTTGGCGTTACCGTATTCTTGCAGTAATAGTAATAGCGGGTCTTTTTGTCCTTGCTGTGGGCTTTTGCAATATTCCCATATAGGCTTTTACCACAGCAGGGGCATTTCAGAATGCCGGACAGAATATGCGCATGGGTAGGATCGTTGACCTTCTCGCGCCGATAAGCATTGACTTTCCGTTTCTCCTGCGCGAGATTCCAATCTTCTTCAGAAATGATAGCCTCGTGCTTTCCCTCGTACACGGGAAACTCCGACTGTTCAACCACGTGCATCTCATTCCGGGTACCAATCTTCTTCTCTGTCCGGCGTCTGCCATAGGCAATTTTCCCCATATATACCGGATTGTCAATGATACTTTTCACAAAGCTGGCGGAAAAACCGGGAATGGTGCCGTTCTGCCGCAGCTTCTTCACAAAGCCCTGCCGGTTCAGATATTTCGCCACACCGCTGACGCCATCGTTGGTGTGAATATAGCGGTCAAAGATGGTGCGGATCACGTCCACTTCATCCTCAGCAATCAACAGTTCGCCTTTTTCAAGACGGTATCCATAAGGGGCAAAGCCGCCGTTCCATTTTCCTTCACGGGCTTTCTGCTCCCGTCCGGCCATCGTCTGTGTCCGAATATTTTCACGCTCTATCTCTGCCACCGCAGAAAGGACAGAAATCATCAGCTTGCCGGAATCTTTGGAACTGTCAATGCCGTCTTCCACACAAATCAGATTGACACCGAAATCCTGCATCAGCTGCAAGGAATTCAGAACGTCAGCGGCATTCCTGCCAAACCGGGACAGCTTGAACACCAGCACATATTCCACACCGTCTTTGCCGTCCTGAATGTCTTGCAGCATCCGCTGAAATTCGTGCCTGCCCTGAATATTCTTGCCGGAAAAGCCTTCATCAGAATATTCACCAGCCACTACCATATCTTCGTATTCAGCGTATTTCCGCAGTTTGTCTCGCTGAGCATCCAGACTGTATCCGTCCACCTGCATGGAAGTAGATACCCGTGTGTAGAGATAGCATTTTGTTTTAGTTTTTTTCATGCAGGCCGCCCCTTTCTTCCATCTCTGAACATTCATCCGTAACTTTCTTCTTCGCCAGACCTTCATTCTGAATGTAGTACTCCAACAAACGGAGCACATATTCCGGCGCATGGCGGTTATCCAGTTCCCATTCTGTCACAGTCCGATAGGGAATCTGAAAATATTTACAAAATTCCTTGCGGTTCATGCCTGTACTTTCCCGCAATTCTTTTATTTTGGTTTTGCAGTCCATTTCTTTTACCCCATAAAGCAAAAATACACGTTGCGTATTTATTATAGCATACGCCAAACAAATACGCAACGTGTAAATTTAATTTATATCAAGCGGCTTTGTCAAATTCCTGATACACCGAAACGGGTTGCTTTCCCGATACCACAGAACGTGTGCAGCCATCCTTCGCAGTCTCCTGCATCTGCTCCAACAGCTGCGGACCATACTTCTGCAACAGCCGCGCCATCACATCAACACAGCGGTCAAACGCCGCATTATATTTCGGATCATCATAAACTTTGCTCAATAGGCCGCTCCTTTTCTCTATGGCTGCTCTGCACATAGATGTTCAAAACTTCTGCCGGTATCTGTTCCAAAATCGCCACGGCACTGTCATAGTCGCGCCGCAGCTTGAGGTCTTCGATCTGCTTTAGGGTGCTGACTTTCTGCGCCGATGCAAGAGATTCTTCCAGCTCGGCATTTTTCGTTTTCAGCTTTTTGTTTTCGGATGCTGTTTTCGTAAAAGCCACGCCATATTTCCGCAGCAGCGTGTCCATCTTCTCCACGCTGGGAATATAGGTATCCAGAATCTTGCAGATTTCCTCCGCCCGGCTTTTGGCGTTAAAGGGATTGATTCCAGTGAGCAGATCCTCCAGTTTGCTTTTCTGTTTGGTCAGTCTGGTCATCTCCTTAAATACGCGGGGCGGGATATGGTCGCGCCCGGTCAGGCTGGCGCTTTCGCCGCGCTCCAAATCCGGGAATTTCTTGACCATGTGTTTCCAAAACTCATCCTGCCACCAGGTCAGCTTCTTTTTATTGCCCATGATGTCTTTGGCGCTGAGCCTGCCATCCTCCGTCAAAGGGACAAAACAAAGGTGCATATGGGGCGTTTTCTCGTCCATATGCACCACGGCGGATATAATTGTCTCTTTGGACTGATGCTGTTCCAGAAAGTGCAGAGCTTCCTCGAAAAATACCCGAATTTCCGCCCGTTTCTTCCCCTTGAAGAACTCCGGGCTGGCAGTAAACAGCGTCTCGATCATACGGATACTGTCCTTCCGGGTACGGCATCCGGCGGCAGAAATCTGCCGTTCCGATTCCGTCCGGTACTTGCCGGGCGGTTTGACAAGATGGAAGTTGTACTTGCTTCGGCTGGTATCCACATCGGGATTGCTGGCGTACTTTTCCTTTGTGCGCTCGTTATGGGCCTCGATATTGCCGATTTCAGGCCCCTTGTATTTTGCAAATCGCATAATCGCATATTGTGCTTTTTCCATGCTCAATCCCTCCGTTTCTGCCAGACAATGTCATAGCCCAGCACATCAGCCAGCTCCACGGCCTCCCGATACCGCAGTGATTCCCGCTGCAATTTCCCGGAAAGATTGGATACGCTGTCGCTCCAACCATATTCATCGTGCAGCTGGTCAACGACTTCCTGCATGGTGTAACCGGCGCGGATGATCTGCGCCTTGATTTCGTTTCGAATACTTGATTTCATGGTAATCCTCCATTTTTGCAAGTGACGCCCTTTGTCACTTGACAACTAAAACATGATTTTCGGTTGCGTCATAAAAAGAACCGGCTACGCTGGGGAGCACACCGGCTTTGGTCAATGGTGAAATTTGTGCAAATGCTGTTTTGCGATAGAAATGGCTTCCTGCGTATCGTTGGTCAACGGCGGAATATTCGACTTCACAGAAATGCGGGACTTTTCACTGTTCGGGCTGTATTGTCACAAAATGCTGCAATCTGTACGTCGTTCCGTGAGCCGCCATCCGGCGAACTGTATACGGATAAAAGAGAAACATTTCGCTGTTTTGAGATTGCTCTAAAATATGCCTGCAAAATCACCGCTTTTACTGACCGCTTTAGGTGTGGTCAAAATGACCACACCTACTTCGTCCTGCTAAAGTGGTCGGGTTCAAAATGACACCAACCACTTCACATCACAAAACCGAGAATATTTACATGGTTCTGGTCGTACCCAAAATGGGCACGACCACTTTATCCAAATGAAGCGCCTCTACAATATATGAGGTAACAGGGTCAATCGCTGCGTACATACGTACCGGCGACCAGATCGGAAATCAATCCCGCCAGTCTTCCGGTACGTACGTACACTGTGAAGCGTCCGTAAACTCGTTTATATGCGGCCTTGCCACTGCCTCGATCCCCATAAAGCCCCACACCCGGCGTCCTGCCGAATTGGTGATCGTGTTGCAGTGTTCCAGATTGTACTTGCCGCAGGCTGCCACCAGCGCATCGCTGAAACTACGGCGTTTGAGTGCAGTCAGACTGTTTTCCTCACACCACATCCGGTAAATGTCGTAGCAATCCTTTGAGCTAATAGAAGCATCTGCTTTCAGCCGGATATAGCCCTCGGATTCCAGAAAATCAAACACGTTATTGTTGTCCCGCTTGACGGCCTCCCGGTTCTCTCTGGTGCGCTGGCTCTCGGTGAACTTGAAGTTGTTCGCTACCAACCGCTGCAATCCCGCAAAAGCCCACAGCAGAATGCCCTCCACCTCGGCCTTCATCTTCTCTGCCAGGTCGGGATCATCCACACGGTCGGCAGGTTTCTCTTTGGCGGTCAGCACCAACTGCCGCCGATAAAAGCCATCACTGCGGTCAAAGAGAGCCTGCAAGTCGCCATTGCTGAATGCCAGCAACCGGGCGCACATCCATCCCTGATAGCTCTGCTTGCCTTTACGCTCCAAATCCATTTTACCCTGTGCGGTGACGATGGATTTGACATAGTTGGTCTGCCGCAGGGCCTCCATCCGCATATCATCATCGACACACAGCAGAATGTGTTCCAGATCAGCGCGAGCAAAACGGTTCTCGGAAATTTTGCCGATGCTGCCGTCCTTCATGTTGCTGCCGAACAGGGCGGACAGCACCGCGCCGATCTGGCTCTTACCCTCGCCGCCATTGCCCTTAATGACCATCATGCGCTGTCCCTTGTTGCTGGGGATCAGGCAGTAGCCGATATATTCCTGCAAAGTGGGAATGTCCTCCGGGTAAAGAAGCCCATCCAGAAAAGCCAGCCAGCGGGTCGGCGTGGGCGCATCGGGATTATAGGCCACCGGCAGGCGGCAACGCACGATGTCCGGTTTTCCCTCCGTAAAGGAGCCATCCAGAAACAACGTGCCGTTTGCCAGATGAATGCGGTCAGCCTCCGGCGGGAAATCCTCTACCAGCGCCGCCAGCTTCATCAGCTCCACGATATTGCTGATTTTGCGGGGGATATTGCTGACCGCGCAGCATTTCAGTTCCTCAAAAATTTCTCCACGCAGTGGCAGCTCATCGGTCACACGGCCATCAGGCGAGAAAAAAGCCCCGTTTGTGTAGATGATTTTGTGTCTGCCGAGAAAATCATCACAAAACAGGGCTTCATTGATACTCTTGCCGTCAAACCAGATGGGCTGGTTGGCCTCACGCGATTGCTCGTTCTTCGCCACGGTGCTGCACCTCCTTTTCCAGACGTCTGAGCCGCTGCTCCAGCGCGGTGATAGTGCCGTCCTTCAGCAGCATATCCACCGCTTTCACACGCTGCTTCAGTTCCGCAAACATGAGAACGTCCAACAAATCATTTACATACTCGATCATATGACAGGCTTCCACAAAGCGGTCATCCAGTTCATCCTCCGGCGATTGCGGGGCATATTCGACCTTCCAGCGTTCCAGCAGATGCAGATAATCGCAGAGCACCCGCTGGCAGTGTATCTCATCGTTGCGGAAAGCCCGCGCCAGCGGATAGGGCTTTTTCAAAGCCATCGCTGCCGGGGGCTTGTCCGGGTCGATGCCAAAGTCATAGGCCAGCTTCTTTGCGGCCTCGTAGCTGCTCAGGCCGAACAGCCGCGCCACAAAATCTATCACATCCCCGGTAGCCCCGCAGCCAAAGCAATAGAAATAATCCCTGTTCAGCTTCATGCTGGGATGCCGGTCATCGTGGAAGGGGCAGCAGATCATATCGCCCCGGTTGACCTTACAGCCGTAGTATTCGGCGGCCTGCTTCACGGTGACAGCGGATTTTACAGTTTCAAATAAATTCATAGGCTTTGTCCTCCATTATTTATTGACGGTATCTGCCCGTCTGCCTGAATATACGGGAAAAAAGACTATAAACCGAAAAATCCGCTAAAAGTGCAAGAAATGAAAAAACGCCGCCCTGAAATCTTGCAAAAATGCAAGACCTCAGAGCGGCGAAGCCAGCGGAAAGCATTTGCCCGCGCTGGTTTTATCAGGTATAATGGATAAAGAGAGTTTTCAGAAGAGAGGTGCGTCACATGGAGGGAGCCTATCTGCCCGGCAATATCCGGCAGCGGATGCAGGAGCTTATGAAGGAACATAAAATTACCCAGGCACAGCTGGCGACCCGCATCGGCAGCACCGAGAGCGCCATCAGCCGGTTTGTCAGCGGTAAGACTGATAAGATCAGCACAGAACATTTGCTCCGCATTGCGAAAGTGTTTGAAGTCTCCACAGATTTCCTGCTGGGGGAAGTCAACACGCCCGACCGGACAAATTTTGATATTGAAGAACTGGGCCTGTCGGTGCAGGCGGCGCGGAATCTGTACACCGGAAAAGCCAATGCAGAGATCGTCAACCGCCTTTTGGAAAGCCCTCGCTTTGCAGAAGTCACCTATATGATTGAGCAATATTTTGACGATACGCTGGCCGCCGGTTTCGCCGGACAGAACCAGATGCTTACTACTCTCAGCGCCATGCTGCGCCGAAACAATAAAACAGACGCTGCGGTGCAGGCGGTCAGAACTGTCAACCGGCAGAAAGTTCCCGTATATCAGGCAGACCTGACGATGATACAGAACACATTTATGGCGGCGCTGCGGGAAGTGAAGAAAGAGATCGGCAACGATTTCACAGCAGCGCAGTCCTTGACCAAGGGCATCACTCAGCAGATGTTTACCGAACTCACCAAAGGGGCGGATGTTCATACTCCGACCATCACGCCCGAAATGATTTCCGCCGCCGTCACCCAGAGCGCAGCGGGGATGGACGGTGTGCAAAAGGAAGCATTAGACAAGTTCGGTCAGGCGCTGACGGAATTTCTCCAATCCACCTTAGACCACGCGCAGGAGAAGCAAAATGCCGACCCGGAGCAATGAGCAGCTGTGCAGAATGGCACAGAAAGGGGATACGGCTGCCCGTGACATTCTGCTGGAAAAGAATCTGGGATTCATCCGAAAAATTGCGCTGGAGCAATACCGAAACATGGGGCTGGATGAAAATGATATTGGAATTGATTTGGATGATTTGATGCAGGAGGGAAGTATCGGCCTGCTGAACGCGATCCCTTTGTTTGATGCCGGACGGGGCATGAAATTTCTGACCTATGCAGCACCGGCGCTCCGCAACGCCATGACGGACTGCATCCGCGCCGCCCTCGGTTTATTTGAGCAACGGATGGTGGATAAGAAAGACGGCCCCGGCTTCCAGAGAGTATATCTGGATGACGTTCTCTCAGAGGATGAACGGATGCTGCGGATCGAAGCCATAGCCGACCCTCACACCCAAACGCCGGAGCAAATCTATATCCAAAAAGAGCAGCTGATAGAATTGTATGCGGCGCTGGACAAGCTGACAGCCAGAGAGCAGACCTATCTGCTGTACCGCTATGGCTTTACCGATGGAATCGAGCACCCGCTGATCGGCGCGGCGCTCCATTTCCATCTCAGCGAGAGCTGGACAAAGAAGGTGGAGGGCGAGGCGATGGACAGCCTGCGCGGAAAGCTGCCGTGGTGGTTCTGATACGATGGGAAGCAGCGGCTGACGGGGGCTTTGATATACCTTTGTTCCGCAAATGACACGGCTGACAGACAGTGCTTGCCCGCACCGCCTGCCAGCCTTTTTCTGTCGCTTATGCTGCCCCGCAAGGGGCAACCTTTCCCGCCAGAACGCCGCAACTGTGGCCACACTTTTCAGGGTGTGCTACAATTCCGGCTGCCATCTGCTCCACAAAGGTATAACACACTAGACTTTCCTACGGAAAATCGTGTGCCACGAAACCGCCGGTTTCTTTGGATTCTTCCGGTCAAAGGGGAACACTATCCCCTCTGAACACCCCAGACAAAGGAGAACGCTGTTCCCTTTTGGAATCCCCTTGCCAATAGGGATGCTACCGCCCTATTGAATGATTTAGATAAAAAACAAAATAAAGCATAGTTCGCCAGCACACCGCTATTCTGTCATTACCTTACACAGACATCTTGTAACTTTTTCGTTAAGCCTATTGACTCTGATACTTCGGAAGAGATATAATATAGTTGCTACTTAGCGAGCCTAAATAGCAAAGCTAAAGAGAGGCGACGATATGAATAACAAATATGTCCAGCAATTCAAAAAAGGCTCTCTGGAAATGATACTTTTATGCCTAATCGGACGCAAGGAAACTTATGGATATGAAATTATAACTGAATTGAACAATAGTGCGTCTGTTTTGGGATATGCGAAAGAGGGAACCATTTACCCCATTTTGTATCGTTTGCAGGAAGCAGAACTAATCAAATGCCGATTGGCTCCGGCTGCGGCAAATGGCGGCTCAAAAAAGTATTATTCTTTAACGGATAAAGGCAGGAATGTACTTGATGAACTAATCTTATTTTGGTCAAGCTATGAAAACTGCGTAAACGGCTTTATAGAAAGTTATCAACAAGCGAGGGTATCCAAATGAAAGAACAATATATCAAACAGGTTGAAAAGGAACTATCTTTACCACGCAAAATGAAAAAAGAGGTTGTACGTGACTTGAATGAAGTTTTTGCGTCTGCTATGGAGCATGGAGAAACAGAGCAGCAGATTATCCAGCGTTTGGGGACGCCAAAAGAATTTGCAGACAGCACCGCAGAACAGTTTGGCATTGATAACACCAAATCGAAAAAAAGGAACGGTATCATTTCTACTCTTGCTGCGCTTGTTATCGCGGCTGCTGCCTTTTCGGTATATGTTGTTACACAATCAGGAAAAGTACCAGAAGGAGCAATCGGACAAGCCGACGCGACAACAAATATACAGATTGAGGGCGCGTTTGCCTTTGATATTTCGCAAATCCTTTTGGCTATTGGGTTTGCAGCAACAGCTATTGCTCTTTTGTTAATTATCCGAACCATACACAAAAACAGGAGGTAACCAATGAAGAAATATATTTCTGTATTCACAATCATGATTATGATTTTTTTGGCTGCGTGTTCTAATCAAAATACCTCATCTACACCGACAAGCAATGAGAACAATACGCAATCTAATAGTGTTACAAAATTGGACGAGGGTGTTTGGCCTGAGAATGAGTACACAGAGGGGCTTCCTGTTGCGCCTGGTACGGTTGCATGGGCTACACTTGATACAGAACATGAGAATTGTAATATCAACCTTACCGGTATTAGCGAAAACGACTATAACGAGTATATGGAGCTTTTGAACCAAGAAGGCTTTTCTGTAATTGAAAATGTGTCAGAGGAAATCGAGGGAGAAAACTATGTTTCTATCGGGACACTTTTATCAAACGACGAAAAGTGGTTAAGTATCAGCTACATACCCAATAGTCTAACTATCTACATTTCCTTTGACAATAACTGAAAGAGATCACAGAATAGCAAAGCCAGCCGAGCCAGTCAACGGTCAAGATGAACGGCGCAAGCGCCGCCGTTGACAGCCCCGCCCGCCTTTGCAGATAGGCAATCAAGGGGCGACAGCAAGGAGTGCTGCCGCCCACAGTACTATCAGAGAGGGAGAATTCTATGAGAAATCGGATTGTAAAAGTGACAGAAGTTGTAGTCAGAAGCGCTTTTTACATCATCTCAAACTATGTATTTGTTAGCATGGGACTATCATTTCATACTCAATGGATTTCAATTCTATTTTTGCTTTCAATGGTATGGTCTACTATTGATTACGGAAAGTCCATAAATGAAATAACCGAAAAAAAGGTAATTGCTGAAATACTATGTATATGTTGCATTGCACTGAGTATAGCGATGGCATATTTTGTGGGATATATTCAAGGAGCATTCGTTTCCCTCTGAAAATACAGAGCCACAACTTTCCGCTTAATATATCAGCATGGAACAAGTTATCAAAAAGTCATGAATGCTCGTAGCTCACCGGCCCGGCCAGCAAAAGCAGTAAATCTGAAATTGATTTACTGCTTTTTTGCTCAATAGACTCTTAAATCATCTGAAAATATTTCAACGCATCCCTGATCGCCGCTTCCTTCTCCGGCGGACATTTTGGCACTTTGGCATCTTCCTTCTTTGACAGGTTATAATTTTGCCCCACATCCAGCCCGCACTTGCGCTTTATCTGTGAGATGTACAGGGAAGATACCTTCAAACCGGTATGCTCCAACACATACGCCTTGATCTGCTCATAAGTCGCGCCCTTCTGGAAGCCGGACATATCCATATCTTCCAGCGAGAACTCCACCCGCACCTTCTTCGAGTCGATTTCTCCCTTGGAAAGCAAAACAACCGTCTCGCAATGTTTCGTCCTCGGGAACAGATCCACCGGCTGCACCTTTTCTGCGTGATACCCATTCTGCTCCAGCCATGCGGCGTCTCGGGCAGCGGTAGCGGGGTTGCAGCTGACATACACCACCCGGCGGGGTGCCATGCGCACCACTGCGGAGAGGGTGGCTTCATCGCAGCCCTTGCGGGGCGGGTCCAGCATCACGATGTCCGGGTGCAGACCCTCGGCAGCCAGCTGGGTGGCAGCCTGTCCGGCATCGGCACAGAAAAAGCGGCTTTTGGCAGCTACGGTCTCGCCCATGCGGGCAGCGTTGGCCTTGGCGCTCTCGATGGCCTCCGGCACGATCTCTACGCCAATCAGCTCCCTGCATTGCTCGGCCATGGAAAGGCCGATGGTACCCATGCCGCAGTAGAGATCCAGCAGCGTGTCGTCCGGGGTCAGCTGCGCGTACTGCGCAGCAACGCCGTACAGCCGCTCGGCGGCAAGCGTGTTAACCTGATAGAAAGACAGTGGTCCCAGACGCACCGGTACGCCGCAAAGCGTGTCCTCAATGTAGCCCGGGCCGTACAGGATGTGATTTTCACTGCCCAAAATGACGTTGGTGTTTTTGGCGTTGACGTTGAGCAGAATAGTGCTGATGGCCGGGAACTGCCCCCGCAGCGCGGTGCAAAGCTGCTCTGCGTGGGGCAGCTTTGCCCGGGTGCATACCAGACACACCATGATCTGCCCGCTGTGCGCGCCGCGCCGCAGGAAGATATGTCGCACCAGCCCCTTGCCGCTCTGCTCGTCGTAGGGGCGGATGCCCTGCTGTGCAAAAAAGGCGCACAGCGCGTTGCCAATCTCGTTCAGCACGCTGGGCTGCAGCTTGCAGTCCGGGCAGGGGACGATGCGGTGGGTGCGCCCTGCGTAAAAGCCGATGCAGGGCACGCCGTTCTTGTCTATGCCCACAGGGAACTGCACCTTGTTGCGGTAGCGGTCTACGTCTGGAGAAGGCAGAATATCCAGCACCGGCACCTCCAGCCCGCCGATGCGGCGGAAGGCATCCAGCACGCTTTCCTGTTTGGCGCGCAGCTCAGCGGCATAATCCAGATGCCGCAGGCTGCACCCGCGCCGCAGGGGCCTGCTACCGGGCAGTCAACCGGAATGCGGTCCGGCGAGGGGGTGAGCAGCTCGTCCAGAATGCCAAAGGCATACCGGCCGCAGTCCTTCACGATGCGCACCCGTGCTTCGTCCCCGGGGGCGGTGCCGGGGACAAATACGGCCTCGCCATCGGCACTGTGGGCCACACCGCTGCCGTCGCTGGAAAGGCGTTCGATGCGCAGGGTCAGGATCTGGTTTTTCTGTAAAGGCATGGTTTCTCCTTGTGTGATGGGCTCAGGTTACAGTTGGGCAGGGCTTGCCGGGTCGGCGTCCTGCTGGGCGGCAAAATACTTGCTGGGCGGCACGCCCTTGGCGCGCTTGAACACCCGTGAGAAGTAGAACTGGTCAAAGAAGCCTACCGACACCGCAACCTCCGCAATGGAAAGGTTGCCGGCGCGCAGCAGCTTGCAGGCCTCGTTGATGCGGTACTCGGTCAGGTAGTCGATGGGGCTTTTGCCCACGTTCAACATGAACACCCGGTACAGATGGCTGCGGGAAACCCCCACGCTCTTGGCTACATCGTCAATGGAGATGTCGTGGGAGTAGTTGAACTGGATGTACTTGATGGCGTTCAGCACATACTGGCTGGAGGAGGAGGCCGTGTGGGGCTTGCCTGCGCTGGTCTCCCGCATCAAGGCAGCGATAAACAGGTACAGATACCCCACCATGGCTGCCTCGTCCTGTGGCTGCAGCCCGCGGGAGGAATAGATGTTGGTCAGCGCTGCCCGCATCTCGTCCGGG
>OBDN01000314.1_pt1 | contig 15578 bp, 14 predicted proteins | sample 1518141 | NCBI WGS metagenome assembly OBDN01 (sample SAMN01760937, study PRJEB22395) | human gut metagenome
ATAATCTCATATCATTTTATTTAATAAATAACTTATTATGATTGAATAAAAATATGAGATGATATATATATTTCAAAATAGAAATATATATATCATTTTTTTATGTTTCACGTGAAACATAAAAAATATAATTTATTATAACATATTGTAATAATGTGTGCTATAATAAAAAAGATAAAAAGTTATTTATTAAATAAAATGATATGAGATTATGTTTCACGTGAAACATAGAACATATGGAATAAGAGGGTAATGTGGGAAGAATAATTGCAATAGCAAATCAGAAAGGTGGAGTTGGTAAAACAACAACAGCAATAAATTTGGCAGCATGTCTTGCAGAAGCTGGACAGAAGATTCTTATAATAGATATTGATCCACAGGGAAATACGACAAGTGGTTTTGGATTATCTAAGACAGACATTGAAAAAACAGTTTATGAGGTATTATTGGGAGAATGTAATATTAAAGATGCAATAGTAGAAAATATAATTGATAATCTTGATATACTTCCATCTAATGTGAATCTTGCAGGTGCAGAGATTGATTTAATTGACGTAGATAATAGAGAGTATATTTTAAAAGAAAGTATATTAGAAGTAAGAGACAGATATGATTATATTATACTTGATTGTCCTCCTTCATTAAGTATGCTTACTGTTAATGCAATGACGGCAGCTGATACTGTTCTGGTTCCAATTCAATGTGAATATTATGCATTAGAGGGATTAACACAGCTTATACATACGATTAATCTTGTAAAGAAAAAACTAAATCCACAACTTGAACTTGAAGGTGTGGTATTTACAATGTATGATTCAAGAACAAATCTGTCATTACAAGTAGTCGAAAATGTTAAGGATAATCTTAAACAAAATATTTACAAAACAATTATACCAAGAAATATTCGTCTGGCAGAAGCACCAAGTCACGGACTACCAATAAATCTATATGATCCAAAGTCTACTGGTGCAGAAAGTTACAGGTTATTAGCGGAAGAAGTAATGGGAAGAGAAGAATAAATATAATGGAGGATTGTAATAGTATGCCAACAAAGAACACTAAAACAAGTAAATCAAGAGGATTGGGAAAAGGCATTGGTAATCTGTTTCAGGAAGAAGATACTAATGATCAGAAAGTAGTTGTTAAGGAAGTGGTAAAAGAGGTTGTTAAAGAAGTTCCGGTTCCGGCAGAAACTAAATTAAAGATTTCTCAGATTGAGCCTAACAAGAATCAGCCAAGAAAAGCATTTGATGAGGATGCACTTATAGAACTTTCAGAATCAATAAAACAGTATGGAGTGTTACAGCCACTTCTTGTTAAAAAGATGGATAAAAATTATCAGATTATAGCTGGTGAAAGAAGATTCAGAGCTGCAAGACTTGCGGGTGTTAAAGAAGTACCGGTTATTATTAAGGACTATTCATCACAGGAGGTTATGGAGATAGCTCTTATTGAGAATATACAGAGAGAAGATCTTAATCCAATAGAAGAAGCACTTGCATATCAGCAGCTTATTAAAGATTATAGATTAAAACAGGATGAAGTTGCAGAAAAGGTGGCAAAATCAAGAACCGCAATTACAAATTCGTTGAGATTATTAAAGCTGGATGAAAGAGTTCAGGAAATGGTAATCGAAGGAAAATTAAGTAGTGGTCATGCAAGAGCAATTATTAGTATTGAAGATAAAGAAAAACAATACATGGTTGCACAGAAGATATTTGACGAAAAACTCAATGTGCGAGATGTTGAAAAACTTGTTAAAAATATTGATAAGTTAGATAAATCTGTGGAAAAGACAAAGCCAGAAAATGATTTTGTATATAGAGATTTTGAAGAAAAATTGAAGAAAATCATGGGTACACAAGTAGTTATCAAAAATAAGAATAATAACAAGGGTAAAATTGAAATTCAGTATTATTCACAGGCAGAGCTTGAAAGAATATATGATATGTTAAAGAAAATTAATGAATAATTAAGTATATATATAATGTATACTATATAACTAATTTAATAATATATTAATAAGCTAATATACAGAAAGGAAAAATTATGTTAGATGTATTTGGATTATTTAAAGTGGACACACTTTATGTAGTTATAGGTCTGCTTGTAATAACAATTGCAGCAATAGTTCTTGCAATTGTTGCAATATGCAAGGCTTGTGCTATGACGAAAAAGTATGAGATGATGATGGAAGGCTCTGATGGAAAGAGCATGGAGAAAATGGTCAGAAAATATACCGATGACATTATCAATCTTCAGAAGACAAGTGAAGATAATACAGAAGCTATTAAGGACATATATGAAAAGATGCAGTTTACATTCCAGAAGGTTGGTGTTAATAAGTATGATGCATTCCATGAAATGGGTGGAAAGTTAAGCTTTGCGCTATGTATGCTTGATAAGAAAGACAATGGATACGTTGTAAATGTAATGCACAGCAATGATGGCTGTTTTGCTTATATTAAGGAAATAGTTAATGGAAAGTCTTATATTGAACTTGGTAAAGAAGAGGAGAAAGCTGTTAAGCAGGCACTGGCCGGACGTATGGGAGACGAAGAATTAAGTAAAGAAATTAACGATTTAATGCAGAAAGACAAAATGTAATTGAAAATATACAGAAAAAGGTGCATAATAGCATTTGGTAAATTTGATAAAATAGTGTCAATGATAGGACACGGAAATGAGGAGTAATGTTAGATTTAAAATTTGTCAGAGAAAACCCGGATATTGTAAAACAGAATATTAAGAATAAATTTCAGGACAGAAAGCTTCCACTTGTAGATGAAGTAATTGAGCTTGATGCTAAAGCTCGTGCAACACAGACAGAAGCTGATGAATTAAGAGCAAACAGGAACAAGCTTTCTAAGCAGATAGGTGCTCTTATGGCACAGGGAAAGAAGGAAGAGGCAGAGGCAGTTAAGGCACAGGTAAGTGCAGATGCAGCAAAGCTTGCTGAATTAGAGGCTTCTGAAAAGGAACTTAATGAAAAGGTTAATAAGATTATGATGACTATTCCTAACATCATAGATCCTAGTGTACCAATCGGAAAAGATGACAGCGAGAATGTTGAAATTGAGAAGTTTGGTGAGCCTGTAGTTCCTGATTTTGAAGTACCATATCATACAGATATTATGGAAAGATTCAACGGAATCGATATGGATGCAGCTGGTAAGGTTGCTGGTAATGGTTTTTATTACCTTATGGGAGATATTGCAAGACTTCATTCAGCAATTATCTCATATGCAAGAGATTTCATGATTGACAGAGGGTTCACATACTGTATTCCTCCTTATATGATAAGAAGTAATGTAGTTACCGGTGTTATGAGCTTTGATGAAATGGATGCCATGATGTATAAGATAGAAGGTGAAGATCTTTACCTTATTGGAACAAGCGAACATTCAATGATTGGTAAGTTTATTGACACAATTACACCTGAGGAAGAGCTTCCTAAGACACTTACAAGCTATTCTCCATGTTTCAGAAAGGAGAAGGGTGCACATGGTATCGAGGAAAGAGGTGTATATAGAATCCACCAGTTCGAGAAGCAGGAAATGATTGTTGTATGCAAACCAGAAGATAGCAAGATGTGGTTTGATAAATTATGGCAGAATACAGTAGATTTCTTCAGAACAATGGATATTCCTGTAAGAACACTTGAGTGCTGTTCAGGCAGTTTTAGCTGACCTTAAGGTTAAGTCTATTGATGTTGAAGCATGGTCACCAAGACAGAAGAAGTACTTCGAGGTTGGTTCATGTTCTAATTTAGGAGATGCTCAGGCAAGAAGACTTAAGATAAGAGTTCAGGGTAAGGACAAGAACAAGTACTTTGCACATACGCTTAACAACACATGTGTTGCACCTCCAAGAATGCTTATTGCTTTCCTTGAGAATAACCTTCAGGCAGATGGAAGAGTTCTTATTCCAGAAGCTCTTCGTATGTACATGGGTGGTAAGGCAGAATTAGTACCAGTTAAGTAATATGAATACTAAATAGATATTATTAAAAATGTGGATAAAACATATCAAATGAATATGTTTTATCCACATTTGTTTTATGTTATCCACAAATTTTGTGGATAAGTGTGTTGATTCTGTGGGAAATCCATTAAAATGCTGTTAAAAACCAGTATTTTAATGTGGAAAACCTTGTATATATTGGTATGTGGAAAACTTTTACTGGAAATCTACAACATTTATCCACTGATTAAGAAGTTCTTTTTCTTCTTCTTTATTCTTAGTAAGTCTTGCTGCTGCAACTAATGGAAGCCATTCATTAACATATGAACGTTTTGTGTTAGTTAATTCACAGAAAGCACTTATGTACTTTTCAGGAATATCACTCTTGTCACCAAACTGTAATTTGAGAAGTAAAAATGTATTCGCAATATCGGCAGATGCATTACCCTGTGTAGCATGTACCCAGTCAACTGCTGTGATTTCTTTGATATTTCCCTTGGCATCAGCAGTAACAATAATATTATCAGGACAATAATCTCCGTGACAAAGCTTAGTATGATTCTTCATGGAATTAAGCCTTGTAAGAAGTTCATACTTAACGCTGTTATCAAGTTCTTCAATAGAGTTAATCTGGCGGTTCATTTTATCCTTTAATACCAGAAGAAGTGGGTTAGACTTCTTCTGGAAAGATATCTGGTATTCAACCATTTTCTTAATATAATCATCAGCCTTGTTAGGGTATTTTTCAATTAATTGTGTAAGAGTAGGACCTTCAACATATTCACTTGTGATAGACCATTTACCGTCAGTAACAGCAACCTCTAAAAGCTTTGGAATATTAACGCCTGCGTCTTCAACTCTAGAAGTATTAAGAGCTTCATATAAAACATCTGATTTGTTGTAGGTCTTGGCAAAGACCTTAGTAGCTTTGCCATTCTCTACATATACTGATTTTAACTTAGATTTTGCTAAATATTTTTTCATATGACATGTCTTCCTTTCTTAAAATAATAATGATGATTATTTACCATAGTAAGCCTTTAAGTACATGGCTTTCATTTCACTCATAAGAGGATATCTTGGGTTAGCACCAGTACACTGGTCATCAAATGCAGCTTCTGTCATCTCATCAAGAGTTGCAAGGAAGTCTTCCTCTTTAACACCATAATCTGCAATAGTTTTCTTAATTCCTACCTTTGCCTTTAATTCTTCAATAGCCTTGATGAGGTTTTCAAATTTCTCATCATCATCTTTACCCTGAATTCCAAGGAAGTCAGCACACTCAACATAACGTGCTTTGCAATGTGGATACTGGTACTGTGAGAATGTTCCCATCTTTGTTGGAACCTCTGCAGCATTGAATCTCATTACATCAGTGATAAGAAGGGCATTAGCAATTCCGTGTGGAAGGTGGTGATATGCACCAAGCTTATGTGCAAGTGAGTGGCACACTCCAAGGAAAGCATTAGCAAAAGCCATACCAGCCATAGTAGAAGCTGTTGCCATCTTTTCTCTTGCAACTGCATCATGTGCACCTAATTCATAAGCTGCTGGAAGATATTCAAATATATTCTTCATAGCCTGTAATGCAAGACCATCTGTATATTCTGTTGCCATAATGGAAGCGTATGCTTCAAGTGCATGTGTAAGTGCATCAATACCAGAAGCTGCTGTAAGTCCCTTAGGCTGATTCATATGCATGTCAGCATCGATAATAGCCATCTTAGGAAGTAATTCATAGTCAGCAAGTGGATATTTCTGACCAGTTGTTTCATCAGTAATAACTGCAAAAGGAGTTACCTCTGAACCTGTTCCAGAAGATGTTGAGATAGCGACAAAGTAAGCTTTCTCACCCATCTTAGGGAATGTGTATATTCTCTTTCTGATATCCATGAAACGCATAGCCATATCAAGGAAGTCTGCCTCAGGATGTTCGTACATAACCCACATAATCTTGGCAGCATCCATTGCAGAACCACCACCAATTGCGATGATTACATCAGGTTCGAAAAGTCTCATAGCTGCTGTACCTTCTTTAGCACATGCAAGTGTTGGATCTGGTGCTACATTATAGAAAGTAGTATGCATGATTCCTAAAGAATCTAACTTATCTGTGACACATTTGGTATAACCGTTCTTATAAAGGAACTGGTCAGTAACGATAAATGCTTTCTTCTTACCCATTACAGTTCCAAGTTCATCAAGGGCAACAGGTAAGCAGCCCTTCTTAAAGTAAACCTTCTCAGGTGCTCTAAACCAAAGCATATTCTCTCTCCTCTCAGCGACAGTTTTTACATTAAGCAGATGTTTTACTCCAACGTTCTCAGATACTGAGTTTCCGCCCCAAGAGCCGCATCCAAGTGTAAGAGAAGGAGCCATCTTAAAGTTGTAGAGGTCACCGATTCCACCGTGAGATGAAGGTGTATTGATAAGGCAGCGGCATGTCTTCATTCTTTCAGAGAATTCAGCAATCTTGTCTGCCTGTGTTTCAACATTAATATAAAGAGATGATGTATGACCAAATCCACCATCTGCAATCAGGTGTTCAGCTTTTGAAAGAGCATCTTCAAAATCTTCTGCCTTGTACATTGCAAGGACAGGTGATAACTTTTCATGAGCAAATTCTTCTGAGAGGTCCACAGATGTTACTTCACCGATAAGAATTTTAGTTTCTTCAGGAACAGTAACGCCTGCTAAAGCAGCAATAGTATGGGCTTTCTGACCAACAATCTTCGCATTAAGGGCACCGTTGATAATAATAGTCTTTCTTACCTTTTCTGTCTCGCTCTTATTAAGGAAGTAGCAGCCTCTGTATGCAAATTCTTCTTTAACAGCCTTGTAAACCTTCTTGTCAACAATTACAGACTGTTCAGAAGCACATATCATACCATTGTCAAATGTCTTAGAATGAATAATTGAGTTAACAGCAAGTATTACATCTGCTGATTCATCGATGATAGCAGGAGTATTACCAGCACCTACACCAAGTGCAGGCTTTCCAGAAGAGTAAGCAGCTTTAACCATTCCAGGTCCGCCGGTAGCTAAGATAATATCTGCTTCCTTCATAAGTGTATCTGTAAGCTCAAGGGAAGGAACATCTATCCAGCCAATGATTCCCTCAGGGGCACCTGCTGCAACAGCAGCTTCAAGAACAACCTTAGCTGCTGCAATTGTCGATTTCTTAGCTCGTGGATGTGGGCTTATGATAATACCATTTCTAGTCTTAAGTGAAATAAGAGTTTTGAAAATAGCTGTTGAAGTTGGATTAGTTGTTGGGATTACGGCTGCAACAACTCCAATAGGTTCAGCAACCTTTTTAATTCCATATGCCTTATCCTCTTCAATAACACCACAAGTCTTAGTATCTCTGTAAGCATTATAAATGTATTCAGAGGCATAATGATTCTTGATAACCTTATCTTCTACAATTCCCATACCAGTTTCTTCAACTGCAAGCTTGGCAAGAGGAATTCTTGCTTTATTGGCAGCAAGTGCAGCAGCAGTAAATATCTTATCTACCTGTTCCTGAGTATAAGCTGCGAAGATGCGTTGAGCCTCCCGTACACCGGCAAGCCTTTCTTCAAGAGCTTCGACTGTGTCAACAATTGGGTAATTCTCAGTTAAATTCTTTGACATAACATTTCCTCCATAAATTGATTCGTGTAATATTGATTGATAATAATTTAACAATGTCAATATAACACTAATATAATTATAAGTCAATATTCATTGTAATATTAATTAAAATATGCTATCTTTTACCTAGTAACTGGGGGACTAATAAATCTTTTGTTAAGGATGGAGCGGCTTATGAAACAGGTTAGTGTTGATAATCTTAAAGAAAACGATATATTAGCTTTTCCTATATTGTCGCATTCGGGGACTGTTCTTATTCATGCGGATGTTGCTCTGACAGAAGAACTTATTGAAAGAGCAATTAATCTTGGAGTAAGAACTGTATACATAAAAGACGAAAAAGAGGGAATTGTCAGGGAGAATACTTCTGATAGTGATACGGCACGGGAAGAGGAAGAATATCCATACAGACTTGAAGAAACTGCCAATAATTCAAGGCAGATAGTAAAAAAAATATTAGAAAAACACATTTATAAACATAATGAAGAACTTAAGATAATTGTTAATGAGGCACAGAGAATACTTGATACAGTTATTGCAGAGCCGGAGGTTGTGAATAATATTACTGAAATCAGGAATGTAAGTACTGACATGTATACACACTGTATTAATGTATGTACTTTGTCAACAATTATGGCATTAAGGCTTAAAATGAGTAATAAACAGATACATAATATTGCGATGGGAGCAATACTTCATGATATAGGACTCAGATATATTAATGTTCCTTATGTTAATGTTAGTGAGAATAAGATGACTAATAAAGATGCTGTTGAATATAAGAAGCATACTATATTTGGATACAGCTCACTGCAGGACGAGGAATGGCTTCCTGACGTGGCAAAGGAGATTATTCTCTTTCACCATGAAAGAATTGATGGCTCAGGATATCCTTTCCAGCATAAGGGTGACAGGCTTAAACCAGAAGTTAAGCTTGTTTCTATCTGTGATGATTTTGACAGTATGATAAGTGGCATAGGCAGTGAGAAGATGAAGATATATGAAGCTATTGAATACATCAAAGTGCATTCGGGAGTAAAATATGACCCTACAATTGCTTCAAAATTCTTAGACTCAGTTGCTGCATACCCTGTCGGCTGTACAGTTTACACAAGTGATGGCGAAAAAGCTGTAGTTATAAGACAGAATAAGGAAGCTGCAGACAGACCTGTTATAAGAATGACAGAGCATGCAGATGGAACACCTTATACTGAAAATGTAGAGTATAACTTATTAAAGCAGCTTACTATGTTTATAGTAGATACAGAATAGAGCATTGGAGCAGCTATGAATTTATATATAAGAACACTTGGATTTGATAATATGACATCAGAGGCTGAGGCAAAATTTATAAAAACAGGAATTAGAGAAAGCATAAAAGAAGGATTTGTGATACGCCACGAGAAATTAGATCGTGGCGTTATTATCTTGCGCCTTAGCAACTCAACCGGATTGTATGTGTATGGAAGATATGAAAAGAATATTTTTAAATATGAGTACTATTTTCCGTTTGTTGTGGGGAAGGCTTTAAGTGACAATGAGGAGATGACTATTGAGAGACATCTTGACAAGGAATCCTATGCAGTTATATGTGATGAATTAAAGACAGGAGTAACGCTTATATTTTATCTTCAGAATGTAATGGATTATCTTGATTATCTGTACAGTGGTAAGGATTTTAATGCGGATGATTTTAATCCTGACAGAAAGAACGAAATTGGTAAAGTACCAATCAGAAACAAAAAGGTGGCACTTACAGGACTGTCGCTTGGTGGAATTATTATGCTTCCGGTGAGAAAGGAAAGAAATTCTAAGAAAAGCAGACAGGATGAAATTGCAAGAAAGAATCTTATTCAGGCAGCAAAGAATGGCGATGAGGATGCAATTGAGAGCCTTACAATTGAAGATATTGATACATACAATGAACTTTCTAACCGTGTCATGAAGGAAGATATATTTACTATAGTAGACTCAACATTTATGCCATGCGGTGTAGAATGTGACCAGTATTCCGTCATAGGAGAGATTCTTGAACTGCGTGAAGAGGAGAATATATACACTGGTGAGAAGATATATATTATGGTTCTTGAATGTAACAGTCTTATTATAACTACAGCAGTTAATAAGGAACATCTGCTTGGAGAACCAGCCGTAGGCCGCAGATTCAAAGGACAGATATGGCTTCAGGGAAATGTAAGATTTACTGACTGATATTGTTGTTAAATATATGCTTTCATAATAAATTGTATTTAATATAGAAATTTACATATTATTACAAATGTGGTATTATAATACAAGGCATATAAGAAATCGGAAATGTCAACTAAATATTATTAATTATCAACGAGGAGGGAAAGCTATGAAGTTTTTCAGAAAATTAGGCTTTCAGCTTGTTTTATTTTTCGTTGTTGCCATTACAATTCCTATTGTAATGCTTATGGTAAGTTCAATTACAACAACTTCGTCTTCAATGGAAAATAACATGAAGGTAACAAGTGAGCAGACTTTGAATGAAGCACAGAATCAGTTTACTACATATCTTAAGACTCTGTCGCAGCCGGTAGACCTGCTTACAAGAAAGAATGAAGTAAAGCATCTTGAGGATCAGGGAACATTAAGTGATAATGTTAAGGCAGTAAGAGATTCTCTTATTGCATCAGTTAAGGTTACTAATGGTGCAGAAAGAGCGTTCTTTGCTACTAATACTAATCTTGAGATTACAGGTTGGGGAGAATATAACCCAGAGACTGGTAAGACACTTAGTAAGGGTGGTCTTGAGAATGGTGTAGACAGAACTAAGGAAGTATGGTACACAGATTGTAAAGGTCTTAAGGCAAGAAACAGCATTTATGCTTATTTTTCAAAGCCATATTACAGCAAGGATTTTGATAAGACAATAATTACTGTTTCACAGGAAATTAAGCATTCAGACGGAACGAATTATGGTACTGTGGGTATGCATATTGATTTTTCTGAGATTACAGATTTTGTACAGGGTATCGGACTTCTTAATACAGGATTTGTTGTCCTTGCAGATGAAGATGGTAATATACTTGTTAATAATGATAATAACAAGTATGTAACAGATTCAGTATCAGGACTGAATTGCTGGAGTACAGTTAAAGGTCTTACAGAGGATGATTATGATAAAGCATTTTCATTTGATGAAAACATTAATGGTGAAAAGGTACATGTAGTAACATCTAAGGATGCTGTTACAGGATGGACACTTGTTGGTTTTATCAGTTCTAAAGAAACATCTGCTACAACTAATAAGATGATTAGCAATACTGTTATATTCAGTATTATAGCATTTGTTATTGGAATTGGTATTGCACTTTCAGTTACAGCTTCTATGACTAAGGAGATTAAGAAGGTTTCTGGCCATATGAAGGATGTTGCCAGTGGTGATTTAACAGACAGAATTGATGTAAAGAAGAAGAATGAGTTTGGAGACCTTGAGAATAACTTTAACAACATGGTTGAGAACATGGCAGTTCTTATTAAGGGCGTTGAGGAAAAGAGTGGAGTTATAGTAGATGCGTCTGCTAAGATTGCAGGAGTATCTAAGTCTACTACAGAGACTGTAGGTCAGGTTTCAGAGGCTATACAGAGTGTTGCAGTTGGTGCATCAGGTCAGGCAGACAGTACACAGACAGCAACACAGGAAGTAGAAAATCTTGCAGACAGATTAAAGGAAACTAAGGCTTATGTAACTGATATCAGTGAGATGTCGGTTGAAACACAGAAGTTAAGTAATAGGGGACTTACAATTGTTGATGAACTTATTACTAAGGGACAGCGCTCAATTGATAACTCTAAGATTTCTAAAGAAGTTGTATCTGAGATGGTAAGCAGTATAGAAAAGATTAATTTCATATCAGATGCCATTACAGAAATTACAGAGCAGACTAACCTGTTATCACTTAATGCTTCTATCGAGGCAGCAAGAGCAGGAGAGAGCGGTAAGGGATTCGCAGTAGTTGCTGATGAGATAAGAAAGCTTGCTGAACAGTCACAGCAGTCAACAGATGAGATTAAGCAGATTGTTAATGAGATTACTATTAAGTCACAGCAGGTTGAGCAGACAATGGATGAGTCAGTTGGTATTATAGAGGAACAGAATGTATCTATTAAGGATGCTAAGGAACTGTTTAATACAATTTCTGATTCAGTTAACGGACTTAAGGAAGGTCTTGATAACATTACACAGCTCAATGAAGCTATGGATACTAATAGAAATAATGTTGTAAGCAAGATGGAAGATGTTGCAGCAGTAGCAACTGAGACTGCCGCAGCCTCTGAAGAGGTTACAGCATCAGCCGTTGATGTTGAGCAGACAATGCACGACCTTAACGAATTTACAGTTGAACTTGATAATATTGCAGAGGCTCTTAAGGAGGCAATTGATAAGTTCAAGTTACAATAATTAAACTAATCCGATAAATGTGTTTATGGAAGCTGCCACTCTGGCGATTGTAATCGCCGGGTGGCAGTTTCTTTTTAATCTCAGGGTATCATTGACCTTGCTGATGTTTTGTGATAAAATCTCTCTTGGTGTTTAGCCAAGTTGTTCTCATAGTTAAGTGGATATAACGGGGACCTCCTAAGTCTCAATCCCCAGTTCGACTCTGGGTGGGAACATTTATATTAAGAAGGGATAAGCAGTGGCGATTAATCGTTGCTGCTTTTTAATTGTATATACAAGAAAAAACAGATATGGGATTTCTCTCATATCTGTTTTTAAAACTGCAAATATTTATATTTGTTTTTTTTCGCTCCTGCCAATGTTTAAATTCTTTCTCAGTCATGATATCTGAAAAAGCCTCATAAGAATCTAACATCCCATTTTTTCTGAACCAAATATGTGATTAAAAAAGCACTTCCAACTAAAAATAAGAGAACAACTATTATTATCAATAATGTATTAAGAGCAGATGTAACTCCGCTAAAAATAGCTTCTACGATTGCTTTTGATAATAAAATAAAAAGTAAATTTAAAGCTTCTGAAATAAGAGCAATTCTGTTTAATCTGATTCCGGTCAAATTTGCCTGCCATCTCCTCAATTTAAGTTTACAATCTTATTTTATTATCTATAGCAATAGTTACACAATAATAATTTGTATACTGTGTTTTAATAAGACAATATGTTAATATTATAAAGACCAGCTTTCAGGAGGGGAAAATATGCAGGGAAAAGAAAGAACATTCACACCACAGGTAGAAAAGGTCTGGAACAAAGATTACCAGTGTGAGTATTACAGAGGGGTTATCATAGATGGAGAGGACAATATAGTTGAGCGTTGCACAAGAACCTACTCAAGCTATGATGCTTCATTAGACGAGGTAAGGAAGAAAATGGCTTACAGCCCGTTATATTATCGTCAGGCAGGCGCAGATATAAAGGAAAAGCTGCCGTGGCATAAAGACATATGGAAAATAACCTCTATTGTAAATGTTACACAGAATAAAAATCAGGACAGTAAGGTTACTGTCAGGTATCTTAAGTTTGGCAATCTTACCAAAGAATTTAAAAAGCGAGAGAAGAAGAAAACAATAGTTATTAAAAGAAAATGGGTATTTTACGACGACCTTATGGAATATATACACAATTATGCCGATATCAGATAATAAGAAGCATTTGTAAAAATGTGGTTTCAGGGGGCAGGCATGAATATATCTAATGTAATGGGAAGCGCAGATACCAGTGTTGTTGCGGCTTCTAAAAAGAATAAATGGAAACTGACAGACTCTTTAAAAGATAAAATTGCTGAAATGGCGAAAAAAGATGCACAGAACAATGAATATATGGGAAATGAATTTAAGAGTTTAAGAAAGTCAGAAATAAGCAAGGTTGCGCCAGACAGGGCTGCTTTGATTGGAAAATTCAGCTATCTGACAGGTTCTGGCAATGCATCTGTCATGAAGGAAGTGCAGGAAGCGGATAAAAGATGGCTGTGCATGTTATTTGGAGAGCCGTATGAGGCAAAGTGTCAGGGAAAAGGCTTTGGTTCAGCAGTTCATGTATATAATGAAGACGGAGAAGAGATACTTACATATACAGGCGGTGTTGGCTGGCAGGCAAAAGAAACAAAGGCGGAGACAAAGGTTAATTCTGCTTTAAAAACAACATATTATGAAGCTTATTCGGCAGAAAGAAAGGCATTAAAGAGCAAAGAAAGTGATAATATAGCAGCAGGAGCAGATAATACATTTGATGCAAGAGCGTAGCTTATTGCAATATCTTCATAAAATATTATCGACATACGCCCATATACACGCTATAATATGTTTGCTTTAATATGTAGATATCACGAGATTAGAATAAGTAACAGAGGAAAATGTTTATGAATTATATTGTTATGGATCTTGAGTGGAATCAGAGTGCCAAGGGAAAACAATTTTCTGAGGATCATTTTCCTTTTGAGATTATACAGATAGGTGCGGCGAAGGTTAATGAGAAGCTTGATATTGTAGATGAGTGGCAGTGTACCATTAAGCCACAGGTGTATACAAAGCTGCAGAATACAGTCAAGAAGATATTAGGGATAACAGAAAATGACCTTGCTAACGGAACTGATTTCGTATCGGGTGTTACTGAATTTCTTGAATGGTGCGGGGAAGATTATACATTTGTTACATGGGGAAGCATGGATATTACTGAATTAAGACGTAATATGAAGTTCTATGATGTGCCGGAGAATTTCCCAAAGCCGCTTCTGTATCTTGATCTTCAGAAACTTTACAGTATTAATTTTTCAGATGGCAAGACACGCATGAATCTTAAATCTGCAATCGATGAGCAGAGAATCAAGGGTGATGAGCATTATCATTCAGCAATGAGTGATGCAAGGTACACAGCCAAGATAATGAAGAAGCTGGATTTTGACAGAGTTAAGAAGTTCTGCAGTATAGATACATTTACAATTCCAGAGTCAAGAAAGGACGAGGTATATCTTAACTTTGGAACTTATGAGAAGTATATTTCAAAGGGATTTGCTACAAGGGACAAGGCTGCAAGCGACAGAAATGTACGTTCCTGCAAATGCTTTTTATGTGGCAGGACTATGACAAGAACAGTCAAGTGGTTTGCCACTAATTCGAAATGCTATTACGGCTTGTTTACATGTGATGAGCATGGACTTATAAAGGGGCGTTTCAGAGTTAAACAGACCGAAGAAGGCAGATATTATGCAGTCAGAATTATGAAGCACACTGATGAAAAGGGTGCACTTAAGATATATGAAAAGCAGATAAAAGAGAGAGAACACAGACGCAGGCGGCGTCAGGCAGAGAAACTCTCAGAACAGAAATAATGGCATGTCAGAAATTCAACTGACATGCCATTTTAATATATTTAATATCAGAACATTAATCCATATATTACTGCAAGACCAAGAATTACCTGGATAATTGTGAATCTGAAAACAACCTGTGTATCTGACCAGTCTTTATTCTTTCTCATATGGTCGTGGATTGGTGTACGAAGGTTCTTCATTAGGTTGATGTGAAGAAATCTCATGAAAGAAACCTTGATAAGACCAAGTCCGCCATCAAGAATAATTACAAGTGCCATTGGAATATAAAGCAGCGGTGCATGGAGCTTGAGGAATGTAAATGCTATAAATATTCCTATTGCTCTCGAACCGGCGTCACCCATAAGAAGCTTGCTTGGTGATGCGTTGAACCACAGGTAGCCGAGGATACACACAATCATAATAAGAACGGTGTGTCTGTAAGCTGATTCAATATTAAATGACTTAAAAAGAACATACACTGAGGCAAGTGTTACAACAGAGAGTGTACCGCATAAGCCGTCAACACCATCTGAACAGTTAGTAACATTGATACTTACCCATATAAGTATGATAATAAGTATTGCATATATAATTGGATTAAGAGTTACTGTCTTTCCAAAGAATGCAAGGTCAAATGTGTTAGGGTTGTAATGCAGGGTACATGGTATTTCTACCTCCTT
>OBDN01000333.1_pt1 | contig 14723 bp, 22 predicted proteins | sample 1518141 | NCBI WGS metagenome assembly OBDN01 (sample SAMN01760937, study PRJEB22395) | human gut metagenome
GAAAATATTTGCTTGTCTATCGATACCGGTACCGAGCTGTCCTATACGTTCAGCCAGAATATTCAGGAAATATTCGCTATCGGCTCTTTCGATCCGATTGGCATTCAAAAGTCAAATGCGACCTACACTGCCAATCTTTCGTTTCAGGAAGGCGAGCAGCAGACCCTTATCGATGCGATTAACGCTACGCTGCCCGTAACGGAGCAGATCGCGGCCATGCATCAGCTTGCACCTTTCAGCATCTCGTGGAGCTACCCGATGAAAGGGTTAGCGACCCCTCGCACTGTCGTCTATACGCTTCTCAATGCAGTGGTGCAGGAACAGGGCGGCAGCGTGAATCGCAATGATGTCGAAACGATCGGTTCCTTGTCTCTGCGAGGTACAGGCGTGCAGCGCAACATCGTGCCACTGGTCTGAAAAATCATCGGGGCGGACGGTTGTGCCGCCCCTTTATTAACAACTAAAAATGTATTAAATTATGTCCAGAACAAATCCTATCACTACCTATCCCGTAAAAGTCACCTATTTCAAACGGGGTGCGGACGGCAAAGGCGGCCTTGTCGAGATCGAAACATCCGCAACGGTTAATGTTTGCCGTCTTTCCAGGACGAGCGTCGAACATACCAAGTTTGGCTTGTCGCTTATTCAGGCTGGCCGTGACCTCGACGAAACGGCCGATCTTGCCTGTCGTTTCGTCAAGATGACCATCGACGACGAAAAGGTCGTTAAAGACCTTCAGAACGATATGATGGCCTGCATTTCCCTGTTCAGCAGTAAAGAGGTGCAGGAGGACCTCAACCGTTTTTTAGCGACTTGGGGCCTGCTGGCAGAAGACGAGGCCCCGCGTCAGCAATAACCGAAGAGCTGAAGAAATACATCACGGACGGCGATCCGCTTCTTTACAAAAAGATGGTCGTGTCCTATATCTTCCATGAACCGATTATGGGACTGGAAGATAAGATGTCGGCCTATGACATCGACAAGTATTATACTGCGGCTCTGGTAATCATCGATTCAATCCTTTTTGCACCTTTTAAGAGAAACTGATGGCAGGTAATATGGTATATAGCATTCAGCTCCAGCTGCGGGTCGATGATTCGCAGTTGGACGCTACAATTGCCAAGCTCGGAACGCTCAAGAAGGCGGCAAAGGAGATCAATGAAAAAGCCACTGCGGGCTATTCCAAGAAGAAGAAATTAACAGACGAGGAAATTATTGCTCGCTCGGCGCGAAAGTGGAAACAGCGCAATCTGGAGGAGCGGCTTAACATCGGCGCTCGCTGGCACCTGCGCCAATTCGGACAGTGGCGCTTCTCGCAGGCGGGCTGGCAGAACGGGCTGGGCGTGTTCCAAAAGCGGGTCAAGACCTTTCAGAACAGCTTCTTCAACAATGTTTCCTCTTTCTCCGGCTTGCGGTATAATGCCGTCAATCTGGGGAAAGTCTTTACCTCACTGACGGGTGTCGTGGGAAAAGCTATCCCGGCCCTCGGTGCGTTCGGCCAAGTAGCTATAGGGGCTGCTAAGATATGGATGGGTGTGCACGCGTGGCGCCTGGCGTCCTCCGGGTTGCCTCTTCTGATCGGCACCAAATTGTTGAACTCGAACAATATGGCGGAGGCGGCCTCCAATCTTATGCAGATGCGGATGGCGGAGAAAGGGTTGGGCGGCAACTACCAGGCGACGCTGAACCGTGCGACGCAGTTAGCGGCCGAATATGGTTTCAGCCGTGTCGGGATGCTGAATGCGATGAATATGTTTACGGGCTTGAACGTGGACGGTAAGAAGCTGACCCCGGAGGAGGCGTCGCACCTGGCGGAAGTTGTCGGCAAGATCGCTCACGTGGGCGGTTTGAGCTTCGATCGCGTGAACGTCAATTTGCAACAGTTGTTTGGGCAGGCCGTGCCGAGTATTCGGGACATCCGGGAGTTGGTCGGGCAGGCTCCGTTCATCGGCAAGCTGGCGATGAATATGATGGAGGAGCGGGGTGTTCAGGGTGATTACCGCGACTGGCTCAAGAACAAAAGCAACCTTCGTTCGGTGTTGGATGAGTTTAACGAGCTTGTCGAATCGCATCCGGTAATGAAGGCTAGAGGACAGATCGCGCTGGCCAAAGAAAACTTCTGGATGCGTATTGCCGATGGCCTTTCGCCCTACTGGGACAAGATCGCCCAAGCCAACGAGAAACTGTATAGCTGGCTGGGCGATAAGATCGTGAGCTGGGCAAGCAATATCGACGTGGATAAATTCGGTGAAAAACTGGAATCTTTTGTCACCGAACTATCCGTATTGACATCGTCGATTGGGCCTTTAGTCGCTAAACTTATCGAATGGATTGACGAACTCATCGGAAAATCCAAAGAGAAATTTCCGGAAGTGATTTTAGGCCCTGATGGTCAAGTAATATATACAGGCAAAAAAATAAAAGGCAGGGAAGGGGAGGCACAACTGAATGAAATTCATTTGAAAGCACGCGAAAAAGTTGCGGCAGCAAACCTTCCTGAATTATTGCCAGATATTACAAGACAATTAGATTCGATGGGCGTTAAGATTTCCCCCGACAGCCTCTCTGCCAAATTGAAGGACACGGTATTGACTCATAGAATTGCTTTAACAAATGAAAATTTTACATACGATAAATATGAGAAACAATACCGAAAATGGAATCAGGATTCAATCGGATATGCTAATCGTTGGCGTGATGAGTGGTATTTGAATAATCCGGGAAAAATGAATCCATCAACAAGCGGTACATTGCTGGAGGCTGGACGCTACGTTCCTAATAGGGAACAAATGCTTGCCAATGTAATGAGCTATTTTGCTGAAACTCATAATAGAGAGCAGTTTGAAAAGTTGTTCGGCGGAGCCGCAGATGCCGATGCACAGCAGCTATCCGACCTGTCCAAAGGTTCTAAATCGGTTTTCATCAACTTCAACAAGGAGATTGTTGATATGGATATAAACATCGCCTCGGTGGAGAACATCGAGGAGCTGGGCCGCAAGCTGGAACCCAAGATCGAGGAGGTAGTAGTGCGGGGATTGACGATCGCATTGAACAACGCAACCAGTGTAACGTAATATGGCAAAGATAGCAAATGAAACCAGTACCGAGAGTAAGATCGACCGCGTTATAAATTCAGCGAAAGAGGTCTTTTCCACACCGGGGAGAGCTATCGGCGGCATTACGGGGCCTGTTGCCGATGCCATTAACAGCGGGCTGTCTGCTGCGAAACTCGTCCTTGCCGAAACGGGAGTATGGCGGCAGGTATTTACCAATGGAGGAAGTCAGAGAACCGGAAAGCCGACACCGGAAGAGCTGTTGAATCAGGTCGCCAAATCGCGCTTCGACCGCTCGACACTCAATAGGCCTATTTTTACATCCGAAGAATTAGATCGGACGGAACCGACAACTGATTATTATATCGCTTTCGACGAGTATCTGATGCCTGTCGGATTCGATATTTCCATACAGGGGAGTAAGCTGATAAGCCGTTCGCAGCTTGTCGATGGACCTACGATTTTCGAACGGATTGCCAACGAACCGACAAGCGTTAATATTTCGTTCAAGCTGGAATCCAAACCGAACTCTGTCGATTTGCTGAATCCTTATAAGCTATCGTCGGATGTTGTCATCAATAAGAAAATAGGGTATGGTATTGCCGCAGAGTTGGCTGAATTATTCCGGCAGATCAAGGCTGAAGATCGGGTATTTGAAATTGAGAACCCGATTCTCAATGACAAGTTTAATATCTTCAATGTCGTATTGGAGAGTTATTCCGTCACCCCGGAGCGAGGTTCCACGGTGTGGGAGGTAAGCCTCGATCTGTTGGAGGTGAATACGGATTACGCCCTGTTGTATGTCGAAAACAGCGACGGAGCGCAGGCGGAACCACCGACGGCTAAAACCAACGTATAAGTTATGAGCGGCAAGATTGTCGGCAATTACTTTATCTGCAAGAATGAAGTTTTCATCGAAGGGCGCTCCATAGGGCCCTTTACTTCGTTCACTACGGAGGATTCGCGGGACAACATATTCGGTACCGCCAATATCCGTATGCCGTTTTATACGATTCTCAAAGAGAAGTCATCGGGGGATGCGATCGGTAAAAACGTCAAATCATACATCCGTATAGACCAACAGGATGCCCAAATTATAATGGGAGAGCACGTAGTTGTAAAACTGCGTTACATCTGTGGATTCAACGGCTACGAAATGCCGGAGATCGTCGCTTTCGACGGCTTCGTGAAAAATGTAGTATGCGGTTTTCCGACGCAGATACAGTGCGAAGACGGCGCTTTTGTCCTGCGTTTTGGTACAATCGCCAAAAGCTGGACGCAGGAAACCGCCGTAAAGACAATGATGCAGGAAATCATCGAGGTCGCCAACCCTAAATTTCAGGAGTACCGGGACAGCATGAAGCTGGCGGATGACTGGAACCGGCTTACCGTCGATGACAAGTCTATGGAAGGCAGCTTCGTTCTTTCTACTTGGAAAGGCATATCGCCGTTTTTCGCACTGGAGCGAGTTATGGGGATGTATAATCTCTACTCTCGTGTAGATACCGACGGCAGGCTGTATTGCGGTGTAGGTATTACGGAGAACGCCAAAGAAACGGTGCAGCTCGATACTTCGGTCAATGTCATAGATCGGGACATCAGCATCAATAACGGCTTTTTCGACAAGTATCGCGTGGTGGTTAAATACATCAGCGGCGGGAAGCTCTACGAATACGAAACGGGAGCGGATAACGGAGAGGTGGTGTCGCTGCCGTATATCAAATGCCGGGACGGGGAGATCGCCAAGCAAGTAGGAGATGCCGCATTGTCGGGCCTGCGTACCAACAGCAACAAGGGTACCATTACGACGATGCTATATCCGACGGTTCGGCTTTTCGACTATGTACAATACAAAGATACCCTCTTCGATGATCTGTCGGGGGGATATTATGTGATAGGGCACTCTTACCGGTGCGATGAAAACGGATTTCACCAGGTGCTGACAGTAACTGATAAAACCCTCGTATTTACGGGACAATAGTGATATGGGACAGGAGAAATTCAACAGGATGATGGCTTCATTGGGGCGCGATTTGCGTAACCTGATAGGCAGAAGTAAGACTGTGGCTTTTGTGTATGGCACGGTCAAAGAAGTGGACACGGAAACGAACACTATGAGCGTTAGCATCGACAGCGAGGTTACTTTACCGGACATAAGCCTCGCGCCCATACAGGGCGGTAATGCTAACGCTCTATTATACCCCAAAGTCGGATCGGTCGTTATCGTGGGTTTTGTCGAAGACCGGCCGGAACTGTCATTTGTCGTGGCGATGACGGAGGTAGAAGAATTACGCCTACAATTCGACTTCGACAGCGATCCGGCCGTCGATTACATAGTGGCAAATACCGGATCTGTCACAGTATTCCGTGCCCAAGATGAGAACAACTATACCAGATTCAATCTTAATCGGATTGCGGCTAATCTATCTTTGTTTCGGAACGGTCAATTACAGACACGAATCGGAGTGGCAGATAGCCAGCTAACTCTGCAACAAGGATCGAATAGTGTGATTATATCTGGCTCTGAAGTGAATATAAACAACGGCCATTTAACGATAACCTGATGGGAAAGTATATTGCTGTTCAAGGGTGTACGCTGGAGTGTACCCCGGCGGCGACGGCGCAGATTGCTACTTCTCCGAGCACGACGACGAAGGCGGATGGTAAAGCCTGTTACCGGGGTTCGCTGACAATCACTGTCACGAATGCCACGGCCGTAACGGATGGGAACGGCGCGGGAACAGGAGTGATAACCGGTTCGGCGCAGGAAGTGAGGATCGACGGGCAGCCTGCGGTGCTGGAGGGGGACAAGGTTCAAATCACCGTTTCCGGAACTTCCGGCGGGAATCCGGCTTCCGGTACGGTGATAGTTAAAATCTCGCAGGCGGGGCAGACTTATGTATCGGCTTCGTAAGGTAAACCTATATTTGTAGCGTATGCAGGATATTCGATGGGATTTTGTCAGGAATGACGTTGCCGTAGTACAGGGTGACGACGGAGGGGATTTTGCGGTCGCTTCGACATGCAGCCAGCAAAACGCCCAACTGCTTTTCATCAAATCCTGCGTGAATATATTCCAGTCCCAATACGGAACAGCGATGGAAGAAAGGGCTTATAATATCACCGACGGGGAGGTACAGCGCATTGTCACCCGGGCCAAATCGCAGATCAGGGAAGATGGCGCATCCCAGATTTCCATCCTGTATTCCCGAAATAGTGAAGGGTTGTACGATTTCGAAATAGGGGCCAAATATGCAGGAGAATAGGAATGGATTACGTGGTTAAAGGCGGAGAAACGATTTACGACGTATGTATCAATGCGAACGGCTCCCTGTATGCGTTGGATGAGAATCTGGACCTTAACGGCTTGGACAGCTATACACCAACGCTGTATGCCGGGCAGCGGCTGACCGTATCGGACATCGTTCGTAACAATGCCGCAACGGAGGTAATGGAGGAACACCCGCTAAACAGTGTTTCGATTCCTGATGCTGATCTCAATGCGTTATTTGACGAAATATCCTCGGCTTTGGCCCCTAATTTTATTACGGCGGAAGGGAGCTATTTCCAAACACAAGATAATCAAATATTAACTGTTAGTGACTGATGAGTTTTTACGACGATATACGCACGAATATTAAAATACTGGTGCCGATCCTGAATAATACGAGTTCCTCGTCCATTGTGAATCGAATTATATCAACGGTTGCGTCGGTCTTAAATATTGTCAAGTTGGAGATCAGCAATTCAGAACAAACGGTCGAATCGTCTGCCCGTTCCTTAAAGGTAATGGGACGTCAATATTATATCGATACGGCTCTTGCCTTCCAATATGGGGCGTCCCTGACCATCGTCGATTCCCAAACATATCGATATGGATATGCGACAATAAATCCGGATCAGCAGATCATCAAACAGTTGGCCATCTCGTCCACGGACAATGGCCTGATTGTCATGAAGGTAGCGAAGATCGACAATGACGGTTATATTACGCCGTTGCTTGCAGGCGAGTTACAGTCTTTTTCGGATTATATGAACAGCTTTCTCCCATTGGGGTTTCAGATGCAGATTACCAGTGCAGAACCAGCAGTTCTGAACTGCACTTCCCTCTACATCCGTTATTCCAAAGAATATTCTTTATCGGTTATCACCCAACAGATCAAAGACGTTTTTTTGTCTTTTCAAGCAGATTTACGTGGTGACGATCCACTGTATGTAAACGATATAGAATCTGCAATAAAAAGCGCTCCGGGTGTTCGTGATGCCTATTTCAATAATATATCCGTTACGGATTCAAGTGAGGAAGATCCGATTACTCCTGTCAATGGTCAAATAACCATTCCAGCAGGATATTTCAACTTTGCCCGTGAATTGGTGGAGATGCAAAGTGTTAATCCGGTAGAGCCAACGGGAAAAAACGACATCTATATATCTGCAGTGTGATGTTACGAGCCATAGACATACCGAAGCTTGCATATCAACTTTTACGGCCTAATTATGCCCTTACTTCCGGAAGTATGGAAACTGTCAATCTGGTTTCCCGAGAATATATCTGGGAGTGGAATAGCGCGAAAGAGGGCGTTACGGATGTCGTAACTTCGGGGGCGGACGCGGACGGAACATATTTGTATGTCCATTGGGGCAAACTTCTACAAGCCGGGCTTGCCGCAACTAACGCCTCCCAGGTTCCGACGGTCCCCGACTGTTTCGGCGGGCAGATAAAATACAAGCCGAATACTCCGTACGTCTTCAAAGCCCGGATCAAGCAGGGTGCCGAAATTACGTTCCGTATCGCATACGAAGACGGCACCAAAGAAGTGCTTTCCGCTCCTCCGGCGGGAACGGAAGGAGTATATGAAGTGGTCCACACCATCGATGCTTCGCGTGTGGTACAGAAGATATACATGTATGTCGGCAAAGGTGTTTCCATGTATCTCTACGAGATTAGCCTTACGGACGGAAGTAAAGTTTATCAACCGCCACGTCTGAATACCTTGTACCGCTTCGTGTTAAGTTTATTATTCCCTCTATCACCTGCTTTGGAAAGCTGGGACAGAAGCCGCCGCAAATCATACGCGATAGCAGCTTGTCAATATGGACAGGCACAAGTTTTGGCTATACTGAATAAATATTACGGGCAATACGGACAAATAAGCATCCAGGTTAATAGTGCGAATATGATCTATTTTTATACTGCCGGAGAGGAGGAGGCTGTTCCTGTATATATATACTCTTATAATGATAACCTGATGAAGGACCCAACATTGGCTCACTTTCCCAAGTACGACCAATGGCATTCGAACGGTACTTGCGTTTTCGAAGAATACGAAGGAAGGGAATGTATGACAGTAACCGCCAATAAAGGGTACGGTATATATTGGACCGGCGCCGATTTTAGGGCAAAAACGGGAGTCGTATCTGGAGATTTCCTGACAGTATCAGCCGACGTATTTTGCGATACGGCACCGACGAAAATAAATTTGGGAAATGAGAATGAATTTGTAAATGTTCCTGTCGAGCAAGCTGGACGTTGGATAAGATTGTCGCATTCATACAAATACAATGACGGAGCGATATGTATTTACTATCGGGGAGATGCCGGCAAAGCGGGATTCTGTAACGTCAGTATCGAAGCCGAGAATAAGGCAACAGAAACTGCTAATACCCCGACTTATTTTTATACGGAGGGGTCTTTGTCCGGTAACTCCACGACTGTTATTATTCCCAAAGAACTGGCGGACAGCAATGATTATGATGATTTCATAGCCGATTTGAACGCGATGTTACTATATGGTATCGAAGTGAAACTAAAAACAATATAATATGGCTGTTTTTGAATATTTTACATCTGCACCTTCTGGGGGTAATCCCGTGTATATTTCTGACCTTACAAAGTTTGCATCTTTGATTCAGACATTGGCGAAGGTTACTACCCGGCATAATTCGTATAATACTTCCACAAGCAGCATTGTAAAAGACATCGCCATTCTGTCTGGATTCGATACGGTTGGCAGTAATCAGGTAACGCCCGGATATATCTATTACAGGGGTGACATATACGGGTTCCGCACTGATAACAACCTGACACTTGGGGGTTATCTCATCGCAACAAAGACAAATACAACGCTTCGAACGACGAAAGAAGGGACGGATTTTTATGCCTATACCACTTGCGAACTCACCGTATCTGCCAGTGCGGGCGCATCCGGCACCACTGTGGGAGCTTTTACCGCTGCCAACATTGCCATCTGGAAAACTTTCACCCCGACATCCGAGGGCCTCACCATACCGGCGGGCTTCATCACGAATACGATGCTGGGCAATAAGGTCGTAAAAGGAGATAATATTGCAGACAAATCAGTTGCATTCAGTAAATTAGGGTCAGATGTCGTTAGTCGAATATCCCATGCAGCCCCGTCTTTCTCATCATATACGTTCCTTGACGGCAAATTAACCGTATATAAGGAATCTCACAGTAATATTTGGCATATAAAATATTCCAGCCCCACAGCTGTTGCCCCAACAAATAATGCTTCTATGGTGCTTGGGTCTATAGTAGGTTCGGGAGCGACGGAGTTTCTTGCAATGATTCAGCGTAATTATCCGCAGGGTTATATGTCATCGATATTTACATCCGCCTCCAATTATTTGTTCAAAGTCCAAATAGGTTCGAATGGAATTGTCAAGGCCTTATTTCATTTTGCAAAACCACCTACAACGTCCAATACTCCCGGTATAGAAATGCACGATACGATTATTGGGGTATGAAAAAAAGAGGGGTTTAATACCCCTCTTTTTGTTTCAGCACATCTGCGATTAAATCCATACAGTCTGTGGTTCCGAAGCGCGACAACTCCTCTCTGGTTGTCGGAGGCGTAAACCGCAGGACACTCCAGCCCAATGATGTAGCCGAATTATACTTCTCCATGTCTTTGACCATTCCCAGAGGTCTGTTATGACGCCCGAAAGCGAAGATATTGCCTTCGATCTCCACTGCAACCTTATGCTGCGGACACGCATAGTCGAATCGCCACAACCTTTTGGGATGGAAGCGGTACTCCCGAACCCAATCACTTCCGGTCGTTCGATTTAGAACTTGCTGTATTATGTCTTTCCCGTTGTCTGCTTGTCGGTTCCCGTTTGGTTTCTGTACCTGCCGACGAGCCATTCGAATTATAGTAATATTTACGATCCTTTGTTTCGCGTGTCGTGCCTGCGACCTTTCCCTTCGAATCCTTGATTATTTCCCGATCCCCTGTTTTGTGGACGGTGTACTTCACGCGTCCGGAAGCGTCTTTGACAACGCGCGTCTCATTCGGATTTTGAGCGCAGCAAAGCGCTGTGGCCGCAAATACGGCAAAAAGGGTAAAAATAATTCGTTTCATAGTCTATTCCAATGTTTGCGAGCAAAACATCCGCTCGTGTTTCAGTCTTGAAGAAATAGCCGTTAAATCGTTCTCTACGGAGGGATCATAAATACCGGCCCGCACGGTGTCGTTGATGAATCGGATGATCTCACCCAGTTCACGTCCGTGTCCGCTACCATATTCCGCCAGTCCACAACGCTTAACTGCTCCTCGCACATCGAATGCCGCAGAAACTGTGAGGGCGCATGAAAGGGGACATCCCCAGCCTGTACAATCAATTCCCCGACCGTATCGCTTGCCTCTTTCAAAACATCGTATATTTGATCGAACTGCAAATGCCACGAGCGGAATTTCTCTCCTTTCAGTGTCCAGTGGCGCCCTTTGACGTTGGTTTTGACAATTTCAAGCGTGCAGAGCAATTTTTGTAATTCCTCGGTCATATTTCGTTATATTTAATACGGGTAATCATCTTCATTTATTGCGCTGGCGTGTCCGGTGGACGGGGCTTCTGATTTCAGTTTGGCCCTCCGCCCACTGCCGCAGAAGATGGTGGGCGCTTTTGCGTCGAACTCTTCTTTAGTTTTACGAACAACGACAAAATGGCTGTTCCCATACTGATCTACGCCTCCTTTGACGGCAATGACCGACAAATTAACAACCATTCCCACCTTGCCGTCCTGACGCGCAACTTCCCTGATTCTATCGCGTGGAATTTTGTCTAATCGCAGGACAATATTGATAATTTCACTCATAAATTGATGGTTATTATGAAACAAAGATAGGTTTATCCGTAGTAATTCAAAACAGGTTGCCTGTCCGTTCGATTTCATTTTCCAGAATCTCTTCCGCCTTGCGTATGTCCCGCTGCAACTCCTCCAGCCGGGTGATCTGTTCTTCACTCATGCGTGGACACCCCGAGAGCCAGCTGCGGTAATTGGGAGTACTGATCTTGCCGCAGGCGATACTCCCCACCCGCAGACAGTAATCGTAATACTTTACAAACTCATCTTCCGGAGCGTCCCGGTCTATGTCGGTGATGATGTCATCCATCCCAACTATATAGTCCGCGCATTCGGTGATCCCGCCGACATCGCCGCCGACCCAGCTCCGCGTAGCATCCTCATAATCATAGCCGTGTTTCTCGCAAAAAGCCTGCAAATAGGCGTTGCAGGCTTTTTCGTAGTCTGATTTGAGTTTCGTGTTCATAGATATTCTTGGTTAGTCAAAATGCACAGAGCATCTTACTCATTTTCGTGAATCGGCCGCCAGCCGATAATCTTATGACCAATACCAGCCCATCCGGGATACACATATATCCACCATTCAGAACGGTCATATTTAACAGTGACAAATGGAAGTTTCTTATCAGAGGTTTTACACAACACGAGTTGTCCATTTTGCGGCAGCTCCTCTTTCGGATCACGCCAGCGGGTCAATTCCTCATATTCGAAATTAGCGCCAACAACACAGGCGGATGTAACGATATTTTCAAAAGTTACATGGTCTTCATTGAATTGATCAAGTTCGACCCAGGCATTGGCCACATATTCTTGTATTCTTTCCTCAATTGTTTTCATTTCTCATTGTTTTTGAAATATTCGACGATCTCCTCGACTGTAGCCTTGCGGTAATAACCTGATGGTACATCTACAAAAGAATCGAATCGCGTATGTTCGTTAAAAATAAGCCGTCTAACCCCATTTTTACTCTCATTAGTCGGATATTCCGTATATGAGTACCATTGCTCCTGATCGTTCTCGTTGTTCATCGCCGCCAGCGCCCTGAACAGCTCGATGTTGGTGCCGCAGTCTATGCAATTCAAGGCGGTGAATGTTTGTGCGTCATGAGCCACGCCGACACAATAAGTGTCACATATTACCTTATCGCCTAATCTCTCTTCTTGTGGGGGATAAATATATTCATAGCCAATATGCATACACCACTCGATCACATCTTTTCGCTTCTCCGCATCCTCGACGCGGACAAAGCAAGGGGTTGTGAATTTCATTCCTCGTTCAGTCTTTGTTTGAATGCGTTTAATGCACTACAATCGGGGCAATTTCCCCCATTACTTGTTTGTATTGAGTAAATTGGACAATCCTTGCAAAATGCTTCGATAGCTTTATTCCACATTCTTTCCTCGGCTTCCTGCTCGGCGAGTTCGGCTGTAGTAGTCATTGCCGTTCGAAGTTGCCATTTGCCGTGGTCAGACAAATCGGCTACAATATGTTTCATAGCCCTGTCAATAAACTCCTGGGCCTTTTTACTTTTCATACTCCTTTTTCAATGCCTTAATCGTTTCCACAAAATCTTCCACTGTATGAGTAGGGGTTATCCCGAATCTACGACAAAAATCATCCTCTTTGTCATAGTCGCACAGCCAATATTCATAGTTATTCGCCAATATCGCCTTATGCCGAAGCCCGCAAATCAAAGGGGAGCCTCGTCGTAATCCAAGCGCATTCATTTTCATATGGAAATAAGGATCGCCGCTTTGATACAAGTACGGCGCTCCAAAAAGCGCAACTCCAAACACTTCGCCTTTCATTGCTCACCTCCTTTCAGAAATTTGGGGTTGTCGTGGATGTTGCCGATGATCTTCGCATCATGTTTCCGGAGTGACCAGTGCAGCCCCCAAAGATGGCCACCGCGTAAGGGTATGATATAATACGCATCTTCCTCAAAGAGAACCCGGCCAATTATCTCTGCGTTGAAATCAGTTTCGGGTATTTCCATCACATCCCCCTCGTAAATCTCCTTACCGTTCTTGTCTTTCAGCCCCGTGAACTCGCCGACGGTGGCAGGATCGACCGCGTATTTATCAATCCCTTCCGGCGCAGGATCGAGGAAGATAAACCAATGGCCGTTCATTCGAAGAAGGTCGCCCTCGATCCATTCCCCGTTGTCGAGGCGCTTGCCCCGGAATTTAATTTCTCTCATATTTCAAAATGTTTGAAAGTTTTGCAATGTTCGGCAGCGAATCTTGCTGTTTCACCAATTCAAATTCGTAAACTACTCGTAAAGATCGTTGAACATTACTTTTTTCATTTCCTCCGATCGTTTTGAATCTCCTCAATATCGGGGTTGTCGGCCTTGCTTTTGTCGAAAAAGCGGATTCCGCCATTGATATACAGTGTGTCGATATTCATCCCCTGCTTCAACAAATCGTAGATTCCGGTTGTCGCTATCCCAATTGCAATGACGGAGATAGTAAGAATAACCAATATTACGCCCCATACAATCGAGCGATAGGGGGCCCCGTATATAATACCACGTAAAACAATTGTCAGTGTTCCAATAAGAAAACTTGTAAGTAAGTGTTTTTTCATTTCCTTTCGTATTCGTTTATCGTTTCAAAAATCTGCAATGCCACCTGCGGGACTATGGCGTTTCCGCAGGCTTTGACGGCTTCCCGGCGCCACCGAGGAAAGGCGATACCAGCCAATTCCCCGGGAAACCCATCATCTCCGCCACATACAGGGGGTTGAGTCGGGAACCCGTTCCAGTCCGGTATTCGTCGCTTTGCATCGCTGTTTTGGGTAGTCCGTTGCGTATGCCCTGACTGGCAGGAAGCGTTACATTCTTCGCATCGTTGGCGGTCGGAGTAGGCAACAATCCCATTTTCGACGCCATTGCCAGCGTCGGACGTTCCGACGCATTCGGGGAGAGGCTTTTGTTCATTCGGCCGCTTCCTGCGTCTATCGCCGTCGGGGTGGGCAACAGGCTCAACGGCATAAAAACCATCTTCCCGTTCACGCATCGCTTCAGCCCCTGCGTCTGTACGGTGGGCAACAAACCAACATCTGTCCCGACGGTGGGGAGCGCCGACACCGCAAGCCGGAATAATGTACGGCTGCACCTCGTATCCTGCCGCCTCCAGGTCAGCGCACACCTGTTCGAAGACCAACCCTTCCGACCAATTAACGATTCCGTAAACGTTCTCGCCCACGACCCAGCGGGGTCGAACAGTCCGAATAACGTCGAGCATCGCGGGCCACAGGTAGCGATCGTCTTCTGTGCCTCGCCACTTTCCTGCGAGCGAGAACGGCTGGCACGGGAATCCACCGGTAAGCACGTCGATACGGTCTTTCCAAATGGTAAAATCTGCTGTTCGTATGTCTTCGTATTGCTTTGCATTGGGAAAGTGGTATTTGAGTATGGTTCGGCAAAAAGGATCGATCTCGCAGTTGAAAGCGTTCGTCCAGCCAGCCCACTCGGCGGCGAGGTCGAACCCTCCGATCCCACTGAATAGTGATGCGTGGGTCATAAGAGATCATCGGTTATCCCCGTTTCCGTCGATCAC
>OBDN01000348.1_pt1 | contig 14338 bp, 10 predicted proteins | sample 1518141 | NCBI WGS metagenome assembly OBDN01 (sample SAMN01760937, study PRJEB22395) | human gut metagenome
GTGTACAGGCGGGAGTTGCCGCCGGTATTTTTACTATCGCCGTGAATACAGGACCATTGCACGACAATGTATTACTGAATGAAGGAGCGAATTTACTTTTTCATTCCATGCCCGATTTCAATAAAAATTGGGAAACACTACAATCTGCATTAAAACAAGATTAAATTTTGCAAGAATTCTTCACAATCAATAAAAAAGAGCTCCTTGCTTTCACCTAGATGAAAAACAAGGAGCCCATATTATATAAAAAATCACAGCCTATCAAAATACCTGAACCTACTTTAAAACTTTGCGTAACCAAGGAATAACCAGTTCGTTTTTAAAATAATGAGAAGGGGGATCTACATTGACCGTTTCGAAATAGGTCTTTGAATCCAGTCCTTCATCAAGGTGCTCCACATCTTTTCTAACTGCCTTATCAGCAAACTTCGGATAATGATGAAACTCCGCATTTTCCGGTTTTCCACTAGCAGCATAAGCAGATTGCACCAAACGGAAATCACGGTCCAACCCTCCCTCTGTAAAAATGATAGGACGAGGAGCTAATGACGCAACAACATCTGGAAAATTAAAATACCTCCAATAACCAGGTATCAGATGACGGATAGAATTTGGAAAAGGACGCCTGTTTTCCTTGTCAGGTTTAGTCATCACAACGGCACGTTCTTGAGTCTGGCATAGAAAATCATTGTACACAAAAGCATAAATATCCTTATCCAACACCCCCAAGACCATCATCGGTTCTGTACCTAATGAGAATCCGCTAATCACAATCCTGTCCTTTCGGATATAAGACTGGTCTTTCATCCAATTCAGCACTTGCATATCCAGATAAGAAGTATACCCTAGCCAACTCCATCCCAGTTCAAGCAAAAAACGGGAAACAACATCATAGTCATAATTCCATCCTTTATCATAACATTCCAAATCGGAGGCTTCTCCAGCAGCGGCATTATCCACCGCTACCGCCACATAACCTTCTTTAACCATATTCAAAGCCATACTTACTTTGGGATTATTATAATCCTCAGTTAACTTATCACAGATGCCGGGCTCACCAACCAATCCTTCTTTGGTCCTTCCGGACCCCGGAATGCACAAAACTCCGGGTACTGCACCCTTCAAATGTTCCGGTTTCAAAACCAGAAAAGTGGAAACTGACTTTGGAAAAGGATAGAACTCCCATTTCTCTAAAATATATCCCTCTTTTTTTTCCGTTTTCACACAGACAGGAGACGGTTGTCTCTTTATCTCGGGAAACTTCATGATCTCCACCATCGCAGCACGCACTCCATCCTGCCATTGCGTAAAATCCTGTGCGGACATACCGGAACGGTAAGCATATTGGGGATGTGTATCTTTCAACATCTCATGCACAATGGCATAAGTACTTAGTAACCGTCCATCCCCACGATCTGATTTCACAACTGCATGCTTCTCAGGTTGGTAATTCTGAGAATTACCAACCATACATAAGCTGCATACAGATACTAAAAAGAGCAATCTTTTCATTATCATCATATTATCTCACTATTATTCATACCCCGGAGTCTGCTTGATTTCCGGATCTCCATTCAAAACTTCCACATTAACAGGCCACAACATCATATACGCCTTATCCTCTGTTAATATAGGCAATGAACTTCCATAATGCGCTTTAACAGAAAAGACAAAAGGTTTTCCGTTGGAATCACGTAAACGCAATAAATCAAACCAGCGGCTTCCCTCACCTACAAACTCTTTATCACGTTCCTGCAAAATAGCCCACTCATTATCCGCATAATCTCCTGCGATATATTTATGTTGTTCAAATTTATCACCATAAGCACGCTTACGTACCTCATTTATATATGCAGCACATTTATCCGGAGCTCCCAACCCGTTTTCACACTCGGCCAGCATCAACAAAACATCAGCATATCTATATACCGGTACATCTGAATCATAATAATGAGTTCCTCCATCCGTATGTCCCATCAGTTTTTTCCAACAAGCACCACGAGTCTTTCCTTCGAACATATATTGAAAGAAAGTAGCATCCAAACGAGTATCTTCCTTATCATAAATCTCGATAAACGGCACTTTATACTCATAACGTAATGGTCCGGCTGTCAATAGCTTCAACGGATCCGGACCATATTTATTTCCATCCAAGTCCGTAGCATTGGTAAACAAGGCTACATTATAGAACCAGTTCGCCCCCCAATTGGTCAATTCATTCTTATTAAAACACAGAGCGAAAATAATCTCTTTATTCTTCTTCCCTTCCGGAGTCCATAAATCCGCAAAGTTTGGAAGCAGTTCGAATTGTTGGTTCACCAAATTCAATAAAGCCTTCTTTGCTGTCAACAAGTCACTGTTATTAGGATCTACGGCAGTCAGAGTAGCTATATGATCCCCTGCAATATCATCATCGGGTAATCCTGTAGTGACTTTGGCAGACCACATATATATCTTGGCCTTCAAAAGTTCCGTTGCATAATAAGACCATTCATATTGGTCGGACATCTTCTTATCCGACTCATTGAAGAAAGCTTCGGATTTATTAATATCTTCTTTGATAAACTCTAACGTTTCCTCCGGAGTAGAACGAGCCTTATATAATTGCGTAATATCAATGCTACCCTCGGTAACTTTCGGTTCCGTCTCTAACGGCACACCACCAAATGTTCGATAAAGATAGAAATAGTAATATGCACGCAAGCCATAAGCCTGTCCCAAATAAAATGATTTCTCCATTCCAGTCATATAATCAATTTCTTTATCTACATTTCTGATAAACAAATTTATATGCATGATATTTGGGTACACCTCATACCAATCATCGATACCGGTATTATCTTTCGTAAGCAGATTATTAGTCATAGGCGGACCATATACCCCCTCACCCATAGAAGTAACATCACTTATCAGAATCTCACTTCTGAACTCTCCCAATGTGACAGGCATCTGATATTTATCTCTTAAATCGGCATGAATACCAGTCATAAACATTTCTACCTGAGACTTCTGATTCCAAAAATCATTAGAGCCATAATAATCTTCAGGAGACAGGTCCAACGCATCACAAGCAGACAATACCATCATCCCACTCAACAATATGCTATAAAATATTTTCTTCATAATCCTTCCTATTTATTAGAATGTAACATTTAAACCCAAAACAACTGTTCTAGGGAGGGGATATCCTCCATTCTGACTGACACCATATTCGGGGGTCGCCATATTTTTGGCTGCTGTAATATATCCCAAATTCTGTGCTGTTACAGAAACATCCACCTTGCTCAAACCGGATTTATGAATCCAACTCTGAGGCAAGGAATACGACAGGCTTATTTCACGAAAAGCCAAATAATCGCCACGATAACAATTAATGTCCGATATTCTGTCATAATTACGTTTGCCCAAAAAGTCAGCCCATCCATACACCGGATATTTTCCATTCGGATTACTTTCCGACCAGGAATCTTTAACCAAAGATATGGTATTAAATGTTCCCTGCATATTACCCATAATCCAAGGAGTTTTCCAATCATGCACCCAATAGCCTAAAGCATAATCCAGACGGCAGTTCAAAGTTAATCCTTTCCATGAAGTATTAATGTTAAAGCCTCCGGTCCAATGAGGTATCGTATTACCCAATTTCACCCGGTCATAATCATCAATTACACCATCCCCATTCACATCCTGCCATTTCACATCACCAGCCTGTATAGGCAGTCCTTTCTCCTTTTCGGCATCCGACAATTTAGCCCAAGCTTCAGGGCCATAAAGCACTTTGGCATCTGCTCCATTTTCCGTATAAGTGGATCTGTCTATCAGATTACCTGGAATCTCACTCTCACTCTTATAAATACCAAGAGATTTAAAGGCGTAAATCACACCATATTCCTGTCCTTCCTGATAACCACCCACCCATTGTCTTTCATAGGTACCATCTGCCAGCTTGCGTCCCGTATAAACCTGATAGGCATCCTGCATATTATTCGGCAATCCATTGTACGGTAATGAGATAATCTTATTCTTATTATAAGCGGTATTCATACTAACTGTAAATTTCCAATCTTTGGTACGCAAAACATTGGCAGTCAGTTCTAACTCCATACCTTGGTTTTGTACTTCTCCATTGTTAGAAAGGAAAGAAGAAACTCCGCTATGGGAAGGCAGGGTGATTTCTGCAAATTTATCCTGTGTACGTCTATTATAATAGGTGAAGTTCAAGATATATTTGTTATTCAGAAAACCAATATCGAAACCTGTCTCGAATGTGTACGATTTTTCCCATCTCATGGTGGGATTAGGCAAATCGTTTATCATCAAAGGAACTTTGCCATTATAGTTGGGTACTATTTTACCATCTTTATCTTTCATAATACCATAAGAGCCTTGAACCGTATAATAATCAAGTCCTGTCACTACATTACCATTAGCATCCAGTACACCAGACACATTTCCATTGGCACCGTAACTAGCACGAATTTTAGCATAAGAAAGTACATTGCTACAAGACTCCATAAAATTCTCTCTACTCAATACCCAACCGGCTGATATACCGGGAAAGGTTCCCCAACGGTTATCTTTTGGCAGCTTGGAGTATCCATCGCGACGTAAAACAAGGCTCAGCAAATACTTGGACTTATAATCATAATTCACTCTACCAAAGAATGAAAAAATGCGTTGTCTGTAATGCCAGGAATCTATTTGCCGCACTCCGGCAGCAGTCGAAGTATAATTCAAATCCTGAAAATCAGATAATGGAGATCCATAACCGGACGCCGAAAAACCTTTCTTGTATGAGTCATAATATTCTACGCCTGCCATCGCATCTATAGAATGATCTTGCCGGAATGTAGTCTGATAATTCAAGATTCCATTATAAGTCTGGTCCAAAAGTCGTTCATGCTTGTTGGAAGTACTATGATTAGTGTCATACACCGGTCCTGTAGCTACAATATAGTCCCCTTTGAAGAACTCTCTGCTATCATCAAAATAGAACCAAGTTCCTGTGGTCTTGAATGTCAATCCTTTCATTATATTAAAGGTAAAAGACTGGCTCAGATTAAACTTGTCCGTATTATTATCATAATTCAATGCATCCTCATACACTTTCACTGTAGTCCAGCCACGAGCATAAGAAGCCACGGCAGGGCCTGCCAACCAATCACCGCCCGGACTTTTCACACGGAATGTAGGAGGAACGGACAAGGTAGTACTGAAAAAATTACCTTCACCGGCATATCCTGCACCACCATCGTCCCATTTTGCATCGGTAAATGTCAAAGAAGAATTAGAAGTAAGCCAAGGCTTAATTTTATAATCTGCATTGATCGTGAAATTCAAACGGTGATACCAGTTGTTCATCGCATTTCCTTCGCTGCGATTATAGCCTAGGCTTGCATAATAATGTCCCTTATCATTGCCGCCGGATACGCTCAAGTTATAATCCTGAGTAATAGCCGGAGATTTGATATTATAATCTTTCAGCTGATTATCACAATAAATCAATTTTTGTCCCGGATTCACCGGGTCATCCATTGTCTGCCAACCTTGTTTTAACAGGAAAGCCAGGTCATCTGTATAATTCATAACACCCCATACGGCTGTATTATCCTTATTACCATTAAGTACATTCCCTTTTTCATCAAAATATCTGTTTCCTGTTCCGTAAGGCTGTGTTCCGGATAAAGTCGCATCACTGGCAAATCCATGCCAAGCGCCCGATTTATCCTGCCATATATGCGAAGACCGATAAAATGCTGAACGCATATAATACAAATAATCATGAGCATTCAAAAACTCATACTGGCTATGGAAAAAATTGAAACCGACTTTCGCACTCAAATTTATTTCCGTATGTCCTTCCGAACCTCTTTTAGTAGTAACAAGAATTACACCATTGGAAGCACGCGCACCGTAAATAGCTGTAGCACCAGCATCTTTCATGACCTCCAAAGACTCGATATCCTCCGGATTCACATCACTCAACGACTCGCGTACAGCACCATCGATAATAACCAAAGGTGAACCGCTACCATCCAGATTGGTACCACCACGAAGCACCAAAGTAGGAGTGGAATTCGGATTACCACTAGTTTGCTGCACCCTTAATCCTGCCACTGCACCAGACAGTGCTTGCGCCGGATTAGTATGGACACCCGTACTTAAAGTAGAATTATCAACTTTAGCAATAGAATTAGTCATCTTGGAACGAAGTTGTGTGCCCCCATAACCTGTTATCACCACTTCATCCAAAGTCTTATTGTCTTCCTGCAGTTGAACATTCAAAAACGGCTTTTTCCCTACAACCATTTCTTGAGTCAGATAACCGATATAAGAAAAGACCAAAGACGCTTTTTCACTTACCATTAACGTAAACTGGCCGTCTATATCAGTTATGGTACCATTGGTAGTACCTTTCTCTATAATATTAGCCCCAATAATTGCTTCTCCTTTGGCATCGGTCACTATACCTTTGACAGTCACTTTCTCTTGTAGCATAACAATGGGAGGCGTTTTTTCTCTAGAAATGGCCTTACGAATTATTACTTGTCTGTCACGGATATGATATTCCAAATCAGTACCGGCAAACATTTGTTTCAGTACCTCCTCTATTGTTTTATTTCGTACATCCACATTGACACGACGAGACAAATCAATATCTGTACGATATATAAAAATAAATTGACTATTCTTTTCTACCCAATTAATCACACTCTTCAAAGTCTGGTTCTCCATAGAAACGGTAAAGCTAGTTTGTTCCGCATAACTCATTTCCGCAAAAGCCTCTTCATAACTTGTAAATGTTAAAATCATGGCTAAACTCATACATTTTGTGAATTTAGGCATGAGTTTTATTCTATTCGTGTATTTTTTCATATATTTGATTGTTTTTTCTATTTATTTCAAGGTAAATAATTAAACAACGATTCAGTGACCAGATAGTACGGCAAATACTGTCTGGTTTTCTTTTTTTTACATTCTTCTTTTATTCCATAGGCTAAAGTGTTTTAAGGTTCAACAATTCTCATTTAAGGCTCACATAGATTTCATCTTTATCATTTATTGTATAATGCAATGATAATGAAAGACATAAGTTATCCATAACATTGGTAATATCTGTTTGAAGATCCAGTTTTCCTGATAATGACAAGGTCGTAATCTCTGCATCATACCGTATTTTACACCCATAATACCGCTCAAGCTTCTTTAAAACATCTCCTACGGGTCTTTGATGAAGCAGCAATAAATTATCCTTCCAACTGATGTATTCGGACACATCAACCTTACGTACCTGCGTTTTATTGCCTTTAATATCCACCAATTGATTAGGTGCTAATCTTACTTTGCTCTTATTCTCAGTAGTTACTTCCACGCTTCCATGTACTAAAACAACAGATGAAGCCTCATCTTCCCTATAGGCACAGACATTAAACGAAGTACCCAGTACGCGTATATCAAACTCTCTTGTTTTGACAACAAATGGGCAATCCTTCCTTTTGGCTACATCCAGATAAACCTCCCCCTCTACCAAGATTTCACGTTTCCGTTCTTCAAAAATATCCGGATATATCACTTTACTACCTGAATTTATATAAATTCTAGTACCATCAGAAAAAGTAATATCAGCTCTTTTCCCATTAGGAACCATTATTTGATGCATTTCATTCTTTACAGATGAAGCCTGGGATATTTTAGTATTTAATGCATACTGCTGAATATTCGAACTTCCTAAAGTATCATATTTTAAAGAAGCATCATTTTTCAGATTCATAGCTTGGTTATCTGTTATCAGAATCACCTCATCACCGCAAATGGAAGTCGTGTCATTCAGCAATGCTATATCAAGCTCCGTACCCTCATCAGCATTGGTACTCCACCAGTTCATAGCTAAAATCAAACCAATCGCTGCCGCTATCGACAAAGACCACCTATAAATATGACGTCTGTAGGAAACCCTCTTTTCCCTTTCTACTCGTTTCATCACGTCCTGAAAAGATTTTTCCACATCAACAAATTCCAATTCATCTGCTTCCCGAATCTTCTCAGTCAGGCATCGAACTGTTTTACGAAATTCATCTGAATTATATATTGTTTTTTTATTTTTCATCGAAAAACCTTTTTATTAAGAAAACGGTGCCCGATAAAAAAGGTACTCATAAAAAAGAAAAGAAATCACACTTTTCTTTGCATGAGCCTTCGCAAAACCAATAGACAAACCTTATATGACAAATAAAAGAACTTATTCATCACACAAATATCACTTCATTCCATGAAAACATGCCCAAATGATAAAACAACAATGATTAACTACTCGCTAAATCAAGAGAAGTGAAAAGCCCAAACACTACGCACAGGCACATGAACACAATGCACCAAGATACTGAAAATCCAAATGGTTGAAACAGAGAAAAAGAATTCACGCAAACGTGCCAATGTACGCGACAAAAGATTCTTGCTTGATTGAGGATTCATACCTAAGATAGCGGATATTTCCTGATGGCTCAATTCCTTTACATAATATAAATACAGAATTTCACGCTGACGACCAGAAAGACGTGAAATTGCCTTAGCCAGCCTCCTTTCATTCTTCACATCCACATCATCTTTCTTAAATAAAGAATTTATTATTTCTTCACCCATCGGAAAAAACTCATGGCATTCTTCAATCACTTCCATTGGACGTAAAGACTGAAACGCATCCAGCAATTTATTTCTAAAAGAACAAAGCAAATACGCCTTTACATTATCAGTATAATGCAAATTCCTACAATTTAAAATCAACTTGACGAACAGATTCTGTATGGTATCGGCAACCAGCTCTCTGTCACCTACCATACGAATTCCATAGGAATACAATAACGAATAATAGCGTCGATAAACTTCTTCAAATGCCGCCGTTTCTCCTTTAATGAAAGATTCCCAAAGTTTAGTTTCATCATGTGTTCTATCAACCATAATACTAGCTCCTTAAAAACTTATTGAGCTTGCTCAGAGTTAAACTTAACAAGAAGGCAATATAAGAGATGAATCATGTAATGGACTCATCCCTTACTTTATAATACCTACATATTATTCAAACAGTTTACTGCGCGACAACATACAGGCACCGATAATCCCGGCTCTTTCTTTCAATTTAGATTCTACAATAACAGAATCACGGTTCATCAAGTTCAGTGTATATTTTCGAATAGCTGTAGTGATGGGTTGTGTCAAATAATCACCTGTACGTGACAATGCACCACCAATAATGACTAGCTCCGGATTGAATATATTAATAAGTCCCGCTACATGGCGGCCTAATTTCACTCCAATTTCTTCCACCAGTTCAATACACAGCAAATCTTCCTTATTTACCGCATCAATGATATCATCCAAGGTCAAATCTTCCAAATTTTTCTTGGTATTGGAGATAATAGAGTTCTCACCATTATTAATATGTTCCAACAGAATACGATGCAAAGCAGCCCCCGAAACTTCCGTTTCTATGCATCCTTTTTTCCCACAATGGCAGATAATCTCATTCTCATATCCAAAATTATGCCCGAATTCGCCAGAGAAACCAGATTTTCCTTTATAAATCTTTCCATCAATGATAATTCCCATACCCAATCCCCAACTGACATTGATAAAGATGATATTCTTCTCACCTTTCACAACACCTTGCATATACTCACCGTAAATCATAGCACGAGTGTCGTTATCAATAGAAACACGATAACCACCCACCTTTTCTGATATGACATCCGTCAACGGGCGCTCATCAAAATTGAATATACTGTAACTATATCCCAAATCCGGATTCACACGCCCGGAAAGATTTACATTAATATTTAATATCTTATCTTTCTCAACACTGACTTTTTGAAGAAAATGTTTAATCAACTTACACAATTCGTCTAAACTCTCAGGGGTATTCTTCGCTTTAAAAGGAACATTCATTTTTAGCTGAACTACATCTCCTTTAAAATTTATCAACCCTAAGTTAATGGAAAACTGACGCACTTCAACACCTACAAAATACCCGGAATCTGCATTCAAACCATACAAACTGGGATGTCTTCCCCCACTGGTTTCCAGCTTTCCATAGTCGTTAATGTAACCTTCCTCACACATTTCATCGATGAATTTTGTAACTGTAGGCACACTTAAATCCATCTCTCTTGCTAAATCAGTAATCGTAGAGCTTCCATTATAAATATAATGGGTAATGATTTTCTTCTTCATCACAGCCATCTTTGAGCCCTTTTCAATTTCTTTCAACAAATTCTCACCCATAATAAAATATTCCGTTAATGTCCACAAATATAGTTATTTTTTTATGAAATCAAATCACATTTAAAGAGAATTTTCAAAAATTATTTTAGAAGATGTAAGCTAATTATCATTTTTTGTAACAATTCCATTTTCCATATACATTTAAAGAACGTTTCTAAGTCGCTTATTTATCTTTCTATTTATTAAAAGAGTGATTATTAATAAATAAATTTAGTTTTTACTTGTTGTTTTCATAAATCATTTATATATTTGCACGCAACATGATTAAGTAATATAAAATATTCATTTCAAATAAATTAAAGGCTATGGAAAAGATTCACGGATTAATTGATGCACCTTTTACTCCATTTTATGAGAACGGAGAAGTAAATTATGAACCTATTGAAGCCTATTGCCAACTATTGGTTAGAAACGGACTTCAAGGCGTATTTATCAATGGTTCTTCCGGAGAAGGCTATATGCTGACAGAAGACGAACGCATGAAACTGGCTGAACGCTGGATGGAAGTAGCACCCGAAGGATTCAAAGTCATTGTCCATGTAGGAAGCACTTGTGTAAAATCAAGCAAACGTCTAGCAGAACACGCTCAGAAAATCGGAGCATGGGGTATCGGAGCAATGGCACCTCCTTTCCCCAAAGTAGGACGCATTGAAGAATTGGTGAAATACTGCGAAGAAATAGCATGCGGCGCTCCTGCACTTCCTTTCTATTTTTATCATATCCCAGCTTTCAACGGAGCATTCCTCTCAATGGTAGCATTCTTGGAAGCCGTAGACGGTCGCATTCCTAATTTCGCCGGTATCAAATATACTTTCGAAAGCCTGTATGAATACAACCAATGCCGTTTATATAAAAATGGCAAATTTGACATGTTGCACGGCCAGGATGAAACGATCCTTCCTTGTCTGGCTATGGGCGGTGCACAGGGCGGTATCGGTGGAACAACCAACTATAACGGCAAAGAACTCACAGGTATTATCGAAGCATGGAAAGCCGGTGATCTGGAACTGGCACGCGAACGCCAGAATTTCGCACAGGAAGTTATCAATGTCATCTGTCACTATCGTGGAAACATCGTTGGCGGTAAACGCATCATGAAACTGATCGGGCTGGATTTAGGAAAGAACCGGACTCCGTTCCATAACATGACAGATGAGGAAGAAGCTGCCATGAAAGCCGAACTGGAAGCAATCAATTTCTTCGAAAGATGTAACAAATAAACCTGAACCACGATGTTTTCAATAGACTATATAAAAGAATGGTCGGAATCATACAAAACAGATCTGACCACCAATATCATGCCGTTTTGGCTGAAATACGGGCTGGACAAGGTCAATGGAGGTATTTATACCTGCGTTGACCGAGACGGCAGCTTGATGGACACCACCAAATCAGTGTGGTTCCAAGGAAGATTTGCTTTTATCTGTTCCTATGCATATAATAATATAGAAAAGAACGAAGCATGGCTGGCGGCAGCCAAAAGTACAATAGACTTTATAGAAGCGCATTGTTTTGACTCTGACGGACGTATGTATTTCGAAGTGACTGCCGAAGGCACTCCTTTGCGCAAACGCCGTTATATTTTTTCGGAGTCATTCGCAGCCATCGCCATGTCGGAATATGCCATCGCATCCGGTGACCAGACGTATGCCGTAAAAGCATTAGACTTGTTCAAACGGATGCAGTATTTTATGGAAACACCAGGCATACTCCCTCCAAAATATCTGGATACTCTTCCTATGAAAGGACATTCCATCACAATGATCCTGATTAATGTAGCATCACGTATCCGTCAGGCCATTCAAGATGAAAGCTTCAACGGACAGATTGACGCTTCCATCGCCCAACTGCGCAAAGATTTCATGCATCCCGAATTCAAGGCGTTGCTTGAAACGGTAGGCCCCCATGGAGAATTCATCGACAGCAACATGGGCCGCACCATCAATCCGGGACATTGTATCGAGACCGCCTGGTTTCTGCTGGAAGAAGCCAAATACCGTAATTGGGACAAAGATATTACGGAATTGGCCCTCACTATCCTTGATTGGTCTTGGGATTGGGGATGGGACAAAGAATTCGGAGGTATCATCAACTTCAAAGACTGCAAGAACCTTCCGCCACAGGATTATTCCCAAGACATGAAATTCTGGTGGCCTCAGACAGAGGCTATCATCGCTACTTTGTATGCATATTTAGCAACCGGAAATGAAAAATACCTTGACATGCACAAACAAATCAGCGATTGGACATACGCCCATTTTCCTGATAAAGAGTGTGGAGAATGGTTTGGATATCTCCATCGTGACGGCACGCCTGCACAAATGGCCAAGGGTAACCTATTCAAAGGCCCGTTCCACATTCCAAGAATGATGATCAAGGGCTATACATTGTGCAAGGAAATACTCGACAACAAAAAATCACATTTATAAAGCCCTTTATCTATTAGCATGAAAAACAGTAAAATTTATCCTTGGGTTGTAGTAGGATTATTATGGGGTGTCGCCCTGTTGAATTACATGGACCGGCAAATGTTGTCCACAATGAGAGATGCCATGGCGGTGGATATCACCGAGCTTCAGTCAGCTGCCAATTTTGGGCGACTGATGGGAGTTTTTCTTTGGATATATGGCTGTATGAGCCCTATAGCCGGAATGGTGGGCGACCGCATGAACCGCAAATGGCTTATTGTTGGCAGTTTGTTTGTATGGTCGGCCGTCACTTATCTGATGGGAATAGCCGACACTTATAATGAAGTCTTTTTCCTTCGCGCCTTGATGGGAATCAGCGAAGCGCTCTATATTCCTGCCGGATTATCACTGATCGCCGACTATCACTCCGATAAGTCACGTTCATTAGCCATCGGTATTCACATGACCGGGCTCTACACCGGGCAGGCCATCGGAGGTTTCGGCGCTACAGTAGCCGCTGCTTTTTCCTGGCATACAACCTTTCATTGGTTCGGCATCGCCGGCATTGCATACGCCGTAATTTTGATGCTTTTTCTACATGAAAAGAAGGATAGAATACAAATTGAACAAATAAATTCACCTTCCGGTAAAGAAAAAAGCAATTTATTGAAGGGATTATCATTACTTTTCAGTAATATTGCATTCTGGGTGATTCTGCTATATTTCGCAGCCCCCAGTTTACCGGGATGGGCAACCAAAAACTGGTTACCTACCTTGTTCGCCGAGAACCTGAATATACCGATGTCACAAGCCGGCCCCATGTCGACTATCACCATCGCGCTATCCTCGTTCATTGGCGTAATTATTGGTGGAACCTTATCCGATAAGTGGGTGCAAAGAAATATAAAAGGACGTGTGTACACGGGTGCCATCGGCTTGGGACTTACTATTCCATCCCTGCTTTTACTAGGGTTCGGACACAGTTTCGTAGCTGTTGTGGGAGCTGGATTATTATTCGGTATCGGTTATGGTATCTTCGATGCCAACAATATGCCGATTCTATGCCAGTTCGTATCATCCAAACACCGTGCTACCGCCTATGGTATCATGAATATGACAGGCGTGTTTGCGGGAGCAGCCATTACCGAAGTCTTGGGAAAGTGGACAGACGGAGGTAAGTTGGGACTGGGATTTGCCATGTTGGCCATCATTGTTGCAATAGCATTGGTCGTACAGTTGACATTCCTCCGTCCTAAAACGGATAATATGGAATAACCCGTATAGTTAACTTAACACTTAAAACTTAAAAAAAGAAAGAACCATGAGAGTAATTATCGAACCTGATTACCAAGCGCTGTCACAATGGGCGGCAAACTATGTAGCTAGTAAAATCATGCGGCAAATCCGACTCCTGAAAAACCTTTTGTTTTAGGTTGTCCCACAGGATCTTCACCGCTAGGCATGTACAAAGCGCTGATAGAACTGAACAAGCAGGGAAAAGTATCTTTCCAGAATGTCGTTACTTTCAATATGGACGAATATGTAGGCTTACCTGAAGATCATCCTGAAAGCTACCATACATTTATGTGGAAAAACTTTTTTAACCACATTGATATAAAGAAAGAAAATGTACATATACTAAACGGAAATGCCGA
>OBDN01000358.1_pt1 | contig 14023 bp, 10 predicted proteins | sample 1518141 | NCBI WGS metagenome assembly OBDN01 (sample SAMN01760937, study PRJEB22395) | human gut metagenome
AGAACATACCGATCACGACCACCGGAATCGCCAGCACAACCGCCATAGCCTGACAAATCTTTCTTTTTGCCATATTTTTTCACTCCTTTTCTGTTTTATTTGCTCTTTTTCCTGATAAACCGATTATAACATACCATTATGCATACAATAAATACCTTTATTTTTGCTTTTTTATATCAATATGCTATAAAATATGCTATAATTGCATATAATGTCGCATAAGGGTATATTTATAGTATTAATCAATAAGGAGTGACTCACATGGACAAACTTTCCTTCAATATTTTTCCAAATGTAAATTTCATAGATTTGTGTATGTACCAGTTCGGCCACGAGCAGTGCGAACCGGGACACTCATTTGGTCCTGCCACAAGAAACCACTATCTATTCCACTATGTACTGTCCGGCACCGGCACTCTGATGGCCGATAATGCAAAGGGCATTACACAAACCTACAACATAAAAAGCGGGCAGGGCTTTCTGATTTTTCCCGGCCAGATAAATACCTATATCGCAGATGACAAGCTTCCTTGGGAATACATATGGATTGAGTTTGACGGTCTGCGCGTCAAGGAGGCTCTCACCACAACAGAGCTTACCAAAAATAATCCTGTATATCACACACACTCAAAGGATATCCGCGAAAAGCTTGTTGAGGAAATGCTCTACATCACAAGGCACCCCTCAGAATCACCGTATCACCTGATTGGGCATATGTACCTTTTTCTGGATTATCTGATGCAGTCAGCCAAATCATCAAAACTCGTTCCAGGTGGGAAAATGAGTGATTTTTATATAAAAGAAGCAATGAATTATATCGAGCAGAATTTTCAGAATGATATATCAATCGAAGATATTGCCAGAGTCTGCGGCATAAACCGAAGCTATCTGGGCAAAATTTTCAAAAATTCCGTTGGACATTCACCTCAGGAATTTCTCATGAATTATCGTATGATAAAGGCCACAGAGCTTTTAAAGCTGACCTCCTTATCCATCGCAGATATTGGTTCTGCTGTTGGATACGAAAATCAGCTTCATTTCTCACGCGCCTTTAAAAATATCTACGGAGTAGCTCCGAGGGAGTGGAGGAACGAGCATAAATAAGATCACTATTCATCCTTTACAAATTCATTTACATTGTCAGGGGTCACCTTCTCATACGGCAGATAAACATACTTTTTATCCTCAAACTTTATGTTTTTCATGCTGCCCCCGGTGGCTGCCAGATAGGCAAGCTGAGCCATAGCCCTTGCCTGTCCCTCCTTGTCATTGTAGACTGTTGCCGCAAGCTTCGACTGCTGCACTGCTTCAAGCCCATCGTCTGTGCCGTCCACTCCAAAAAATGCAGGTACATTCGATTCCGTCACACCAAGCTTTTCATATGCGTCTATCGCTCCGAGTGCCATTGCATCGTTGTTTGCAATAACCAGCTCTATGCTGTTTTTATACTGACCTATAAGCTGTGTCATACGGTTCTGCGCCTGAGCACGATTCCAGTTTGCTATCTGACAGCTCAGCTTTTCTATCTGAAGACCGTTATTCTTCATGCTCTCTGTCACACTCTCTGTCCTGACGATGGCATCCTGATGTCCCATCTCTCCCTCCAGGATGACGTACTGTATCCTGCCATCACCGTTTTTATCCACACCCGGATTATTCTTTATATAATCGGCAATGAGTTCCCCCTGCATCTGACCTGACTGCTTTGCCTTGGCCCCGACATAGTACAGCTTATCCCAGCGATTTAAATCCTCATCAACCGGCTCCCTGTTAAAGAAAATAATCGGGATGTCCTTCTCCATTGCAGCATTTATAATATGCGACAAATCTGTTCTGTCTGCCAGATTAATACACAGCACATTGCAGCCGTCCTCTATCATCTCCTGCACCTGATCATCCTGTGCACGCTGTGAGCCTGCAGCATCCATGATTGTCATGCTGATATCGTATTTGTCTGTATCAAGACTTGCGCACTCCTTTTTGAAAGTTTCTATCAGCTCCCCGATAAATGTATCCTTCTGGTCATAACAGGTCACGCCTATATATATCTGTTTTTTCTCGTCAACTCTTGTGTTGCTGCACGAGACAAATGACAATATCAGTGCAAAACACAGTATCATCATGGTATTTCTTATTCTGCTTCTCATTTATTGTTCCCCCACTACTGGCTGATTGCATACAAAAGCTTCTTGTTTTCTTCATCAAACAGATTTTTTCTGGTAAGAAGCTGGTAAGATACCGGCTTTTCCTCTACTGAATATTTTCTACTGCCACGCAGCATATCGACCAGTCCTACAACACTTTTGTATCCGGCAGCAAATTCATCAGGTGTGATAAGAGCCTCTGTCCAGCCCGAATCGAGATAATATATGGCTTCTGTTGAGTTTCCTATCCCATATACCAGTGCACCCTGCAGATTATTATCAGAGGCTTCCTTTGCCGCCTCAACCACACTTGCATCATCTATTGCAAGAACTATGTCAACCTTTCTCTGTGACTGCAGATTTATTTTCTCCCCGGTATCCGAAACACCTGATACAATCCACATCACAACACAGCCGCTCTCCGCGAGAGTATCCTTTATGCCATCAATGCGTTTTTTACAGGCATCGGATTCAGTGTTTTCACAATAGATTCCTATTTTTTTACCTGAAAGTGTTCCGTTGTTGTCAGCAAGAAGCTTTTGTGCCAGTTCCACACCCATGCTGTACTGGTCAAACTCCACTGTATTTAACGACTTAAAGCTCTCGCTTCCCGCCTGGTCTCCGACTACCATTATCGGTGTCTTTTTATTTATCCGGATAAGTGTATTAAGGCTTTTTTCTTCTGTCATTTTTTCTGCTGTCGGCTTGAAAACGACCGCATCAGCTTTTTTGTTTATCTCCTGCTTTATGACATCAATTTCATCTGACATATTGTTCAGATTTTCCTTACTTATCATAACTACATCCACACCATACTCAGAAGCCGCCATTTTCATGCCATATTTAAACGCAGCACTGTGGCTTTCATCCACATCAGCCATCACAACTGCAATACGCTCCGGTTTCTCATTGAGCTTATTGTATGCGATAAAACCTATTCCTATCACAAGTAGTACTCCCAGCAGCAGCTCTGTTATGATGAAGTTTCTCTTATTCTTGCTCATATTTGTCCATTTATTTTTCACTGTCACACTCACACCTCCCATACAGCAAGGGAATTGTACTTGCTTCATGCTATATGATGCTCCTCAAATTGAAGTCTGTTTTCCTCTGAATAGACAATTGCCGGGATTTTGATTGTCACAACAGTTCCCTCATCAAGCTCACTTTCTATATGCAGACCATAGCGCTCTCCAAACAGTATCTTTATCCTGTTATTTACATTGACAAGCCCTACTCCCGAGCCCTTCTTGTGAACCCTGTCCGTATTTGTCAGCAAAAGCGGAATTTCATTCTCCGGAATGCCCATTCCGTTGTCTGATACCGTTATGATGATATCCTCTCCCACTTTTTGGCCTCCGACTACTATCTCTCCGAAATCGTCCAGCTCTCTGATTCCGTAATTTAGTGCGTTTTCCAAAATCGGCTGAAGCACCAGCTTCACCGCACAGTAGTCCATTATTTCCTCGTCTACATCAAAGCTCACCTCAAATTTGTTCTTATAGCGCACCTTCTGAATATTCATGTAGCTTTTTGCGTGCAAAAGCTCATCTCGTACAGGTATTATGGTATGTCCCTTCGACAGACTGATACGGAAAAGTTTTGCAAGCTGCGTAATCATAAACGAGGCCTCCTCGTTTTTGCCTCCTTCAATCATCCATGTGATGGAGTCAAGAGTATTATACAAAAAGTGCGGATTAATCTGGCTTTGAAGCACATCAAGCTCGCTCTTTCGTCTCTCGTTCTGCTCCCATACGATCTTCTTCATGAGCTCATTGTTCTGCTTATATGAATTGCGTATAGAGTATCCCAGATGCCGTATCTCTGAGGAACCACCTACATAAATATCTGCTTCATTGCCACTTTCATACCTTTTCACAGAATCATCCAGCTTCATTATCGGCTTTGAAATACGTATAGCTATCACTCTGTTTATCCACACAAACATCATAGCCATAATAATCATTATAACAAAAACAAACTGCTTCACATCCGCCATCTTATTGGTAAAGATGGAGTATGGCATCACACATACAAGCTTCCAGCCTGTGTAGCTGATTGTATCTACCATAATCTTACGATGCACTCCATTCAGATAATCATCATATATACTGTTTTGCGACTTTGCCGCAACATCGCTGTTTTCCGGAACATCTCCATCAAACTGTATCTGATGCGGATGGTAAATAATATTGCCATTTGCATCACACAGATAATAATACTGTCCTTTTCCCGATGTATTTATCCTCTCAAGCATCCTTGATACACTCGAATAATCCATGTCCACAAGCATCACACCCATCTGTGATTCTGAACCGGAGGTCAGCTCCACGGCACGGCTTGATGATATGACCAGATGATATCTCATGGAACCATCGTCAAACAGATTCTGTACATGAGGTGTTGAAAAATGTATATTTTCCATGCGCTCCATAGCTTCTATGAACCAGTCCTGTTTTGTCACATTCGGGTCCTCCTTCTGGGACACAACAGGCTCTGCAGCTATAAGGCTTCCATACTGATTATACAAGGCAATACTGCGCAGATATTCCTTGTTTGACTCATAGAGCAGGCTCATGCCTTCGTGTATGCTGTCAGACTGCTTTAAAATATCATTCTCCTTTATTACATTATAATACGCCGCATCCGAAACCTGCCTCATATTGACCAGATAGCTTTCCACACTGTCTATTGTCTGGTCCATCACCTTATGATTGCTCTCTATGATACTGTCCTGCGATGCATCGGCAAATTTTATATACATCACCACAACTGTGACAAGCATTATTGCAAACGACAGCAGTGAGAATGAGAGCATTATTATGGATTGTATATTGCCTGATTTATACCTTATTTTTCTCATACTCTGTCCTGTACCTGGATGGGGAAACCCCATACTTTCTCTTAAAAACATAACTGAAATAGTTCGGATCCGCATAGCCTACATTCTGGGCTATGACATAGCTCTTATCGTCTGTCTCCACAAGCATTCTGGCAGCCTTGTCCATTCTGTAATCAGTCAGATACTCCACAAACGAGCTGCCGGTTTCCTTCTTGAACAGACTTGAAAAATACGAGTTAGATACTCCTAATTCCTTACATGTATCGTCAAGTCCAAGTTCCACACTTCTGTAATTCCTGTGCACATAATCCTTTGCACTGTCTATGAGTGACTTCTTGGAGTTGTATCTGGCATCAGCCATATCATCATGCAGCCTGCTTGAAAAATCCAAAAGCCACTGCTTGAGCACCACCGGCTCAAAATTGGAGAGCTCATTATAAAGCCTGCCTACACTTCCCGATATTTCCTGCGCATTTAGCTCATTATTGCTCATGAAGTGATATAGCTCACTGATCAGCTCCATTACTGCCACATGGTAGTTCTCAAGTGACTGCTGCGACATAAAACTATGCTGCATATACGCTTCCACAGCCTGCTCTACATCCTCTATCTTGCCGATACATATCATTTTAAATAAATATGACAGCTCATTTCCCTCATCGCCATCCTTTGATATACGTCGCTGTGGCTCAACCTCTGTCATGTTTATTGCTCTGTTGCTGCCATAAAGCACCCTGTAGGATACTGCCTCCCTCGCACTCTGATAAGAGCTCACCAGCTCCTGTACATTTTCGCACACCTGTCCGATTCCGACCGTCACCTTTGCTCCCATTACATGATTTACATATTTGCAGAATCTGTCGCACTCATCTGTCAGCTCAGAGATATCCTCCTGCTGCATAAGCTGGGCTATCATGACCGTATCACCGAGATAGTTAAAAATCCTGCCATTCCAGCGCTCCTTTAAATCAGCCTGTGCCTGTCGCTCTACTGACACTGCAAGCAGTCTGATATCCATGCCCTGCGGCATCTGACTTGCGGAGGTATGTATAATAATACAGCAGTAATATGGTCCCTCAAGCACAATCTTATAGTCACGCATGTACCTGCCCAGCTCATTTTCCAGTATGCGTCCCTCGATAAGTGTCGTATAAAAGTTTGACTGCAAAACAGGCAACGATGCTGCATAATACTGCTTCAATATGTCTGTGTTTTTCTTCTCATTCAGCTCATCATCCAGCTTTGTCTTAAGCTTTTTGAATACCTCTGTGATTTCAGCCAGATTGAGCGGCTTTAAAATATACTCCTCTATCTCGAGATGTACAGCCTCCTTTGCATACTCAAAATCGTCGAAGCCTGTGAAAAGCAAGAGCTTCGTCGCAGGAAACCTCTGCCTGATGTTACTGCACAGCTCAAGTCCGTCCATGTAAGGCATACGTATGTCAGTCATCACAACATCCGGCTGCATGTCCTCCATCATTTCAAGCGCCTTGAAGCCATTTCCCGCATGTCCTACCACATGAAAACCAATCTGCTCCCAGGATACCTTTCTCTCCGATTACCTCTATTACATCCTCTTCGTCATCAACCAGTAATAATGTATACATTTTATGTCTTCTCCCTGCTTGTAATTATTGAACTGCATACACCATAAAATCCGTGTGTAGCATAAATTTATCCCCCGGATATTAAAATGTGTCTGTATAGTATTATACCACATCTGATATATTCTTTTATAGCTTTACATAAACAAAAGTGTAACTGTTAAAGAAAAAAGCAGAGATGCCACCCTGACATCTCTGCTGATCATTTTGGAAGTATGAAAAAGAAATTTTCTTGCGATATTATTTCTTCTGAACGTATTTCAGACAGTCAAGTGTAACTGCTACAAGAATGATAATTCCTGAGAATACGAACTGAAGGTTTGTATCAATACCAAGGATTGTAAGAGAGTATGTGAGTGCTGTGAAGATACATACACCGGTTACAACACCTGATATCTTACCGATACCACCTGTGAATGATACACCACCAACTACACAGGCTGCGATTGCATCCATGTCCCAGCCCTGTCCATAAGCTGCTGAACCTGAACCAACCATTCTTGCACACTCAAGCCATGAGCCAAATCCATAAAGGATACCGGCCATCACGAATGCGCCGAGAGTTACTGCAAAAACTGAGATACCTGAAACTGCTGCTGCCTCCGGGTTTCCTCCTACTGCGTAGAGGTTTTTACCAAATGTTGTCTTGTTCCAGATAAACCATACAATTGCGATTGCTGCTACTGCCCAGATGATGATGGTTGGGAAACCATTTACCTTTGGAATAATCATGTTAGGGATGACCGGCTCAATTGCACCGAATGAAACTCCCTTTGTAGCATATGTTACGATACCGAAGATAACAAGCATGTTGGCCATGGTTGAAATAAACGGATGCATCTTAAACTTCGCTGTAAAAAATCCTGCAATACTTGTGAAGAATGTACAAAGCACGATACATGCAAGTAATGCGATAACCACTCTTGCACCTGTTGGTACTCCTGTAAAGTCAAATATATGACCGAATACAGAGCCTGTATTGATACCCTGATGCATGATGATTGTGGCTGTTGTCATACCCATACCAACCATTCGTCCAACAGAAAGGTCCGTTCCTGTTAAGAGGATAAGTCCTGCAACACCAAGTGCTAAGAACATTCTCGGTGAAGCCTGCTGAAGAATATTCAGTATGTTGTTGTATGTCAGAAGAGGTGTGCCCTTCTTTATCGGTGTTATGACACAAAGCGCTATGAATATAAGTATAATTGCAATATAAAGACCATTCTGTAACAGGAAGTTTCTCCTATTGAACGTATACTTGTAATTCTCCCATTTCTGAGCTCTTTTCTCCATAAATGTGAACTTTGAAAGACGAAGCATATCAATCAGGTGATACTTGTAGCTGTATGCCTCATGCTTTTTGTCCTTGATCGTCTGATACTCTTTCTCGAGCTCAAGCTTCTCATTGGAAATACGATTCTTGTGTACGTAGTTTTCTTCCTTTATCTCAGTACTGTCTGATGTCTTTGCAAGAGCAGCCTTGTGCTTTTTATCAAGCTCTGCCATTCTCTCATTATGAGCAGCAAGCGCCTCTGCCTTTTCCGCCTCACAGCTTGCCTTAACGGCATTGTAATACTTTGAATCAAAATTTTCCTTTAAATAGCTTTCAGCCTTGGCAATGAGCTTTGAAATCTCATCCTTGTTCTTTGCCTCAACAGCCTTTGCCTTTGCAAGCTCTTTCTCGCAGGCTGCTATTTCTGACTCTTTCTCGCCCTTTGAAAGAGTTTTATCTCTCTTGATGCCTGCTATCGCTGACTGACACTCTACAACCTTTGTAGTTCCGTCTTTTCTGAGTGCATCAATTTCTTTTTGTATTCCACCAACATATTCGTCGATAGGCTGGCGCAGAGCACGATCCTGCTCAGCCGTTAAAATCTTACTATTAGCCATATCCGTCTTCTCCCTTTATTATAGGTACTTTGCACTGAGTCTCAGCAGTTCTTCCTGATTGGTTTCCTTTGTATTGACAATTCCTGAGAGTCGTCCGTTTGACATGACTCCGATACGATTTGTTATACCAAGGATCTCAGGCATCTCAGATGAAACTACAATGACTGTCTTACCCTGCTTTGCCATATTGATTATCAGCTCGTAAATCTCATATTTGGCACCTACATCGATACCTCTTGTAGGCTCATCCATCATGAATATCTGCGGTCCTCTTTCAAGCCATTTACCAAAGATAACCTTCTGCTGGTTTCCTCCTGACAGAGCCGAAATCATATCCTCCGGTCCCATACACTTTGTGTGCATAATCTTTATCTCATCAGAGGTGGCCTTTGTCATCTTGCTGTCTGAAAGTGCCGGTCCATTCTTATAAGCACCGAGATTTGCGATTGTTGTGTTAAAGGTGAGGTTTCCCTTAAGGAAAAGTCCATTTGCTTTTCTTTCCTCTGTGATAAGTGCGAAGCCATAGTCCATAGCCTCCTTTGCACAGGTGAAATTCATAAGCTGGTTCTTAAAATATACTCGTCCCGCAGCTCTTGTCCTGATTCCGAAAATCGTCTCAAGAAGCTCTGTACGACCTGCTCCGACAAGTCCGTATAGTCCAAATATCTCCCCCTCATGCACATCAAATGTGATGTCCTGCAGATGTGGCTCGTACTTTGTCGAAAGATGCTGTATTGACAAGATTACATCCTTTGGTTTGTTGTCTACCGGAGGGAATCTGTTCTCCAGTACTCGTCCAACCATCGCTGCAATCAGTTCATTCATATTTGTTTCTTTTGTGCTCTTTGTCATGACCAAATTTCCATCTCTAAGAACCGAAATCTCATCACATATCTCAAAAATCTCATCCATCTTGTGAGAAATATAGATAAGTGAAATACCCTGGTCACGAAGCATCCTCATCATCTGGAACAGCTTTTCAACCTCCTGTACCGTAAGTGATGATGTAGGCTCATCCAATACTATAACCTTTGAGTTGTATGATATTGCCTTTGCAATCTCACACATCTGTCGCTGTGATACTGACATATTTTTCATCGGCTGCTCGAGATTAACTGTCATTCCCAGCTTTCTGAATAATTCAGACGCTTCTTTTTTCATGCGTCCCTCATCAATCATACCAAATGAATTGACCGGATATCTTCCGAGAAACAGATTGTCTACGACATTTCTCTCAAGACACTGGTTCAACTCCTGATGCACCATCGCTATTCCATTTTCCAGTGCATCCTTAGGACCCGAAAAGCTTACCTCTTTTCCGTCCAGATATATAGTTCCCTCGTCCTTCTGGTATGTACCAAAAAGACATTTCATCATTGTCGACTTACCGGCTCCGTTCTCCCCCATGAGACCCATTACAGTACCTTTTTTCACATCTAAATTGATGTGGTCAAGAACCCTGTTTCGTCCAAATGACTTGCTCATGCCACGAATCGATAAGATGTTTTCATTATTCTTATCGCCCATACTTCCTGCTCCTAACTCTATATTTGCTGTCGTCTGTATACACTTTATTTTGGGGAGAGATTTTTCCCTCCCCAACTAAGTGCTTTAAATACTTTTACTGGTTCAAAAGAGCTGTATAAGAAGCTGCATTATCTGTCTTAACCATGTTGATTGCAAATGCATCGTACTGGCTTGGATTTCCAAGTCTGTTTGTGATATTAGACTCTGTCTGTCCATCACCACCGATGTACTCAACATCAAGATTTAAGAGATCATCATACTTCTGTAAGAGTGGCTGATATGTAGAGCTTAAGAAGTTATCTGAAGCATTGTAGATATTCAGCCATACCTTCTTTGTAGGGTGCTTTGCTGAATCAAGCTGTGTTGAAACAGGTGCCCATACAACTGTTGAATCTGTGAAATCCTTGTAGTTATCTGCTGTAACTGCTACGTTTAATGCGTAGTAAGATCTCTCATCATCCTTGTAAACATATACATCATCGCTTAATACGTTTCCTGCATCATCCTCTGTGCCGATACCTGTATCAATATCTACACCATCGAGTGCGTTTCTAAGTACACGAAGTGTGAGGTAAGCCTGAACGTCAGCATGCTGGCTGATTGTTCCGCCATAGCCCTCTGCGATAGCTGCTACTGCATCACTGTTGGCATCGTATCCGAATGTTGGAACCTTGTTGTCCTTTGACCATGCATTGAACATTGACATTCCCATTCCATCGTTGTTAGAAACAACTACGTCGATTGACTCGCCAAATGATGATGACCATGTTCCGATTGCATTTCCTGCTGTAGCTGCATCCCATGTAGCTCCTGCTGAGTTCTTCATCTCCTGTGAAGCAAGCTCTCTTACTACATAGTCTTTGCCGTTTACAGTAATCTTGCCGTCCTGAACCTCAGCTGCTTTTCCGTCTGAGTTTGTTCCTGCCGGTGCACTGTCAATCTCGCCGCTCTTGTCTACGCCTGTTCCAAGAGCCTTACGAACACCTCTTGTTCTTGCAATTGAATCGTTGTGTCCGATATCACCGATTGCAAGTACATATCCGATAACTCCATCCCCATTTCTGTCGATCGTATCGATGTTCTTCTCGATATACTCTTTTACCATTTCTCCCTGAAGTTCAGCTCCCTGATTAGCATCGAAACCTACATAATAGGTATCCTTGTTGTAGTTGAGTGCTGTTGTGTCAAGCTCTCCTGTTGAGCTGTTTGATGGCTGACGGTTGAACCACACAAGTGGCTTGTCCTTGTTTGCAACATCTGATGTCGTTGTGCTGCTTCCCCCTTTCTGTGTATCAGAAGAACCCCCATCTGATCCACAAGCGGCCATTGACGCTGCCATAGCAGCTACCATCATGATTGCAACAAATTTTTTCTTCATATATTTTTGTCCCCCTTTGTTTTGTTGGTAAGGCTAGTATACAAAAATTTTTCGGGAATCACTATAGAATATTTTTCGATAAACATTAAAAATTTTACTGTTTTTCGTCATGTAGACGAAAATTTTCTAGTTTTTATTTTTTCGCTACGTCATATTGTTCAGCTTCAACAAAAACGGGCTTTCCGCTTTGTCCTTATTACTTCCTTTGCTCCGTCACTCACAAACATTCCAATCCCTCTTTTCTTATACAAAATTCCTGCATCCACAAGTATATTTATGCCCTTTGCCGCTGTAGACGGATTTATCGCATACAGCTTTGCAAGCTCGTTTGTGCTCGGCACGCGCTCATCCTCCAAAAGCACATCCCGCAGTATGTCGTTTTCTATCATTTCGCTTATCTGAATATAGATTGATTTCTCCTGATTCAGAATTTCATTCACATGCTCCGCCTCTTTTCTATACAAATAGAAAACGTTATACGTATGGCTGTATGTACAGTTTACGTTTGGTATATGGTTAAGTATGCTGTACGTATAAAATACTTAGAACCAGTTGTCAGTAATTGAATGAATTACGGGTACAAAAAAGCACCATTTATAGGTGCTGAAAATAAAGAAAACTATAAGCAATACTTATTGTAGCATGTGTAAATTTACACTTCAATCACAGAGATGTGCCAATATTATGTCATAGCATAATAAAAGGGATTAGATGAACACTATCTAATCCCTAAAGGTTATGGTGTAACGATATTTAGTTTCTCTATTGCAACTTCAGTGTCAAGTACATTATTCTCAAAGAAATAGAAAGTAATTTCTTGACCAGCCTCTAAATGTGTAATGTCGAGAGATGATTTGTTGCAATTTAATGTAATATTGGTACCATCAAAAAAATTATTTTTTTGACTGATATCAACACAGATTTTTTTTTGAGAGTTATCTATGGATGTGATGATACCGTTTGAATGGAACCAATGAGTATTATCATCTCCGGAAATAGCATTTTCTTCCATAATAGAATCTCCTTTCATGGAACCATTTTTATGTATGAATATCACAACAATTCCGCTTAATATTAATACAAATATTAGAATAAGTAGTCGCTTTTTTTTATCCATTAAAAGTTGTACCTCGCAAATCAGTCCAGTTTCCAAAATCTAAATTTAAATATCGTACATATTCATTCCAACCATCAAAGCTTCAACCGGAATACCTCGAAAGCACCAGCTTTATCCGATGCTCAAGGCACTTCTACTCCAGCGTATTTTTTTCAATCCCGACAGATACGCTCCTGATTGCGTTCCTAGAGTACTCTCAGGAACTTCGTGATTTCTGCGACTTTGATGCTGTTCCAGATGGTTCCAAATTTACACGTTTTAAACAGGACTTCTTGTTGGATTTACGATCTTCGAAGACATTGGATTTCGTAATGCTTTTATTCCTCTCCGTGCCTATCCTGGCATAGAACGTAGCTCGAAAGAATGGGAAAATACTTACAAGATCCGTGTAAATGTTGAAAATTCAATCAACCATTTCAAAGATAGTTGCAACATTGCGAATCGTAAGACCCAGAATGAGAAAACGCTTCATGCTGATTTACTTCTTGCCGGAATCACCCAGCTTGTTACTGTAATTGTCGCTGATAAGATTCATCAGTACAAATACATTCGGAGTTTGAAGCCCTTGATTGCCTGATTATTAATATGCATATAATCTTTTCTTCGCAGTTTATCTGGGAAATCTTTTAGTCATGTCTAAATTTAGAAGCACCTACTTTTCATCTTTAAGAATCCTACGTTGCAGAATTCTTACCGCTTTTTAATCAGGAGTGCGCACTTGTTCCGCAATTACCTACTTGTTGTACTTTTTATTATCGTAACTATCCAGAACCACCACACACATTCGCAAAACCGCACGATATTTGTACTTTATCTGCACTCTGTTTAGCATCGCTGCTACACAGCTAATTTCGCTCATATTTGCGGTATGGTTGCATGGTTAACCACTCAAGTAACTAACCTATGAACTTATATATAAATAATATTGTCAACTGTATTTTTCTTCATATAAAAAAGACCATACACTTTAATTCATCTTATTCCCAACAGCACTATGGTAATTCAAATGTCATCCTCTCCCCTGTCGCAGGATGGTCAAAAACAAGCTTGTAGGAGCAAAGTGCAAGCTGCTCCCTCACACCGCCACCGGTGCGTCCGGATTTGCTTCCCGTTCCTGAGTTATTTGAGGCAGGCTTCCCATACTTGGTATCTCCTATCAGTGGATAGCCAATATTTGCAAGCTGCAAACGTATCTGATGGTGCCTTCCGGTGAGAAGCTTTATGTCAAATTCTGTTTTATTGCATTCATTTGATATTATCCTGTACTGAAGCACTGCTTTTTTTGCCAGCTTGTCTTTTTCGCTTGTGATTTTAGATGTATTGGTAAGCTTGTCGAAGGAGATATAATCTGTGAGAGTATGCCATGCCTCTTCATCTTCCACTGCTGTTCCTGACACTCCCTGTCCTCTGCTTGCCGCACGATAATATTTCTCGGTTGTATGCTCCTTTATTTGTCTGCTTAAAGAAGCCGCTGCTTTCTGATTCTTGGCAAATACCATCACTCCCTCTACCGGCTGGGCG
>OBDN01000393.1_pt1 | contig 13173 bp, 15 predicted proteins | sample 1518141 | NCBI WGS metagenome assembly OBDN01 (sample SAMN01760937, study PRJEB22395) | human gut metagenome
TTTTAAACTTGAAGATATATAACAGTCTCTCTGATAGACCATCATCTTTGGATTTGTGGAACTGCCTTATTTATTTTTGTAGGAGATATGACGATATAATATATATAATAATGATTTGGTTTTAAACGGAGTTTTAGTTTATTTACAAGGAAGGTTTTTGTATGTCGATGAATATTAGTGGATTAGGTAATGCCTATAGTTGTGTCAATACTAATAGCAAACAATATAAAGCTTTGAAAGAAAAAGGCTGGTTAGAAGGAGTAATTCAGAACGAAGCTATGATGTCTCCAGAAGAAAAAATGATATATGAAATATTTGGCGGAAGGGATACTATTGTTAATAATTTGATGAAACAATTTGATTCCGATGGGGATTTACTGAATGCAAATGGAGTGGCAGGAATGGATGTTACTGGCAAAGGTACATCGTGGCAGAAACTCACGAATGTATCTGAGGAATATCGTCAAAAAATGTTTGATAATGTAAAGAAAGAATTTATTCATGAAAATGGTGTTTCAAATGGTGATACAACTAAGCGTTCAGATATTTTCAAAGATTATCAATTAAGTGTGAATAAAGATAAACGTTTAAGTGGTACATGGACTTTAGAACAATATGAAGGACAGTATAGATCCGCTATGTATGCAGCAGTGAAAGCAGCTAATCCAAATTGGAAACCGGGACAAAAATTTGATACAAGTATTCTTGATAATGTCACAAAAGAATCAGTGGAAGCAACACTTGTCAAAAATGGTAATAGGCTAGTTCGTAATTCTATTGATGTATCAGTATAGAATACAACAACTTCATGTTTGAGAACTGACTCAAAAGAGCTCGAAGGAGCTCTTTTTCCTTTTTTATAATAGTATCATTATGGTATAATAGAGACATTAGAATCGGAATTTGGAGGGATGATAATCAATCCTATTCTACTGAAAATATTATTCTTTCTCATAAAAGAGGTGTATATAAATATGGATATTAGAATACTTCGATATTTTTTGACCGTGGCAAAAGAACAGAACTTTACGAAAGCCGCAGAACAATTGAATATTACACAGCCAACACTATCAAGACAGCTTGCTGCATTTGAGGAGGAACTTGGCACAGCTCTTTTTATAAGGGGGAGTCGTAGTATTACACTTACAGAGGCGGGGATATTATTAAAACGAAGGGCCTTGGAAATCATTGATCTGGAAGAAAAAATCCTGGATGAATTAAAGGTGAAAGAAGGACTAATAGAAGGTACTATTACAATTGGGTGTGGTGAGTTTGCTGCTGTTGAAACTTTAGCGGAAATTTGTAAGGTATATAAGCAAAAATACCCAATGGTGCAGATTGTGTTACACACTGCAACGGCAGATTCAGTATATGAAATGATGAATCAGGGTTTGGTGGACATTGGATTATTTCTGGAACCGATCAATACAGAAGGACTCGATTATATCAGAATCATGGAAAGTGACCATTGGGTTGTTGGTATGAAGCCGGATGATGCATTGGCGGAAAAAGAGTTTATTAAAAAAGAAGATCTCATAGGAAAACCATTGATACTGCCCGAAAGAGTGAGTGTTCAAAGTGAACTTGCCAATTGGTTTGGAAAAGACTTTTCAAAACTTCAGATTGCTTTTACAAGTAATCTCGGAACAAATGCAGGAGTCATGGCGGCAAATGGACTGGGCTATCCAATATCAATCGAAGGTGCTGCAAAGTATTGGCGAGAGGATATTCTTGTACAGCGAAGAATTTCTCCTGAAATCACGACCAGTACGGTGATTGCCTGGCGACGAAACATTCCATATTCTCTGGCGGTCAGTAAAATGATAGAAGAAATAAATGCTTTTCAGGCATAGAATGGAATTCAATATAAGCATTAGACATAATGAAGCGATAGAGCTTAAAATAGATGTGTAAGATGAATGTAAATCTTATACATCTATTTTTTTGTGAAAAATACGTATAGAAAGGGGCTTTTTATTATGAGTAAAAAATTAGTGGCATTTTTCAGTGCAAGCGGAACAACAAAAAAAGTAGCAGAGATGATCGCAGAGGAAGTAAAAGCGGATTTGTTTGAGATTGAGCCGAAAGTTCCATATACAAAGCCTGATCTTGACTGGATGAATAAAAAATCCAGAAGCAGTGTGGAAATGAGTGATAAGAAATATAGACCGGAGATTATGAAAAAAGAGATGGATATGAGTTCTTATGACGAGATCCTTCTAGGTGCTTGAGTTATAATTGGGACAAGTTAGAAGAAACCCAGTAAAATCAAGGGTTGGAACTAATTTAGTCCTTATTTTTATACCTTTAAATCGGTACAGGATAGGGCAGCGCTGACATATCAATCCGAAATATGACCATTACATAGAGCAGTTCAGATTCATGGGCTGAGTGTGCTTTATGTACCCAAGAGAGGTGAAAATTGAATAGTAATAATTTTAGGTAGGACTAAATTAGCTTTGCACTGAAAAGTGTATCTGGCTGTTTGTCCTGCCTTTTTTATTGGAAATGAGCAGGAGATGGCAGAAAAGAAGCTGATTTGGTCTGAATGTAAGTCATCTCGCAAAAAGAGAGGTGGCTGTATATGGAAGTATTGTCTTATGAAAGCAAGAGCAGAGTGTGATCGAATATAAATCGTTGGCAGATCTTTCAGAGACAAGGAAAATAGGATAGAAACACAAACCGAAAGGTACGGGTAGCTGTATGAACAAAATTAGTAAGATTTGGAGGAACAGAAAAATGAATAACAAGTTAGAGGTAATAGGAATTGATCACGGCTGGTCAATGATGAAAACCGTAACTCAGGTATTTGTCACAGGGGTAAAGGAGATTACAACTACTCCGGCACTTTTTGGAGATGTTCTTGAGTACGACGGTAAGTATTACAAGATTGGAACAGTAAGGCAGGAAGTGAAAGATACAAAGGTTGAAGATGACAGCTTTTATCTTTTGACACTGGCAGCAGTCGCAAAGGAATTGAAGAAAAGAGGATTGTCAGATGCAAAGGTATTTCTTGCAGTAGGACTTCCACTTACCCGATTTGGAGCAGAGAGAAATAACTTTATTAAATACCTGACCAAGAATAAGCGTGTTGATTTCAGATATGAAAATGAAGCATACCATATTGAGATTGACGATGTGGCGGTATTCCCACAGTGCTATGCGGCTGTGGTTGACAAGATACCGACTATGGCAAAGAAAACGCTGGTTGTTGATATCGGTAGCTGGACAATAGATATTATGCCCGTGATTAACAAGTCACCGGACGAATCAAAGTGTGTTACTGTGCCAAGAGGACTTATTACCTGTATGCGTTCTATCAATGAGCAGTGTGTAAGACAGCTCAATGGGGAAGTTGATGAAACAGAAATCCAGAATATTATGCGATATGGCAGGTCTGATATAGATGATGAATACCTTGCGATTATCAAGGCTGAGATAGAGGACTTTGTTGAAAAGGTATATAACTCAATCCGTGAGTTTGGTTATAACCTTAAAACTACACCGATTGTATTTGTAGGTGGCGGGGCAGTGGTAATGAAGAATTTCAGCAATCACGAAGCAAAGAATATCTCTTATATCCTTGATGTAAAGGCAAATGCCAGAGGATATGAACAGCTTGCCATTATGGGATTGAAAACTGCTAAGAGACTTGCATAGGGGGTAGTCATATGGCACGAAGGCATATTATGGAGAGCACATTCCGACTGAATCTGCTCAATCCTCAACACGCTAAAATCAATGAGGTCATAAAGGGGCTTAATCCAAAGATATATAAGTCAAAGAATCAGTTCCTGATTGAAGCCTGTGAGTTTTATATTGACCACTATGGAGAGGATGATATTCCCTCCAAAGAGGAAAAGAGATATGAACAGTTTGTAACGAGGGACGAGATAGAAAAGATAAAAAAGGAAATTGAGTATTCTGCAATGAGTGAGGCAAGAAAAGAGGTCATTTCTTTACTTGGGGGAGCTTTGGCGGGAGTGAAGAACAGCCAGCCGGTAGTGATTGCAAACCCACAGGAAGATATGGAAGAACAGCCGGAAGAAGATGTTATGAATGATTCAGATGTTGCAGGATTGGCAATGGGATGGATGTTGAAAGGAGATTGATTATTATGAGAAGAATTGCAGGAGCCGTAGGAACCGCTGTTTTACAGCTACTCAAGTGGATGCTGAAAATTGTTCTTGGAGCATTCAAGCTGTTCTTGGGATTTGTCAGGTTAGTTCTTCTTCTATTCTGTCTGGTAGCAAGAGTATTTCTTTCATTCGTAAGAATGGGAACATTTTGAGGGGAGGTGAGACTATGGAGGTAAAAGGCTTCTTTCCTGCTTACAGGAAAAACAGAAGACTTGTGAAGTATTTCTTTAAATTTAAGAAATTGTTATAATCAAGGAGGTTAAAATGCACAGAATACGGGATTGTCCGGAATGAGCTGATGGGTATATCAAAGAGAAAATAAAAACAATCAACCTTGCGGGGGAATGTAAGCCAATGACTTATGTTCCCCCGCTTTTTTTGTTTGGAGGATAAGCAGATATGATGAATTATGAGATTTTTAAGGAAGTAGTAAAAGAGAAGTTTATGGACTATATGCCGGATAACTTCAAAGGTATGGAGCTTGTAGTTATGCCTGTGGAAAAGGTAAATATGACCTATGACGGTATCAGTATCAGAGGCAAAGATACTAATATTTCTCCTACTATTTATATCAACGATATGTATGAGAAATATCAGAACTGTGGTGATCTGGAGGAAACACTGATGGCGGCATGTGACCTTATGGCAATGGAGTTTGCAAAGACACCACAAGTTGTTGATGTTGACAGCTTATACAAAGATGCCAATGAAAAGGTAGTATTCCAGCTTATCAATACGGAACAGAACAGGTCATTTCTGGAGCAGGTGCCACACAGAGAATTTCAGGATCTTTCCATTATCTATAAACTTGTGATAAATGCGGATGCTGAAAGTATTCAGAGTATAAAGGTTACGAACAGCCTTGCGGAAAGACTTGGAATGAATGAGGAGCAGCTTTTTAAATATGCGGCTGAAAACACAAGAAGAATCTTACCGCCAAGAATAAGAAATATGAATGATGTTATGAAAGAGATGTTTTTAAGTGACGGGATGCCGGAGGAGATAGCAGAGATGATGATCAGGGAAGTTCCACCGGAGCAGACTCTGTGGATAATCTCCAATAACAGGGGAATTGACGGTGCAGTATCAATGCTTTATGAGAATGAGCTTCACGAACTGGCAGAAAACCTTGAAAGTGATCTGTATATCCTGCCTTCAAGTGTGCACGAAGTTCTTGCGGTGTCCACTGAACTGACAGATCCGGAGGAGCTTGCACAGATGGTGGCAGAGGTGAATATGCAGAAGGTGGCATTGGAAGAACGACTTTCCAATCAGGTGTATCACTATGATAAAGATTTAAGAAAACTCACGCTTGCAACAGATACACCGAACAAGAGCCTTGATGGTATCGTTGCAGAGCCGCAGCTTGTATATGACGCAAAGGAAAAAGCGAGATAGGAGGCAGTTATGGAGCAGGAACTTACCGTAGAAGAACTGATTGCTCTTATAAACAGCCAGAAAGGTGACTTTATTATCCGTATTGAGTTTGGAGAGGAGGCGGATTCCTGTGACAGAGAAGAACGACTTCAAACTTGATGTTGTATCCATAAGGCTTGTAAAGGAGGCTCCGATTTATTCGGAGCAGTCCTTTAACAAGCCGGAAGAAGTAGCTGCTGTAATGGGGGATTGTATGTGCCAGTTCGACAGGGAAGTGGTGTGTGTTGTAAATCTCAGCTCCGACTTAAAGCCTATCAATGTGCATTTTGCAAGTGTCGGTTCGCTGAATGAAGCGATGGCACACCCAAGAGAAAGAAAGCCTTTTGTGCTTCCGCAGCCAGCAGGGGATAATTCCTACCTGATATCCTATCTTAACAATGAGCGTGGAATCAGTAAGGCAGTGATAGAACTGTTTTTAAAGGAAAATCTCATATATGAGAGCAGGCATTATCACAATATTGTCTTTAAAGGAAATGACAAGAATGGAGTAACCAGATTTGCAAGTATGCGTGGTGTATTTGATAAACAGGGAAAACCATTCAAGTGTGATGTGGAGGGGAATGATAAGAACTATGGATTTAATGTGGTGAATGTAAACAGTACAGAGCTTGTTGTATTCGAGGCAGCAATCGACCTTATGAGCTATGTGGATATATTTGCCGACCATGAATCAAATAAGCTGGCTCTTGGAATGCTTGCAGATGCCCCGCTTGCAACTTTTCTCAGGGAACACCCACAGATTTCTTTTATCCGTTTCTGCCTTGATGGGGATTCACCGGGCAGGAAAGCAGCCGCAGAACTTATGGGAAAATACTATGGACTGGGCTATGAGGTTGAGGACTGTCCGCCACCAGCAGGCTATAAGGATTACAATGAATGGCTTGTTGCAACAAAACTTAATCTTGCAGATCAGAAAAAGGAGCAGATGACCATAGCCGGACAGTGCCATTAAAAAGTGGTGGTAAAAAGCAGTGGTTTTTACGGAAGATGGTGGAACAAAGCGGTGGTTTTTTCAAAAAGTGATAGAACAAAGTACCACCACTTTCCGATGCTGTTTTTTCCTATGAATATAAATTATAAAAAGTGGTGGCATAAAGCGGTGGTTTTTACCGGAAATGGTGGAACAAAGCGGTGGTTTTATTCAAAAGTGGTGGAACAAAGTGCCACCACTCTATATTTGGCAGGGGTATTAGGGGAATGTTCCCCTAACTAGATGGCATTAGGACAGAGATGTCTCTAATGCGTATCTAGCAGTCGCCGGGGACTTACCGGTGACTGGAGCCATAGTGAATATCTACGAAACACGGATAAGGAGGTGCAAGGTGGCAGAGAACAGGGAAATAACACTTTTTTCAGAACCAGAGGAACTGATTGCCTGGGCAGAAGTATATGATAAGCAAATCAACCCTTCGATAGAAGATGCTGCACTTCTTCTTAATTATATGGAAGGACATGATTATGCAATCGGAATGGATGCAGAGGGGAAGATGTACAGACAGGATATGGCAGAGGAAAACGGTGAGATAGAGCCATTTCCGATAGATGATGTGATTGATAAGGTGTGTGAGTGGAATTATGATCTGATACTTCACGCAGAGGCAAAGAAAGATGATCCGAAAGATTTTCAGGAATATTGCGAATTTCAGAAAAAGTATGACAGTTTAAAGGCAGATGAGAGGGTGTTAGACCGATTATTTGATAAAACCAGTCATGCAAAGGAGATTGATGCTGTTGCAACGGCACTGGTGGAAGCGTTTATCAGTAATCTGGAGGGCAAGGGTGATTTGGAAAAGGCGGCAGCCACGATAGCACAAGGAATAAAGGATTACAGTACAGATAAGAGGGGAAGGTGAGCGTATGGCAGATAAAATCCACTGTATCAGGAAAACGCTCCGTCTTATGCCGCAGGAGGCAGAAATGCTTGCAAAAAAGGCAGGGGAGAGCGGAATGTGTGAAGCAGATTATTTAAGACTGCTCATCAGCCAGAAACCGAATGATTACCCGGAAGTCAGGGAACTCTTAAAAGAGCTTATCAATGAAGTGAACCGTATTGGAATCAATATCAATCAGATCGTATTCAATAACAATGCAGGACTTTATTCCAAAGAGGATAAAACACAGCTTGTTGCCTATATGCGTAAACTGAACAAGAAAGTAAATGAGGCGGTGGTGCAGATTGGCAATCAGTAAAATCCTTAATATGAAAGATTGTGGCGGGCATTTTCACGGAAAACATTTAAAGCGGGCACTTGATTATGTGATGAACCCGGACAAAACACAGGATGGCAGACTGGTGGGTGCAATAAACTGTCAGGTCGATACCGCATTTGAGCAGATGAAGGAAACCAAGCGTAATTTTGGAAAAATTGATAAGCGTCAGGGGTATCATATCATACTTTCCTTTAAGGAAAATGAGGTAAATCCGGATACGGCATTTGAAATTACACAGAAATTTGTGGAGGAATATCTTGGTAAGTCATACGAAGCGGTGTTTGTGGTACACGATAATACAGCCCATGTTCATTCCCATATCGTATTTAACAGCGTGAGTTTTGTGGACGGTAAAAAGTACCGTTACGAAAAAGGGGACTGGGCAAAGTATATCCAGCCTATCACGAACAGGCTGTGTCAGGAATATGGACTCTCCATTATTGATGTGGATGATGAGAAAAAGGAGAGGCAGCACGAAAGCTATAAGGAATGGAGTGAGTACAGGGAGGGTAATTTTGTATGGTCCGATATGATAAAAAGAGACTTGGATGCCTGTATTTTGCAGGCGAAGGACTATGAGGAATTTCTCGAACTGCTGTCTGAAAAGGGATATCAGATAAAGCAGGGAAAACATCTGGCAATCAAGCCACAGGGTATGACAAGGTTCAGAAGGTGCAAATCTCTTGGGGATATGTATTGTGAGGAAGCAATCCGGGACAGGATTGTAAAAGAGGATATTGCGTTTTATAAGAGTAAACAGGATATACCGAAAGTTTCCATTGTAAAGTGCAGAGTTAAAAGATACCGCAGGGCAGGCTTGTCAGGACTTCAGAAAAAGCATTATGCGAAGCTGTACCGGGTGGGAAAACTCAAAAAAAGACCATACAGTCAGGTATGGAAGTACAGGGAGGATATCCGTAAAATGCACAAGCTGCAGGAACAGTATTTGTTCCTTGCAAGGCATAATATCCATTCAGCAGAAGAACTTGTGGGGACGATAGCTTCTCTTACGGATAAGAAAAAAGAGACTTCGGCAGAAAAGAGCCGGATTTATAAAGCAAGGGAAAGGAGCATGGAACTTTTTACTGCGGCTGATGAGATGGAAAACTTAAAGCCAGCAGAGCAGTCATACAGGCTTGGAGATATCTTCTTTGAAGATGAGCATAGGAAGTGGGTGGCACTGGAGCAGGAATTACAGGCACAGGGATATTCGCTTGAGGAAGTGCAGGCTTTAAGAAGACATTACAAAGAGGAGTATTCAGAAGTGTGTGCGAGAGAAAAGGTTGTATGCAGGGAACTGAATACGGGTAAGGCAATATTAAACAGCATGATTCCGGACAGTATTTCAGATGGAAGAAAGACCGAATACAACAGAGAGATTATAAGAGACAGAAAAGAGCAGCCAGTAAGATAGGCTGTTTTTTTACGCAGTTAGGAGGAGCATATGGAACAAAATCTGAATGACAAGCCGTTAAGCAATATGCAGATTGCCAGATATATTGAGTCATTGAGAAAAGAAATGAATTTCGATGATGAGGTGTACGGGCTTGTAAAAAGTGATCTTGAGGATGGACTTACGCAGGAGCAGACGGAAAAGTATTTGGATAAGAATTTTAACATCGGACAGATGAGAGTGTTATCGGAAGGTCTGCATAAGGGGATTCCGGAGGAACTTTTTAATATCCTTCACAATAATAAGCTCTCCGGCAATCAGATGAAGGTATCACTGGAATTTTATGAAAAGGGAGTTCCGGTTGAAACCATACAGGAAGCTGTGGCAAGGGGAGAGAAGCCCGTTGTGATGAGAAGATTATATGAAGAAGTTCTGGCACAGCTTTCAAAGGCTGCGGAGCAGTATACGCAGGACTCAGAGTATGTGAAAGAACTGATTGCACAGATGGAAATGGTAGTGGAGAAAATCAACTATCAGGAGGAAAGATACGATGCCCTTAATAAAAAATTATCCGATGTTGAAGTATTAAAGGAAGATAAGGAAGTCACGGAAAGGCTTGTAAAGGAAAATGAGGACAAGGATGGAATTATCAGCCATCAGCAGGATGAACTTAATAAGGCAAGCAGCACGATTGCAAGATTAAGAGATAGCATTGAGCATAAGGACAAGGAGATGGAGCGTATGAGAGACAGGATAGAATCTCTTGAGGATAAGATTATGAGTGCGGCATCTGATGATCAGAAGGTTGCGGAAAAAGAGGAAAAGGCTGGACCGTCAGAGGTTTTGGCAGCTACTGATAATAAGGAAACAGTGAAAACACTTGCAGATTCACAGGCAGTGCCACCTATGTACAATGGAATACCCGTGTATTATCAGATACCTGTTACGGACTCTGCCGGGCGTGTAATCCAGCATCTTCCAGTTGAGCGTACAGAAAGAAAATCAAATGGCGGCATTGCGGCACTTTTTGCCAGATTTTCATTCAAAAAGAAGTCAAGAGCTGACATTGTAAAGCTGGTTGCAAGCGGTGATCTTGTGCCTGCACAGCTTGTCCAGATAAAAAGTGCCATAGAAAAGGGACTGACAGAAGGGCAGCTTGTGGAACTTATCAATAATAATGTCTCAGCGGAAAAGATGAAAGAGATTATTGAGATTGCCGTGCTTGAAAACAGTATGGCAGGTTAGGAGGTACTTATGAATTTAGCAGTAGTCAATGAGGCGGTAACAGGGATGAACGGTGTGGAACACGAGTTCACGGAAGAAGAAAAAAACTTTGTGGTGCAGTTTGCTTTCCGAAGCGGCAGTAAGGAAGATACGATTTCCTTGATCGAAGCTCTGGCACATTCCACGGATAAGGTACAGTCCGAGGAGATTATGGTCACATACAGGTCAAAGTACGATATAAAGCCTGCGTGGGTGGAACAGGTCGAAAACCTGCTTGTGGCACTTGAGATGTACCGGATAGAGGAGGAAAAAGCAATCAGTCATCTGTCTGATATTTTAACAGCATATGGCATTGATGTTTCAGCAGAGGAAATCCGCAGTACAAAGGCGGAAGAAATAAGGACAACAATAAGAGAGAAAGCGGAGGTGCGATAATGGCAGAGGAAATTCAGGAAGCGGTACAGATTATCCGTGTCGCATATGACGGGATAGAGATTGCTATGAAAGTAGGCAGTGGCGGTATTGCCGCCATGCAGAAGGCAATCGACTTTTTAAAGGGGATGCTTGATTATGAAAAGTCGTTGGGAAAAACATCTATGAGAAAGCTGCTCTTAAAGGGCGGGGATTTGCAGGTATTGCAGTTTAAAACGGAAGATATGAGAAAGGTTGAGAGAATGGCAAAGAAATACGGAATCCTGTATTCGGTTCTTCCAGACTGTAACAAGACAGACGGTATGAGTGAGGTCATCTTTCATACAGAGGCAGTTCCCCGTGTGAATATGATGATACAGAAGCTGAAATTTGGCAGGATTGCCACCTTTGATGACTATCTGAAGAATGGAGATGAAAAGTCCCTAGGCAAGCTGATGGATTTTTTGAGAAAACAGCAGGGAAACGAGAAAAGCCACACGGTAGAAGGGGATAAGGTAAATTCTGCCATAGACGGACTCATTGAAAAAGTTGGAATGTTTGCTATGGAAAAACAGGCTATCAGTGTGGAGCAGGTCAAGGAGAATTTCAGCATCAATGGGGAGCAGGCAGAAAATGTAATAAAACAGCTTGAGACAATCGGGGTGCTTGGCGGCAGGAGTGAGGATGGTACACACAAGGTAATGATGGATAAGGAGGCTTTCACTAACCGGATCAGAGGGTATCAGAGCCTTGCGGACAGAATGAGGGCAATATCTGCCTCAAAAAATACGAACCTGTCAGATGTTACGATCAGTAAGAAACTTATTGCAGAAGAAAACGACCATGCAGTAAAGACCAGAGTTCCGGGAACATGGGGAAAAGATGTCAGATATGTGTGGCTGCATAAGGAGAACGTTATGGATATCCATAATGGAAAGACAATGCTCACATTCCTTGATACCAGCAAGGATTACAAACTCTATGATGAGCAGAACCGTGTGGTAACTACGAAAAAGGGAGACGAACTTTATACGCATTATGATAAGGTAGAATCATCTGTCAGGGAGCGATATGAAAAGGTTCAGAAAGAACAGAAAAAGACCACAAAGAAGAAAACGGTTACTACCAGAAAAGAGAGGTAGGAGCCTATGCAGACAACGAAGAAAAAACCGTCACTGATATTTATTTTAGTGGGTGCAGTGTTATCCGGGTATCTTGGTTATCTGATAAATGGTGCATGGACAGAAGGGATTGCCTTTAATGACTTTATGAACAGGTTCAATGAAGTGTGTGCAGTTCCTTTTGCCAATTATTACAATTCAAATACAGTAAACGCAGTAGCCATTGCATTATGTATCTATGCAATGGCTATTATTATGTATTACACCAGCCAGAGAAACTATATGCCCGGCAAAGAATATGGTACAGCAAGATTTGAAAATCCGAAGCAGGTCAATAAGATACTGGCGGATAAAGATGAGAATTTCAACCGGATACTCAGTCAGAATGTGAAGATGTCGCTGGATTTCCGAAGGCTGAAGCTCAACGGAAATATACTTATCTGCGGCGGTTCCGGAGCAGGAAAGACATTTTATGAAGTAAAACCGAATCTTATGCAGATGCCGCATAACTGTTCTTTTATCTGTACCGATCCAAAGGGAGAGATATTAAGAAGCTGTGGGCAGATGTTAAAGGATAACGGGTACAATGTAAAAGTTATCAATCTTTTGGAGATGGATAAATCAGACTGTTACAATCCATTTTCCTATATCAGAGAGGAAACTGATGTGGTGAAGCTGATTACCAATCTTATCAGTAATACCACACCAAAAGGCTCAACACCGAGTGATCCGTTCTGGGAGAAAGCGGAAGGCTTGTTTTTACAGGCAATTTTCTATTATGTGTGGCTGGAGGTGCAGCCTGCAAAGCGAAACTTTGAGACAGTTTTGAAGCTGCTTGGAGAAGCAGAGGTCAAGGAACCGGGAAAGGCTTCAAAGCTGGATGTCCGTATGAAGTTTTTAGAGGAGAGTTCGCCGCTTGGAGCAAACCATCCGGCAGTCAAACAGTATAACAAATGTATGAGGGGTGCCGGAGATACTGTCCGTTCCATTATCATCAGTGCAAACTCAAGACTTGCATTTCTTGAAAATAAGCAGGTTTTACGCCTGCTCTCCAAAGATGAACTGAACCTGTCTGATATCGGCATTGGAGTCAATGGAGATGGGGAGACAAAGACAGCACTGTTCTGTGTAATCCCGGATAGTGATAAATCCTATAACTTTATTATCGGTATGCTGTACACACAGATATTTCAGGAATTGTACTATCAGGCAGACTTTAACTGCGGTGGCAGACTGC